>ENA-UOJJ01005590-UOJJ01005590.1-human-gut-metagenome-genome-assembly--contig:-CS66-NODE-5590-length-10483-cov-5.093402_pt1 | contig 10483 bp, 10 predicted proteins | sample MGYA00242343_ERZ723890 | MGnify/ENA metagenome assembly ERZ723890 | reverse complement strand
CGTCGCTCGTACGCGCGGGCGCAAAAACTGGCAGCTCACAGTCGCATACAATGGTTTGCCTGCATTGGGATTCCGGCCTGCGCTTTGCCGGATGCGGGAAATTTCGGATTTTCCCGCCACGCCCGATGCCGGAAATAGAAAATGCGAAATAAGAAATGTAATATAGAAAATATAGAATATGTGGCATAGAAAATGTGGCATAGAATATGACTTTCATATCGGATGGAACATATCTGATAAAACAGTTCTTTTTACTAAAAGTTATCAGCAAATGTGAGAAATACAAATAGTAGTTGCGATTACATGGGGGAGATTGTATGGTAAATAATTTATTTGCAGGAAAAGATTCGATGTATTTTCTGTATCGACGACTTGTGACGAAGATGAAGAAGGGCGGTCTTGAGGATGTTATGGATTCTTCAAGACCGGATGAGAATGAGGAGACTGTAAATACGGGGGTTCCGAAAGTGCCGTGGGGAATTCTTATTTATGATGGAATTGCTACGGTATTTACATTTATCATGCTGGGCGTGGTTTCCCGGTCGGGGCTTTCGTATGCAGAGCTTTTTCAGCAGGAACCGTATAAAATCTGGCTTCTGGTGGTCGGAGTTGTCCTTATGTTTATTGGCCTGGCGCTGTTTTCTCGCTGGAAAATGAAGCTGGGAAAGGAACGTCGGGAAGAGGCGATTGCGCGCGGCCCGATTGTGCCGGTGGAGTATGACCGTACCTGGCTGGCGGATGCGGAGCGTCTGGAGAACTGGAATGTAGTTTCGGATACGGCAGTGAACATGACATTCTTTGCGGAGCAGTATATTGTGGTGAATGGCGAGAAAGTACATAAAGACTATAAGAATTATAAGTATGAAAGCCAGCTCACGAAGGTATTTGTACAGGATGGAAAGTTCTGCATCGAAGTTCCATTCAAGGATGTCCTGATTGAGATTCCGCTGAGTGAGTTCGGAACCGGAAGAAAGCAGGAGCGCGCAGTGTTCCATTCCTGGATGCAGGGGGAGAAAGCGGACTCTGAGAAGTATCAGCCCTATCAGATCGAGAAGCTGGGGCATGGACTCTTCTCATGCGAATATTACTATGTTCCGATTGCACATGAGGGTAGAGAATATTCTCTTTTGGTTCCTAATTATGAGATGCAGACTTTTAAAGATATGACAGGGATTCAGATTGATTTTTAAAGCTAAGAAATAGTAGAAAAATACAGTGATAGATAGGAGCGATATTATGCGTAGCATTTTAAATTTGCTTTCATTTGTTATTATAGTTTTACTGATTGTATCTATAGCTGGAAAAATGTTAAAGAAAAGAAGCCAATTAAGAAAAAATTGGAAGCATTAGGAGCTTGTCTAATTGTTTTTGTTGTTCTTGGAGTAGTAATGCCGTCAAGAAGCCCTGAATCTGTAGAAAATGGGTTGGAGACAGAAACAACTAAGAACGAAATCGAACAATCGATAGCGGTTGAAACGGAAACTCAGAAAAATACTAAATGTAACTGTTTTAATTTCAAAAGTTTTGCAAAAAGGGGCTGCCGCACGTTAGTGCGACAGCCCCTGACATTTACTTCTCATATTGTTCGATCACTGGATAGTCATTACCACAGCAGTAAGCTTCTGACGGATTTCTTCATTCGGAACAAAAGCAGAGAGGCTGTCCTGATCATATCCAAGATATCCTAGATGAATCAGATGCGTAAGAACATCGTCCTTACTTCGGTATTTGCTGTGTCATTTCGGAAAGCTCCAGTGTTTATTTTGACCGAAGCGCCGGAGAGCATTTCGATCAGCGCAGTTTTTAATCCGTCGTAGTTCAGGCTGATGAAGGGCAGAGTTGCTTTATAGGAGGCAGTTTCCGACCAGTAGCTTTGAAATCTTTTTCGAAGCATGACACCTACAACTGTCAGTATGTTATACACGGATTCATGGTTTAGAAGATAGCTGTCATACCACTTTTGTACTTTATTTATCACGAATCAGAACATCCCACTCATTAGTGATGATAATGAATTTCTGATCACAGGAGCTGTTGATTCTGGAAAGCGCCTCGGGCAGAGAATGGACGCTTTCTGGTAATTCACCAGGATAGAAGGTTCAAAGTTCCTCAATGGTGTGTTCTGTAATATAGGAAATAACCTGATCAGGGCCGCCGGCTGGCTCTATGCACCACGGAATATCAAGATGGATGACATCATACTGGTTCAGATGCTTCCGGAAATCAGTACTGTTCTCAATTTCTAGTTCGGTGAACAGTTCTTCTGAATGGCAGCCTCGGCTGTAGTAAGCGGTAAGCATTGCTGCAGTCACGGATGTTCTGAATCGGCGCGGACGGCTGTTGCAGATGCAGTTCTGCAGGGTGTCTAGAACCTTATTGGTATAGTTCAGAGGGCCAGTCTCTGATCGATATAGATTTCGGATCTTACCGCTGCCTGAAAGGCCAGATTGCCGGAATTTATAAACATTCCCATGATTTCTCTTCCATCTCGATTCTTTGTAGTTCTTTTCTGTGTGATAGAGCATGATTGCTCTTTGACTGCGTTATGCTTATTATATATGTTGCAGGTTGTTTGGCTACGCTGGAGGTTGGTATTTTCTCGTGGTGGTATTGGAGAAAAGTAGACTTTAATCACACTTGAACCTGAAAAAACAATAAAATGTATAAGAAATGGTAAAAATGGAATAAAATATATAGTAAAGGAACAAAGTGCAAAAAAAACAACTCAAAGGTTGTAAAAAACAACTCAAAGGTTGTATAATACAGGAAAAGGAGGATTGAAATGCAGCTAAAGGCAGAAAATGTATTTAAACCAGGAGCATTCCCGGAGTACACATATATATCCAGAAATTATGAAAATACAGGGATTTCTTATGAACTTCGTTTAAAGCAGGCGCTTCGCACGGCAGGGTGTCTGACGTCTGTGATTGGCCCTTCGAAGATGGGAAAGACTATTTTATGTGAGAAGGTAATTGGCTTTGACAATATTGTTGAGGTATCCGGTGCTGATTTTGGTAGCAATACGGATTTTTGGGCAATAGCAGCTGCGAAAGTAGGATTACCGTATCATGGTGAAGTTACAACTACAATAGAAAGAGAAAAATTGGGTTGTGACAGCCGGGAAACGGACAGTACAAGTGAGAAGTATGTACTATCGAAGGATAAAGTGATCCAATATTACAGGGAACATGACAAAGTGCTTGTGCTGGATGACTTTCACTATGCTTCGCCTGAGATGCAGATGAAGATGGCACAGCAGCTGAAAGATGCAATAAGAAGAGAATTGAAAGTTGTGGTGGTATCTTTGCCGCACCGTGCAGATGATGCAATTCGGCAAAATGCAGATTTGTCGGGACGATTGAGTCTTATTAATATTGAAGCGTGGAAGCCGGAAGATTTAAAGAAAATTGCGCTAACTGGTTTTGCACAGTTAGGAATTGAGATTGACGGGGCTGCCGCAGAACAGCTTGCGGTAGAGTGCCTGACATCTCCGCAGTTGATGCAATACATTTGTCTGAGTATTTGTATTCTTTTGGAAGATGAGGGAAAGAAGAAAGTTACACCGGATATATTGGAAAAAGCATATCGCTTTACAACCATAAATTTTAATTACGCAGATGTTGTTTCCGTAATGTCTAAAGGGCCGAATACCAGAGGAAAGCAGCGCAGAATGTTTTTGACAACAGATGGAAAGAGTCTGGATCTGTATGGACTTTTGGTAGAATCATTAGCGAAGAATCCTCCTCTTATGGAACTGGATTTCAATCTGGTTTATGAGAGGGTTGTAAAGCTTATTCAGAATGAGGGCGACAGACCGGACAGACAGTCAGTGAGAACGCACTTAAATCATTTGCAGGCGATTTTGAAGGGGAAAGAAGAAATATATCGTGCCATTGAATGGAAGGATGGTATGATTTATGTTTTGGACCCATTGTTTTTATTCTATTTACGTTGGGGGAGATCCAATGGATAGTAGTATGATGCTGAAAGTACATATGGCTAGTATTCAGAAGGCTGATAAGGCTAGGGATTATGAGCAAAGCGTTGCTAATCTGATACAGGATTTGCAGAAGGAAGAATATTCCGCTGAAATAATTCAGATTGTAAAAAACAAAGCCAGATACCTGAAAAACAGATTTTCAGAAGACAGTGAACAGGAAAAAATGCAGGAGGCGAAGAATCGATTGCTGGAGTATCTTGCCATGCTTGAAGAAAAAGCCTCCTATAGGGATGAGTATCTAATTCTGGAAAATTATCTTAAAAACTTTTATTTGTTTCTGGAAGCTTTTCGGGAAAAATTTCCGGATAAACGAGCAACGCTGACACAGGAACTGTTGCAGAAAATTATAATTGAAAATGAATATGATTTACAGCATATTCTATATGCTGTAATCAAACCAATGTATCCGCAGCTGAGAAACGAAATATCTCATGACTCAGAAATTGGGACTGTGCGCAGCGATTTTGAAATACCATTGCTGGATACAACGATAGAAGCAAAATGTACCAGAAAAAGTATGTCTTTAAAAAAACTAATTGAAGAAATCGAAGCAGATATTGTCCATTATCAAACCAAGCGAATTATTTTTTATATATATGATAGAGTGAAGTTGATAACGGATAAAGTGAATTTCGAAAATCATTTTAATTGCAGTTGGAATGGAACAGAGATTTGTGTGATTGTGCAGCAGCCGGTTATGATGTAGTCGTTGTGGGGAGAAGATTGGGAGGATGAAGCAGCATGACAGGAATTGCAAAAAAAGATCTGCTGATGAAACGAAAGCATTTGGAGATCGGGCTCTTTTCGAAGTTCAGCAGTATACAGATTCAGGCAGTGTTTGTGATTTCAATCCTTCTGCTGTTGATTTCCTCTGTGATATACATATTTTTTGAAGATTATTGTGTGAATGAATACCGGGACAGTAATTTCTACTATAATCAGCTTTCTATGAATGATGCGACAGAATCTTTGGAAAGCTGGGTTCAGACAAAAGAAGAAAGCATGAAAAAACTATTCCAGAATTCAGTAATGAATCATTTTATTGCATCTGGTCAGAAGTATCAGGATTCACAGGCGATTTCTGCGGCAACATTGTTGAATCACTGGGCGGAAGAAGAGAATGGTACAGAAGCGGCTTTTCTGTGGATAAAGGATAGCGGGCTTGTAGTGCAGTCGGATCGGTCGATGGTACCGTTGGAATCATGTGAATTGGATTCATTTTTTTCCTCTTTGGAAGAAATGGAAAATGATAATGGAGTCGTGGTTCGGCAGGGAGAGCATTTTGTTTTATATGAAGGTTTCCCGGCAGCTCGTCCACTCGCTGTCTTGGTGGTGATCCTTTCTCCGGAAATGCTTCTGCAATCTGTGCAGGAAAAATGGCCGGGGGACAGTGAATGGCAGTTGTATTTATATGATGGGGCAGGCGATCCGCTTTTTCCGGAAATCGCAGAATATCCGGAACTTTCCAGCCGGAAGTTGTTTGTAGAGAAGGTTACGGATAAATATACCTGCTATTCTCTTCAGGCGGATTCGTCTGTTCTGGTTATGCAAAAGTATTCCGATGTGTTGGACTGGTACCTGGTAGCCGAGGCGGCAAATCGGGATATCGTTCCTAGAGGAGCCGGAATTCTTCAAGCAGTTCTTCCATGTATTGTTTTTGTTCTTATCTTTATTACTGCAGCTGCGATTCTATTAATGATAAAAGTCTGCGTTCCGATTCGCAGTGTTGTAAAAATCCTGAAGAAGGATACGAAGAATCCGTCATTGAATGAAGAAGCTGTGGGAAATGAACTGCGCTATATTCGCGGAGAGGTTGAGAAAAATGCCAGAGAAAGAGAACAACTTTATCAGCTGGTGGAGGAAGCAGAGCCGGAGATTGCCGGTCATTTGTTGGAGAAACTGGTAAGAACTCCGGAGGAAGCTTGTGCGGAGACAGTGACTGCACTGAATTCCATGAATCTGGCGTATAGTGGCGATGCTCGGTGGATGCTTCTTCTGTATCGCAGTCAGGAAAAGTCGGAAGACATCGATCGTTATACAGAAGCTTACCATGGATATGAGACAAGGCAAAAGGTAAGTGATTTTTGGAAAGCACGCTGTAAAATTCAAGTGCTTTCCTTTGAAAATCAGATTCAGGGAATTGTACTTTGTTATTCGGATTCAGAGACGGCAGCACAGATTAAGAGAGAGTTTTCTCTTTTTGAGAATGAAATGGAGCGGTTTTCCATAGAAAAAGGATATCATGTTGCATGGGGGAAAGGAGGGTTTGCTTCTTCTGTCAGCGGTCTGGCTGGGGAATTTGCGGAAGCAGAAAAAGCGATGAATCGTCGTCTGTATTATCAGGGCAGCGAAGGCAGTGAGCAGAGTACGAACTTTGCAAATTCGGAAGGTGTGCATTATCGCAGCCAGCTTTCCCGATTTATTGAACGCATGATTTTAGGACATGTTGGCGCAGAGCAGGAAATTCAGGCTCTGAAATGTGAACTGGAGAAGAAAGACGAGAGCGATATTCTTGCAGTTTATCCGTTAATATTTGACTGTGGTGTGGAGAAACTACTGACTTTGCAGGAAGATGTGTCAGAGATACAGGCATTGTATCATCCGACTCAGGTAACTGGAGAAAATGCGAAAGAACAGATCCGAAGTTTTCTGGAACAGCTTGTTCGGCAGCTACAGTATTCCAGTTACAAAGAACAGTATCGTTATGTGGAAGGTGCGAAAAGATATATTCAGGAGCATTATGATAACAGTATGATTTCGCTGGATACATTAAGCAGTTATCTTGGAATCAGCAGTTCCTATCTTTCCACATTGTTGTCCAGGTTCCTCTCTATGGGATTTACGGAATATTTGAATCGGTTTCGGCTGGAGCAGGCGAAACAGCTGCTAGAGATCACGAGTATCTCTGTATCGGAGATTGGGCTGAAGACGGGATTCAATTCCGTGCAGAATTTCGATCGTGTCTTCAAGAAATATATGGGAGAGACGCCGAGAAAGTATCGGGAGAGAATGAAGAGAGGGGGAGCTTGAATGAGAAATCAGAATCGAATAAAGATTTTTTATATGGTGATGCTTCTCGTATGTGGTGGGATCCTTCTCATGGGATGTGAAAAACGTAAAGAAGAGGCTTTGCTTTTTACCGCATCGGAGAGCGAGGCATCGGAGGAGGAGCGTACACTGATTTATCTGACGCATTCGGAATCAGCGGATAGCTTTACGAATCAAGCGGCACAGGAGTTCAAGCGGGCACTGGAAGAAATTTCAGCAGGCAGTTTTGATGTGGAAATTTATCCGGAAGACACTTTGGGCAGTGTGAAAGAAGCTGATTATATGCTGGAGGGCAACGCCGTACAGATGCGAATTGGTTCCGGTCCAAGCAAAGCAATTGTTCTGCTGGGGTATCCGGTTCTGACCGGGATGGAGATTCCTCAGTTAGAAGAAGCACTGCAGGGAGATGCGTTACAGAATTTTCTGGCAGAAGAGTGCCGGGAATATGGTGTGCAGATCATAGGAATGCTTCCGTCGATGTATCGTGTGCTGACAAGTAATCAACCGGTAGAGACGGCCGATGATTTTCGGGACTTTCGAATGAGAATTTCCGATTATATCCTCTCAGAAACCTGGTGGTCCGGCCTGGGCGCTGATACCGTGAAGGTTCCTCTTTCGGAGGTTTACGTAGCGATGCAGCAAAATCTGTTTGACGGGAATCCGGAAGGAACGCTGCTTTCGGTTATAAGCAATGGGTTTTATCAACAGCAGAAATACATCATTGATATTCGCAGTCAGATTTATCTGGAGCCGGTTTATATCAGCAGTGAGTTCATGGAGTCTCTGGATGCAGAACAGCAGGAACAGATTCAGTTTGCGATTGCGCAGATGGAAGAAAACAGTCGGGAACAGCTGGAAATAGAGAAAAAGAAAGCGGAAGAAATTCTGGATCGCGCAGGAGTTGAGTGGATTACACTTTCAGAGGAGGTAAAACAGTCAATGCAGGAGACTGCTGGTGCAGAGATGGAGAAATGCCTGCGTGAATACGCCGGGGATGTACTGGTAGATCAGTTATTGAATGTCCTGCAGAAAAAATGAACAGTTTTTTCAGTTTTTAACGGATAATTAACTTCACAGGGGAGATGGTTAAAAGAGAAAAGGTTGAAGCTTTCAATCTTTTCTCTTTTTTGATACGGTAAAAGTATCTCGCGAGGACAAAAATGAATATGGAAAAGGAGATCAGAATGAAGAAAAGCAGAATCAGAAAAATGTTGTGTATGCTGATGGCAGTGTCTATGATATCAGTAGTTTTACCGTCTGTGGCCTATGCACAGGAAGAAATTTCAGATGTTCAGAAAGAAATTCTGGATGGAGAAAATACACCAGAGGAAACAGTCATTGAAAGAACAGAGGAGATTACAGCGGAAATTCCGGAGCTAGAGGCGCCAGTACCTGCGGAGCAGGGAATTCTTTCGGTTACTGCAATTACGGATATGGGGCTGTTCGGTCAGCAACTTGCAGCAGTTGCGATCGAATATGAAAACCCGGTTTTGGCAGAGAGCCTGAACGTTGCAAGTTATGAGGTGAAGGCTCTGGTGGTGGATACTGACGGAGAGACAGCAGCGGCTCCGGTAAAAACAGTATATGTCAGTGACAGCGCTTCCATGCAGGAAAATTCCGAAGCTGATAATGGAAAATTTGTCATTGTGGAACTGCAGTTGGATACAGAGAATAATACGGTAGGACGAAAAGTAAGTACCTATTATTACGATAATGAAGATCAGACAAGAGGAAGCAAAGGTTACTGGTATCTTCAGCTGGAAGATTTGCTCTGCTCGGTGACGCAGAAAGCAGCAGTGAAGGCAGCCAATGGAACTGTGTATGGAGCTTCTGAAACTGCGGTACCGGCATCGAAGGAGATTGATCTCAAGCTGGATGAGTTTGAATCTCTGATTTTGCCAAGCGATGCGGATGGAACAGACCTTCATCTCTGGTATCATCTGCCGGAGAATTATGATGCTGCAAAATCTTACCCGATGGTAATGCAGATGGTTGGCGGCGGAACTTCTTACTGGGAAGTTGGCGATGAGAGCAACTATGGTGCGAGTCTGGCGATGGATGCTTCCGCAACGGCTTGGCTGGATGCGCCGGAGGATGTAATTATTGTATCCGTGCATTCCCGATTTGACCTGTTTAACGGGACTCCGCCAACAGAGATCATACAGGCAGTGAAATACTTCGAAGCCAAATATTCTGTGGATACGGATCGTGTATATATGACAGGAAACTCCTTTGGAACCATTATGGCGGCAAGAGCACTGGTTCGCGAACCGAAGCTGTTCGCCGGTGTGATTCTCTGTAACGGAAATCTGGGACTTGGAAAAATTCCCGGTCCTGGAAGTGAAAATGACACGAATCCGGAGTACATTGCGGAAGTTTTGAAAGAAGTGATTGATCAGAAAGTTGCGATCTGGTTCAATCATGGACGCGGGGATACTACGGCTAAAGTAGAGGAATCCATCGTACCGTATGAAACGATTAAGTCGATTTATGAAAGCCAGGGCATGTCTGAGAAGGAGATCAACGCAATTCTGCGTTTGAGTGTATTCGAAGATGACGATATGGAAGCATTGGGGATTCATGTATACCATCAGGCAACGCGCTATGCTTACTACACGCAGGGCAGCGAACTGGTGAAATGGATGCTGACGCAGAGTAAGAATAACAAGAAGCCTGGCGGTGGAGCAGATGATAATCCGACGAACCCGACAGATCAAAGTGCAGAAGGCTTTGTAGAGCGCCTGTATTGGAATGTGCTGAATCGAAAATCGGATGCAGACGGTCTGGACAGCTGGGTAAAGCTTCTGAAGAACGGAAGCATTGGCGGAGAAGAAACTGCAAAGGGATTCATTTTCAGCCGGGAGTATGAGAAGCAGGGTAACAGTGACGAAGCATTTGTCGATATGCTTTATGGCACGTTGTTGAACCGAAAGCCGGATGCAGCCGGAAAGAATGCGTGGATACAGAAACTTGTCGAGGGAACCAGCCGGGAGGAAGTTACCGAAGGATTTTTCCATTCGATGGAGTTCCAGAAGATCTGTGCACGCTACGGAATCTTTACGACGAGCGCGGAGGCATTTGTATCGCGTCTTTATACGGTATGCCTGGAGCGAAAGGCGGATATCACCGGTTTGAACAGCTGGAGCAGTCTGCTTCATAGCAGAACGATTGGCGGTGCGGAAGCAGCGAAAGGATTCTTCAACAGTACAGAATTCACAGGAAGAAAACTTAGCGATAAGGAATTCATTTCCTGCTGCTATCGGACTCTTCTGAACCGTGAAGCAGATGCACAGGGACTTAAAGATTGGGTGTCTGTTCTGAATTCCGGAGAAAGCAGAGATTTTGTGCTGAATGGATTTATCGGATCGGCAGAGTATGGGAAATTGTGTTCTGTGTACGGTATTGATAGATAAGAGTATTTGTGAATGTGCCCCC
>ENA-UOJJ01005587-UOJJ01005587.1-human-gut-metagenome-genome-assembly--contig:-CS66-NODE-5587-length-10485-cov-6.325791_pt1 | contig 10485 bp, 10 predicted proteins | sample MGYA00242343_ERZ723890 | MGnify/ENA metagenome assembly ERZ723890 | reverse complement strand
GGAAACACCAACAACGGAAACACCAACAACGGAAACACTAACAATGGAAATACCAACGACAGTAATTCCAGCAACGACAATACAAACAATGGCAACAATTCCAACAATGGAAATAACCAGCCAGACCAGAATAAAGCAGTTTTTGTAAAGCAGGATCAGACAAAACTGACAGAGTTAAATTCCCTTGGCTGGTGGATCACGGTAGCATTTGAAGATGGCTATAATGCAGGCAATACAAAGGTCTATGCAGATGGCGTAGATGTAACTGCAGCTCTTTCAAATGTAACTGATGATGGAAGTATATGCAAACTGGCTGTTACAAAGCCACCGGCTGTTCTTACTGTAAGCAGCAATGATGACGGGGCACAGGTACAGACCGTTTCCTTAGATGATACTGCAGCAGATGGTATTATCTACACAGGAGACAGCTATCTTCCTGAAAAGATCATGACACACGGACCGGTATCCATCTGGGATTACTATCTGACCAACTATGCAGATGATGGTTCTGTAAGATATTCACCATCTAAGACAACATTCGCTCTTGGAGAAAAGCCGGTGGCTCATCCTGCTTATTCACCGGATGCAGAATTAAGCGAAGATGGAAAAGCAACTGTAACCATTATGTTCAATTACAATACCGACGATGAGAAAGAGTGGTTTGACGGAATTAACCGCCTTCAGCTGGTAGAGTACAATGAAAATAAGAACACCATCAACAGTGATCTTGTATTTGACCGTGCAAAAGATGTAGCTCATGGAAGTGGCCGCGTAGGCGAACTGACCATTAAGAGCGGACAGGGCAATTTCACAAACAACGGAAGATATTATGTCCGCGTAGAGTCCAAGGCAGGTACATCTGCTCTTGTTCCGATCCATGTAGTAAATGCCCAGGCACCTGTTCTGAAATTACAGGAAACAGCCCAGTCTGGCGTAAACCTGCATTTCCAGGTTGAAAACATGGTATACGGAATTGAGACACCGATCAGCCGTGTGGTTCTGGAAGGACCAACTGAGACGGTAGAATTAAACGAGATTGATGACTGGTTCCTGTTCAGCCAGGATCTGTTTGTCCTTTATAATGATAATGTAGATCATTTAAAATATAAGGGCAATTACAAGCTGACTGTATATGCAGACGGATTTAAGGCAACCTCTGTCAGCTTTAAAGTAACAAATGGTGAAAATGTTCCATCCAAGGATGAAATGGGAATTTCCCAGTATTCATTTGATGGCGTCTCCACAGCATCCACAGGTTCAGGCGGAGGCAGCAGCTCCGGCGAAAGCAGTTCCGGAAGCAGCGCTATTTCTGCAAATCTGGTATTTGATACCGACCTGCTGGTAAATGCAGAACTTCTGGAAGAAGCTGGAAGATCTACAGCTGAGTCTGAGGCAGTTGTAGACTGGTGGTACAACATTATCAAGGATGCAGTATTTGACAGAGCAGAAGGAAAATACTATGACTGGACCGATTATGTATCCAGCGTAGAAAATAAGAAATACGAAGACGATCAGATCCTTTCCTTTGAGGATTACAAGAGAACCGGTGTGACCTGGAGCAACAGTCCGGCAACTGCAAAGGAAGTTCTGGAAGATGGTCTTTTAGGTGAGATCCAGAATAACGGTGATTTTGCCCGCCCGGCAGCTGGTGCATTCACAGTAGAGCAGAACAAGGAAGGCGAAAATGTTGTTCTGAAGCATGAAAATGCACAGTATCTGGCTGCTATCAAAAATGTTGTGATCAATGACAGCTGGACCGGACTTGCAAAAGACAAGTATACAGTAGATGTTGAAAAGGGAACTTTAACTCTGGATCAGAGCCTGTTCACACCGGGAGAAGAATACAAGATCGCAGTAGAAGCAGACGGATACCAGATGAATGCATTTAAGATCACTTATGATCAGCTTCTGGAAGAGGGACTGACTCTGACTGTGAAGTATCCAGATGGCAAGAATGAGTATGCATCTGATAAGAGAACCTTTGGCAAGATCCAGGGATACTATGCAGACGCAGAAGTAGATGTAACCGGTTCTGAAGGCGGTTTCTTAAAGTATCTGACCTCTGTAGTTTTAGATGAGGATGATACCCTTTATACAAAGGGCTATGAAGGAAGCGATGCAGCATATTATGAGATATCTGCTGACAAGAAGAGCCTGACCATCGGAAACATCAAACCTGGAACACATACACTGACTCTTCGCGCAAAGGGATATGTAGATGCGTTAACAGCACAGATCGTAGTTGCAGAAGGTGTTGACGAGCCTGAGGTTACTTTTGTTCCGGTTGTAAAGAGCCTGGAGTACAAGGAAGCTGGCTTCTTTATGTCTCCTGCCAACTATTACATTACTTTCGAGAATGATACAGATACAGATGCTAAGAAGGTGCTGGCAGATTATCTTGACGCAGTAAAATCTGTTACGGTTGGTGATGTGACTTATACAAAGGCATTACTTGGACTTGGATATAATAATAATGAGTTCGCAGCTTCTGTTGTAGACAGTGGTTACGGTAGCATTAATGACTGCCTGCGTATGACTGTTGATACTGGATTTACAGGTGATACAGTTGAAATTGTTGTTGAGGCAGAGGGATATGATACCATTACTCTTACTGCTGTAAAGAACGGCAATGGCAGATATGTTCTGAAAGATGGTTCCGAAATTGTTCCTCCTGCAGAAGATAAGGATGCTCCAAAGCTTACTGGACAGCTTAATATCCAGCGAGGAAATGAATGGACACTGAAAGGTAATGCAGAGTATCTGAAAGCAATTACTTCTGTTAAGTATGGAGAAGAAGAACTTGACACAACAGTAAATGACACAGAGATTACCATTGATACATCTGAATTACCGGTTGGTACACATAAACTCACAATTGAAGCAGATGGATACAAGAGCCAGGTAATTGAAGTAATTATTGAGTCTGATGGTAATGCCGGAGAAGATGAGGGCGTTGAGGGACTTACCTTTGAGAAAGCTCATGTGAAATATTGGTTTGATGATTATGATACATATCGCTTAACATTTACTGATGAGAAAATTAACGATGTCAGCAGAGATCTTTACTTAAAAGCTATCGATTATATTGAGGTTGGAGATGTAAAATATTCTTATGGTACTCCAGATATTAGCAAAAACTCAAATAAATTTAAGCAGGGTGGCACTAATACAGAAACCGGAGAGCAGGAATATATCGATTTTACAACTGATATTGCTGATTTTGGTACAGACGGTACTCCGGTTAAAGTCACTATTTACTCTACTGCTAAAGCAGACTATGATCCATATGTATTCTATCTGAAAGCAGGCAAATTAGTTGCAGCACCTGGTGAAGATAATTCCGGAGATAATGGAAACGATGAAAGTGATAAGGATATCACTTTTGAAGAAGTTTCAGTAGATAGTTTCCTGGCGAAGTATGAAGCATATCGTTTACTCCTTAAAGTAGACACCATAAACGATATTTCAAGAGATACCTATCTTGGTGCTATAGATTATATAATGGTAGGACAGCATCAGTATGAAAGCTGTAGTTATGGTTCTATATCAGATCAGCAGTTTAAAGTAGGTACAACACCTGAAAGTGATGGTATGGGAAAAGGAAAAGATTACATTGATTTTGCTAAGGATGGTTTCGATGCTTACGAAACAGGTGATCTGATCAAAGTTACTATTTACAGTAAGAAGAGCGAATATGGTTCTTATGTATTCTATGTAAGAGATGGCGAACTGGTAGACCCAACCGAAGCAGAGGAAGAACTTTTAGATGAGCAGGAAATGAAAGAAGAGGCTCAGGAAGAAGTAACTGTTCCTGAAACAAAGGATGAAACAGTTGTTCCGGAAGTTCCGGCTGAGGAAGAGCCGGCTGATAAGGATGCAGAAGAAGTTCCGGCAGAAGATGAAGTAACCGAACCTTCTGAGGAAGATAAGGAAGATACTGCAGAAGAGCCGGCAGAGGATAAGCCAGAGGAAGATGCATCTGAGGATAAGGACTCCGAAGATAAGGATACAGAGGAAACTCCAGCTGAAGAAGATAAAGAAGATGCTTCCGAGGACAATAACTCCGAAGACTCCAATGAAGATGTTTCCGAAGACAATGCAGCTGACGATGTTGCCGAAGATACAGAAGCAACCGAAACAGAAGGAGAAATCTAATTGAAAAAATGGTGTCTGGTGATCTTGGCACTGATGTTATGCGGATGCAGTGCATCTACAAAAACAGCTGAAACAGAGGCGGTCAAAAATGACCGCCCTGTTTTGCGTACAGAGACAGGATCCGAAGAAAAGAACTTTACCGTATTTGCCATGGACACAGTGATGCAGTTCCAGATCTATGGCGGAAATGATGACGTAGAAGAAAAAGTCCGGGGGAAAATAGAAGAACTGGAAGATACACTTTCTGTGACAAAAGAAGGAAGTCCCATGTGGAATTTAAACGAGAAGAAGAATGAGAACTTTGCAGAGGAATTTGCAAATCTGATGCTTCAGTCACTAAAACTTTGCAAAGATACAGACGGTGCCTTAGACATTTCCGCCTATCCCATTGTAAAAGCCTGGGGCTTTACCACAGGTGAACATCGCATCCCCGATGAGGAAGAACGCAAAGCATTAGTCTCCCGCGTAGATTACCGCAAGATCCAGGTAAATGGTAATACTGTATCCATAGAACCGGATATGATGGTAGATTTGGGAAGTGTAGGAAAAGGCTATACAGCAGAGGTCCTGGCAAACCTGATGAAAGAAGAAGGTGTTACTTCTGCTCTTTTCAGTCTGGGAGGAAATATCCAGACAGTAGGTACAAAGTCGGACGGGTCTGACTGGTTCATCGGTATCCGGGCAGCAGAAGAGGACCGTTATCTGGGAGGTGTTTCTGTAACAGATAAGGCGGTGGTTACTTCCGGTGGCTACGAGCGTTATTTCACAGGTGATGACGGTCAGGTCTACTGGCACATTATGGATCCTAAAACCGGTGCTCCGGCTAAAAATGGGCTGGTATCTGTGACCATTATCAGTGACAGCGGTTTCCTCTGTGATGGTCTTTCCACTGCCCTTTTTGTCATGGGTCCGGAAAAAGCGGCTGAACACTGGCGCAGCCACCAGAATTACGAGGCAGTCTTAGAAGATGATAAAGGCCAGATCTATATTACAGAAGGCCTGGAAAACACCTTCAAACCGGTAGATCTTGGCACAGAGCAGGAAATCCAGGTGATCCGCAGATAAAGACGGCTTGTAAAGACAAATGCAGCATGGTATCATGAGTGAAGATATGAATAAAAACACAGATTTTCAGGAAAAAGGCGGACATATTTTATGAACATCCAGATCTTCGGCACAAAAAAGTGCAATGATACAAAGAAAGCAGAACGCTTTTTCAAAGAGCGTGGCATCAAATACCAGTTCATTGACATGAAGGAAAAAGGCATGTCAAAAGGCGAGTTTAACTCCGTTGCCCAGGCAAACGGAGGCCTGGAAAATATGATCAACTGGGATGGGAAAGACAAAGATATTTTGTCCCTGATCAAATATATCGCAGAGGAAGATAAGCTGCAAAAAGTCCTGGAAAATCCCCAGGTGATCAAAACACCGGTGGTCAGAAACGGAAAGCAGTCTACCTTAGGCTATCAGCCGGATGTGTGGAAAAAATGGGAATAGATAGGTAATAGATAAAAATAGCAGAAAAATGCGTATAATAAAAAAGCAGGTCGCAGATATCACATTTTATGGAAATATCCGCGACCTGTTTTATATTTGCTGTGAGAACCAATAATAGGAATAGATCTTACGCGTTCTTCTGTGCGCAGAACTGATCCATTACTTCCACCAGATTTCTGTGGTCTTCCAGATGAGGCAGACCGGAGATCATGGCAACACCGCGGAACTCATCATTTACAATAATTGGAAATCCACCGCCGCAGAATGCATAGTGGGACTCGTCCTGCTGCCAGTTTTCCTTTACACCGTTTAATTCCCGCTCAACAGCTGCACGCAGGGAAGAAGTATGGCAGCGCTCAACCGTGTGCTGCTTGCGGTTCATCCACTGGTTATTGCTTTCGTCTGTTCCCGGAAGGAAGGACTGATACAGGATAATATCATCAAAAACAATACGGATGGCGATTGGCTTTGGAGTGGTCAGACCACGCTCGCGAAGCATGGTTCCCAGTGTGTAAGCATCATTGTAATCAAAAGAAGAAAAGTGGATACGCTCTTCCTGGCTTTTGATCTCTTCTAACATTTTTAAATCGTACATAAGAATACCCTCTCTATACTCATATTTTTCCAGAATTATTATAGCCTTTAAATAGAAATGTGTATAGTAAAAAAATAAAGTCCCCAAAACTGTTTCTAAAACTAACCCTTAGTTAATATTTTCCCTGAAGGAACAGCTGTATAGTTCAGATATACAGAACAATAGGATCAGTTTCATAATTTGTAAGAAAGAGGGAAAATGGATGTTTGGATTGGAAATAGCCACATTGCTATTGGGAATTAGTTTTATTGCAGCAGGCATGATCCAGAGCAGAAAGACGGGGCAGAAAAAATGGCGTATTTTAATGATCATTGGGATCATCCCGGTTCTGGTCAGTGTATTTTTATTGGTCTGCACATTCTGGCTCTTATATGGGATCCAGGTCCAGGAGCCAGTTGCAGGTCCAACAGAAAACGGAAAGATCATTACGGAAAACACAGATGCAGAGCCAGAACCAGGTTCCGGTTCAGATTCCAACATCCCTGGCAGCGACTGGCGCACTTACAGGGCTTATTCCGAAGACCTGCACCTGGACGATAAAGGCGCTCTCATTTTCTGCCTTTCCCCATTAGATAATAGAAACGGCTATGCTGTATATGACAGCGCAAATGGGGCCAGAGTAGGAACTCTTTTATGGGGATCAGAAAAAGAAGCGGACTGGCAGGCTAAAGCACAGATGGAAGACTTAGATCATGACGGGATAAAAGAAATCGGCATATCCATGGCAGATGGAGAAATCCTGTGGTACCATTACCGGGAAGGTTTGGAGGATACCTGGCCGGAGAATAAATGTGGTTGTTTTGAAAAAGTTGATTAAAAAATTAACAAAAGAAAAGCCTGTAATTATGGGAAAAACTGTAAAAACTTAAGATTATAAACATTGACATTTCCATACAGAGTGATAAAATATTAACAGAGTTAAACAGAACATATATCTGGAAAGGGGATTTTGGTTATGGCAATGAATATTGATTTTACTGGAAAGACAGTCCTTGTTACAGGTGGTGGACGTGGACTGGGTAAAGAGATGGCACTTCAGTTTGCAGGATGTGGCGCAAACGTATATATTGCAAACCGTAAAGAAGATCAGGGCCTTGCTACTGTAAAAGAGATCGAGGCACTTGGCGTAAAGGGCGGCTTTACAAAATGTGATGTAGCTGTGGAAGAAGACGTTAAGAAGCTGATCGCTGACGCAGCAGCATTTGGCGGCGGAAAGATCGATGTGATCGTAAATGCAGCAGGCGTAATTTCCCTTCAGGATATGATGCATACAACTACAGAAGAGGTTCAGAGACTGTTCAATATCAATGTAGTGGGAACCGTACATATGATCAAACATGGTCTGGCACATCTGGAAGCAAATAAGAGCGGAAACATGATCCTTGTATCCTCGATCGCAGGCAGAGACGGTATGGGAATGCTCCAGACCTACAGCGCATCCAAGGCAGCTGTAACAAGCCTGATGCAGTCCGCAGCAAAACATGCAGCTCCTTACGGAGTCCGTGTAAATGCTATTCTCCCGGGAATTATCCGTACAGCAATGTGGGAAGAGATCCTGGAAGGCATGAACAATGGCTGGGATCCAGAAGTTCATAATGAACTGACTCCTGAGAAACGTGAAGAACTGTGGAATGCTTCCGTTAAGAGCATGATCCCGCTGGGACATGATCAGAAGGAAGAAGATATTGCCTGGGCAACCGTATTCCTTGCAAGTGACTTCGCCCGCGAGATCACAAGCCAGGCACTGTGCATTGATGGTGGTACTACCTCCGGAAGATAATCATATGACATGAATTGAAAAATTTAAATTAAAGAAATAAAGAGATAAAAAGAGCAGCCGCTTTTGGAAAATGAATTCCATTAGCGGCTATTTTTTTAATTCCATTCCTCTGCCAGTAGGAAATCCCGTATGTTGCGGTGTTTAATTCCGTTTCTGCTCATGTCGAATTCATCCAGAGAGACAACATATTTCGGGTAGTTATCACGGATGTTATCATATGCTCCAAACTCACGCTGGATGGTTTCATCGGATGCCAGCAAATAGGTAACCTGAACATACAGTTTTTCCCCGCGTTTGTCGCATACAAAGTCAATTTCCTTGTTTCCGGTTTTGCCTACTGTAACTTTATAGTCCCGGCGCAAAAGTTCCAGATAAAAGATACTTTTGAAAGCATTTCTGGATCGGTTCATCTGGCGCAATGGGGCGATACAGTTCCAGGAACTCTGCAAAGGAGAATGGATAAATAATAAACTCCACATAACGTCCGCCAAGATAAGTGGAAAGCTCACTGGAAAGAAGCTTTGCGTTTGAACCGGTGATATAGATGTCGCAGTCAAGGGATACACGCAGGGAGTTGATACACTTCTCCCAGTCTTTTACTTCCGGGATTTCATCAAAGAACAGATAGGCTTTACCGTTGATTTCTGTGGCTCGTTTTGTGATTTCATTATGCAGTGCCTTTGCAGTTTGCAGATATGCGTAGTTTAAATCCTCAAAATTAATAGAGATGAACTGAGCGGGACTGACACCGGACTCCATACCCGCTTTCAAAAATTGAAGTTTTTTCATTTCTCGAAACCGCTTCGCTGTACGTATTATACTGTCTGCTAATAGTATATGCAAGATGTCGCTTTCAAAAACGCAAATTTTTTTATTTTTTGAAAGTGGAAACTATGTAAAGGCAACCCGAAGGCTGCCCCAGGCATCAAGCCTATTCTGCTTACACAGGTTCACGGCAGTCCGCCGCCGTACACATCATAATCACTTATGAACCATTCTTCATAAGGATTACCAAAGTCATCTTTTGAACCGATTCCAATTCGTTCAAATACTTTTTTCAGATCTTCTGATGTGGTAGGAAACTTTACCCATTCGCCTACCAACTCCCCTTCGTTATATTTTCCGAGATTCGTGATGTAAGCTTCAAATGGGCAATCGTGGCCATATTCATATGCCATGCTATTTCCTCCTGTTTCATTTTTCAGGTCATCACCCGGTTTTCGGCATCAAAAAAAGCGCCATACTCATCACCATTCCGGCAATGAGCAGACGCTTTATATTTTGTCTGTATTCTTTTGCAAAAGAGAAACAAATGAAATGTAAGTTTGTAGCTCATGTCTCATTTGTCTATGATAATATTAGCACAGGTCAATTCTGAAAAAAAGAGGTAGAATGGTAGCAAAAGGATAGCAATTGGTAACAACATGGGAGTAATACGGAAACATGCTGCACATTCCCCTATCCTCTATCCGCAGACTCTACACATATAACCATATTCTGTTCATCTTGATCTTCTATCTCATCATTATGATGTTCTATAAATTCATCAAGTTTGTGTATAAATTTCAGACGTTGAACTTTCTGTGTAAATATCTTCTTATAATTAATAGATTCCATATACTGCTCTTCATCACTAAAGTGTTTTACTGTATAATCACGAAGATTTTCCAATATTATGTCAATTCTATCATATTTATTCCAATATAATATTCTGGTTTCATTTCATACATCCATTAGTCCTGCTTTCATTTTTATTCAGCCTTTGAAAACTGGTCTTTGCCTACAAAACATAACGGACATTCAAAATCTTCCGGAATATCCTCCCACTTTGTACCAGGTGCAATACCACCTTCTGGATATCCTTTCTCTTCATCATATTCCCATCCGCAAACATCACATACATATTTCATGACCAGTTCCTCCATAGAATTTATTCTTTATAAAAGTATATAACAATAATACATGATAGTCAAGATAATAATAGTAATTATTATCATTTTTGCAATGAACATTTCTACGTTATGTTCTTCTATCACGATTTTACTTTATGGCTTTTCGTTCAAAAACATACTCTGTCTCCGATGACAGATCTCCTCTGAAAGTATATCCAAGTCTATCAAACTTTTTTATATCTACAGGATTTTCAATATTATTCTCTGCCATGAATCTAACCATTTCACCGCGGGCCATCTTCGCATAGGTACCTTTTGTAACCAGCTTATCACCTGACAATTCACAGAATGTAATCGTGATGTAGTTATCTTTATCCGATAGATACCTTTCTATGCATTTTGAATATTCTTTGGATGCCAGATTTATGATAGTCCTGCTGTCATCAATTACTGAATGATATAACCGGTCCCCCCAGTAATCATATAGATTTGTTGTTTCTTCAATCTCAGCTTTTGCCTGCATTTCAAGACGATAAGGAGTCACACCATCCATTGGTTTTAAAATG
>ENA-UOJJ01005575-UOJJ01005575.1-human-gut-metagenome-genome-assembly--contig:-CS66-NODE-5575-length-10510-cov-6.121186_pt1 | contig 10510 bp, 1 predicted proteins | sample MGYA00242343_ERZ723890 | MGnify/ENA metagenome assembly ERZ723890 | reverse complement strand
TTCTTATCTGAAGATTCTGCATCTTCAAGTATATGATCCCAAGTCCCTCGACAAGCAGGAGGTTCTGTTCAAACGACTCTCCTCTCCACTCTACAATGAGGAACTCAAAAAGCTGAAGGAGATTCTGTACAATCGCTTCATGCTTCTGAAGCAGGGTCAGAATCCTGTCATCTCCGATGAGTTGCGCGATTATCTGAAGTCGGAGCTCTCCCTTCACTTCGATTTCGGAAAGGTTCCTGTTCGCAACAATACCGCCGAACAGGAGAAGACAGTGACTGGAACCAACCATCTGGACGACGTCGAACTGACCTCCTTCATTCAGCAGGAGACCAAACAGATGCGCATCACGAGCGCAATGGCGGAGCGTCTGGCTCGCGAGAACACCGATCCAAGTCTTGCAGAGGGAATTCTGAACGCCCTCCAGTGTCCCGGCGTTCCCGGCGTGGTGGATACGATTCTGCTGTACGTGTCGACGCTGGAGAAGAAGAACCGCGCGAATCAGCGTCTGTGGCCGCAGCTGCTGACGTTCGACCAGATGGCGGAGCTGCGCGAGCGCGAGAAGAAGCAGTTCGGCATCGACCTGTTCGCCAACAGCGGCTTCCGCGGACGTTACATGGACCGTTTCGGCGACTACCAGCCGGACGCGTCGAGCGACGCGAAGCTGGCGGCGTGTGAGACGGTGGTGAGACGGCGGATCGGCTTCCTGGAGCAGCAGAGACTGGGGACGATGGAGGAGTTGGCGCGGCTGCTGAGCGTGCAGGAGCTTCGCCACGTGTTCGAGAAGGAGACGTTGCTGCGCTACCTGCGTGCGACGAGCGTCCAGCGCGAGCTGAAGCCGAGAAAGGACAGAAAGGGTCGGGAATCGTTCGGAATATCGGTCAGCGGCATGATCGCGCGCTTCCTGCGCAAGCTGTTCCCCGATGAGTCGCCGGAGGAGTTCATGCGCTATCTGGAGGCGGAGGAGGTGCTGCGCATCTACGAGGAGAGGTGTATTCTGAGCGGTCGCGAGGTGAAGCCGAGCGTGTTGTCGAGCTATCGCGTGAAGCAGCTGACGGAGGAGAAGCGCTGCGCGGTGACGGAGGACAATACGATGTTCTACGGCGTGGGCGACGCGGTGAAGGTGAAGGTGGAGCTGAAGAACGTGGAGACAGTGGAGGTGCGGCTGTTCGAGCTAAACACGCTGAGCTTCTTCCAGAACAACGACGGTCCCATCGTCCCGTCCATCGACCTGGACGGATTGAAGCCGCTGCAGACGCAGACCTTCTCCTACGCGCTGCCGCAGGCGGTGAGTCACGTGGAGACCTTCGCCTTCCCGCAGATGGACCACCGCGGCGTGTTCGTCGTGGACTTCATCGCGGGCATGCTGAACAGTCGCTTCCTGGTGAACGTGGGCTCGCTGCGAGCGCTGACGCGCAAGTCGCTGATGGGCTACGCGGTGACGGTGGTGGACGAGAAGGGAGAGTGTGTGAAGGAGAAGGTGAAGATTCTGCAGGGTGCGCGCACCTTCCTTCCCAACGACCACAACGAGATCGTGATTCCCTTCCTCCCACCCAGCGACGACGATCACGCGATACCGCTGCTCCTGGTGGAGGAGGTGCGTCCCGACTGGTTCTTCGCCGCGCGTGAGATGCTGATGGTGGAGAAGGAGAAGTACCAGCTGCAGGTGTGTGGCGACGTGGACAACGAGGCGATCGTGAAGGGAAACGAGCGCTGTGAAGTGGTGCTGCGTGTGAGCGCGCTGCTGAACGGACTGGCATATCCCGTGTCGCTGCTGCGCAATGTGGCGATCACGCTGGTGTGCAAGGCGGCGCAGGACGTGTGCACGGAGACGACGCTGAAGCCGACGCTGCGCGACAACAAGGACTTCACGTACGTCTTCCGCGTCCCCGACAAGGTGATTTCGCTGAAGGCGACGGTGAACGCGGACGTGTCGCTGGTGAACAACTCGCTGAAGCATCTCTCGGAGGAGTGCGTTCTCTACCAGTGTCGCGCGAAGAGCAACAACAGCAATCCCTCACTGAAGGCTGTGATGACGCTCTTCCGTCGCAGCGGCGAGAAGGGAGTGGAGTACGTGGCGCAGGTGTACGGAAACGCCGGAGAAGCCATCGCCAACAAGTCCTGCAACGTGCGTATCCAGAGTCTGTTGTGTCAGCGGATGTTCTCGACGGAGCTGCAGACGGACGCTGCGGGTCAGCTGGTGCTTGGCTCGCTGAAGGACGTGGTCGCGGTGAAGATCAACGACCAGGAGTTCTCGATGAACCCCGACACGTTCGACATGCGGCTGCAGTGGGTGTGTGGCGAGAGCGACGAGGTGCAGGCGGTGATTCCGCTGGTGCACCCGAGTCTGGAGGCGTATCGTGTGGTGTGTAACAGTACGGTATCCGAGTACGTTCCTCTGCAGAAGGTGCTCTTCGAGGAAGCGGGATACGTGGTGGCGCGAGGCCTTCCCGCCGGCTACTACAGCATCTTCGTGGACGGAACGGACTTCAAGACGTACTGCGTGAGCGTGGACGTGCGCAAGTCGCATGCGATGCAGACGGTGAACGCGTTCGCTGTGTACGACGGTGTGGCTGTGGCGAAGCCGAGCCAGCCGCTGTCGCTGGAGTGTGCGCTGAAGGACCGTTCGCTTGCCATCCACGTGCAGGGCGGCTCGTCGGAGCATCGCGTGCACGTGCAGTGTAAGCAGCTCTTCGACAGCAAAGTGCTGGGAGCGAATCTGTCGCAGGGCGACTGCTCTCAAGGTTTGCCGATGGTGCCGCTGAGTCCTGTATCATCGGTAATCGTGAACAACCGCTCGCTCCCCGAGGAGTACGCGTACATTCTGGACCGGAAGCGTCAGAAGCGCATACTTCCCGGAAACATGCTGCCTCACCCGGGTCCGCTGCTGAACCCCATCGAGTATGCGGAGACGAAGAACACGACGAAGGAGGCGAAGGAGGGCGAGACCTTCGATGGGTCGATGGAAGGTAGCCCGCGCGCCTTCTGCAAGCGTGCTCCGGGTGCCTACAAGCGGGAGAATCTGTCGCTCTCGGGAGTGGCGACCCAGCGCGACGCCTGCGAAGTGATCATTCATCCTTCGGAGGTGATTGCGAACGTGGAGCTGGACGCGAACGGCTTCGGAGTGGTGGATCTGTCGGGAGTGAGCGAGGAGGGCGGCGAGGTGACGGTGGTGTGTGTGGACAAGGAGAAGACGGTCCAGCGCAGCGTGTTCATTCCGGAGGTGTCGAAGGAGGCGAGGGAGCGCAAGGGAGCGAACACGCTGTTCCGTCTGCAGACGCTGAAGCAGAGTCTGGACACGTCGAAGCACTTCACGGAGAAGAAGATGATTTCGCTGGCAACGCCGGAGAGTCCCGTGGAGCTGAGCGACAAGACGGAGATGGAGACGATCAGCGCGCTGTCGGACGTGTATCTGTTGCTGAAGACGCTGTCGCAGAACGCGGATCTGGCTCTGTTTTCGTTCCTGACTCGCTGGGAGAGTCTGAGCGAGGATGAGAAGGAGACACTGTACAACCGCTACAACTGCTCGGAGATGAACGTGTTTGTGTACTTCCGAGACCGTGCGTTCTTCGACGCGAAGATCCTCCCGTACCTGTCGTGCAAGCTGGAGAAGTCGTTCCTGGACGTGTATCTGACGGGAGGCGACGTGAGCGTGTTCCTGCAGCCGAATCTGCTGACGCGGTTGAACGCGTTCGAGAGAGCGTTGCTGTGTGGTCGCGTGTCGAAGGAGGCGGGCGAGAAGCTGGCGGAGGGAATGGGCGTGTGCGGCAAGAGCAAGGTGATGAGCGCGAAGGAGTTTGCGCGCATCTTCAACACGGCGCTGAAGATGAAGGCGATGGAGAATCCGGAGGCTGAGGAGGAGGTTGAAGTGGAGGAGGAAGAGACGGAGGAAGAAGAGAAGGAGGCGGAAGAGGTTGCTGAGGAAGAGGTTGCTGAGGATGAGGATATGGGCGTTGAGGAGGAACCAATGGCTCTGGAGTCGGCGCCTTTTGAACCTGCGATGGCTCCCATGTGTGCGATGGCGATGTCGGATCGGATGGCAGCCCCGATGGCAGCCCCAATGAGAGCCCCGATATTAGTTGGAGGAAGAAGCCGTGCAATGGGTGGACGGAGAATGATGAGTATGGCTGCTCCTTCCTATGCTCCGACGTCTCCATCTTTTGGTGCGGCATGCGGTGGTTTGAGCGCCGACTGTTTTGCCGCTGCCGATTCGATCGATCTGCAGGAAATGAAGAAGAAGAAGGCTGTGGAGAAGCACTACGAGAAGATGGAGAACACGAAGGAGTACGTGGAGGGCTTCTACTACAAGCAGTCGACGATGTACGTGGACCCGTCGATCGTTCCCAACTCTCCCTTCTGGGAAGCCTTCGCGAAGCACAATCTGAGCAACGCCTCCGCTCCCTTCCTGTCGCGCGACTTCATCTGCTGCACGCACTCGCTGTCGGAGATGCTCTTCTGTCTGTCGGTTCTGAGCATCCCGATGAGCGGAGCATCCTTCACCGTGGAGGAGCGTGAGGGAGGTTTCGTGCTGCGTGCGAAGACGCCTGTGATGGTGTTCCACAAGCTGCTGCTGGAGGGCAACGCGCCGGACGCGAAGGAGTCGCTGGCGGTGGTCCAGAAGTACGTGGACATGAGCAACCGGTGGGTGACGGTGCGAGGCGAGCGCGTGGAGCGGTACATGGAGGTGAACGAGTTCTTGGCGCAGCAGCCGTACATGTGCAAGGTGATCGTGACGAACATGGAGTCGCGTCCCCGCAGCCTCTCGCTGCTCTACCAGATCCCCAGCGGATCGTACCCTCTCTCCGACAGCTTCACGCTGCGCACGGAGGCGGTGAAGGTGAGTCCCTACTCGACGTCCACCTTCTCGTACTGCTTCTACTTCCCCAGCGTGGGAGACTTCACGCACTACCCTGTGCAGGTGCTTGAGGAGAGCACGTCGGAGGTGGTGGCATCGGCGACGACGAGCTTCCAGCCGCTGCACGTGATGACGTCGCTGCACACGGTGGACAAGACGTCCTGGCGCGACATCGCCTTCTACGGGTCGGAGAGCGACGTGTTCGAGTATCTGCGCAGCCACGCGCTGGAAGACGTGGACTGGTCGAAGCTGACGTGGCGTCTGCGCGAGAAGCCCTTCTTCCTGTCGCTGGTCTCGCTGCTGCGCGGACTCGGTTTCTACCGGAAGGAGCTGTGGAAGTACGGCGTGTTCCACGAGGATGGCGTCGTGACGAGAGAGCTGCTGGAGAAGGAGTTCGCGGACCGCTGCGGCCTGGCGTTCGAGAGCTCGCTGCTGAGCGTGGATTCGGCGGTGGAGGAACTGTTCCAGATCCGCGAATACAAGCCGCTGGTGAACAGCCGCTGCTTCCGTCTGGGCAAGCGCATGACGATCACGAACGACAAGCTGGAGACGCAGTACGAGAAGTTCTTGACGATGTTGACGCAGCGCGTGCCGCGTGCGGACGACTGGTTGGTGATGACGTACTACTGGGTGCTGATGGACCGCATGGAGGACGCGCTGGCGCTATTCCGCTGGAAGGTGGTCGGAGAGGACGGCGAGCATCCCGCGGCGGGTATGCGCTGTCTGGTGCAGTTCGATTACATGCGCGCGTACTTCGAGTGCTTCAAGAGCGATCTGAGCGAGGCGCGCGCAATCTGCACCAAGTACGCGTCGTATCCGATCATCTACTGGCGCGGCATGTTCGAGAACGTGGCGGAGCTGGTGAAGGAGGCAGAGGGAACGCTGGAGGAGGCGATGGAAGAGGAGGAGGCGATGGACACGACGAACGTGACGAGCAACGTGATCCGGTCGAAGCGCATGCACGCGGAGAGCGAGAGCTCGCTGAGCGTGTCGCAGGAGAAGAGCGGCGTGAGTGTGAAGTACAGCAATCTGGAGCACGTGCAGGTGAACGTGTACGAGGTGGACGCGGAGTTGCGCTTCAGCAACGCGCCGTTCCTCCGCGAGAAGGGCTCGCAGGCGATGTACGTACGACCGAACCACAGCGAGATGGTGGCATTGCCCGCGCTGGCGGAGAATCAGGCGTTCGGTGTATTTGTATATGCGCTTCCCGAGGAGTATGTGCAGAAGAACGTGGTGGTGGAGGTGTGCGCGGGCGCGCTGCGTGAGAGCTGTTTCGTGTTCAACACGAAGCTGACGGTGGTGGTGTCGGCGAAGTCGGGTCAGCTGCGTGTGTTTGACCAGGAGACGAAGCGTCCCGTGTCGAACTGCTATGTGAAGGTGTATGTGAAGGTGGAAGAGGAGTCGAAGTTCTTAAAGGACGGATTCACAGACATTCGCGGATACTTCGACTACTTTGCTGTGAGTAATGATCTGGGTGATCGCGCAAAGAAGGTGGCGATATTTGTGGACAAGGAGGGATATGGATCGTGTATTCGCGAGGTGGTCCCTCCTGCCACGCGTAGTTAGTGTGATTAGTGGGGTGTTTGTTTGGAGAGTGGTAAGAGGGATGGTTGATGTAGGGTGTGTATGGGATAGGATTAGAGTTTGCTCTAATTGAGAGTGCCGTATGGATTATGAGTACATTCGATACACATGAGAAGGTTTCGATTAAGAGAGATTCCGAACTTCAACAAATGAACCGAGAAATAGAATTAGAAGTGATATACCGTGGAAATAGTCGATCCAGCAAAAGAAATGATCGGGTTAGTATGAAAGAGATGAAGGGATAGGTATCGAACTCTTGTGATGATGGTGTGGCAGGATTGTCAATGACCACTGCGCTAGAAGCAGAGGGAATCGGAATTGGAACTGTCGTTATTCATAATCACACTATATCCCATCCGTTTCTTTTCAAATGAGATGAGTTGATTAATCTATTTCTCAAATCTATATGATTTCATTCTCAAACTGTTCACATTTCAATGATGTTATACGAAGAAACAAATCAAACTCAGCTTGTGATATTAGTCGGAGTCACTGAGGATTGTGTTCACAGAATATCCCACTGCTTCAGATAAAGCAGCCTTGCCAGCAGTCTTGGCAACACTCTTTACAACTCTTTTAACGGTGTCCGATCTTGAGCTCCCTCTACTGCGGTCATTATCCTTAGACGAAGGCATATTCACCAGATACTAGTCAACAAAAGAAATACTGACACTATTCACCAGAACACCTGAGTAATCCGTTTCATCGAAGAATCCATCAGTTTCGGTTGACATACTTGAGATCAGGTATCAAACTATCCTTATATATAAACCATGAGTGAGTAATTGGATGACCATATTTGTTGTATCATTCAAATGACAAAAGAGAAGTCAAACGTAGGGAAGTGAGTGTGAGAAGCTTGCCAACCACTCTGTTTGTCAACCATTGTAGCTTATGAAACACATTGATGAGGCTTCCGGAGGCATTTTGAGAGAACGATACTCACGGGATTCTACTCTTCACATACCCCTTCCGTAACCTGCGTGTTTCGCCGGAAAAAGAATGAGTGAAACCCTGCATTTCGTAGTTGAGGGCGATTACACAGATGCGATGGTGATTGTATAACTGATTGTTCAGTGAGTAATAATCACCAAGGTGAATCGTTATGGAGAGAAAAAACAGGTGATGGGGATTATACGTAATTACTTTGGCTTTTAATGAACGATTCGAGAGCAGGAGCATCACATGATGAGAAACGAACAACAATATACTGAATGATCGTAGCGAGTAAGTGTATTTGAAGGATCTATCTCGGAATCGAATCACATCAGACGGCAACTTGGGGATATCTACAATAATCAAACACCAAATCAATACTCTCAAGAATCACTGAACCAATAAACTCAAAGTTGTTTCTACTTCCTTTGAATCCAGTCAACGAAGGAAGATCTCTCCATTCATCAACTCATTCATTCTTACTTCGCAATGTTAGTGTGTTCTTGTAGTTGAATGGCGAATTGTTAATCGTTTTTCGGTCATCACGACCATCACCTTGAAGAGCCCATCTACCAAGTTGAATGGACTGTAGTTTAGGTAAATCTGAATGATAAGTTCACCATTTCAACTACTCTCAAACACAACCGAATGCACGCACATGAATGTAGCAGTACCCAAACTGACGGTACTAAGTTTAGGAAGGTCTTTTCATCATCATATTCAAATCAACCCAACCAGAGAACAATAGAGATGACACATCATGATAGCATTTGTTACCCATACTGATAAAATGGAGAGAAGGAAGATTGTTTACTTCAAATGAATGATAATTGTAGAATGATTCATGTTTTATCTGGATTGATTTGAGTTTTGGGCAGTTCACAATTCGACAGGATCCATCCTTACCAGTGAAGCTGTTACTCCCAATGGTAATACTCTCCAGTTCACTCAAGTTCTCAATCTCAAGCACTTGAATTCTTTTAAAGCAATTGTTACCAATCACGATCCGTTTCAAATGTGGATAATCCTTGATTGTAAGTTCCATAGTACTTGTCTTGTTGTACAGCTCGTTTCCGATGATCCACTGCTCCGCATCGGGTGGTGGGACGTCAATCACTTCGATGTAGCAGTAATCGCTTCCTTGATTAACAGCGGATTCGAGAACAGGAGCATCGAATCATGACAGGAATGGAAAGAAGGTACTTGAGATTTGAAAGGAATGCATGTACTTGAAGCAGTTCTTTCCGAATTGGGTTTCTCCGGATGATAGCTGAGGAATATCTACGTCAATGAATCCGTTCACCGACCACTCTCCAATTCGATGGATCCAAATTTACATAGGTTGTTTGCAATTCCTTTGAAGCAAGTTAATGAAGGGAGATCTGAACCATTATTCCATTACATAATAAAAAACTTCGCATGACCACTGTATTCTTTTCCTCTTTCAATTGACTAGTATCACCTCGAAGAGCGTATTCGCCAAGTTGAATGGATTGTAGTGAAGGCAGGTCTGCAATCGTGATTTCTCCACGAAACTACTCTCAACTACAACAGACTGGCAGCATACGAATGTGCAGTTCCCTAGAGTTACTGACTGAAGTTGAGGAAGATCTATTCACTCATCTCATCCCAATCAAACCCGTTAACGCAAACGAAGGAGAGAACATGAAACAGTTTTCATTCAGTTGAATTGATTGGAGCGAAGGAAGGTTGCAAATCGTAAAAGAATGATAATCAGAAAAGGATCCGCTTTGAATGCAAATGGATTTGAGTTTAGGACAATTCATAATCTGGAAATCGCCATCGCTTCGTTTGCGACAATACATGTCGATGTCTGAGGCAGTATACCGATTCTCATAATCCTCACTGTCGTCTTCATCGTCACTATCTGTAGAGTAAACTATTGTGACCACAGGACAGTTATAGGAGGTGAAGCAATTATAGCCAATGACGAGACTCTCCAACTGACCCAAATCCGTTAGCGTGAATAATCGAATAGGCACAAAACACTTTTCTCCGATCACGATTCGCTTCAACATCTGAAGAAACGAAGGAAGAACAAACGACGTTGCCCTTGCAGACTGAAACCAATCCATCTTGATAGACTTCATCTTATTATTAAGGAAACCAATATCTCGTTTGTGTGAATACTGGTCATTCTCTTTCCACACTCCATCGTATTCAATATCTCCGTTGCGATCATACGCAACACCTTTCCCAAATCGCTTTTCATAAAGGTAACAACCAACATATTTCACTCGTTCGATATCGTCAAAGAACTCCATTCCGTACAAACACTTCATTTCATCCATCACGAATCCCTCATACTCCTTCTTCCCTTCTTCGTCAAAGAGTATTCCGTATCCGAATGGCTTTCCATCCTTCACTCCGCCTTCCCATCGCTTTCCATTCGCATCCAGATCGATACAGTCGTCTTTTCCGCTGATGATCCCCTTCAACTCGCCATTCTCAAACAGTTTCATCTCGTGATTATTCAAATCACCTTCAATTAAGCGAGTCTCGTGTTTTGACTGCTTCAACACATAGCACTTCTCCTTTTCTCGCCACACGCCATACTCATAGTGTTTCCATATGTCGTATTCAAGGAATGAATCCTCAATGGGATTATGCCAAGGATCTCTGCAAACACGTTTCAATCCCGTCTCCGACTCCTCTTCAGGATAATCTCGCTTCCTATGTTCCATGACTCCAAATCGCTCATCATTCTCGGAAACCAATGGCAATTCCACTCCGTTCTCATAATAACACACCGTCATCTTTCCATCCACGCACTGAATACAGTATCCATTCTTGTCCGTTAAGGCATCGTCATACTGAGCTATGCTGAGTATCGAATCATCCTCCAAGCGTCGTTCCATGTAATATCCCTTAAGAAAGGCACATTCTGTCAACTCAGAGTATGCCTCTCCCTCGTCATAATACCCTACCCAAACTCTCACCGAATTCTCATAAATCTTAAACAGTCCATCCTCCTCATCATCAAACACTGAACCAATCACCTTTGTTTTTCCATACTCATCAACAATTTCAATCTTACCATCCAGTAATCCACTTTTATACTCCATTGTGATGTTGGGTTTCCCATTCTTCAGTACTTCAGCTTCTCCTTCTTTCTCA
>ENA-UOJJ01005567-UOJJ01005567.1-human-gut-metagenome-genome-assembly--contig:-CS66-NODE-5567-length-10524-cov-4.568249_pt1 | contig 10524 bp, 8 predicted proteins | sample MGYA00242343_ERZ723890 | MGnify/ENA metagenome assembly ERZ723890 | reverse complement strand
GTCAACGATCTCATCGTATTCAACTTTTAATTTCAGCCAGATATCATCGCCGCAGCTCGGGTTTACGCCCTCAAGGACGAGATTTGCATCCGGCAGATCATGCTTGTGGGTCGGATGAAGGTTGTGCTCGATTAAAATTTCATTATAAAATGTATTACTCATATCCCATTTTTCTCCTTAATCCGCCAAGACTTGTGAGGAACGCCCGGATCTCATCCTCAGTATTGTAGAATGCGAGACTCACACGGGTCGTAGAGGCGGTCCCAAGGTACTGTAAGAGCGGCTGCGCGCAGTGATGACCGGCGCGGACGCAGATATTATCGGCATTTAAGATCTCAGCGACATCATGCGGATGAACCCCGTCAACGGCGAAGGAGAGGATCCCGTGATGATTGTCTGGATCGGAACTTCCGAGAACACGGATCCCCGGGATCTTTGTCATGCCCTCATAAGCGATCCTTGTGAGCTTGTTTTCCTGTTCCTCGATCGCATCAAAACCGATCGTGTTCATGTAGCGGATCGCCTCGGCAAGTGCATAAGCGCCGCCGGCATTGACGGTTCCCGCCTCAAATTTATGCGGAACTTCTGCCCAGACAGCACCTTCTCTTGTGACGGATTCGATCATCTCGCCGCCGGTGAGAAATGGCGGGAGCTGCTCTAACAGCTCTTTCTTTCCGTAGAGAGCGCCGATCCCCATCGGAGCCAGCATCTTATGTCCGGAGAAGGAGAGAAAATCGACTCCGAGGTCCTGGACATCGACTTTGATGTGCGGAACGCTCTGTGCGCCGTCGCCGACCAGGATCACACCGTGGCGGTGGCAGATCTCAGCGAAGGTCTTTAAGTCATTCTTGCATCCGAGCACGTTGGAAATCTGGGTGATCGCCGCGATCTTTGTGTGCGGGGTGATCATGTTCTCGAGGCGCTCTGCCGGGATCGTGCCGTCCATGTCGCATTCCAGGTATTTCACGGTCGCACCGTAACGCTTTGCGGCCTGCTGCCATGGAAGAATGTTGCTGTGATGTTCCATGATGCTGACGATGATCTCGTCACCCGGTTTTAACAGGTACTCGGAGAGTGTGTAAGCGGCGAGATTCAAGCTCTCAGTCGCATTTCTCGTGAAAATGATCTCTTCCGGACAGGATGCGTGGAGAAAATCAGCGACCGTTTTTCTTGCTTCTTCATAACATTCCGTTGCTTCTTCGCTCAGCTCATAGAGACCGCGGAACGGGTTTGCATTGTATTTCTCATAAAACTGCTTTTCAGCATCCAGGACAGCTGCGGGCTTCTGGGAAGTTGCCGCATTGTCCAGGTAAATGATGTCACGGTTTTTGAGAAGCGGGAAATCTTCCCGGATCTTAGATACGTCCATTGGTGGCCTCACTTTCTAAATAAGAGGCAACATCTGCCTTTGTCTTTTCATCAGGTACCAGACGGAGAACGGCGTCGATCCGTGCCTTCGCCATCATCTTGTAGATCTTTGGAAGCTCCATGCCGCGGCTTTCCAGATAGAAGACCATGTCATCGTCAAGCTTTCCGATCGTTGCACCGTGGTTTCCTTCGACATCTTCCTCCGCGCAGAGGATCAGCGGAATCGTCTGGTTTACAACGTCATCGTCGAGAAGAAGAACGTCCTCTTTCTCGTTTCCGACAGCGCCTGCCGCGCCTTTCTTAAAATCGATCGTTCCGCGGAAGAGTTTCTTCGAATTTTCATGAAGCACGCCGTCGGTCTTGATCTCGCTGACGGATTTCTTTCCTTCGTGGAGAGCGACGTAGTTCATATCAAGGACTGCATCGTTTCCGACCGTGTAGGCGATGTCCGCGGTGAACGTACTCTTTTTGCCGACGAGATCTGCCTTACAGCCGTTGTATACATGACCACCGGAGAGGAAGAGGTGGATCACGGAGAATTTTGCTCCGTCAGCAACCTTCGCACCGATGTCGTTTAAGACGGTTTTTGCATTGTCATTGCGGATGATCTGGACGAGAGTCACTTCGGCGTCTTTTTCGAGGATCAGTTTTGTCTGGACGCCGGAGAGAGCAGTGTGGTCTGCACCCGAAGCACCGTCGGCCTCAGCCGCCATATCCATGATGACGGTCATCTTACTTCCTTCTTTTGCGAAGATTCCGAACGTATTTAAGCTATGCTCGGAAGCGCCGTATGTGAAGCCGATGCGCACCGGTGTCTCTGCGAGGTCTCCATCCGTCGAGAGCAGGACGGCACCGGCTGCGGACTCTCTGACGAGAACATCCATATCCGGTCCCATTCCGCCTGCGATCTCCCGGAACTGATCCGGAAGGCCGGCAGGGCAGTTTGTTTTTGAGATCCCCGCCGGGATCTCAGCTTTTATTTCATGCGCTCCGGAGACAGAAATCCCGGAGACCGCAGTCTCATTCATTTTCAGCCAGTTCCATGTCTTTGAAGGGAGCTGGTTGATCTTCATGTTCTCCATCATCCAATACTTCCTTTCATTTCCAGATGGATTAGATTGTTCATCTCCACCGCGTATTCAAGCGGAAGCTCCTTCGAGACATTATCGGCGAAGCCGCTGACGATCAGGGCTCTCGCGTCCTCCTCGGAGATACCGCGGGACATCAGATAGAAGACGGCATCGTCGCTGATGCGTCCGATCTTTGCCTCGTGTCCGACGTCGGCGTCCTTCGTGCGGATATCCATCGCCGGGATCGTGTCGGAACGGGAGATATCGTCGAGCATCAGGGACTGGCAGGAGACAGCAGATTTGCTGCCCTTTGCCTTCGCGGATACGACAACGGAGCTTCGGAAGGTGCTGATCCCGCCATCCTTGGAGATCGATCTCGTATTTACATAGGAAGAAGTTTTCGGAGCGTTGTGGACGACCTTACATCCGGTATCGAGGTTCTGTCCCTTACCGGCGAATGTGATTCCGGTGAACTCGGATCTTGCGCCCTCGCCGTTCAACACGCTCATCGGGTAGAGGTAAGAAACATGGGAACCGAAGGAACCGGATACCCACTCGATGACTCCGCCTTCCTCGACCTTCGCCCGCTTTGTGTTTAAATTGTACATATTTTTCGACCAGTTCTCGATCGTAGAGTAGCGGAGCTTTGCGTTTTTTCCGATGTAAAGCTCTACACAGCCGGCGTGGAGGTTTGCCACGTTGTACTTCGGCGCGGAACATCCCTCGATGAAGTGTAAGGACGCGCCCTCATCGACGATGATCAGGGTGTGCTCAAACTGTCCGGCACACGCCGCGTTTAAACGGAAGTAGGACTGCAGCGGGATCTCGACGGAAACTCCCTTCGGAACATAGACGAAGGAACCGCCGGACCAGACAGCGCCATGCAGGGCTGCGAATTTATGGTCATGGGGTGTCACGAGTTTCATAAAGTGGTCCTTTACCATATCGGCATATTCACCGGTCAGGGCACTTTCCATATCGGTATAGATAACGCCCTGCTCCTCAACCTCCTTGCGGACATTGTGGTAGACGAGCTCGGAGTCGTACTGGGCACCTACACCGGCGAGGGAGGTGCGCTCCGCCTGCGGGATCCCAAGCTTTTCGAAGGTGTCCTTGATCTCTTCCGGAACCTCGGACCAGTTACCCTTCATCTTTGTATTTGCGCGGACATAGGTGGCAATGTTGTCCATGTTTAACCCTTCGATGGACGGGCCCCAGTCCGGAACCTTCATTTCATGATATATTTTTAAGGAGTTCAACCGGAAATCATGCATCCACTCCGGATCATGTTTCTCCTCGGAGATCTTTTCCACAATGTCCTCGGTAAGACCGGATCTGATGCGGTACGCATCTTTTTCCTCATTGCGGAAGTCGTACATGTTGCGGTCAACGTCCTCAACATACGTCTTTTCCTTCATTAGTTGTTCTCTCCCTTCTCGTTCGCGGAAACGATAAACTGTTCGAAGCCGTGCTCGTTGATCTCATCGACGAGAGAGCCGTCACCCTCTGCGACAAGATGTCCATCGACGAGGACATGGGTCTTGTCCACATGGAGAGATTCGAGAATTCTGGTGCTGTGGGTGATGATGAGAAGGGCGCCGTCCTTGCTCTTCTGGTATTCCTCGATTCCCTTGGAAACAGTGCGGACCGCATCGACATCAAGACCGGAGTCTGTCTCATCGAGGATCGCCAGGGACGGATTTAAGAGGAGAAGCTGTAAGATCTCGGCTTTCTTTTTCTCACCGCCGGAGAAGCCGACGTTCAGATCACGGAAACCGTAGGACGGATCCATATCGAGGACCTCCATGGCTTTCTGGAGTTCTTTATTGAAATCCCAGATGCGGACATTCTTTCCGGTTCTTGCGGAGAGAGCGCTGCGGATGAAGTTGGAGAGGGAGATTCCCGGAACTTCAAGCGGATTCTGGAAGGAGAGGAACATGCCGAGCTTTGCACGCTTGTCAGCGGCTTCTTTCGTGATGTTCTCGCCTCCGAAGAAGATCTCACCGTCTGTCACATGATAGTTCGGGTTCCCCATCAGGGTGCAGCCGAGTGTGGATTTTCCGGCACCGTTCGGTCCCATGAGTACGTGGGTCTCGCCTTTGTTGATCGTTAAGCTGATCCCGTGAAGAATGGATTTCTCTTCCACATCCACGGAGAGATTTTTTACATTTAATAATGGTTCTGACATATCGGATTCCTCCATGTATTTTATATAAGGTAAAAATGTAAGTTTCAGCAATTTCCGGACAGATATGAACCGGCACCGGAGCTGATCTCCGGGATACGTTCCGTCTGCCGGGACTAAACCTAGTCGCTTACTAGGTGATGCAATGATATTATACCTGTATTGAGAAAAATATGCAAGAAGCAATTCCTACAAACATGCTATGAATTGGTATTTATTCCTGTACAATCCGATATTTCCGGGAAAATATGCAGGATTCATGAAACTGCAACAATCGGAAAACAATTCTGAAACATGGGCATGGTAGGCTGAGCAAAACAGCGGAAATCACAGACGGGATCGGACCGGAGACAGGAGTTTCTATACAGAAATTTTGCAAACCTTACGAAAATATAAAATCATTATAAACTGGAAAAACAGATATTGACAGAATGACAGGGTGTCACTATAATGGTGACGGGTTGTCACTTTTTGAACCCGTTTTTATAGAAGAGGGGAGATGGAATTATGCCGACCGAACGGTTTATGCGGCTTCCGAAGGAAAAGATCGAAGCAATTCGGGCTGCGGCGGCAAAGGAATTTATGAGGGTAGCTCCGGAGGAAGTATCGATCAACCGGATCGTTCACGACGCGGATATATCGAGAGGAAGCTTTTACACATATTTTGAAGATAAACAGGATCTGTTAAAATGGCTGATCTGCAACCAGGCGGAACAGCATTTCACATCGTACATCACGATGCTGGACGAAAACGGCGGAGACCTCTGGGAGGTCCTGGAGCAGATCTTTGATCTCGGGATGGACCGGCTTGAGGATTCAGGGTTGTCAGCGATCTTTCACAACCTGGTCAACAGCGCAAGACTGGTAGAACTATTCAAAGGCGGATCGGATTCGAACCCGGAGGCGATGGAGGCAAACCGGAAATTTTTAAAACTGTTGTATGAACATGACAACAAAGAGAAATGTGATCTGGATCATCAGGAGTTTTACGAGCTGATCGAGATGCACATGATCGTATTCATCATGTCACTCAAACGTTTTTTCCGGGACGGCGAGTCGAGAACGGAAGCTTCCGAATATTACAAACGTCATATCCATATGCTCCATTATGGCATATGTGGATATAAAACAGAGGGCAGCAGGAAGAAAACAGACGAGGGACGTTCATAAAAACAGAACAACCGGAGTCGTACCACAGCAGCATGTTACAGAAAATGAGGAGGAACCATGAAGAAAGCAGGTAAGATCGTAATCGGACTTGTATGCGTCGGCGCATTTGGAGTCCTGATGTTCACAAGATTTACGAAAAAAGAAGAGCCGATCGAGGCCGTTCCGAACCCGACCGTCGTCGTCCAGACACCGGAGACAGGAAATATTGAACTTTCCACAGGACTGACAGGTACCGTGGAACCGGCAGATCAGGTATACATTATCCCGAAGGGAAGCGGAGAAGTACTGGAGGTTTATGTAAATCAGGGCGATACCGTACAGAAGGGACAGAAGCTGTTCCGCATCGACAACAAGCAGTTAGACGCGGCAAGGATCACGTTAAATACGACTCAGGTATCCTTAAATGATGCCCAGACATCTGTAAACAGGATGAAGGCGCTCTACGAGAGCGGGGATATTTCCGCTCAGGCCTACGAGCAGGCGGTAAGCGGTCTGTCCATGGCGAAGCTCCAGTATGATTCCGCAAAATTAAACTATGATACCCAGAGCGAGAACACGGTCGTTACCGCGCCGATCGCCGGTGTCTTAGAACAGTTTGGCGTGCAGGTACATGATATGTCTGCGGGCGGTTCTGTCGCAGGCGTTGTATCCGGTGCAGGCGGAAAAACACTGACCTTCAACGTGTCGGAGCGTGTCATGAAGGGATTAAATATCGGTGATCCTGTGACGGTGGAGAAGAACGGAACGGACTACAGCGGCGCGATCTCTGAGATCGGCAGCATGGTGGACGCGTCCACAGGACTTTTCAAGGTGAAAGCGACCCTGGGTGACGCGGACGGACTTGCCAGCGGAACGATGGTAAAGGTTTATGTGACAGCGGAGAAGGCGGACAACGTCATGGTCGTTCCGGCAGATTGTGTGAACTACAGCAATGGAGACGCTTACGTGTATACATATGATGCCGCGACAGCAACGGCGAAAAAGACTCCGGTGGAAGACGGACTCATCGATTCTGACAAGATTCAGATCGTTTCCGGACTTTCCTACGACGACGAGGTCATCACAAGCTGGTCCAAGGAGCTTTATGACGGCGCCGCGGTAAATATTCAGGGCAGTGATGACAGTGCGGAAACGACAGCCGACAGCAGTGAGACAACAGCAGAAGAGACTACAGAAGCCGCGGAAACGGCAGCAAAATAAGGAGGCACAAGGAACATGGGACTTACCAAAAAGGTCTTAAAACGGCCGGTCACAACCGTTCTTGTTGTGCTCTGCCTGATCGTATTCGGTCTCAGCTCGATCTTTTCATCCCAGCTTGAGCTGATCCCGGAAATGGAGATGCCGATGCTGATCGTCAGCGCGGTCTACCCGGGAGCAAGCCCGGATGACGTGGATCAGCTTGTGATCAGTAAGATAGAGGATGAGATCGGAACGCTTTCCGGTGTCGATTCCGTCACCAGCATGTCTTCGGAAAACTTCGGAATGGTCCTGGTCCAGTATGACTATGACCAGGATATCGATAAAGCTTACGATGACTTAAAGAAAAAGCTGGATGGGATCAAGTCGGATCTCCCGGATGATGTCGATACCCCGACGATCATCGAGATGGATATCAACAGTACGCCGTCCATCACCCTCGCGGTCAACAATGACAGCGTGGATAACCTCTATAACTACGTAAATGACGATATCGTTCCGGAGATCGAAAAGCTGACCTCCGTAGCCAGTGTCGATGTATCCGGTGGTCAGGAGGCTTATATCAAGGCGGAGCTGATCCCGGAAAAATTAAGCCAGTATCATGTGAACATGAATACCATCGTTGCGGCTTTAAAGTCTGCGGACTTTTCCATGCCGATCGGAAGTACCTCCGTTGGAAACAAGGATCTTTCCGTGACATCCGGAACATCCTTTGACACGATGGAACTTTTAAAGAAGATCCCGATCACACTGGGCAACGGAAATATCATCTATATGGAAGATGTTGCCAATATCTACAATACCGTTGAGGCAAAGGACAGTATCGGACGTTACGACGGCAAAGACACGATGACGATCGGTGTCAAGAAAAATCAGGACAGCGACCACATTACCGTTTCCAAGGCAGTCCAGGAGACAATGCAAACGTTAAAAGCACAGGATCCGTCTCTGGAGTACGTCGTTGTCAATGATTACAGTGATCAGATCAGCAATTCCTTAAAGAGCGTATTCCAGACCATGATCATGGCAGTCATTGTTGCGATGCTCATCATCTGGCTGTTCTTCGGGGATATCAAGGCATCCCTGATCGTCGGAACTTCCATCCCGGTATCAATTTTAGCTGCCCTCATCCTCATGAAAGCCATAGGCTTTACGCTAAACGTCATCACCCTGTCGAGTCTGGTCCTCGGCGTCGGAATGATGGTCGATAACTCGATCGTAGTTCTGGAAAGCTGCTTCCGCTTTACGGATAAGGGCGGTGGCTTTGTTGAAACGAGAAAAGCCGCGATCGATGGTACTGCAGCTGTGCTGGAATCCATCATCGGTGGTACCGTTACGACCTGTGTCGTATTTATCCCGTTAGCTCTGATCTCCGGAATGAGCGGACAGATGTTCAAGCCGTTAGGCTTCACGATCGTATTCTGTATGATTGCGTCCCTGATTTCCGCGATGACGCTTGTACCGCTCTGTTACGTGTACTACCGTCCGAAGGAGAAGGAAAATACCCCGGCCTCCGGCATCATGAGAGCTCTGCAGAATGGATACCGTTCCCTGATGGAGAAGCTTTTAAAGAAAAAAGCGATGGTCATGGGAACCGCCGTTGTGCTTGTGATCTTCTCCCTGTTCCTTGCGACAAAGTTAAAGACAGAGCTTATGCCGGCAGATGATCAGGGAACGATCGCAGTGACGATTGAGACCCAGCCGGGTCTTAAGATCGAGGAGGTCGATAAGATCCTCCAGAGAGCAGAGGACTATGTGACACAGGATCCGGATCTTGATTCCTACATGCTTTCCTACGGAAGCTCCGGACTTTCCATGAATATGGGCGGAAGCGGAGCGACCCTGACGGCATATTTAAAGGATGACAGAAGCAGAAAGACGGATCAGGTGCTCAAGGAATGGAAACGCGATATGCAGAAATGGTCGGATTGTTCGGTCAGCCTGGAAAGCCAGAGCTCTCTGGGCAGTGGGATGTCCATGGGAAATGCGGAGGATCTCGAATATATTCTTGTCAGCACACAGTACGATGACTTAAAGAAAGCATCGGATGAGATCGTTTCCGAGCTCCAGAAACGCCCGGATGCGACAAACATCCACTCTTCCCTTGAAAACAGTGCTCCCCTTGTAAAGATCAATGTGGATCCGGTCAAGGCGGCAGCGGAGGGACTTTCCCCGACCGCCGTTGCTTCCCAGGTATACATGATGGTCAGCGGAACGACGGCAACGACCCTGAATGTTGACGGAAATGATATCGATGTAAAGGTTGAGTACGCGGATGATGAGTACGATACGATCGATAAGCTCCAGGGAATCGTTCTTCCGACAGCGACCGGCGGATCCGTAGCTCTTATGGATATCGCGGATATCGGCTTCAAGGACAGCCCGCAGAGTATCACAAAGAGTGATAAGCAGTATCAGGTGACCATCACCGGTACGCTGACAGAGGGCGCGGACAGCACCACGAAGGATAAGATCCAGAAGGAGGTCATCGATAAGTACTTATCCGGCACGATCTCCATGCAGGAAAGCACATCCACAAAGATGATGAACGAAGAGTTTGCTTCCCTGGGACAGGCGATCGCCACAGCAGTATTCCTTGTATTCGTTGTAATGGCTGCACAGTTCGAGTCACCGAAGTTCTCCATCATGGTGATGACAACGATCCCGTTCGCCCTGATCGGTTCCTTCCTGTTCTTATGGTTAGTGGACTGCCCGATCAGCATGACTTCCCTGTTAGGCTTCTTAATGTTAGTCGGTACGGTAGTAAACAACGGTATTTTGTACGTCGATACGGCGAACCAGTACCGGGCAACGATGGACTTTAAGGAGGCGGTCATTGAAGCCGGCGCGACCCGTATGCGCCCGATGTTCATGACAACACTCACGACGATCGTGGCAATGATCCCGATGGCGGCGGCTTACGGAAATGCCGGTAAGACGATGCAGGGACTCGCACTTGTGGATGTCGGTGGACTGATCGTCTCTACAGCGATGGCACTTCTTGTTCTTCCGGTCTTCTATGTGATCATGAGCGGAAAGAATCAGGATAAGAAAGAGATCATTGACGTAGATTAAAGCTTTGAACATTGAAAGCGGATCCCTGCAGAGTCTGCAAGAGACGGCCGCTGCCCGGTCGGGAGGCGGTCAGCCGGAATGCGGAATGCTCTGCGGGGCTTCCTGCTTTTGGAGGCGGCAGTCAGGGGATAAAAATTGCCACCGGATTGCCGTATTTGGAAAGAAAATGTAAGAGAAACGTTATTGCGTTTCTGCGATGAAATCGTTATGCTCATAGATGGAGGGAAACCTATGAGACAGAATCAATGGAAAAAGGCAGGTCTGACCGTGCTCTCAGCCGTTTTTATGGGAAGTCTTTCCCTGGCGGCAGCGGGTACCGGAATTCCTGCGTTAGCTGCGACGAAGGACGTCGCGGTCACAGAATATGACGAAGCAGCACTTGTAAAATTCAAGGACAATACTCCGGAATACTGGGAGATCCCGGGACTCATCGAGAGGTATAATGCGGATTATCAGAAC
>ENA-UOJJ01005554-UOJJ01005554.1-human-gut-metagenome-genome-assembly--contig:-CS66-NODE-5554-length-10534-cov-4.953240_pt1 | contig 10534 bp, 11 predicted proteins | sample MGYA00242343_ERZ723890 | MGnify/ENA metagenome assembly ERZ723890 | reverse complement strand
GTCCAGACCGCCCAGCGCCTGAGTGATGGTTTCCCGTTTCATACAAGCAATCCCTCCCTGATAAGGTAGTGTCGGAGTTTTTCCCGTAGGCGGTAAAGGCGGACAGCCACGCTGTTGGCGGTGGAGCCGGTCATGGCGGCGATATCCTGCATCGAATCGGAGTACCAGTACCGGCGCACGAAAAGGAACCGGTCGGTATAGCTCAGCGATGAGAGAAATGCATTGATCGCCTCGGAGAGTTCCTTCGCGTCGTACGCCTCCTCCACGCTGCCGCCGGCGGCGAGACAGCCTTCCAGCTCATCGAGCGCGGCGTCGTAGCGGCTGTTTCGCTTTTTCGCGGTGTTGGCGTGGTACTTCGTCGCGGCAAGATTGCGCGCGATCTTGCATACGAACGTCCGCAGCGGATCGGGCTTCTGCGGCGGGATGGCGTTCCATACGGCGAGATAGGTGTCGTTGACGCACTCCTCCGCGTCCCTTTCGCTGCCGAGAATGTTCCGGGCCACGCGCGCCGCGGCGCTGCCGTGCGCTTTGGAAAGCTCTGCGATCGCCTGCTCCGAGCGCTCAAAAAACAGGCGGATGATCTCCTCGTCGGTCATGGGCTGTCACCTCCTTTCGCCTTCACCCATATACTATGGATCGACACCCAGTCATTAACAGGAAAAAGAAATATTTAAGCAAATATGCGAAATGCGCCCCGAGTGGGGCGCATTTCATATTATGGATTCTTTAGAGCGTGCAGGCATATACGAACGCCACGAGCGTGAGCAGTACGCCGGAGACGATCGAGCCGGACCAGAGTACATACCGAAGATCGGCGCCCTCCAGCGGCTTGCGCTTCGGTCTCACCGGCGCGGCGGGGCGCTGCGGCGCTGCGGCGTACGGCGGCGCGGGATAGCCCTCCGGCGCGGGAATGCCGCTTCCGTAAAAAGCGGCCTCATATTCCGGCTGCGGGGCGCGCGGCATCTCCGGCTGCGGCGGGGCATAGGGTGCCTCCGGCGCGGGGGCGGAGCCCTGCGGAGGGTAGGGCGGATAGACGGGCTGCGGCGCGTAATATGCGTTCGGGGGATAGGGGGCGTTATACCGCGGATCGTACGCCGGAGCAGCGTAAGGATCGTAGTACGGCGCGCCGTAGGCGGGCGCGGCATAGCCCTGCGGCGGATAGGGCGCGGCGGCGTAAGGATCGTACCCGGACGGGGGATAGGGCGCTGCATAGCCGCCGTAGGGGTCATAGCCCTGCTGCGGCGCGTAGCTCTGCGGTATATACGCCGGAGCGCTGCGGCGCTCAAACGGCATATCACCGCCGACCGTTTCATATACCGGCACATCCCGCGCCGGTTTCTTCGGCTTTTCGGGCGCGGTGAACGGGTTTTCCCATTCCGGCTGCGCCATGGCCTCGGGAGCGTATGTACGCGCGGCGGCCTCGTCGCGGGGGATGCGATCCTGCATCTCTTCCGCGGGGCGGGCAAAGCGCTGCCGGATGCTGCCCATGACCTCCGCCGCTGTGGGGCGGGGCTTCGGCGGGGTGAATTCCTGCTTTCGCAGCGCCTGCATCATTTCCGCCTCCGAGCCGAAGGCGCGGCTGGGGTCGGCACTCGCGGCGCGATCCCCGCCGGAAAATTTCTTTCGGATATCGGCAAAATTCATCGGCGCGCCTCCACGATCTGCCGGGCGCGCTCGCCGTCGCGGGCGATCTGCGCGCCAAGCTCGTCGAGATCGGCAAAACGCCGCTCCGGACGCAGAAAATCAAAGAACTCGAGCGCAAGCGTGCGGCCATAGAGATTCCCGTCAAACCCGAGCAGATGGCTCTCCACGGTGACGACCGGCTCGCTGCTCACGGTGGGGCGAACGCCGATGTTCGTAACGGCGGGGAACTCGCCCTCCGGCAAAAGGGCGCGCGCGGCATAAACGCCGTGCGGCGGAACGAGCACGCCGGGCGCGAACTGCATGTTGACCGTCGGCGCGCCGAGATGATGGCCGAGCCGGTGGCCGTGGCGGACGACGTCCGTGAGGAAATGCGGATGCCCCATGAAATACTCGGCGCGAAGCATGTCCCCCTCACGCAGAAGCGAGCGGATGTAGGTGGAGCTGACGGTGATGCCGTCAATCTCGACCTTGTCGACCACATCGCATGTAAGGCCGTTTGCCGCGCAGTAATCGCGCAGGCGCCCGGTATTTCCCTCACCGCGCCAGCCGAAGCGGAAATCGTAGCCGACGACAAAGCCGACGACGCCGAGCTCTGCCTGAATGCTGCGCAGAAACTCCTCCCACGGCATATGCATCGTCTCCTCCGTGAAGCGGAAAAACTCCACGCGGTCGATGCCGAACAGCCGCCGGATGAGATTCGCGCGGTCAGGCGCGCTGTTGATGAGCGGCACGGGCGTGCCCTGCACGAGCGTGTCAGGGTGCGTGTCGAAGGTCATAACGGCACCTTCGACGCCGAGCGCTTCGGCGCGCTCGATCGTGCGGTTCAAAAGCGCCGCGTGGCCGCGGTGTACGCCGTCAAAAAATCCAAGAGCGAGAACGCATTTTCTCTCTGCCATGAATGATCAAACCTCAAAAAAAATTTTTACCGTAACGGCCTCGCCGTTTGCGACGCGCCCGATGGCGAGAAATTCGCCGTTTTCGGAATAAAAGCGCGTCTCTCCGTCCGGCGCGTCGGTCCGGAACGGATTTCCGCAGCGGCAGCGCTTTTCCTGCGCGGCGGTGAGCGTCAGAGACGCCGCCGCGGAAAAGAGCGTGTCCGCCGGGAGAAGCGTATCGCGGTCGGCGCGCGTGAGCTCGCCGATGCGCCGGGCATTTTCCACGGAAAAGCTCCCGGAGCGCGTGCGCCGCAGCGCCGCCATGCACCCGCCGCAGCCGAGATACTCGCCGAGATCGTGGCAGAGCGTGCGGATGTAGGTGCCCTTCGAGCAGCGGATACGGAGCATGTGATCGCCGTTTTCCTGCCCGAGATAGTCGATGGAATGAATGGTTATGCGCCTTGCCTCACGCTCCACCTCCCCGCCGCGGCGGGCGATGTCGTAGAGCTTCCGGCCGTTGATTTTAATGGCGCTGTACATCGGCGGGATCTGCTCGATCTCGCCGGTGAACCGGGGAAGAGCGGCGCGGACATCCTCTTCCGAGGGTAAGACGTCCGACGAGCGCAGAAGGTTGCCTGTAATATCCTGGGTATCGGTAACGATGCCGGGCCGGAACGCAGCGATATATTCCTTCGTTTCCGCCTCGGCAAACGCCGCCGCGCGCGTGGCGCGGCCGACGAGCACGACAAGAAGCCCCGTAGCCAGCGGGTCGAGCGTACCGGCGTGGCCGATGCGACGCTCGCCCAGAATGCCCCGGAGCTTGGAAACGCAGTCCTGGCTTGTCCAGCCCTCGTCCTTATCGAGAAGCAGAATACCGTTTACGCCCATACTTCCTCCACGGCGCGGCGCACCGCGTCCGCCGTTTCGTCCGGCGGGAGATCCAGCTCGCACCCGGACGCCATTTTGTGTCCGCCGCCGCCGAACCGGGCGCAGACCTGCGAGGCGTCCACGCCGCCGTCCGTGCGCAGGGATACCTTGCTGCGCGGCGGGTCAACGGAAAGCTCGCGCACCGTTATGGCCACACGGTTGCCCCGGACCTGTCCGGCGAGCGAGGCGAGATCGCTGCAGTCGTCCTCGGTAACACCGGCGCGGCGCAGCATGTCAAGCGTGATGACGGCAATATTGATCGCGTGATCGCGGTAGGAGCGGAGCGAGGAGCACACCATGCCCTCGAGCGCGAGCCGCGCCGGGGACTTGGTGCGGAAAAAGATCTTGTTGAGCAGCGGCAGATCCGCCCCGGCGTCGCAAAGGCGCGCGGCGGCGCGGAACGTGGCGCTGTTGGTGTTCGCGTAGCAGAAGCAGCCCGTGTCGGTGGAGACGGCGATATAGAGAAGGTCGGCCTCCGTTTTGTCCGGCCCGCCGACCAGCGCATCGATGAGCGCGAGAACTAGCTCACCGCAGGCGGCGCTGTGCGTCCAGATAACGGCGTTCTCCGGCTGCTCGCCGCGGGGAACATGGTGGTCGAGCTTGAGGGAGATCTTCCCCTCAAACCCGCAGGCAAGGAGCTTGTTCTCCGCCACATCCACGCTCACGCACGTCTCGGGGACGAACCCCTCCGGCACATAGTACGGCGAAACGAAGGGGACGAACATCTCCGTGATCTCGGGGTTTTTATAAAGATGCGCCGTTTTTCCCAAACGGCGCAGTGCGTGGCACAGCGCAGAGGCGCTTCCGAGAGTGTCCCCGTCCGGCCTCTGATGCGTCACCAGAAGATAATTGTCGTGCGCGCGAAGATACGCGGCGCATTCCAGAAGTTCCATGGTTACCCGTTTTCCCCGTCTCTGGGCGAAGCGTCGTCCAGATGGCGGATGATGTCGTTGATGTGAGCGCCGTGCTCGATGGAGTGATCGAGCTCAAAGATCAGCTCCGGCGTATACCGCAGCGAGAGCGAGGTGCCCAGCTCGTGCCGCAGCCAGCCGCTGCACGATTTGAGACCCTTTTTGAGCTCTTTTTCGTTCACGTCGCCGAGCACGCTCAGATACACGGTGCAGTAGCGCAGATCGCCCGTCGTTTCGGTGCGGACGATGCTCAGCAGATCGCCCTGCTGCACGCGCGGATCCTTCACCTCGCGCAGGAGCGAGGCGAGCGTGCGCCGGATATCGTCGTTAATGCGCTGGATGTGATTGGACGGCATAATTTACCCTTCCTTTCTTTACAGCTGCTCGTTGACGAAGCACTCGATGACGTCGCCTTCCTTGATGTCGTTGAACTTTTCGACCTGCATGCCGCATTCGTAACCGGCGGAGACTTCCTTAACGTCGTCCTTGAAGCGACGCAGCGAAGCAAGCTCGCCCTCGAAAATGACGATGTTGTCGCGGTTGACGCGCACGCTGCAGTTGCGCTGGATCTTGCCGTCCTGCACATAGCAGCCGCACACGGTGCCGACCTTGGACACGCGGAACGTCTGGCGTACCTCGGCGTGGCCGATGATGACTTCGTGGAACTTCGGCGCGAGCATGCCCTTCATGGCGGCCTCGACGTCGTTGATGCAGTCATAAATGACGCGGTACATGCGCAGCTCGACCTTGGAGCGCTCGGCGCTGTCGCGCGCGGCGTTGTCCGGACGGACGTTGAAGCCGACGATGACGGCGTTGCTCGTCGAGGCGAGCATGACGTCCGACTCGTTGATCGCGCCGACGCCGGAATGGATGACGCGCACGCGCACTTCCTCGTTGGAGAGCTTTTCGAGCGAGGTCTTGACGGCCTCGGCGCTGCCCTGCACGTCCGCCTTGACGATGATGTTGAAGTCCTTGAGATCGCCCTCCTGGATGCGGGCGAACAGATCCTCGAGCGAGACCTTCTTGCCCGCGCCCGCGGCAGCGGCGCTGCGCTGCGCGGCAAGGCGCTCCTCGGCGAGAGCGCGCGCCATGCGCTCGTCGGCGACGGCGTTGAACACGTCGCCCGCGGACGGCACTTCGGACATACCGGCGATCTCCACCGGGACGGAGGGGCCGGCATCCGTGATGCGCTCGCCGCGGTCGTTCGTCATCACGCGCACACGGCCGACGGCGGTACCGGCAATGATGATGTCGCCGGTGTGGAGCGTGCCGTTCTGCACGAGAACGGTCATGATCGGGCCGCGGCCCTTGTCGAGACGCGCTTCCACGACCGTGCCGCGCGCCGGACGGTTCGGGTTGGCCTTGAGCTCCATGATCTCGGCCTGCAGCACGAGATTTTCCAGAAGCTCTTTGACGCCCGCGCCGGTCTTTGCGGAGATCGGGCAGACGATCGTATCGCCGCCCCACTCTTCGGGGACGAGATCGTATTTGGTGAGATCCTGCTTGATGCGGTCGGGGTTCGCGCCGGGGAGATCCATCTTGTTGATTGCCACGACGATCGGCGTACCGGCAGCCTTGGCGTGGTTGATGGACTCGATCGTCTGGGGCATGATGCCGTCATCGGCCGCAACGACGAGAATGGCAATATCGGTCACCATCGCGCCGCGGGCGCGCATGGAGGTAAAGGCCTCGTGGCCCGGGGTGTCGAGGAAGGTGACGGGGCTGCCGTTGACCATCACGCGATACGCGCCGATGTGCTGCGTAATGCCGCCCGCCTCGCCCGCAACGACGTTCGCGCTGCGGATGCGGTCGAGCAGGGAGGTCTTGCCGTGGTCGACGTGGCCCATGACGACGACGACCGGCGCGCGGGGGACGAGTTCGTCCTCGGTATCGACGTGATCGTCAATGAGACGGTCCTCGACCGTCACAACGACCTCGTGCTCCACCTTGCAGCCAAGCTCCATGGCGACGAGCGCGGCGGTATCGTAATCGATAACGTCGGACACGGACGCCATCACGCCGAGCTTGATGAGCTGCTTGATGACCTCGACCGCCGTTTTCTTCATGCGGGAGGCGAGCTCGCCGACGTTGATCTCGTCGGGGATGCTGACCTTGAGCTGCTGCTTCTTCGCGACCTCAAACTGCAGGCGCTGCATCTTGTCGCGCTCTTCCTGGCGGCGCTTGGCGCTTGCGACCTGCTGCTGGCGCTGCTTGTTCTTGTTCTGGATCTTCTCCTTGCCGCCGCGGCGGATGTCCTTGTCCTTCCCGGCGTTGCCGGCGTTACCGGCGATCTTGTCGAAGCGCTCGTCGTATTTCGAGAGATTCGCTCCGGCGGAGCCGCGGGTATCGACGACGCGCTTTTCCACGACCTGCTTCGGCTGGGCGGGCTTCTCCGGCTTCGGCTTCTGCGGCTGCTGTACGGGAGCGGCAGCGGCTGCTGCGGGAGCCGGCGCGCTGCCGGCGGTCTTTTCCTGCGCGGGAGCGTCGGGCTTCTTCTCTTCCGGCGCCTTGGCGGGGGCCTTCTTCTCCTCCGGTTCGGGGGCGAAGATCTCGGCAATGCTGCCGACCTGGTGATGCTGCGTCAGATACTCGAAAATGAGATCCAGCTCGGCGTCCTCGAGAACCTGCATGTGGTTCTTCGGCGTCGTGGCATAGTCGGTGAGGATCTGGGAAATATCCTTGGAGGTCATGCCGAAATCCTTGGCAACCTCGTGAATGCGGTATTTAAAATCAAGCGCCATACTTATTTCCTCCTTTTTCCGCTCTCGGTGTGCTTACGGGGCGCGGCCTTCCGCCGCTTGCGTTTATCCTCGCGCTGGGCGAGCAGTTCGGCTGTTTCCTTCCAGCCGGGAAGCTCCTCGGCAAGCGCGGCGGCGAACCGCGCGGCGAGGGGCAGATCGGTGAAGCAGAGCATGCTGCATCCGCGCTTGCCCATCATGGCGGAGAGCTCCGCCTTCGTCCAGGGCAGCGTCTGCAGCGGTGCGCGGTGACCGTACAGAAACCCCGCGGCGCGTTTCTGCGCGTTGGGGGAAGCGTCGGCGGCGAGCATCAAAAGCCGCCCCTTTCCGGCGGCGATCGCCGTGCCGCTTCCTTCCTCGCCGACGGCGAGCATCCCGCCCTTCCGGGCGATACCGAGATACTGCGCTGCCTTATCCATCGCCCGCCTCCCGTTCCGCCGTGAGCCGCGCCCACACGTCCTCCGGCACGGGGACGGACAGAGCGCGCTCGAGCGCGCGCGATTTGACCGCGCGCTTCAGACACTCGCTGCTGCGGCAGAGATAGGCGCCGCGTCCCGGCACCCTGCCGCGCAGATCGATGGAGAGCTCCCCCTCCGGCGAGCGGACGACGCGGATCAGTTCGGTTTTCGGTTTTTGTTCACGGCAGCCGATGCACTGCCGGAGCGGTACGGTTTTCGGCAAAAGCGCTCCTCCTGAAATGTATGTGGACTGGCGGGGTTTGTTTGATGGGTGGTTTATTCGTTCGCGGCGCTCTCCGGCTTGATATCGATTTTATAACCGGTGAGACGCGCGGCGAGACGGGCGTTCTGGCCCTCCTTGCCGATGGCGAGAGAGAGCTGGCTGTCCGGCACGATCACGCGGCAGCTGTGGCCTTCCTCGAGCACCTCAACGGAGAGGACCTCCGCCGGGGAGAGCGCCGAGGCGATGTACTGCTCGGGATCCTCGCTGTACTTGATGATATCGATCTTCTCGCCGCCGAGCTCGTTGACGATGCTCGCCACACGCCCGCCGCGGGGGCCGACGCACGCGCCGATCGGATCGATCTCGGGATCGGCGGAGTAGACGGCCATCTTCGTGCGGCTGCCGGCTTCGCGGGCGATGGAGCGGATCTCCACCGTGCCGTCGAAGATCTCGGGCACTTCCAGCTCAAAGAGCCGCTTGACGAGACCGGGGTGCGTGCGGGAGATGAGCACCTGCGGGCCGCGGGTGGACTTGCGCACCTCGACGACATAGACCTTGATGCGGTCGCCCTCGGTGAGCTCTTCGCCCTTGATGCGCTCGGTGGCGGAGAGCATGGCCTCGGTGAATTCGCTGTTGGAGCTGATCTTGATGGACACGGCGCCGGTGCGCGGATCGATGCGCGTGACGACACCGGTGAGGATCTCGTGCTCCTTGGAGGTGAACTCGTCATAGATGATGCCGCGTTCCGCCTCGCGGATGCCCTGGATGATGACCTGCTTTGCCGCCTGCGCCGCGATGCGGCCGAATTTCTTCGTTTCGACCGGGATGCGGACGGTGTCGCCGATGCCGGCCTTCTTATCATAGTGACGCGCCTCGTCGAGCAGGATCTGCGTGGCGTCGTTCACATACTCGCTCTCCTCCACGATGGTCTTGAGAACGAACATGCTGATGGTCTTTTTATTTTCGTCCATGATGACCTCGACATTATCCTCGCAGTCGGGGTTGTCGCGCTTGAAGGCGGTCAGCAGGGCCTGCTGGATCTTCTCCTGCATGTATCCGCGGGGGATGCCCTTTTCCTTTTCGATCTGCTCGATGGCGTCAAAAAATTCGGCGTTCATTGCACTCATCTATTTTTGCTCCTTACGTTATATCACGTTGTGATTTTTTACAGCACGCGCAGCCGTACCTGCGCGATCTGGGCCTTTTCAAAGGTGGTCTCTTTTCCGGCAATCGTCAGGGTAACGTCGCCGTCGCGGTATCCGGAGAGCGTTCCGACAAAGGACTTGCTGCCGTTCACCGGCTTATAGAGCCGCACCTCCGCGCCGCTGCCCATAAAGCGCGCAAAGTCGCCGGGGCGCTTGAGCTCGCGCTCGGCGCCGGCGGAGCTGACCTCGAAAACGTAGCTGTCCGGAATGGGGTCTGCCTCGTCCAGCACGGGATCGAGCGCGCGGGAGAGCGCCTCGCAGTCGTTGATGGAAACGCCGCCGTCCTTGTCGATGTACACGCGCAGAAACCACTGTCCGGCCTCGCGGATGTATTCCACATCCCAAAGCTCCAGACCCAGCTTTTCGGCGACGGGCGCGGCCAGCGCGGTCACGGTCTCGGTGACTTTACTCATAAAAAATCCTCAATTTCCAGTTTCTGACAAATTCTTTTAAATCAACAAAAAGAGTGGGTTTTGCCCACTCTTCCTGTTTCTTACGTTCGTACGAGGGGATTATACCACCCTCCGCGCGCGATTGCAAGTGATTTCATTAAATTAATATAGAGTATACGGGAAATTTTCACCCGTTTACCCGTTCATTGCGGTGAGGACGTTGCCGTAGTCCACCTGATAGTTCGCGCCCTCGTAGGTGCCGTTGAGCATGGACATGGCGCGGTTCCAGGCGTCGCCGCCCTCGGTGTAGGGTTGGGGCTGGTAATTGTTCAGCGTGTTCGGCCCGAGCACGGTGCTGTCGGGGCCGACGGTGCTGCTCAGCGAGCAGGGGATGAAGGAATAGCTGTCGAGCGTTACCTCGCCGCCGACGCGCTTGAGCGTGAGCTGCGCGATGCCGGTGTCGTAAGCGCCGGGGTCGGTGCCGTTGCCGGGGTTGGTGTGGCCGCCGAAAATAAAGTTGCCGAGACCGTAGAAGATAACGCCGCCGTTATAATCCTCCGCCGGCTGCAGCCGGTGGGCGTGCGTGCAGTACACGGCGTTGAAGCCGGTGTCCACGGTGTAGCGGCAGAGCTCGGTCTGCACGTCGGTCGGTTCATAGTATCCCTCGCGGCCCATGTGCAGGCACGCGATGGTGAAGTCCGCGCCCGCCTCCTCAAGCGATTTGAGCCCCGCGGCGATCTTGTCGCGCGACGCCGCGACGAGCTTTTCCTGCGCCTGCGCGGAGAGAATGCTCATGGCGTTGTAGGTGAGCTGGTTATAAAGGCAGTAAATGCCGACCTTCACGCCGCCGTCCTTTTCGTAGATATACGTCTCGTCCTCGCCCGCGTAGGCAACGCCCACGGCGTCGAGCGCGGCGGTCGTGTCGTCATAGGCGCTCTGGCCGAAGTCCATCGTGTGGTTGTTTGCCAGCGTCACGAACTCCACGCTGCCCGCGGTGAGGATGTTCGCGTAATCCGCCGGGGCGAGAAACACGAACTGCTCAATGGAATCGTAATACTTGTCCGAGAGGTTGCACTCAAGATTGGCGATCGTGAGATAGTCTTTTTCAAAGTACTGCACGGTTTTGGCGAAGGGATAGGCGTAGTTTTTCCCGACGACGGT
>ENA-UOJJ01005551-UOJJ01005551.1-human-gut-metagenome-genome-assembly--contig:-CS66-NODE-5551-length-10540-cov-8.141822_pt1 | contig 10540 bp, 9 predicted proteins | sample MGYA00242343_ERZ723890 | MGnify/ENA metagenome assembly ERZ723890 | reverse complement strand
GCTATTTTTCCAACATCCAGCGCAAGGAATCCATCGAAGGGCTGCGGCACAGGGCTCAAGACGGCAGTCTCCATCACGCAAAAAACCGAACCCGTTTTCCAGATTTGGAAGCGGGTTCGGTTTTTTTCATCTGAATTTATATCACTGAATCGTTTCCAGCACGCTCAGCACGTCGAGAACCTGCTGCTTTTTCACGCGGTCGCTGGGCGCGTTTTGCTCAGCGCACTGCACAAAATGCGTCAATTCGCGCAAGAACCATCCGCTTGGCGGCAGATTGATTCCGCACGGCACTTTGACCGGGTCTTCCACGTCAAAGCGGGTCGTCTGCCCGTCCGCGCCGTAGCCGGTCAGCCCCTTCTCGTCACAAATGACCATGCCGCGCTCAAAATACACGCGCCATCTGGCGGTGAACGGGATGCAGGCGTTCAGCCATGCCGCCTCCGCGCTGACCGTCGGACCGTTTCGATACCCGTATCGGATGCGGTACTGGTCGCAGATTTCGCTGTCCTTTCGGCGGCAGGCCGTGTAATCCACGCTGTCCGGCCTGCCGAACACGCTGACCATCACATCCAAATCGTGTACATGCAGGTCAAACGGCAGAAGGCCGCTCTTTTCCCTGTCAAACAGCCAGTTTCCCTGGCTCCACGCCGGGCGCTGAGACAGCCGCTCAAAGCAGGCGTCCAGCGGCTCGCCGTAAAGCCGTTCGTCCACAATGCGGTGCAGCCACTCCACCTCACGGGTAAATTGCAGCACCTGTGCCACATACAGCTGCACGCCGTTCGCCTGCGCCGCATCAAACATTTCCTGCGCATCCTTCAGGTGCAGCGCAATCGGTTTTTCACAGATCACCGGCTTTTTGCAGGCAAGCGCCTCCAGCACAATCGCTTTGTGCAGGTATGTCGGCACGCACACGTCAAACAAATCAATCTGTTCCAGCCGATTCGCCTCGGTTACGCTGTCATACAGCGGCAGTCCCCATGCTTCCGCATGCGCGCGGTCGTTCTCGCCCCGGCCGACCAGCGCAACGACCTGCGCATGCTCGATATGTTGATAATTCATGTAGTGGCACGTGCCCATTCCGCCCGCGCCGACCAATGCGATTCTCACGTTGCGTCTCCTTTACAGTTCAAAACCGTGCGCCGTCAAATAGGCCGCGCTGTCCGCCACCGCCTGATCGACCGCCGCCAGGCTGCCCGCCCCTTCCGGCGTAAACTCGATTTCAATGCTCAGCGGGCAGTTATTCCCCGCCGCTTCCAGCTCTTCAAAAATCGCCGGGAAATCGATATGCCCTTTTCCCAGTGCCGGGAAATCCCACGCGTCGTCCCGGCCGCCCTTATCCTTGATGTGAATATAGGCCGTTTCCGAAAGGCAGGTCTTCAAATCCTGCACGGGATCGACGCCGCCGTAAAAGATCACGTTCGCCGTATCGTAATTGATCTTCACGCGCGGACTGTCGATCTCGCGGACGATGCGCGCCAGTTTCTCGCCCGTGCCGTGCTCCTTCCCGTGCGTTTCGAGCACGAGCGTCAGGTTGTGCTGCTCCAGCATGGGAATCAGCGCCGAAACGCTTCGCGCGACCTGATGGTCGTCCGCAACAGCCTGATTGGCCAGATGCGCTTCGCCGATCGACGAAACGATATACTGACAGCCAAAAAACGCGGCCAGCCGGATATTCTTCTCGAAATCGGGAATGCGTTCGGGGTCCATCAGGTTGCAGTGCCCGCTCATGGAGAACGGAATCAGCTCGTTTCGGCGAAGCAAATCCTGAATTGCCAGCAGCCGCTCAAAGGGCATATCCGGAAAGACGTGTTCCGTCCAGCCCTTTGTCGCCGTCAGTTCAATGTAATGGAAACCCGTCCTGCGAATGCCCGCGACGGCCTCTTCGATGGCGTAGCCGTGATAGCAGTTGGAATTGACCGCGATGATGCGCTTCATGCCGCGTCCCTCCCCGATCATACTTCGCTCGTCTTCACCCGGCGGCCCGTTTCGGAGGACTCAATCGCCGCAAAAACCGCGCGCATGGCCGTCAGCACACTCTGCGCGTCGATGCCCTGCACCATCGGATCTTTCAGCCCCTCCACAAACAGATCGATCATGCCGGATTTAGTCTGGTTATCGTTGGTCTGAATCGCGTCCACGTCATAGCAGACGCGGGTTCCGTCTTTCTTTTCCAAAACGAGCGTGTGCGCCGGATCGTCGTAAATCCGCAAAACGCCTTCCGTGCCGTTGATGACCGTGGAATTGTCTTCCGGGCCGTAATTCGTCCACGAGGCAATCATCGTGCCGACCGCGCCGCCGTCCATGTGATAGATGCAGAACGCGTTGTCGTCCACCGTGATGGGGCTGCCGTCGGAAAATTTCTTATCCAGCGTGCAGAGCTGCGCTTCCACCTCATCGACCGTCTGCCCAATCAGATACTGAATGAGATCCGTCTTATGCACGCCCAGATCCGCCATCGCGCCCATCGCCGCGCGCTTTTTGTCAAAGAACCACGTGCTCTGGCCGGGATCGATGCTCCACGTTTCCGGCCCGCCGTGGCGGAACGCCGTCGCAAACGTGATGACGCGGCCAATCTCGCCCTGCTCGATCAGCTCGCGCGCTTTCACGTGCGCACCGGCCAGGCGCTGGTTCTGGTCGATCATAAGCCGCTTTCCGCTCTTTTTCGCCGCGCTGACCATGCGTTCGCAATCCGCCAGCGTCGTCGCCATCGGCTTTTCGCACAGCACATGCTTGCCCGCCTCCAGCGCCGCCACCGTGATTTCCGCATGGCTGGCGTTTGCCGAGCAGACGCTCACCGCGTCCACGTTCGGGTCGGCGAGCAACGCCTCGACGCTCTCATAGGCTCTGCCGCCGTATTGCTCGGCCAGCGCCTTCGCACGCGCCGTGTTCAAATCATAAAACGCGACGAGCTTTGCGTCCGGGTTGTCGTTGTATTCGGGAATATGCCGCACCTGCGCAATCTTGCCGCAGCCAATGATACCGATACCAAACATGTTTTTTCCTCCCTTAGCTGGCCTTTTCCTTCTTTTGCAGCAGCACCGCGCCGATGACGATGATGCCCTTGAAGGCTTCACGCAGGAACGGCGGCACGCCGATGAGGTTCAGCAAATTGTTCATCACAGCCAGAATCAGCATGCCCAGCACGGAACCGACCACCGAACCGCGGCCGCCGCTCATGCTCGTGCCGCCGATGATGACCGCCGCGATGGCATCCATTTCATAGCCGCTGCCCGCGTTGGCGTAATCCATGCTGCCGATGCGGGCAATTTGAATGACCGCCGTAATCGCGACCAGCGCGCCCATCAGCGCGTACACGCGGCGCTTGACCGCGCGGACATTCACGCCGCTGAGTTTGCTGGTGCGCTCGTTCGAGCCGATAGCGAACACCTGACGGCCAAACGCCGTATGTTTGCTCACCACATGCAGAATAGCCGCCAGCGCCAGCCAATAGAGAATCGGCAGAATGATTTCGCCGCCGATACGCGCGTTGGCAATCTTCAAAAACGCTTTCGGCACGGTGGGCGACGCTTTCTGCATGCACTGCTGCGTCACACTGCGGCAAATTTTCATCATGCCCAGCGTGGCGATGAACGGCGGCATGCCGAAATGCGCAACCAGAACGCCGGTGCATTCGCCCAGCAGCACGCCGAGCAGAATGCCGACGGCAATCGCGATGATGTACGCCGGCACGCCGGTAATCCCCATGCCCGCCAGCAGGCCGGAGGAGCCGCTGTCAATCAGCGACATGATGACCGCGCCGATCGCCACCATCGTGGAACCGACGGCCAGATCGATGCCGCCCGAAATGATGACAAACGTCATGCCCAGCGCGATAATGCCCACGCCCGCGTTGTTGCGCAGAATGTTGATCCAGTTTCGCGAAAACGCCCCAAACCATTCGCCGAAGGAGGCGTAATCAAACCCCAGCGCAAGAATCTGCAAAACCACCATCACCAGCAGCGCAATGCCCGTGGAAAACAGCGGTTTCCGCTTCCAGTTATCGATAAACCATGCCGCAAAACCTTTTTGTCTGGTCTTTTCCATCGTCGTTTTTCTCCTTTATCCGCATCAGCCGCCGGTTGCCAGCCGCATGATTTCATGCTCCGTCATCGTTTCTCCGCTCACTTCGCCGACAATCTCGCCGTGATACATCACCAGCGCCCGATCGCAGACGCGGATGATTTCCTGCGCCTCGGAGGAAAGCACGATGACCGAAACGCCTTCTTTCGCCAGCTTGAGGATGATGTCGTAAATCTCCTCTTTCGCGCCCACATCGACGCCCTGCGTCGGGTTGTCGAGGATCAGCACTTTCGGCTCACGGCTGAGCCACTTGGCCAGCACCACCTTTTGCTGATTGCCGCCGGAAAGGCTGGTGATCGAGTCGTTTTCGCCGCCCATCTTGATATGCAGCGCCGCTTTTTCTTCGTTAAACTCCGCCCGCTGTTTCTCGTGATTCAGCAGGCCGCGGCGCATCAGATCCGGCCAGGAAGCGATCGTTCCGTTTTCGAGGATCGACATATCCTTGATGATGCCGTTCTCCTTGCGGTTGCGCGGCACATAGGCAATGCCCAGCCGCTTGGCCTGTCGGGTCGAGGTGATCCGCACTGCTTGGCCGCAAAGCCTGATCTCGCCTGCGCTCATCGGCTCCGCGCCGAATACCGCAGAAAACAGCTCGCTTCGACCGTCTCCGAGCAGGCCCGTCACGCCGAGCACCTCGCCCGCATAAGCCGTCAAATCGATATTGCGGAAATGCGGCTCCTGCGTAAGCCCGCGCAGGGACAGCCTCTCTTCCCCGCGCTGCGCGCCGCTGCCGAGTTTCTCTGTGCGCACGTCATGGCCGACCATGAAGCGCGCCAAATCGGATGTGGTCACATCCTTCACGCTGCCGCTGGCTACCATCACGCCGTCGCGCAGAACCGTATACGTATCGCAGATCTCCATCACTTCGCGAAGCTTGTGCGAAATAAAGACGATGCCCACCTTCTGCTGGCGCAGCTGCCGCAGAATCGCGAATACCTTCTCGATTTCCGGATCGGTGAGCGACGTTGTCGGTTCGTCCATGATGATGATCTTCGCGTCCATCAGCAGCGCACGGCTGATTTCCACGATCTGCTTATACGACGCGTCCAGATTGCGCACCATCTCCCTGGGGTCAAGCGTCAGCCCCATACGGTCAAACACGCGGCTCGTCTGCTCGATCATCCGCTTGTGATCCAGAAAGCCGCTCTTCTTTTTGAGTTCCCGCCCGATAAACATGTTTTCGTAAATCGGCAGATCGTTAATCAGGTTCAATTCCTGATGGATGAACGCGATGCCCGCGTCAAGCGACTGCGCCGGCGAATCAAACGTTTTCTTTTCGCCGTCCAGCAGGATGTCGCCCGAATCCGGCTGCAAAACGCCGCCCAGAATATTCATCAGCGTCGATTTGCCCGCGCCGTTTTCGCCCAGCAGGGCACAGATTTCGCCCTCGCCCAGCTGAAAGCCCACGGACTTGAGCACCTCGTTGGAACCGAACGATTTGCAGATTCCGTCCATTTTCAGTTTCATGGTTGTCCTCCCCGCTTTTGGATATGAAAATGGGCTATGGCTCACGCCATAGCCCTGTTCCCCGCTGCCGCCGCAGGGCGGTCACGGCGAAGAGAATGCCATCAATACACGGTGTTGTTCGGATCGAGATACTCGTCCACGTTGCTGCGATCCACGATCGTCGTCGGGATGACCAGAACCGGATCAACCGTCTCGCCCTTGAGCACGGAAACCGCCATATCCACGGCCTGACGCACCATCAGCGGGCTGTACAGCGCGGAGCAGATGTTGATGGATTCGTTTTCCTTGATGATCTTGAAGTACTCCTGGCATCCGCCGCCGCCGGTGATGACCTTAATATCGGTGCGGCCCGCGTCTTCAATCGCCTGAAGCACGCCGATGGAGGTTTCGTCATCCAGGCTGTAAACGGCGTCGATCTGCTTGTTCGCCGCGAGGATATCGGTGAAATCCTTCAGGCCGTCTTCACGGGTGAACGCGGTCGCGTATTCAATCACGTTCATTTCCGGCGCGATCTCCTTGATCGTGTCGGTGAAGCCCTTCATGCGCAGCTCGGAAACGCTGCCGCTGGTCGGAACCGGAAGCGCCACGACGGTGCCGGTGGTGCCGATCTTATCGACGATGTACTTGGCGGACTCAACACCCATGCCCTCGTTGTCGCCGGTCACGCGGTACACGCCGTCCGCGTCGATGACGATATCGAAGTTCACGACGGTGATGCCGGAATCAATCGCGTTCTGAATCGGTACTTCCATGCCTTCCCACTGCGGGAACGCGACGATCGCCTGCGCGCCCCAGGTCATGAGGTCGTCCAGCTGCGTGGTCATTTCCTCCGCGTTGTTGGAGGTATAGAGCTTGTAGTCCACTTCGTCCGCCAGAGCAAGGCATTCCTGCTCGGCGTTGTAAGCGACGCCCGCAACCCAGCCATGCGTGACAGCCGGCGCGAGAATGCCGATTTTGTACTTGCCTTCCGCGGAACCCACGGCACACAGAGCCAGACAGAGCACCAGCGCAAGAACAACGGCAAGGATCTTTTTCATACGTTTTTTCCTCCTATAAAATAATCGTCGGAAAAGCGGAACGTTTTCGTGCTTCCCGCTTTCTGTTGCCCCTATTTTAACACGCCCCCTCTTCAATGTCAATTCAAACGCATTTATTTTCACAATTATGCACAGACTTCTTTCATTCGCGTTTCCGCTTTCATTCCGTTTTTGTGCACAGAGCAATCGAATTCGGTCAAAAATCAGGCATTTCCGCTTTTCTCTGTTTTCTTTTGCCCGGCTGCATGCTATAATGAATCCAGCATAAAGAAACGGACGGCATATCCGTCGGCACTTTGAAGGAGGAACAACGCAATGAAACTGGGCTTTGTCAGCGCCATTCTGGATGGCTGGACGTTTGAGGAAATGATCGATACGGCAAGCGAAATGGGCTTTTCCTGCGTGGAAGTCGCCTGCTGGCCGCAGGGCAAAGCGGAGCGCCGCTATGCGGGCGTGAGCCATATCGACACGGATAATCTGAGCGACGAAAAGGCCGCTTACATCCTCAATTACTGCAAGGCGCGCAAGGTGGAAATCTCTTCCCTCGCCTACTACCCCAACACGCTGGACGGTAATCTGGAAAAGCGCACTTCCGTCGTCGCGCACCTGAAAAACGTGATCCGCGCCAGCCACAAGCTCGGCGTAAACATGGTTACGACGTTTATCGGCCGCGATCAGACGAAATCCGTCGAGCAGAATCTGGAGCTCGTCAAGGAAGTCTGGCCGCCGATCATCGCGCTGGCCGAGGAACTGGGCGTCAAAATCGCCATCGAAAACTGCCCCATGCTCTTCGGCGAGGATCAATGGCCGGGCGGACAGAACCTGATGACCACGCCGCCGATCTGGCGCCGCGTTTTCGAGATTCTGCCCTCCCCGAATCTGGGCATCAACTACGATCCCTCCCACTTCGTCTGGCAGCAGATCGACTATGTGAAGCCGCTTTACGAGTTCAAAAACAAGATTTTCCACGTACATTATAAAGATATCAAGCTCTTCCCCGAAAAGCTGCATGAGGTCGGCGTGATGGCCTATCCGCTGGATTTCATGACCCCGAAGCTCCCCGGTCTCGGCGACGTGGATTGGGGCAAGTACGTCTCCGCCCTGACCGATATCGGCTACGACGGCTATACCTGCATCGAAATCGAGGATAAGGCCTTCGAAGGCAGCAAGGAACGGATTCTCGATTCTCTGCGCCTGAGCAAGCGCTACATGGAGCAGTTTGTGATTTAACCGCAGCTGAGCTTCTCGACATTTTTTTAAAACCGAACCCGTTTTCCGCTTGGGAAGGGGTTCGGTTTTTTTTGCGGAAAACGCTTGACATTGCCTATTGCATGAGCATTCAGCCGAACGCCAGCCTGACCAAAATCGGCCTCGCCCCCCGTCTCCACCACGGTAGGCATTGCGCTCAACGTCGCGTTCTACCTGCATTTGAATCAGGCTGAGCGCAAAAAACGGCACGAAATCGCATAAATCGAGAAAAAGCGGAGGTCATGCGCCTCCGCTTTGTTTTTTGGTTTCTCCATCCGGCGGCATCGCCCCCGCCGCTTGGCGCACGCTTCGCGCTGAATTCGCTTATCTTCCGACAATGCGATCCCAGAGATCGCCGAAGTCATCCGCCAGTTCGTCAAGGCCGGTCACGTTGGCGACACGTTCGCCAAGGCCCTTAATCTGGCCGTAGAGCGTGTCGTCATCCGTGATCTCCACGTCCTTCAAGCCGTCGTCTACCTTCTGCACGGTCTCGGTGATCTGCTGCTTCATGCGGTCGTCCAGCCCCGCGTTATACTGCGCGTCAAACCTGACGGCCACCAGCGCGCGGTCATTGTTCACCACGACCTGCGCTTCGTCGATTTCGCTGATCTGCTGCACAGCCTGCGCAATCTTTTCAGCCAGCTGACCCGCCTGCGCGGGCGTCATGGCCTCCATCGTCGCGGCGGGCGCGGGTTCGGCCGTCGCTTCCGCCGTCGCCATCGGGGAATTGGTCGGCGCAGCCGTCGTCGTCATGGGGGACGCGGTCGGAGCCGTGCTCATCGTATTGGCGGAGCAGCCGACCATCACCACGCTGGCGGCCAGCATGCACATCAGCGTCAAAAACCATTTTTTCACTTGATTCGCCTCCTTGCCGCTAGTGTGGGCAGGGCAGCGCCGGGTTATTCATCGTAAAACGTGCATCCGCCGATAAATTCTCGCAGAATGGAGGTTGGCGGGATTTCGCTCTCATCGCCGCAATCCTTGAAGTAGTTGAGGAACTTGACCAGCCGCCGCGAGCGCGTGTAATACGGGCTGTCCTGGGGAATGGATTTGAGCATCGGATAGGCGAACTTTTTCAGCACCGCAATTTCATACAGCAGGGACGAGTTGAACATCACATCCGCCTTTTCCTGATAGGGGAAGATATATTTTTCCTCCCCCGCGCGCACGCTGTCCCACATCGCCATCGTCGCGGTCACGTCGGTGTGGCGGGTTCGCGCGTCGCGCACCATGCGCCGCAGCAGGCGCACATCCGTCGTGCGGATGCGGTTGTGGCCATCCAGATTGAGCTGCGTCAGCGCGCTGACATAGACGCGGTATTTCAGCTCACTGGGGATTTCCTCGCTGAGCGCACTGTTCAGGCCGTGAATGCCCTCGACGACGAGCACCTGATCCCCGTCCACCCTGAGCCGAACACCCTGTTCAAGCCGCCGCTTCGTTTTGAAAGAATACAGCGGCAGCTCCACCTCGCGCCCGGCCAGCAGCTCCACCAGCTGGTCGTTGAACAGCGGCACGTCGATGGATTCCAGACATTCGAGATCGGGCTTTCCATCCGCGCCGAGGGGGATGTCCTCGCGGTTTTTATAATAATTATCCAGCGAAATCGCCAGCGGGCGCTTGCCGCTGACGCGCAGCTGCACGCTCAGGCGGTTGGCGAACGTCGTCTTGCCGCTGGAGCTTGGCCCGGCGACGAACACGACCCGCGCGCCGTTGGCGACAATGCGCTCGGCAATCTGCGCGACGGCGCGCTCCTGCATCGCTTCGCTGACGCGGATAAACGTGCGCGTCTCGCCTTTGGCGATGATGTCGTTCAAATCGGCGGCGTTTTCGCATTGCAGAATCTTCGAGCAGGCGTTCGCCTCGACATAGGCGCGCATGAGCTTGGGCCGCTCGACAAACGGCGCGGGCGGGCCGGAAAGGTCTTCATCTGGCAGCAGCAGCACCATGCCTGGGTAATAAAACCGCAGGGCAAAGGATTCGATTTCGCCCGTCGATTCCACCATGCCGCCGTAAAAATACTCGCTCAGGCCGTCGCAGGTGTACACGTCGAAATAATCAAACGGGCGATAAGTCAGCAGGCGCACGGTATCTTCCTGCCCCTGCGCACGGAAATATTCGACCGCCTGTTCGCGCGTCCAGCGGGATTGGACGATCGGCAGATTCGCGCGGGAGAGCTCGTGCATGCGCGCCTCGATTCGGCGCACGAGCGACGCGGTGAGCGACACGCCGCTCACGTTCAGATAAATGCCCCGGCCGATGCTGTGATCAAAGCGCGCCTTCGCGCCCGGAGCGATATCCCGCAGAGCGAGCAGCAGAAGCAGCCTCGCGCTTCGCTCATAAATGCGGCGGTCTTCTTCATTTTTTCCGTTCAGACGGTTCATATGCCTCCTCCTTATCAATAACGCGCAAAAGAAGCGCAGTTTTTTTGTATCTTTTATTGTAACACGGTTTTATCCGCTTTCGCAACGGTTTTCTTTCTTCGGTCAGAGCGCGCATCAAAACGCATGTTTGGCGTTCAATTCTTTGATTCATGCAGCTCCAAGCCGTTTTCAATTCATTTTCTTATAAATTCAGCCATATTAGAATTTTGTTTATTTAAAAAATTCATTTTCGCTTGATTTTTGACATAAAAATGCGTATAATACGGCCATGTTGTGAAGCAAACCTTCACCAAACAAAACCGAGGAGGGATTTCGATGAAGAAGATG
>ENA-UOJJ01005548-UOJJ01005548.1-human-gut-metagenome-genome-assembly--contig:-CS66-NODE-5548-length-10547-cov-4.105986_pt1 | contig 10547 bp, 10 predicted proteins | sample MGYA00242343_ERZ723890 | MGnify/ENA metagenome assembly ERZ723890 | reverse complement strand
GGTTATGAAATTGTCGTACTTGACAATCTTTACAACGCAAGTGAAAAATGCCTTGACGCAGTAAAAAAACTTACAGGAAAGGATTTTCCGTTCTACAAAGTAGACTTGCTTGACAAAGAGGCAACAGAAAAGGTATTTGCAGAAAATAAAATCGACGCAGTTATTCACTTTGCCGGTCTAAAGGCAGTCGGCGAATCTACAAGAATACCGCTTACATATTATGATAACAACATCACAGGTACACTTCACCTTATGCAGGCTATGGAAAAATACGACTGCAACAACATCGTATTCTCATCATCAGCTACTGTTTACGGCGATCCTGAAAGAGTTCCTATTGTTGAAACTGACAACAAAGGCGACAAAATTCTTACAACAAATCCTTACGGAACAACAAAACTATTTATCGAAAGAATTATGACAGACGCTCAAAAAGCTAATCCAAAGCTATCTGTAACACTTCTTCGTTACTTCAACCCAATCGGTGCTCACGAAAGCGGTATTATGGGTGAAGACCCTAAGGGTATTCCGAACAACTTACTTCCGTACATTGCACAAGTTGCAGTAGGTAAACTTGAAAAAGTTCACGTATTCGGTAACGATTACCCTACTCCTGACGGTACAGGCGTTCGTGACTATATCCACGTTGTTGACCTTGCAATCGGTCACGTTAAGGCTATTGAACATTGTTCAGACAAGGAAGGCGTACACATCTACAACCTTGGTACAGGTAACGGTTACAGCGTTCTTGACATTGTTAAGGCATTCTCAAAGGCTTGCGGTAAGGAAATTCCTTATCAAATCGACCCAAGAAGACCGGGCGATATTGCCGAATGTTATGCAGATCCTGCAAAGGCAAAGGCTGAACTTGGCTGGGAGGCTAAGAGAGGTATTGACGAAATGTGTGCTGACAGCTGGCGATGGCAGTCAACTCACCCTGACGGTTTCGGTGAATAATTGATTTTAAGAGTTGTTTTAGATTTATTCCAAAACAACTCTTTTATTTTCAGACAAAGAAAGGACAAATAATGGAGCTTACAAAAGAAATATGGACGCAATCAGATTATGACGAATTTGCGGAATACTTAAAAACATTGGCTGACGAAAAATACAAAAAATTCAGTGACTCGCTTGTTCCCGGCGGAACGCAATCTATCGGTATTCGTGTACCCATCTTGCGTCAAACGGCTAAAGCTATTTCAAAAGGTGACTACGCGTCATTCCTTAATTGCAAAAACAACGCATACCGTGAAGAAATTATGATTAAAGGCTTGGTTATGTCGCTCATAAAATGCGATTATCACGAAATGCTCGGCTATATAAAGCAATACGTTGCTCAAATTACAAGTTGGGAAACTTGCGACATTGTTTCATTTAAGGGATTGAAGAAATATTTAGATGAATTTTTAAATGACGTTGAATATTTTATCTACAACGAAAATCCCTGGATTGTGCGTTTCGGTTTTAATTGCCTTATGGAATTTTATTTGACCGATGAATATATCGACAAAGTTCTGTCATACGTCAACTCGGTAAATTCAGATTTCTACTATGTTCAAATGATGCAAGGCTGGCTCGTTGCAACAGCCGCCGCAAAGTGCAGAGATAAAACAATGAAATTTCTTGAAAGCAACGATTTAAACGCAATCACTCAAAATATGGCGGTACGAAAAATTCGTGAATCGTTAAGAATATCAAAAGAAGATAAAGAACTTGTTTTACAGTTCAAAAAATAACAGTAGGGTGCTTGCCATACTGTTATTTTTTATCTTCTCTGTTAGCTTTCTTTTTTTCGGTTGTCTTCCCAACCGAGATATGTCGCCTCAAGACGGTATATCGGCATACCCTGTTCAGAGAAGCGTTGTTCATATTCAGTCATAACGTTGCCTTCAAACTTTGAATTATGCAAATCAAGGCTGATATTTTCAAGCTTGAAATTTTCCTCCGCAAATGAGTTAAGCGAAAAATCAAACAAAGCCTTATTATCGGTTTTAAACCAAATATAATCGCCCTGTTTAAGCACGGCTTTATATCTGTCAAGAAAACGCTTATGAGTAAGTCTGCGTTTTGCCTGTTTGTTTTTCTTCCAAGGGTCAGAAAAATTGAGATAAATACGTCTTATCTCGCCAAATTCAAATATATCTTCAATTTTTTCCGCATCCATATCCATAAACAAAACGTTTGTAAGTTCAGCTGCCACAGTTTTTTCCATAGCCATAACTATAACGTCCTCAACCTTTTCAATCGCAATAAAATTCACATCAGGGTACATTTTCGCCATACCGACAATAAAATTACCCTTACCGCAACCGATTTCAATATGAATAGGATTATCGTTACCGAAACGTTCCGCCCATTTCCCCTTATATTTTTCAGGTTCTTTTATCCAAATATCACTGCAACGTTCCATTCTTGCGTCACAATTTTTCTTTTTTCTCATTCTCATATTATTTTTACCTCAAACACAAATTTCTCATTTATTATACTATAACAATAATTTTTTTACAATATATTTCTCAAATATTTTAAAAACCACAAAAAAATCGGACGCATATGCGTCCGATTTTAATATTGTTTTATGATTTATTTAATTAAATCCCAAAGCATTGAAAGCATTGTAGCAGCCTGTGCTCTTGTTGCATTAGCCTTTGGTTGGAATGAACCGTCATCCATACCGTTGATAATACCCAAACCAACTGCATTGTTTACATCTTCAACAGCCCATGCTGCGATGTCTGATGCGTCTGTAAATTTCTTATCGGCAGCCTTAGCCTCAACATTCTTATATGCGGCAGCCTTAGCAACCATTGATGCCATTTCTTCTCTTGAAATTTCCTTATCGAAATCTTCAACAGTGAACGGAATATCTTCTGCAATTAGGTTAGCGTTTTGAGCGGCTTTTACGAATGGCATTGCCCAGTGTTCGCTTGCCAATGATGAATCTGTATCAATCTTTAGAGCGTTTACGATAAGTGTTGCAAACTGACCCTTTGTTACAGTTCCGTCAGGAGCGAAGTGTGTATCGTCCATACCGTTGATAACGCCTGCTTTATACATCTTATCGATGTATGTCTTACCCCAGTGACCTACAACGTCAACGAACGGTGAATCTGTTGATGGTGTTGAACCTGCAACAGGTAGAGCAGATTCGTCAAATGCCTTTGCCTTGTATGAATTTGAAACAAGTTTAACATTTGCGTCCGGTTGAGTTGTGTACTGTGAATTAGCAATATGGTCGTTCATATACCAGCTGATATGTGGCGGTTGGTTGTAACAGTTTGTATCTGTTGCTGATGAGTTTCTGTAAATATCATCATGTGCAAGAGTATAGAAGTTATAATTTGTTGCATATGGTGTTTCATATAGTCTTAGAGAATATTGATATACAGTCTTATCTAATTCAACTTCAACATCCTTATCAAAGTTACCCTTGATTGTTGTCTTTTCTTTCTTTGTGTCTTGACCTGTGATTGCGTAAGAAACAATTTCTTCTCTCCAGTCACCTAACAAGTCAGCTTGTAGGTTCGGATTACCCTTTGTTGAGTTGATTGAGTGTGAACCCTTACCCTCGAAAATCTTATCGAATGTCTTTGTATTGTCATTCCACTTTGTTACAGTAATTTCTTTACCTGCACCGTTGTGGTCTTGAAGTTCATCCTGTAAGTCGCCTGTCCAATAAATTCTGCCGTTCATAGCAGCCTTTAGATCAGGAAGTTCGTTACCGTTGCTGTCCCAGTAACCTGATGAACCTGCACCCCACATAGCGTACCAAGAATCGCCGTAACCGATATTGGCAATCATAGCACGACCTGTATCTTTGATACCGTTGTGAATTTGATAGAATTCGCCTGTCTTAGCGTTTTGAAGGGAAATACCCCATTGATGACGATCATTAGGAGCGCCTTGAGCAGCAGCTGCAGCCGAATTTTTAAATATTGTATTAGATGTGATGTATGGAGAAAGTTGTGGACCTTTCAAATCAAACACTTCACTGTCTGCACTGTAATCCTCATAAGCTTTTAACCATTCAAGACCTTCTTTAGTTGGGTCGAAGTCACCAAGGTGCATAGCATCACCGTGCTCTTGATATGTACACCATAGAACCGACCCGTCGTTATCCCATGTCAAAGCACCGTAGAAAATTTCGTCCTTACCGTCGCCGTCAACGTCACCTGCTTCAATTTGGTGGTTACCTTGACCGATATAGCCGTTATTCTTTGATTCGGCTGTATCAAATGACCATTCCATCTTTAGCTTGCCGTTCTTAAAGCTGTATGCAGCGGCACCTGTACGTCCGTTAGGATTTGAGATACCCTTACCGAAGTAATAACCTCTTGCAAATACAGCAGACGGTGACTGACCGTCAATATAAGCTATTGTACTGTTATATCTTTCCGAACGGTTACCGAAATCATCACCGAATGTTAGTGATGCAGCATTTGAGCCGACAGTATTATTCGGGAAATAATCTATTGTGTCAAGAGCCTTACCTGTTGTACCGTCAAAACACGTTACATAAAGCGGACCTTGCAAGTTTTTACCGCCGTTTAGAGCAGCCCAGCTGTTTTCGTATGTTTCGCCCTTTGATGCATCACCGATTACGTTACCTTGACCGTCAACAGTACCGTCAGCAGTTCTCACCATAACTTCTGCTCTGCCGTCACCGTCAAAATCGGCTACGTTAAGCTGAGTATCGTGTTGTCCTGCACGGATATTGTAACCCATGTCAATTCTCCAAAGCTGAGTACCGTCAAGTTTGTAAGCATCCATATAAACCTTACCGGTTCTGCCGCCTGTAGCGGCGTCCTTAGCGTCTGAAGGGCTCCATAGCATTACGATTTCATATTGTCCGTCACCGTCAAGGTCACCGTATGATGAGTCACCCGGTGTATATGAACCGTAGTATATGCCGTTTCTGTCCATTTGTAAAACGTCACTTTCAGGAGCTTTAGCCAAAGGAATATCAAGGTATCCGTTCTCCCATACGCCTACGCTGTCTGACATTTCGCCGTTTGCAACTACTGTATACTTATCGTTTACAGTACCTGACGCGTCAACAAAGTTTGTAACCGCACCTTCGTTAATCTTTTCTTGGTTTCTGTAAAGAGTAAATGTAGTGTCAGCAGGCTCTGTTGCCAATCTTCTCCATGAAATAAGTACACCGTCGTCAGTCTTTGTCGCAACGACACCTCTATCAAGGTTTTCCATGTTTCTTGTGATTGCACTGCCGGCAAATGCACTTGCACTTGTCATAGGAGCAACTACTCCTACTGCCGCAACCTGAGCAAGAACCAAAGAAAATGCACCTAATTTTCTTAGTTTTTTCTTTGAATTTTTAAGCATTTAGTTATCCTCCCTCTTTTATATATACTTTACCTATCCATTAAAGCATAATAATAATTATCTATATAATATCATATTTCACAAACTTTTTAAAGTGTTTTTCATAAATTCAATGTGTAATTTACAGTGTTTTTTGTTCAAAATGCGATTGAGGATTTTTGTTTATATAAGCGCAGAACACAAACGAAATGCCGTTTTCAACGTGTTTTTCGGACACATTACCGAGCTCCCACACCTCATTTTCATCAAGATTGTCGATAAAGACATCCGCATTGCCGTCAGAAAACACCTTTGTTATATACGCACTGTCGCAGTACGGCAAAAGCTGTCTGTAAACCTCTCCGCCGCCTATGACAAAAGTATCGTCACCGCCGTATTTTTCAACTATCGTTTTTATATCGTGAACAACCTCCGTGCCGTCACACTTAAAATTTTTATCGGTTGTTAGTACAACGTTTTTTCGATTTTTAAGCGGTTTTGCGTTAGGAAAGCTCTCCAACGTCTTTCTGCCCATAACAACCGTCTTACCCATTGTTTTCTCTTTAAAAAATTCCATATCCTCGGATATGCGGAACAGCAAATTCATACCTTTGCCTATGCCCCACTTCTCATCAACCGCCGCAATTATTTTCATTCTGTTTCGTCCGGAAATATCAATTCCTGTGCATACGGAAGTGTTCTCGCCCAATCAATGAATGACTTTGACCATTCCGTCAATTTGTGAAATCTTCTCTGACCTTTTGAACACATCGCCAAAAGATTTTCGTATGTCATTGTAACGGTTCTTGTCTGCTGCCATGCTGACGGCAACCATCTGATAAGCTCTTTCCAATATGCCTTATCCTTTGTTTCAAGATACTTTACACGCATACTCTCCAAAAATTCTATATGCTTGTCTATCACATCACCAAGTTTTGTACCGTCATAATCAAGCTCTGAATTGTAATCGTCAATTTCAAAACACTCGGCAGTAATAGGTGTTGACGCAAGTTTGTGCATTGTCGATGTACTGTTCGCGGTTGTACCGACCTTATACGTATCAAATTCTTTCCACCAATAAAGCGGACCTGTTATATCAACCGACACAAAAATCTGACGCATAAATTTTCTGTGTTCACTGCCCGATTTTATAAGTCTTTGCGCCAAATCCAAATCGTTTTCACCAATTACGACTTTTCCGTTCTCCTCAACCGTATCATTTTTACGCCATGATTCAAGAGGGTTTCTCATACCTTTAAGCGCACGTTTAAAGCCGTAAACCTCTGTATTTTCAAATTTCATTTAGTTACCTCTTTTCATTTCGATATACTCGTCAAATGTACACATTCTGTCCACGATTGTGCCGTCCTCACGAATATCAATAATTCTGTTTGCAACGGTATTCACAAATTCGTGGTCGTGTGACGCAAATATAACGTTTCCCTTGAACGCTTTCAAGCCGTTGTTTACCGCAGTGATTGACTCAAGGTCAAGGTGGTTTGTAGGCTGGTCAAGTATAAGTATGTTTGATCCGTACAACATCATTCTTGAAAGCATACATCTGACTTTCTCACCACCGGAAAGCACGTTTACCTGTTTGAATACATCATCACCCGAGAACAACATTCTTCCCAAAAATCCTCTTATATACGATTCGTTTTGAGTTTCAAAGCCTGCCGCACTGTATTGTCTTAGCCAATCCACAAGATTTAGTTCACAGCCGTCAAAATACTTAGAGTTATCTTTAGGAAAATAACTTCTTGACGTACTTACACCCCACTTAACAGTACCCTCGTCCGGCTCATCTTCACCGGCAAGTATTTGCATAAGTGCAGTGATTGCAATTTCGTTTTCACCTATTATAGCAATCTTATCATCATGATTTAGTGTGAATGATATATTATTAAGGAGTTTTTCACCGTTTACAGTCTTTGAAAGTCCGTCAACGGTAAGCAAATCGCGTCCCGCTTCTCTGTCCATATCAAAGCCGACAAACGGATAACGTCTTGATGACGCAGGCAATTCTTCAACTGTAAGTTTATCAAGCATTTTCTTACGGCTTGTAGCCTGTTTTGATTTCGACTTATTCGCAGAGAACCGCTGAATAAAAGTCTGCAATTCTTTAATTTTTTCTTCAGCTTTTTTATTTTGTTGCTTGATAAGTCTTTCCATCATCTGACTTGACTCGTACCAGAACTCATAGTTACCGACATACATCTTAACCTTTGAATAGTCAATATCAACGATATGCGTACACACAACATTAAGGAAATATCTGTCGTGCGATACAACTATGACTGTACCCTCGTAATCAAGCAAGAAATCTTCAAGCCATTCAATAGCCTGCAAGTCAAGGTGGTTTGTAGGCTCGTCAAGAAGGATAATGTCGGGGTCACCGAAAAGTGCCTGTGCCAAAAGGACTTTAACCTTTTCGTTACCGCCAAGGTCAGCCATCTGCGAATACATAATACTTTCGTCAAGTCCAAGACCCTGCATTAGCTTTGACGCATTGGAATCAGCCTCCCAACCGTCCATTTCCGCAAATTCCGCCTCAAGTTCAGCCGCTTTTATACCGTCCTCGTCCGAGAAATCTTCTTTTTCATACAACGCGTCTTTTTCTTTCATAATATCATAAAGACGCTTGTTACCCATAATAATCGTATCAAGTACAGTGTACTCGTCATATGCAAAGTGGTCCTGTTTCAAAACCGACATACGACAATTTGGGTCGATAGACACTTCACCGGTTGTCGAATCAAGTTCACCCGAAAGAATTTTAAGAAAAGTCGATTTTCCCGCACCGTTTGCACCGATTACGCCGTAGCAGTTGCCCGGTGTAAATTTTAAATTAACGTCCGAAAACAGATTTTGTCCGCTGAAATTCAGACTTACGTTTGTTACTGTAATCATTAAATATTTCTCCTAATTTTTATTGTTGATTTTATTTTTCAATTATACTATAATAATGTTATGAATGCAAGTATATTATAGGAGGAAATCAGAATGTTAAATATAGGTTGTCACTTGTCAGCCGCAAAAGGCTATATGAATATGGGTAAAGAGGCAAAGAGCATTGACGCAAATACTTTTCAATTTTTCACGCGTAATCCACGCGGAGGTAAAGCGAAAGCTATTGACGAACAAGACGTAAAAAACTTCCTTGAATTTATGAAAGAAAATAATTTTTCGCAAATTCTCGCTCACGCACCGTATACGCTTAATGCGTGTTCCAATAAAGAAGAAACTCGCGAATTTGCCTTAAATATAATGGCTGACGATTTAAGACGTATGGAGTATACACCAAACCAGCTTTACAACTTCCACCCGGGCAGTCACGTCGGACAAGGCGTTGAAATCGGAATTGATTTTATCGTAAAACAGCTTAATACTGTACTTACACCCGATATGACAACGACAGTTTTGCTTGAAACAATGGCAGGTAAAGGTACAGAAATAGGTCGCAGTTTTGAAGAATTGAAAGAAATCCTTGACGGTGTTAAACTTGATAATAAAATGGGCGTGTGTATGGATACTTGCCATATTTATGACGGCGGATATGATATTGTCAATGACCTTGACGGTGTTCTTGATGAGTTCGACAGAATTATCGGTCTTGACAGATTAAAAGCAATTCATATGAATGACAGCAAAAATCCTTTTGCAAGTCATAAGGACAGACACGAAAAAATCGGCGAAGGCAGTATCGGTTTTGATACTATGGTTAAAATTATTAACCACCCTAAATTACAGGGTATTCCGATTTTGCTTGAAACTCCAAATGAGCTTGACGGTTATAAAAAAGAAATTCAAATGCTTAGAAAATCATATACTATGTAAAAAAAACACACATGATTCAAGAAAAGACGAGGAAACAATCATTCCTCGTCTTTTTCTTTTTCATCATCTTCAAACCCTGTTCTGAGTCTACGACTTATTCCACCTCTGCCGTTATGTCTTCTTTCCACTTGTTCTATCAATTCTGTATCTATATTTTTCAATGCAAAATCTATACATTGATTTATAAATTCATTTCGGCTTATATCAATTTCCATAGCCCAATCGTTAATTTCCTGTAACATTCTGGTATCCAATCTAAGCGAAATAACTTCTTTTTCGGGTTTTATTGGTTCAAATTTTCTCAATGTAATTCCTCCTCTTGACATAATTATATATTCTATGCTAAAATAATCCTATATTCTTATATTGAATACATATAAGAATACTATTTAACCATATATTTTAATACCATAAAAATAATACTATATGTAGTAGGAGGAAATTACAATGGAAAATCAAACAGAAAACACAAATGTAACATCTGAAAATCAGCAACAATTTGAACCGCTCCACAAATCATTTTGCAGAGAGTGCGGCACTATGATTAGTGAAAAGGCTGATATATGTCCAAACTGCGGTGCAACACAACACAGAGCCAAAGTAATAGACGATACACCGTCAGCAGGATTGAAAGTATTGTCGTTCTTTATCCCACTTGTCGGGCTGATTTTATTTGTTGTTCAAAGCAAAGACACTCCTATATCAGCTAAAGAATACGGCAAATGGGCTTTAATCGGTTTTTGTACTGGTATAGTTTTAAGTATAGTGTGGTACTTTGTAGTATTGGCATCTGTTTCAAGTATGTTCAAAGCATTTAGTTTTTAATCAAAAGAGGTGTTTATATTATGAAAAAAATATTAACAGTGGCATTGTCAGTAGCTTTATTGTTGTCAACAACCGCATGCGGAACAAATTCCGAACTTGAGGCACTAAAGCAAGCAAACGAACAATTAAAATCACAGTTATCAGACACAGAGGAAAAACCGACTGAAAAGCCAACTGAAAAACCAACCGAAAAACCGACTGAAAAATCAGAGGAACAAAAAACTTCAGATACTCAGCCAAACTCCGACAATGCTTACGAATTTACCGCCGGCAACTACGATTGCCCTGCCGATATTCCGGCAGGTAAATATGACGTTGTAGCTATAAGCGGCAGCGGCAATTTCACAATAAAAAGAGAAGATGGACATACCCAAACATGTGAAAGGCTTGGAGTTGATGCCGATGATGAATTCTATATTAAAGAATATAAAAACGCTAAATTACTTGACGGAAAAGCACTCGAAATCAGTGGAACTCTTAGAGTTCAATTAAATCCTAAAGATTAATATGTTTTAAATTTATTTTGAATGGAGATTTTAAATATGAAAAAATTACTGACAATC
>ENA-UOJJ01005546-UOJJ01005546.1-human-gut-metagenome-genome-assembly--contig:-CS66-NODE-5546-length-10549-cov-5.656756_pt1 | contig 10549 bp, 7 predicted proteins | sample MGYA00242343_ERZ723890 | MGnify/ENA metagenome assembly ERZ723890 | reverse complement strand
GAGGATGAGGAAGCCTGGTTGTTAAGCTATAATCTGCTCACGCAGAATCCGGTTATCTATGCAGCAAATGTTGCAGAGGACGATCTTGCAAATGACGGTGCTGACAATGCACATGTACAGGCAGTCAGAAAATACGCTGCTGAGCAGAATAGTGAGATTTTCGTAATTTGTGCCCAGATTGAGGAAGAGATTTCCGAGCTGGACGAGGATGAGAGAAAAATGTTCCTAGAGGATCTGGGACTTAAGGAATCCGGCCTTGAGAAGCTGGTAAAGGCAAGCTATCATCTGCTTGGCCTTATGAGTTTCCTTACTTCCGGAGAGGATGAGACAAGAGCATGGACCATCAAGATCGGAACAAAGGCACCACAGGCTGCTGGTAAGATCCATTCCGATTTTGAACGTGGTTTCATTAAAGCTGAAGTGGTAAATTATCAGGATCTTCTGGACTGCGGCTCCTACGCTGGTGCAAGAGAGAAAGGTCTGGTAAGAATGGAAGGAAAGGATTACGTAGTGCAGGATGGCGATGTGATCTTATTCCGGTTTAATGTGTGATAGAGTAACGATTCAGAATGAAACAGAGGGATAGCATAGATGTCAATTCAGTTTCCAAATCTGGGGATAAACCTGGATTATGTAGGAAAATCCATTCAAATTTTTGGATTCGAAATTACATTCTTTGGCCTTATAATAGCTCTTGGAATGCTTCTGGGACTGGGATTTGTAATTCTGGAAGCGAAGCGGTGTGGCGAGAATAAAGATGAATATCTGGAGATGATGATCATTTCCCTGCTTTTCGGTGTGATTGGAGCCAGATTGCTTTATGTGGCCTGCTCCTGGAATCTTTATAAAGGCAATATCGTGCAGATTTTCAACATCAGAAATGGCGGCCTTTGCTTTTATGGCGGACTGTTCGGCGGAATGCTGGGCGCAGCCATTTACTGTGGTGTGCGCAGAAAGCCGTTTATGCAGATGGCAGATACTGCCAGTATGGGAATCATCGTAGCGCAGATAATAGGAAGGTGGGGGGATTTCTTTAACCGGGAATCCTTCGGAGAGTATACGAACAGTATATTTGCAATGCAGCTTCCCTTATCCGCTGTACGTTCCAGTGAAGTGACCTCTGCCATGAGGGAAAATCTGGAAACCATAGGAGGTACATCTTATATTCAGGTACATCCCACATTTTTTTACGAAAGCGCATGGTGTCTGCTTTTATTTCTGCTGATGCTGGTGTGGAAACGGAAAAAGTGTTTTCAGGGACAGGTGTTTCTCAGATATCTGGCAGGATATGGGCTGGGACGGTTTGTAATTGAGTATCTTCGGACTGACAAGCTTCTGATTCCAGGTACTTCCATTGGAATTTCCCAGCTGATTTCAGCAGCACTGTTTTTGATCTGTGCGCTGGTTGCTGCAGTGGAAGGGACTATGGCGAAAAAGCGGGCTGCAAGACGCAGACGCAGGAGAGAACAGGACTATGAAGCACAGGAAAGAGCTGCCAGAGAGGCGGAAGCAGAAGAATACAGGGACCGGCTCAGGCTGGAGAGGGCTTTTGCAGATGAAAAAGCCGGTGAAGTGCCAGAAACGTATTCAGGAAATACAGCGGTTTATGAAAGTGCTCCGGAAGAAGAAAGGGAAAATACTTCCCCTGTGGAGGAAGACGCTTCTGCTGAAATATATCAGGATGAAGAAGTCCCTGAAGAAGCTACAGAGGATGAAGGCCCGGATGGGAACGCTTCGGAAGAGAATAGTCCAGAAGAAATTTCGGAGGACGAAGCTTTACCGGAATCTGAAGAGCCAGCACAGTCAGTGGAAGACACTGTCTCTGCTTCTGAGAAAGACACTGCTGTTGCAAAGAATCCATCATTTTCAGAAGATGATGAATGGCTGTATAGCAAGCCGCGGCGATTTGCAAAAAAACCTGCCAATCAGCAGGAAGATTGATCATGTAATAGCCAGATATGTGAATCTGGGTTAAAAAAGCGTCACTTTGGTGGGGATGAGCCCACTAAAGTGACGTTTTTTGCAAATGCATGATTTCAAAAATGTGGAAAAAGCTGTCGCAGAAATCCTTTTTTGTGGAAAGCGTAAGGAGTTTGTAACAGAATTATGTAATTTAATTCATAATTTCCCACTTGTAATTTGTGCACAAATGGGTTAGAATGATTGCATAAGTGGTAGGAAGTGGAGAAAAGTGGTGACAAATGGGGACGAAGTGGCAGAACTTCCATTTGTTTCCCGTCATGAGATACGAGGGGGAGACTCGTATTTCACGAGAGTAGGTGAGTTTTTATGTTCATGGGCGAGTACAATCACACAATCGACGCGAAGGGGCGTTTGATTATCCCGGCTAAGTTCAGGGAACCCTTAGGCGAGGAATTTGTTCTGACCAGGGGGCTTGATGGTTGTCTCTACATTTATCCGATGGATGAATGGGAAGCCTTTGAAGAGAAGCTCAGAGCATTACCACTTACAAATAAAGACGCGAGAGCCTTTTCGCGATTCTTTGTAGCAGGCGCCACCACATGTGAACTGGACAAGCAGGGGAGAATTCTCGTACCACAGACGTTGCGCGAATTTGCTGGTCTGGAGAAGGATGTGATTCTGGCTGGAAGCTTAAGCCGGGTGGAAGTCTGGAGCAAGGAGAAATGGAGCGAAAACTGCGATTATGACGATATGAACAGCATTGCTGCCGGCATGGAGAACATGGGAATCGTCATTTGAGCATAGAATAAGCGAATATCCAACAGGAGACGGAAATGGAATTTAAACACAAATCTGTATTACTGGATGAAACCGTTGGTGGACTTAATGTGAAGCCAGATGGTATCTATGTGGATGGCACTTTGGGCGGCGCAGGACATGCCATAGAGGTATGCAGGAAACTTTCTGCCAAGGGGAGATTTATTGGTATAGATCAAGACCAGGATGCGATAATTGCTGCGAGTGAACGGCTTGCCGCCTTTGATCAGGTGACAATCATTCGCAGCAATTATTGTTACATGGTACAGGAACTTGCTGCAAGGGGGATTCACAAGGTTGACGGCATTGTTCTGGATCTGGGAGTATCCTCATATCAGCTGGACAATGAAGAACGTGGATTTACCTACCGGGTAGATGCACCTCTTGACATGCGCATGGATCAGAGACAGACGCAGACAGCCAGTGACATTGTTAACGGTTATGAAGAAAGAGAATTGTATCGTATTATCCGCGATTACGGAGAAGATAAATTTGCGAAAAATATCGCGAAACATATAGTAGCAGCAAGACAGCAGGCCCCCATTATGACAACTGGCCAGCTTACCCAGATTATCCGGGAATCCATTCCTATGAAAATACAGGCGGCGGGAGGGCATCCTGCCAAGCGTACTTTCCAGGCAATCAGGATCGAACTGAATAAGGAGCTGGATGTGCTTCGAGATTCCTTAGATGGAATGATCGGTCTTCTGGATGATGGCGGAAGGCTTTGCATTATCACGTTCCATTCATTGGAAGACAGAATTGTTAAGACAATTTTCCGAAAAAATGAGAACCCGTGTACCTGTCCTCCGGATTTCCCGGTCTGTGTGTGCGGGAAGAAATCCAAGGGGAGAGTCATCACAAGGAAACCAATTCTTCCAAGTGATGAAGAAATGGAAGAGAATCCGCGTTCTAAGAGCGCTAAACTTCGAATTTTTGAAAGAAGACTTTAAAAGAAGGGTAAAAAATGGCGGAGACAGGCAGGCGTACTACGTCGGGAAGACGTTCACAGAATACGTATGTTGACGGAAACACTGTTCGGAAGGTACAGGAAGTTCCCCAGAAAAGGGAATACCGTCAGCCGGAGCATTCAGCTCGCAGGAAAAAAGCACAACCAGAAATTATACCAGAGCAGCAGGCGGCGCGCCAGAACAAGGTTCTCAGCCGGGAGGCACGCAGAAATCGTGCCAAGGCCAGCAATATGAACCGCAATTTTGCCATATTCCTGGGAGTGCTGGGGGTTGTGATCGTATTTTGCAGTATTAATTATTTAAGGCTTAAGACAGAATGTACAAGTAAAAGAAGTCAGCTGGCAACTCTGGAATCACAGCTGGCGGAATTAAAAGAAGACAATGATGCATATGAAAGTCAGGTGACTTCCAATGTGGATCTTGAGAGAATCAGAAAAATTGCCATCGGACGTCTGGGAATGAAATATCCAAGCAACCAGCAGACGGAAACCTATACTACAGAAGGCGGCAGCTATGTAAGACAGTATCAGGACGTAACCGGAAAGTAAAGGTACAGAAGGCAGGTGTTTGATTGAGTACTTCAGAGAGAAAAAAGAAAAGAAAACCCATAAAGAAAATAAATCACATTATGAAAAACAAGCTGTCAATACTCTTTGTTGGAGTATTGGGAGCTTTAGTCGTTTTATTGGCAGTTGTAACCTATTACAATCTGCATAGCGGTGAGAAATATAAAAAGCAGGTGCTGAGCCAGGCACAGCAGAAATATGAAAACCGCACAATGCCAGCAAAAAGAGGCACTATTTATGACCGGAATGGCAACATTCTGGCAACCAGCAACAAGGTGTATAATGTTGTACTGGACTGCAAAGCCGTTAATGAAAATTCGGATTATATCAATCCTACGGTAAAAGCCCTTGTGGAAATGTTTGGTCTGGATGAAGGTGATATCCGTACCAGACTTACTGCTGATGAGACGAAAGAGAGCCAGTACCAGGTTGTCAGGAAGCAGGTTTCCATGGATGATAAAAAGGCATTCGAGGATTACTGCAGTGTGCCGGAAGACACCACCATGACACCGGCGGAAATCCAGGAAAAGAACAACATCAAAGGCGTATGGTTTGAAGAGGATTATTTAAGAGTCTATCCATACAATGAGCTTGCCTGTGATACCATTGGATTTACTTTTAGCAGAGATACTGCTGACTACGGAATTGAAGGCTATTACAACAGCAGCCTGACAGGAACAGATGGCCGCCAGTATGGCTACTTTAATGATGATGCAAATGTGGAGCAGACCATTATTGAAGCTACAGATGGAAAAAGCCTGGAGCTCAGTCTGGATCTGGGAATCCAGCAGATTGTAGAAAAGTGGGTAAATGCTTTTCAGGAATCGACTGGATCCAAGAATATGGGAGTCATTGTAGAGAATCCTTCAACTGGTGAGATCCTTGCCATGGATGGCGGTGACCGGTATGATCTGAATGCTCCAAGAGACATGTCTTCTCTTTATTCAGAGGACGAAATTGCAGCCATGAATGACACAGAGACCATGGATGCGTTAAGTGCAATGTGGAATAACTTCTGTGTAACAGATATTTACGAACCGGGTTCTGTTGTAAAGCCCATTGTTATGGCAGCTGCACTGGAGCAGGGAAAAATTTCCACCAGTGATACCTTTTATTGCGATGGGTTCCAGAACTTCGGTGTACAGGGAAATATGACCACCATCAAGTGTGCAAATGTCTACGGACATGGAATGGAAACCCTGGCTGAAGTAATCGCAAATTCCTGCAACGATGCTATGATGCAGATCGGTGCAAAGATGGGGGCAGAGAACTTCCTGAAGGCACAGAGCACTTTCAACTTTGGAAGCCGTACAGGAATCGATCTTCCCAATGAAGGCTACGGTATCATGCATACCATTGATACCATGAAGGAAACAGAGCTTGCATGCTCCGCATTCGGACAGGGCTTCAGCTGTACCATGATCCAGGAGATCAATGCAATGTGTTCGGTTATCAATGGTGGTTATTATTACCAGCCTCATCTTGTGACAAAGATTAAAGATGCCAGCGGTGCCACCATAAAGACCATTAATCCGCTGCTTCAGAAACAGACTATTTCCTCCAGCATCTCAGCTGATATCAGAAGCTATATGCAGGCCAGTGTGGAGCAGGGTACCAGTATGACTTCCAAAGTCCAGGGCTACAGCTCAGGCGGTAAAACAGGAACTGCTGAGAAATTCCCCCGTGGAAATGGAAAGTACGTAGTTTCCTTTATTGGTTTTGCCCCTGTTGACGATCCGCAGGTTTTAATCTATGTAGTAATTGATGAGCCAAATGTAGAAGATCAGGCCAGCAGTGTGTATCCGCAGTATGTGGCACAGGCCATTCTTTCTGAGCTTCTTCCGTATATGAACATCCAGCCAGATGAATCTACTGACGGAACCATTCCGGAGACAGAGCTTTGGGAGAATTTCAGCGGTCATGTAAATTCCATTTCTGACAGCCAGATCGATGAGAATGGAAATCTGGTAGACAGCGAAGGTAACCGGATCGATTGGGATGGCAACCGTATTGATGAGAATGGATATCTTCTGAACAGCGACGGAAGCTATCAGGTGGATTCCGATGGGAATTATATTAAATCCACTAATCTGGATGGGCTCGATAATACCTACAGCGGTTCTGCCGGAGAGATTTTGCCGGAAGCTGTTTCAGACACAAATGTACCGGGACCTCCAGAAGACACTACAGATCCCATTGAAGACAACAACATGGAAAGCGAGGGCCTCACCAACGAAGAGGCCGGATTAGATTAAAAATTTGCCGCAGCGAAAACGGACAGCCGGAAAACAGACCTTCTGGTTCCACATGATATAACACATATCCCCTGCTGAAATGTTCATATATTAGTTATGATAATTTCAGTAGGGGGTTTTTTTATGAAAAAAACAATGACCTTTCACAGGAAAAAGATCTGGATCGTGTTTCTTCTTTGTGCCCTGATGCTTCTGGGACTTGTGGGAAGGCTGGTCTTTCTTATGGGCTTCAAGTCTGATTACTATTATAAGAAAGCCCAGGATCTTCATGAAAGAGAACGGGGTATCAAAGCGGCAAGAGGACAGATCCTGGATGCGAAAGGCCGGGTTCTGGCTGACAACAAAACCGTGTGCACAATATCTGTCATACATAGTCAGATAAAGGATCCGGAAAAGGTGATCCAGATCTTATCAAAAGAACTGGATATGGACAGTGCAGCTGTCCGAAAAAGAGTTGAAAAATTATCTTCAATTGAAAAAATTAAGACAAATGTGGAAAAATCAGTGGGAGACGTAATACGGGGATATGAGCTGGATGGGGTGAAAGTGGATGAGGATTACAAAAGATATTACCCCTATAGCTCCCTGGCATCCAAGGTCCTCGGATTTACAGGAGGGGATAATCAGGGAATTATTGGTCTTGAGGTAAAGTATGAAGAAATTTTAAAAGGACAGGCAGGCAAAATTCTTACCACCACAGATGCGAGAGGCGTGGAAATCGACCAGATAGGGGAGAGCCGGGAAGATCCTGTCCCCGGAGAAAATCTGAAAATAAGCCTGGATGTGGATTTGCAGCAATATGCCCAGCAGGCCGCTTTGAAAGTAATGGAGGAAAAGCAGGCGGATCGTGTTTCTATTTTGCTTATGAATCCTCAGAACGGGGAAATCTATGTGTGCGTCAATGTGCCGGAATTTGATCTGAATGATCCATTCACTTTGAATACGGATACAGACACTTCCAAAATGACAGAAAAGGAAAAGCAGGATCTTTTGAATCAGATGTGGCGAAACCCCTGTCTCAATGATACTTACGAGCCAGGTTCCACCTTTAAGATCATTACCATGTCTGCTGGACTGGAGGCTGGGGTGGTGACTGTAAATGACCGCTTTTACTGTCCTGGCTACAAGCTGGTGGACGACAGGCGGATCCACTGTGCAAGGCGTACCGGGCATGGATCCCAGAGCTTTGTGGAAGGTGCCCAGAATTCCTGCAACCCCGTCTTTATTGAAGTAGGGCTCCGCCTTGGAGTGGAAAATTATTATCACTATTTCCAGCAGTTCGGGCTTTTGAAAAAGACAGGAGTGGATCTGCCAGGAGAAGCTGGGACCATTATGCACAAAATGGAAAATATGGGAAACGTGGAGCTTGCAACTGTGGCGTTTGGACAGTCCTTTCAGATCACACCCATTCAGCTGGCAACAACAGTCAGCTCCCTGATCAACGGGGGCAGAAGGATCACACCCCATTTTGGCGTTTCTGTGCTCAGTGCAGATGGAACCAGCGGAAGAAGGCTGGAATATCCGGTGGAAGAGGGAATCATTTCGGAGAAAACATCGGAAACGGTCAGGGGAATCCTGGAAAAGGTTGTATCCGAGGGCTCAGGCAGAAATGCCCGGATCGAGGGCTATACCGTAGGCGGAAAGACCGCCACTTCCCAGACACTGCCCAGAAGTGCCAACCGGTACATTTCTTCGTTTCTTGGGTTCATGCCCGCAGAAGATCCGCAGATCCTGGGACTTTGCATTATCCATGATCCAAAGGGCGTGTATTACGGGGGAACCATTGCGGCACCGGTGATAAAAAATATTTTTGAGGCAGTGATCAGCATGAAATAATATCTTTTGGAAAACCAACCTTTGGGTTGATAAATAAGGGGAAAAGCTTTATACTATAAGATGCTTCAAAAATTTAAGAACGAAAAAAACGAAAGAGTTAAAGAGGTGTGAGGATGGAATTTCATATTGTGATCCCGGTGCTGATCTCCTTCGCGATCAGTACAGTATTAGGACCTGTTATTATTCCTTTTTTGCGTAAGCTGAAAATGGGACAGACAGAGAGAACAGAAGGCGTACAGTCCCATCTGAAAAAGGCAGGAACTCCCACAATGGGCGGCGTGATCTTTCTGATCTCCACGGTTATTACGTCCCTGTTTTATGTGAAGGATTATCCAAAGATCATTCCAGTATTGTTCCTGACTCTGGGATTCGGACTGATCGGTTTTCTGGATGATTATCTGAAGGTAGTGCTTAGAAGATCAGACGGACTTCTTCCGTGGCAGAAATTTCTGCTTCAGGTGGTTGTAACCGGTATTTTTACCTTCTACCTGCTGAAATATACAGATGTGTCCCTGACTATGCGCATACCATTCTGGGGAGGACATTATCTGAATCTGGGCTGGCTCGCCATTCCGGTGCTGTTTTTCGCTGTGATCGGAACGGTTAACGGTGTGAACTTCACAGATGGCGTAGATGGTCTTGCAACCAGCGTTACTTTGATCGTAGCCGTATTTTTCACTGTGGTATCCATTGGAACCCAGTCTGGAATTGAGCCGGTTACCTGCGCGGTTATCGGCGGACTGATGGGATTTTTGCTTTACAATGTATATCCGGCCAGTGTATTTATGGGAGACACCGGATCCCTGGCACTTGGCGGGTTTGTGGCTGGTGTGGCTTATATGCTGCAGATGCCGCTGTTTATCCTGATCGTTGGACTGGTCTACCTGGTTGAGGTACTGTCCGTTATGATCCAGGTAACCTATTTTAAAGCCACACATGGCAAGCGTATTTTCAAAATGGCTCCTATCCATCATCATTTTGAGCTTTGCGGATGGTCAGAAGCCAGAGTGGTTGCAGTGTTTACCATTGTAACTGCAATTATGTGCCTGATCGGACTTTTGGCTCTGTAAGCCCTTGGGATTACCTGATTGTAAGGCATTAAGGAGGAAATGAATCATGGAATTAAAAGGAAAAAAAGTACTGGTTTTCGGAGCTGGAAAAAGCGGGATCGGTGCAGCTGACCTTCTGCACGCAGTTGGTGCCTGCCCCATTCTCTACGACGGAAAAGCAGATCTGGATAAAGAGAGCGTATTACATAAAACAAGCGGCAATTATGAACTTCCCGTTTATGCAGGAGAGCTGCCGAAGAAAGTTCTGGAAAGCCTGGATCTTGTAGTATTAAGTCCTGGGGTCCCAACAGACCTTCCCATTGTGAAGGGCTTTTATGATCAGGGACTTCCGGTATGGGGGGAGGTTGAGCTCGCTTACCAGACCGGAAAGGGTGAAGTTCTTGCAATTACCGGAACAAACGGAAAAACTACCACAACAGCTCTTCTTGGCAAGATCATGTCCGATGCCCGCCCGTCTGTATTTGTGGTTGGAAATATTGGAACCCCTTACACCTCCAAAGCACTGGAGATGAAGGAAGAGACCATTACCGTTGCTGAGATCAGCAGCTTCCAGCTTGAGACGATCTGGAAGTTTGCTCCGAAGGTAAGTGCGATCTTAAATATCACCGAGGATCATCTGAACCGCCATCACACAATGGCAGAATACATCCGTGTGAAAGAACTGATCACCAGCAACCAGGGACCGGAAGATGTATGTGTCCTGAATTATGAGGATGAGGTTCTTCGTGAATTTGGCAGGAACCTGGTACCGAAGGCTGTATATTTTTCTAGTGCAAGAGAACTGGAACAGGGTATTTTCCTGAGAGGGGACCAGATCATCCTCCGCACTGCGAAAGAAGAGATTCCGGTTGTGAAGACTGGGGAGCTGAAGCTTCTTGGTACCCATAACTTTGAGAATGTGATGGCAGCAGTGGCCATGGCTTATTATGCAGGCGTGGAGATGGAGAGCATCCGTAAGAGTATCTGTGAATTTACAGCTGTTGAGCACAGGATTGAGTATGTAACGGAGAAGAATGGTGTGGCTTACTATAACGATTCCAAGGGAACTAACCCGGATGCAGCCATCAAGGGAATCCAGGCTATGAACCGTCCTACACTTCTGATCGGCGGCG
>ENA-UOJJ01005532-UOJJ01005532.1-human-gut-metagenome-genome-assembly--contig:-CS66-NODE-5532-length-10574-cov-9.086605_pt1 | contig 10574 bp, 9 predicted proteins | sample MGYA00242343_ERZ723890 | MGnify/ENA metagenome assembly ERZ723890 | reverse complement strand
GACATATATCTTATAAATTAATATTTAAAAATATTGTACTGCATGGTCTACAGGTCTGCATCTTTTCTGTAAACACCCGACAAAAAAGGGAAGGCATGGCGCGCGCCATGCCTTCCCTTTTTCACATATTGAAGCGTCGGCGGGCCTCCTCGCGCAGCGAGGGCACGCGGCGCACGACGCGCAGCGGGATGATGAGCCCGACGCAGATGACCACCACGACGAGCGACCACGTCGGCTGCCACGCCGCGCGGAAAAAGCGGTCCATGCAGTATTCCACGCCCAGCGCCATCAGGCCCACGGTGCCGATGCACATGGCGATCGCGGAGAGCCTCGACCGCCGCCCGCCGCGCAGCAGAAAGCTCAAAAGGAACACCAGCACGCACGCCCAGCCGAGGATGGGCAGGGCGAGGCCGCGGAACCATGTGCCGCCGCTCAGGTCGATGGAGATGAGGAAGACGTACACGCCGACCGCGGCGACGTCCGCCGTCAGGCGGAAGAAGATGGGGATGCGCCGCGCGAGCATCGGCAGCACGAGCCAAATCCAGAGCATCACCGCCGCGCCGATGACGTAGAGCGACCAGGGCCGCTCGGTGGGCAGCAGCAGGTTCAGCACGCCGCAGCACAGGGATACCGACGCGAGCATCGCCGTGAGCAGCGCGGCCGCCGCGCGGCGCGAGGCGGGCGGCACCTCGGCGGGCTTGGTGGGAAAATAGCTCGGCGCGTCGGGGTCCGGCTTCCAGGCAGGCGTGCCGCAAAGCGGGCAGCGCGCCGCGCCGGGATCCAGCTCCACGCCGCAGTTGACACAGTATGACATATCGTTTTCGTCCTTTCGCTCCGCTCTTCAGCGGTTGCTCTCCACGCGCACGGGGATGCCCTCGCGCACGAGGAAGCGGAAAAAGTCGCGCTCGGTGTCCGTCTCCGCCTGCGTGCCGGCAAAGGTGATCTCCATGGTATCGCCGTAGCTGATGGAGGCGCAGTGGCAGCGCGGCACGGTCGCCTGACCTAATATGACCTCCGCCCCGCGGATGTGCGCCGCCATCTCCGGCGGCACGGTGAACGCGCCGGGATTGGTGTAGGTGCAGGAATAGGGGCGCACACCGAACAAGCGGTAGTTGAGCGCCATGACCGGATTCTTGAGCACGACCGGAATGAGGCGCAGGGCAAAGTTCTCCGTAAAGCGGACGTTGCCGGTAAACGCCGCCTGCAGCTCCTGCCGGTTGATGTGCAGCTTCATAAAATGGCGCACCTGCGAGACGATCTCGGGGAAGGTGTAGTCGCCGAGCGCCGGGTCGATATACGGGCGGACGGTGGTGATGAAGTTGCGCAGCGTCTCGCTCGGGAACCATGCGCGCAGGTTGATCGGCACCGCCAGCGCCACGGGGCGCTCGCGGTAGGGTCTCTCGCGCTTCTGCTTTTCCAGAATGACGTGGATGAGCACGGCGGAGAGGTACTCCGTGATGGAGGCGTTATGCTTCTTTGCCTGCTCGCGCAGGCGGGAGAGCGGCACGAAGCCCATCGTGACATGGAAGGTGTAGAACGGCTCCGGCGTGCCGGTATTCTGATAGGCCCTCGGCAGCCGCCGCAAGCCGAAGGCGTGGCGGCCCGCGTAGCGGGCGTAGGCGTCCTCCAGCTCCTCCTCGCGCGGCGGCTCATTCAGGTCGAGCACGCCGTTTCCCGCGGGAACGTCCACGCCGGTCTGACGCAGGTATTCGGCAAGGAGCGTGCGGAAAAAGACGATGGCCCCGCCGCCGTCGGACAGCGCGTGAAAGACCTCGACGGAGATGCGCTCGCGGTAATAGTAAAAGCGCACGAGCCAGCCGTTGTCCTCGCGGAAGCGGACGGGCTGGCAGGGGTCGGAGACGTCCTCCTTCAAAAACGGTCCGGGCGCATGGTTCGGCTCGAGATAGTACCAGAACAGGCCCTTGCGGATGCGCACGGCAAAGCTCGGGAAGCGCGGCATACAGCGGTCGATGGCGCGCTGGAGCGCGGCGGGATCGACCTCCCTTTCCATCCGGGCGGAGAAGCGGTAGATGGCGGAATATTCCTCCTTTTGCAGCGCGGAGTAGAGAATGCCCGCGCTGTCGAGCTTGTACCATTTGCTGTCGGGTCTCGCCATCGTCGTTTCCTCCTTCCGCGCGGCATCGCCTCGGATGGCTTATTGTAGCACAGCGGCGCGCACACCACAAGAAAAATGACGGTTTTCCTTTTCTTTTTTACGCAAACATGATATTATACAGGCAGGAAGACCAATCACAGGCAGGAGATAACGATGGAAAACAAGCTGAACCTTCCGCTGAAAAAGAAGAAAAACGAGGCCGAGAGCCCGCGCCTCGATCCGCTGATGCGCGCGCTCAAGGCGCTGCACAGCGCGGGCGCGCCCGAGACCATGACCGAGGAGGAGCTGGAGCATCAGCGCCGCAGTCAGGAGGTCCTCGGCCGGCTGACCGCGCCGATGGCCGGCATGGACTATGAGGAATTTTCACTCGGCGGCATGAACGCCGCGTGGATGCGGCTCAAGGCTCCTCACGGCAGCCGTCACGCCATTCTCTACTGCCACGGCGGCGGCTACACGAGCGGCAACCTCGGCTACGCGCGCGTGCTCGCGTCCAAGCTCGCGCACGTCACGGGCTACGACGTGCTGAGCTTTGAATACCGTCTCGCGCCCGAGCATCCCTACCCCGCCGCCGTCGAGGACGCGCTGCGCGCGTGGGATCATCTCATGCTGCTGGGCTACGGCGCGCGGGATGTCGTGCTCGCAGGCGACAGCGCGGGCGGCAACCTCGCGCTCGTGCTGTGCCATCGTCTCAAGGCGGCGGGCCGCCGCCTGCCCGGGGCGCTGGTGCTGATGTCTCCGTGGACGGACATGACGATGTCGGGCGCGTCCTACGCCGAGCGCGCGGAGAGCGACCCGATGCTCACGCCGGAGTACATCGAGGCCGTGCGCACCGCCTACGCCGGCGGGCGGGACTACGCCTCGCCCGATCTCTCGCCGCTCTTTGCCGACCTTACCGGCTTCCCGCCGACGCTCATTCAGGCCGGCGATCACGAGATCCTGTATTCGGATGCCGAGATGCTCTGTCACGCGCTGGAGCGGGCGGGCGTTCCCTGCCGCTTCGAGGTGAGCGAGGGGATGTGGCACGTCTTTCAGATGTTCCCCCTGCGCAAGGCCGCCGCGGCGATGGAAAGCGTCGCGCGCTTCCTGCTGGAGCGGTGACGGCGCACCCCCTTCTGAATCCCATACTCTGAGAGGAGAAACGAATATGAAGCAGCCTCATATCCAGCTCGACGAGAGCTTGAACGTCCGCTATGCCATCCTGCCCGGCGACCCCAGGCGCGCCGAGCGCATCGCGTCGCACATGAGCGAGGTCGAGGACCTCGGCATGAACCGCGAGTACCGCAGCCTTGTCGGCGCCTACCGCGGCGCGCGCATTCTGGCCATGTCCACGGGCATGGGCGGCGTCTCGACCGGCATCGCGGTCGAGGAGCTGCATAACATCGGCGTGACGCACGCCATCCGCATCGGCTCCTGCGGAGCCTTACAGACAGACATCGCTCCCGGTGAGCTGCTCATCGCCGCCGGCGCGGTGCGCGACGACGGCACCTCCCGCGCCTATGTGCGCGAGGGCTATCCCGCCGTGCCGAACACGGAGCTGCTGCTCACGCTGATGGAGAGCATCCGCGCGCAGGGCTTCGCCCACCGCCTCGGCATCATCCGCAGCCACGAGAGCTTTTACATCGACGACATCGAGGAGATCAACGAATACTGGTCGAAAAAGGGCGTGCTCGGCAGCGACATGGAGACCGCGGCGCTGCTGACCGTCGGGCGGCTGCGCGGCATGAAATGCGCGAGCGTGCTCAACAACGTCGTGCGCTGGAAGGAGTGCATTTCCCACGGCGTCGGCTCCTACGCCGCCGGCGCCGACGCGGCCGCCGCGGGCGAGGAGCACAGCATTCTCGCCGCGCTGGAGACCTTTGCGCGGCTAGAAGCCGATAAAAAATAAGAAAAACGGGAACTTTTTCCAGTTTTCAGCGTCAAACCCTTCAGAGACCCCAAATAAAAGATCGAGGTGACGGAAGATGAAAAGAACGCTTGCCCTTTTTCTCAGCGCGCTGCTGCTCCTTGCCCTGCTCGCGGGCTGCGGCAGTAAGTCGGCGCCGCGCGACAGCGCCGCCGGCAGCGACTACATGATGACCAACCAAAGCTACGCCAAAACGGACGAGAGCTTCGCCTACGACGAGCCGGAGCTCCCGACGCCCGACGCCGAGAACGGCTATTGGGACGGCGGCAGCCAGACGCTCACAGGCGGCACGGTCCCGCAGAGCGACGCGAAAATGATCTACCGTGCGAGCATCGATGTGCAGACGCAGGACTACACGACGAGCGAGTCCGCCATCACCGAGCTGGTAAAGTCCTGCGGCGGCTACTTTGAGAGCAAGAGTCTGAGCAATCGCTCAAGCGGCTACCGCTACGGTGAATTCACCGTGCGCGTGCCCGCCGCGGAGTACGAGCACTTCTGCGAGCAGGTCGGCTCGCTCTGCCACGTCACCTATATGTCCTCCTCGGCGGAGAACATCACCGAGGCGTACTACGACACCGACTCCCGTCTCAAGACCGCGCAGATCAAGCTTGAGCGGCTGCAGGAGCTGCTCTCGAAGGCGGACAATATGGCGGACATCATCACCATTGAGAGCGCCATCAGCGACACGGAGTACGAGATCGAAAGTCTCTCCGGCACGCTGCGCCACTACGATGCGCTGGTGGATTACGCCACCGTGAGCCTGACGCTCAGCGAGACCTACAAGCTCGATGAGAACGAGGGCGCGCCGCTGACCTTCGGCGCGCGCATCGCACGGGCCTTCACGAACGGTCTGCGCGACACAGGCGTATTCCTTGAGGACCTTGCCATCGGCATCGCAAACAATCTTGTGTTCCTGGCGGTGCTGGCGGCGCTCGCCGTGGTCGTCGTGCGTGCGGTGCGCAAAAAGAAGCCGCTCGGCAGGCTCGGCAAAAAGAAGAACAAGCTCCCCGCGGATGAGGAGCCGAAAAGCGAAGAATAACCGATAAGGAGAAAACGCCTATGAAGCTCACCTGGCTGGGCCATTCCTGCTTCGCCGTCGAAAGCGGCGGCTATCGCGTCGTGCTCGACCCGTATTATGTGGAGAGCTATCCGCCGCTGCATACGAGCGCGAACGAGGTGCTCTGCTCGCATCATCACCGCGACCACGATTTCGTGGAGGCGGTGGAGCTCACGCCGCGCGGGGGCAGCCCCTTCACGGTGGAGACCGTCCAGGCCTTCCACGACGATCAGGGCGGCGCGCTGCGCGGGACGAACACCATCCATATCCTCGCCGCCGAGGGGCTGTGCGTCGTGCATCTCGGCGACCTCGGTCACGAGCTGAGCGGGGAGCAGCTCGCGCCGCTGCGCGGCTGCGACGCGCTGCTGATTCCCGTCGGCGGCTTCTACACCATCGACGCGGAGACCGCCAAGCGCGTGGCGGACGCCATCGCGCCGCGCGTGATCGTGCCGATGCACTACCGCCACGGCAGCCACGGCTACGATGTGATCGCCACGGTGGAGGACTTCCTGCGGCTCTATCCCGCAGACGAGGTGCACTGTCTTGACGGCAGCTCCTTTGAGCTGACGCCCGACGCGCCGCGCGGCGTGATCGTGCCGAAATTCATGGGCTGACACAGTAAATATAAGAAAAAGGAAGCGAAAGGGTCTCCCCTTCGCTTCCTTTTTTCATCTTAGAACCACTTCTTTTCCTGCGCCTTTTCCAGGACAAAGGGCAGCATCTCCTCGCGGTCGAGGACGGTGGTGTGGCGCACGGGGCGCTCGCGCAGACCGCGGAGGTTCTTCGGCGCGGGAATTCCGGTCAGACGCTCGAGCTGCTCCATGACGGCGAACTCGTCGCCCTCCGCCTTTTCGCCGAGGCCCTCGAGCACGGCGGCGGGGAACTTGTAGGGCGACGCGGTGGAGAGCACCACGACCGGCGCGTGAGCGGGGTTCGCCGCCTTGTACTGCTGCGCGACGTTCCACGCCACGGCGGTGTGCGTGTCGCAGAGATAATGATGCTCCTGCCAGACCCTGCCGATGGTCCGCTTCGTCTCGTCGTCGCCGCAGCAGCCCGCCCAGAAGAGGGACTGGATCTTCTCCTTCAGCTCCTCCGGCACCTCGTAGGCGCCGTCCTCGGTGAGCTGACGCATCAGCTTCGCCACCAGCTGCTCGTCGCCGGAGAGCAGGAACAGCAGGCGCTCGAGGTTGCTCGACACCAGAATGTCCATCGAGGGCGAGCTGGTGAGGTAGAACGGGCGCTTTTTATCGTAGCGGCCCGTGCGGATGAAGTCGGTGAGCACGTTGTTGGCGTTGGACGCGCACACGAGCGTACCGACGGGCAGCCCCAGCTCGCGGGCGAAGTAGCCGGCGAGAATGTCGCCGAAGTTGCCGGTGGGAACGACGTAGTCCACCCGCTCGCCGACAGCGACCGTGCCGCGGCGGACAAGGTCTGCGTAAGCGCGGAAGTAATAGACGACCTGCGGGGCAAGGCGGCCGATGTTGATGGAGTTCGCGCTCGACAGGCGCACGCCCTTGCCCGCGAGCAGGTCCTCGCCGCCGACCTTGGCAAAGACCTGCTTGACGGCAGTCTGCGCGTCGTCGAAGTTGCCGCGCACCGCGGCGACACAGGTATTGTCGCCGCCCTGCGTGACCATCTGCGCCTTCTGCACGGCGGACACGCCGCCGTCCGGGTAAAAGACGATGATCTTCGTGCCCACGACGTCGCAGAAGCCCTCCATTGCGGCCTTGCCGGTGTCGCCGGAGGTCGCGGTGAGGATCAAAATTTCATCGTCCACGCCGCACTTCTTCTTTGCCGCCGTCATCAGATGCGGCAGCATCGAGAGCGCCACATCCTTGAAGGCGCTCGTGGGGCCGCGGAACAGCTCGAGCACCGTGTCCTCACCGACCGGAACGGTGGGGGTCAGGTCCTCGGTCTCGAATTTGCCGGTGTATGCGGCATGGACAAGCTGCTCCATCTCCGCGTGCGTGAAGTCGGGCAGCAGCGCGCATAATATCTCCGTCGCCATGCCCTGCGTGGAGAGCGTCAGGCAGCGCTTCCAGTCGAAGTCCAGCCCCGAGAGGGCCGGCATGGCGTACAGCCCGCCGTCAGGGGCAAGGCCGTTCAGGATCGCTTCGGCGCTCGATGCGGTGAGGGCCGCGTTGCGCGTGCTTTGATAGTTCATATTAAAAATACCTCCGCTTTTCGGTTTTTTCATTTGCCATATCAAAATATTTTTTCGATTGCCTATTGCATTTCGACAATGCTCATGTTATATTGTTCCCATCAAAAAGTCAAGTGTTTTTCTACCGCGGACATTTCCGTGCAAACTGCACAAATCGTCCATACTCGGCGGATTTTACAGAGAGAAAGGCAGGCACACCCCATGAACATTGCATTGCTCGGCTTCGGCACCGTCGGCAAGGCCTTCTACGAGCTCACGCTCGGGCGGAGCGATCTGCGCGTGACGAGCGTTTTATCCCGCCGTCCGCGCCCGGAGCTTCCCTGCACCGTGACAAATGATTTCGACGAGATCGTGCGCGACCGCTCGGTCGGCATCGTGGTCGAGGTCATGGGCGGACTGGAGCCGGCTTACCGTTATATCTGCGCGGCCATGCGCGCGGGCAAGCACGTCGTCACCGCGAACAAGCAGCTCGTGTGCGCGCACTACGACGAGCTGCTGGAGCTTGCGAGGGAGTGCGGCGTGTCGCTGCGCTGCACGGCGGCGGCGGGCGGCGGAATCCCGTGGCTCACGTCCCTCTCCCGCGCCGTGCGGCTCGATGAGATCACCGCCGTCGGCGGCATCCTGAACGGCACGACGAACTACATGCTCTCAGCCATGACGGCCTCCGGCGTCGATTATACCACCTGTCTGCGCGAGGCGCAAGCGCTCGGTTACGCCGAGGCCGATCCCACCGCGGACGTGGAGGGCTACGACGCGCGGCGCAAGCTGGTGCTCAGCGCGAACCTCGCCTTCGGCGCGTCGGTGCGGGAGGAGGAGATCCCCTGCTTCGGCATCTCGAGCGTGGAGAAAAAGGACTTCGCCGCCTGGCGCGAGCTGGGCAGGGTCTGCAAGCTCTTCGTCCGCGCCGAGCGGCACGAGGGCCGCATCTCCGCCTTTGTCTGCCCCACGCTCTTCCCCGCCGCGTCGCCGGTCGCGCAGACGAACGGCACGGGAAACCTCGTCACCCTGCGCGGCGCGCGCTTCGGCGAGCTGAGCTTTTCCGGCGCGGGCGCGGGCGGCTACCCCACCGGCAGCAGCGTGCTGAGCGACTGCGCGGACGTCATCGAGGGCTGCCCGAGCTTTTATGTCTCGCGGCACGAGGCGAAGCACATCGACAATTCCGCGGCGGTCGGCCGCTTTTACCTGCGTACGGGCAGCGAGACCGTCTGCACCGGGCCCATCACCGTCGCCGAGGCATTTGCGCGCGCCGAGCGCGCGCGCTCGTGCGGCGAGCCGGTATTCTTAGCAAGGATTGAGGAGGAGTAAAGGAAAATGCTTAAAGTTCTGAAATTCGGCGGCTCGTCGCTCGCCGACGCCCAGCAGTTCGCCAAGGTCAAGGCCATCGTGGAGGCCGACGAGTCCCGCCGCGTGGTCATCGTGTCCGCGCCCGGCAAGCGCTTTTCCGGCGACCACAAGATCACCGACCTTTTGTACCTCTGCGCCGCGCACATCAAATACGGTGTGAGCTGCGAGGAAATTTTCGACATGATCCGCACGCGCTATCTCGAGATCGCGCACGACTGCGGTCTGAAGCTCGACCTGAATCCCGACTTCGACGCCCTGTGGGCGAAGATGCAGGAGGGCATCGAAAAGGACGAGCTGGCCTCGCGCGGCGAATACTTCTCCGCGCGGCTGATGGCCGAGTACCTCGGCTACGAGTTCCTCGACGCCGCCGAGTGGGGGAAGTTCCGCTTCGACGGCACGGTGGATACCGACGCGACCTACGAGGCGCTGCGCCGCGCCGCGGGCGACCGCAGCGTGGTCATTCCCGGCTTCTACGGCGTGATGCCCGACGGGCGCATCCGCACCTTCTCCCGCGGCGGCAGCGACATCACCGGCGCGCTGGCGGCGGCGGCGCTGGACGCCGACGTCTACGAAAACTGGACGGACGTCTCCGGCATTCTGATGGCCGACCCGCGCATCGTGGACGATCCCGCGCCCATCCGCCACCTCACCTACGGCGAGCTGCGCGAGCTGAGCTACATCGGCGCGCAGGTGCTCCACGAGGGCACCATCTTCCCCGTGCGTGAGAAGAACATCCCGCTCAACATCCGCAACACGAACGAGCCGGAGCACCCCGGCACCACCATTCTCGAGAGCATCGAGGAGGACACGAACGACGGCAGCTTCATCACCGGCATCGCGGGCAAGAAGGGCTTCTCCGTCATCACCATCGCCAAGACCGGTATGTCCGGCGACCCCGGCACGCTCGTGCGGATCCTGGAAATTCTCGCCAAGCACGAGGTCAACGTGGAGTATATCCCCTCCGGCATCGACATCATCTCGCTGGTGGTGGAGAGCAAAAAGGTCTCCAAATGCCTCTACGCCATGCTGGGCGAGCTGCAAAAAGAGGTGCAGCCGAATAAGATAACGGTGACGGAGCACATCGCGGTCGTCGCGGCGGTCGGCCGGAAGATGGCGTACCGCCCCGGCGTTTCCGGCAAGATCTTTGCCAAGCTCGGTGAGAACGGCGTGAACATCCGCATGATCACGCAGGGCCCCGAGGAGCTGAACATCATTGTCGGCGTGGAGGAAAAGGACTTCGCGCAGGCCATTCGCGTACTGTATGACAGCTTTGTCAAGGAACATATTTAAGGAAAAGGTGAGGGCAATACCATGAAGCTTTATAATGTAGGCATTCTCGGCGCGACGGGCGCCGTGGGTCAGGAAATGATGAAAATTCTGCTCGAGCGCAAGTTCCCCGTCGGCGAGCTGCGCCCCATCGCCTCCGCGCGCAGCGCGGGCAGCGAGATCGACTTCGGCGGCAGGAAGTGCACGATCGTCGAGGCGTCGGACGACGCCTTTGAGGGTCTCGACATCGTGCTCGGCGCGGCGGAGAACGACATTGCCGAGCGCTTCGCGCCCGCCATCGTTAAGGCCGGCGCGGTGTTCGTCGACAACTCCAGCGCCTTCCGTCTCGACCCCAAGGTGCCGCTGGTCATCCCCGAGATCAATCCCGAGGACGTGAAGTGGCACAGCGGCATCATCTCCAACCCCAACTGCACCACCATCGTCACCCTCGTCGCCATCAACGCGCTGGCGAAGGAAAGCCCCATCGAGACCATCATCGCCAGCTCCTATCAGGCGGTCTCCGGCGCGGGCAAGAACGGCATCGACGAGCTGCACGATGAGGTCGCAGCTCTCGCCGCGGGCAAGCCCGTCGAGCCGAAGGTGTTCCAGTACCAGATCGCCTACAACGTCATCCCCCAGATCGGCGGCGAGGCGTACATGGGCTACACGAGCGAGGAGATGAAGATGCAGAACGAGGGCCGCAAGATCCTCCACCTGCCCGAGA
>ENA-UOJJ01005531-UOJJ01005531.1-human-gut-metagenome-genome-assembly--contig:-CS66-NODE-5531-length-10574-cov-11.900276_pt1 | contig 10574 bp, 10 predicted proteins | sample MGYA00242343_ERZ723890 | MGnify/ENA metagenome assembly ERZ723890 | reverse complement strand
TGCAGTATTCCGCGGCATACTGCCGGTTGTGCTTCGAGGTCAGCAGCAGCGCGTCGACCTCGCCCTTTGCGATGAGCCTCTGGTACTTTTCAATGTTTTTCATGTTGGATCCTCCATTTTCCGATTGCAATAAAGGGAAGCTCGGCCACGTGCCGGAGCTTCAGCCATATGGTATGGTTATGAATTGCCGAGATCAGGATCGACTGCACCCCCGCGCAGTTTGCGCCCAGTACGTCCGTGTAGATCTGATCGCCCACGAGCGCGCAGCGGGCCGGTTCCAGCGAAAAACGCGCCAGACACGCGCGGATGCCGCGCGAAAAGGGCTTTTTCGCGTGCGTGATGCAGTCCAGCCCGTATTTCTCGCAGAAGGTCACAACGCGCGGCTTTCTGCTGTTTGACACGACGCAAAGGCCGATCCCGGAGGCCTGCATGGCTCCCAGCCACGCGGCCATTTCCGGCGTCGGTTCGCTCGTCGTGTAGGGGACGATGGTGTTGTCAAAATCCAGCATCAGGAACGAGACGCCGCGCGCGGTCAGATCCTCGGCGCGCACGTCGGTCAGATGCGGGTAGATCATGCGGGGCAAAAATGAAAACGGCATAGCTTTTCCTACAGCTTCATAATTTTATACATAGCATTATATCACAGGAAAGGCGGCTTGTCCATGATTCTGTATCCATTTCCGCCCGGTTCTGCCTTGAAATGCGGCATTGCGGGCTTTGATGAAGAAAAGAGAGAACCCGCCGCGGAGCTGTACCTGCTCGCGCCGGGCGCTGTGCCGCCTGCGGAATTTGACGGCGGATATCTGTTCTGCGAAGCGCCGGGCTGTCGCGACGCACGGCTGTTGCAGCCTGTTCAAACAGCAGTGCCAGATGCCCCTGCCGTCTGGTGCGACACGCAGGTCTCCGGCGGCAGTCTGGAGGGATACCTGCGCGGGCTGCTCCCGGTCTGGGGGGACCGGCTCTGGGTATATCTCGCGCCCATCCGGATGCTGTTCCCCGTCCCATGCCCCTCCGGTGTCGGAACGCCGCTTGACGAAACGGCGGCGGACGCGCTGACCGCGCGGCACCCATCGCATTTCTCTCCGGAGCTTGTCTGCCGCTACTGCTTTTTCCGGGACGAAGACGGGGACGCGCACGTCTTCCTGTACGACACGGAGGAGACCTGCCGGGAAAAGCTGAACCTCCTGCGAAGGCTCGGTGTGCGCCGGGTATTTGGGGAGATTCCGCAGACATAAGGAAACCCTGACCAAAATCAGAAGCAGCCGGTAGGGGCAGACACTGAAAATCCGGCATAAATGGATTTGAACAAACAAATAAGGCTCCCCCGTCTAAATAAGAGAGGGAGCCTTTGAAGCCTGAACCCGCGCTTACTGCGCCGTTTCCGACAATTCGAGGCCGGGGTTGCGTTTGAGGATGAAGTTGATCGACCACTGCGAGGCGAAGACCAGCAGGCTCCGGCCGCGGTAGTCCTCGAGAAGCTCCGCGTCGGTGGACAGGTACAGATCCTTGAGATCCGTGACCGGCGCTTTGGTGATGAACCGCAGCTGCTCATACGGCAGCTGCTGCATACGCAGGTCGACGCCGTATTCGGCCTTCATGCGGTACTGGAAAACGTCAAACTGCAGCGTGCCGACGACGCCGACGATGACCTCCTCCATGCCGGAATTCGGCACCTTGAAGATCTGGATCGCGCCCTCCTGCGCGATCTGCTCGGTTCCCTTGAGGAACTGCTTGCGCTTCATGGAGTCCTTGGCGCTGACGCGGGCGAAGTGCTCCGGCGCGAAGGTCGGGATGCCGCCGAATTTGAACTTTTTGCCCGGTACGGTGATGGTATCGCCGATGGAGAAAATGCCGGGGTCGAACACGCCGATGATATCGCCCGCGTAGGCCTCATCTACGATCTCGCGCTCGGAGGCCATGAGCTGCTGCGGCTGCGACAGGCGCATTTTCTTGCCGCTCTGCACGTGATAATATTCCGCGTCGCGCTGGAACTGGCCGGAGCAGATGCGCATGAAGGCCAGCCGGTCTCGGTGGGCCTTGTTCATGTTTGCCTGAATTTTGAAGACGAACGCGGAAAAGTCCGGGCTGAACGTGTCGATCACGCCGCAGTCCGCTTCGCGCGGCAGAGGACTCGGCGTCATGCGCAGAAATTCCTCCAGAAACGGCTCTACGCCGAAATTGGTCAGGGCCGAGCCGAAGAACACGGGCGAAAGCCTGCCCGCACGAACTTCTTCAAGGTCAAATTCGCGGCCTGCGCCGAGCAGCTCCACATCGTCGATCAGCTGCTGGTGGCGGCGCTCGCCGATGAGCTGCGCGACCTGCGGGTCGTACAGATCAATTTCCATCTTGTCCGCGCGGTTCTTGCCGGACACGCCGGAGAAAAAGATCAGCTGGCTGGAACGGCGGTCGTACACGCCCTGAAACTCCCGGCCGGAGCCCATGGGCCAGTTGCAGGCATACGTCTCGATGCCGAGTTCGTTTTCCAACTCGTCCAGCAGTTCAAACGGGTCGCGGGCCTCGCGGTCCATTTTGTTGATAAAGGTAAAGATCGGGATATGGCGCATGGCGCAGACCTTGAAGAGCTTCCGGGTCTGCGGCTCGACGCCCTTCGCGCCGTCGATGACCATGACGGCGGAGTCCGCCGCCATGAGCGTGCGGTAGGTGTCCTCGGAAAAGTCCTGATGGCCGGGGGTGTCCAGAATGTTGATGCAGAAGCCCTCATACTGGAACTGCATGACGGACGATGTGACCGAGATGCCTCTTTGCTTCTCAATCTCCATCCAGTCGGATACGGCGGCACGGGAATTTTTCTTGCCCTTGACCGCGCCCGCCTGCGCGATGGCCCCGCCGTAGAGCAGGAATTTTTCGGTCAGGGTCGTTTTACCGGCGTCGGGGTGCGAAATGATCGCAAACGTTCTGCGCCGGGAGATCTCTTCTTTCAGGGATGCCATGTATGTTCCTCCAAATTCAGTTTGTTTTTGATTGAATCGTCAGCCGCTACATGGGTCGCCCTCCAAATCATTCTGGTTTTTTACACAACTGGTTTAGTTTATCACACAAGCCGCCTGTTTACAAGCGGCTTCACCGGAAAAATCACAGCAGAAGCGCCAGCAGCGCCTCCGGCGTTTCCGCAAGCGCGTCCGCACCGGCCTTTTCCAGCTCCTCCCGGCTGCCGTAGCCGTAGAGCACGCCGACGGTCTGGATTCCCGCCGCGTGACCGCCGTAAATATCATATTCCCGGTCGCCGGACAAAATGACGCCGGAAAACTCCGTGCAGCCTGCCTCGCGCAGCGCGCGGCGCACGACATTGGCCTTTTTCCCGGCCTCCGGGTCGTCGGCGATCCCGCCGCATACGCCGTCAAAATACTGCATCAGATCAAAATGCGTCAGCACCTGCCGCGCCATGCTCTCCAGCTTGGACGTGGCGACGTACATCCGCTTTCCCGCCGCCCGCAGCGCTCGCAGGCATTCCCGCACGCCGGGATACGGCTCGTTTTCGAGCCAGCCCGTCTCGCGGTAATACGCCCGGAAACGATCGATGGCCGTCTGAACCTCCGCCTGCGGGAGATAGACGGCAAACGACTCGACCAGCGGCGGGCCGACAAACTGCCGCAGCGCCTGTTCGGACAGACCGGTGATCCCGAACGATCCCAGCGCAGTCTCAGCCGCGTGCATGATCCCCGGCCCGGAATCTGTCAGCGTTCCGTCCAGATCAAATAATAAAACATCCCAGCCCATCGTATCCCCCGTTATCCGAGCGCTGTGTATACTTCATCCGAGACCGGTTCGCACCATTCGTTCCGGGTGTTCTCGCCGGGAACCTCGACAGCGATGTGGCTGAACCAGCTGTTCGCCTTCGCTCCGTGCCAGTGCTTGACCCCGGCCGGGATGGTAACGACCATGCCGGGCGTCAGGCTCACGGCAGGCCTGCCCTCCTCCTGATACCAGCCCTCTCCGGCTGTGCAGATCAGCAGCTGCCCGCCGCCCTTGCTTGCGTGGTGGATGTGCCAGTTGTTCCGGCAGCCCGGCTCAAAGGTCACATTGGCCAGAAAGACGGGACAGGCGCCGGGCGTGGTCAGCGGCTTTAAATAGGACTGGCCGGTAAAATACTGCGCATATGCGTCGTTCGGCGCGCCGATTCCGAACGCATCCTGCTGTTCAAAGGCTTCTCTGCTGACAGTACTCATGATAATACTCCTTTCACGCGCAATGGCTTCTGTCTGAATATTTGTCTATCATACCGCACAGCCAAGGATTCCGCAAGATAAAACCGGTAAAAAGCGAATGCTTCGGGAGTTTTTTGATTCCATTGCCGGGACGCCTCCGGCGGCCCCATCTTTTCCGCCCTGCCGAAAAAGATGGGGGAGAAAAGGGGCGCTGGGTTCCGTTTGGTGCAGGATTCAGAGCGCTCAAAAATTTGCCGCGTTCGAATCCCTTCAGGCCCTCCTGCTCAAGGGAGGGGCGCTCCCGCGCCAGTGCGTCACAGAAAAAAGCAGGGGCCGGCAGAGTCGCCGGCCCCTACAGGCTGATAATCTTGCGGCCCGATCAGCCGTTCGTGCTGGCTGCGGCGCTGCTGATGGATTTGACGTATTTGGCGTTCAGGTACGCGCAGACCTCGTTGTACCAGATCTCGTACCATGCGCCGTCGTCCGTCTCGTCCGAGACGCCGGTAACAGCGACGACCGTGTCGGTCGGCATGGTCATGAAGACCTCGCTGTTGGTCGACGGGGCGGAGCGCACGTTCACATCGTTCGTCGTGGCCATGCTTTCGGCCTTCGGCGTGATGGCAAGCTCCTGCACGTCGGCAGGCCACTTGGCCGTGTCGCGCTCCGGCGTGCCGCCGAGATGGTTGGAGGCGAAGATGGACGCGACGGTGCAGCTGCTCTTGGTGACGAGCATGGCGACCTGTCCGTTATAGCGCACAGAGCCGTTCCAGGTGTTGTCCTTCCAGTCGAGCGCGACCTCGTAGATCTGGCCGCCCAGATCGACGCTGTACCGGTAATCCGCCGTCTTGCCGGTCTTTTTGTAGTTGGCCTGCAGCAGCACAGTGGACAGAGCCGCCGCGTCGCTTTCGGACAGCGACACGGGATCGTCGCTGCCGTAGGTCACAACGGCGCTGGTACTGGGCTGCGGCTCAGCGGCCTGCGGGACAGTGATCATGAACTGGCCGTTCGTGTCCTGCTCGTCAAACTGGAACATCAGCTCCTGTGCGCCGCCGCGCGGAACGAGCGTGAAGCCCTTGTCGCTGGTCGTGACGGTGTAGAGGCCGGACGCCTCATAGAATGCGCGGAACATGCCGGAGAGCGTCTGCCCGTCCGGCAGCTTGTCGATGCCGCAGGTATACGGCGTGCCGGGCTGGACGGCGGCGAACATCGTATCGCGCAGCGATGCGTCCGTGATGAGGTGCAGCGGCAGGAGCAGATCAAGCGTGCCGGAATCGAGCGCGATCTCGCGGTGCTCACCCATGAAGAAGTACCATTTTTCATTGGTGTTCTTCGGGTCCTTGACATACAGGCACCAGCTGTCTGTACCGCCGGATTCGTTCGTCTTCGTATAAACGCCGCACTCGCCGTAGCTGTTGGTATATGTCTCGGCGGTGATGCCCTCGTTATTTTTGGTGATGAGCTTGCTCAGCGCGCTGAGCTTTTTCTTTGTCGTGAACTGGTAGCCGCCGTAGGAGACGAAATCCGACTCGTTCAGCTCGGCGGACAGGGGCAGCTCGATGGTCGTGCCGGTGGAAAACGCCTTGGCCCTGATCACCGTGTCGCTGCCCTTGGAGCAGCCGCGTGCAACCAGCACAATGATGAGCACCAGCAGCACGAGCGCTGCGGCCGCGATCAGCAGCGGCAGATTTCTGCGCAGCCAGATGCTTTGCTTTCTTCTTTTGTTCATAGCCGTACCTCCATGATTGTGTTCGGGGCTGCGAAGCACGAGGATAGACTTCGCGCAGTATATTCATGATTATGATAGCACAGCTTTCTGAAAATAGCAATTCTTCATAAAAAAATAAGATTTGACGATTTTCCTTGCGAAGCGCCGCTTCTGCTGGTATGATGTCAGAAAAGACTGACAGGAGGGATCTTTCTTGCGCTTCAGATGTCTGGTCATGGATCACGACGACACCACGGTCAACAGCACCGCCACCATCCACTTTCCGTCGTTCCTTGCCTATTTAAAGCTCGTGCGCCCGGAGGCGTCGTATACGCTGGAGGACTATTTCCGCAAAAATTTTGACCCCGGCATCATGGCGCTGTTTACCGGCGAGCTCGGCTTTTCGGAGGAAGAACTCGAGGGCGAGTTCCGCTTCTGGCAGGACTGGGTGCGCACGCGCGTGCCGAGCGCCTATCCCGGCATCCGCGAGATTCTGCGGCGGCACAAGGACGCAGGCGGGTACATCGCCGTCGTTTCGCACTCCATGCGCGGGAGCATTGAGCGCGATTACCAGGAAAACGATCTTCCCGAGCCGGATATCATCTTCGGCTGGGAGCAGCCGCCCGAGCAGCGCAAGCCGAACACCTGGCCGCTGGAGCAGATCATGGAGCGCTTCGGCCTTGAGCCGCAGGAGCTTCTTGTCGTCGACGATCTGAAGCCCGGCTACGACATGGCGCGCGCCGCAGGCGTTCCCTTCGCCGCCGCAGGCTGGGCGAATGATATCCCGGAAATCGAGCAGTTCATGCGGAAAAACTGCGATTTCTACTGCAAAACCGTCGCCGATTTCGACCGGCTGCTGGAGGAATAAGCGTAGCGTGCCACCAAGGCTCTCACGCCGGATGTAGGGGCGGACGACTCTGTCCGCCCGCACGGAATGCAACCTTTATTTGAAAATTGACGGCGAAATCGTATGCACCTGCATACTTGACTGTAGGGGTCGATGCCCACATCGACCCATTGGGAAGTTACAAATTTGCCAAAGACTCCCGTAAAAACGGCACATTCTGCCGGGCGGACAGAGTCGTCCGCCCGGCAGAAAGCGGTCTGCTGCAAAAGCAGACTTTTTGACAAACTGAAACAGCCGCTCCCGGGATTGAACGGGGCGGCTGTTTGTATGCTCTGCTTATTTCTTCATGGCCAGCGCCTGCTTGACCTTGGCAACGATGCCGTCGGCATTGACGCCGTAGGCGTCGAGCACCAGCGGGGCCTTGCCGCTGCGGCCAAACTCGTCGTTGACGCCGTGGCGGACGACGGGCACGGGGTAATTCTCGCTCAGATATTCGGCGACTGCCGCGCCAAGACCGCCGAGGACGTTGGCCTCTTCGGTGGTGACGATCGCGCCGGTTTCCTTCGCGGCCTTCAGAACCAGCTCGGTGTCGAGCGGCTTGATGGTGTGCATATCGATGACGCGGGCGGAGATGCCCTCGGCGGCCAGCTTTTCGGCGGCGGCCAGCGCCATCTGCACGTTCATGCCGACCGCGATGATGGTCACGTCGGTGCCGTCCCGCAGCGTTGCGCCCTTGCCAAGCTCAAACCTGTAGCCGGGGATGGAATCCGTGACCGTTTCGACGGCCAGACGGCCCAGACGCATGTAGGCCGGGCCTTCATAATTGACGAGTGCCTCAACGGCCAGACGCATTTCATTGCCGTCGCACGGGCACAGAACCAGCATACCGGGGATGGCGCGCATGATGGCAAAATCCTCGATGCACTGGTGCGTCGCGCCGTCTTCGCCGACGGACAGACCGCCGTGGCTGCCGACGACCTTGACATTCAGGTGCGGGTAAGCGACGGAGTTGCGGACCTGCTCCCAGGCACGGCCGGCTGCGAACATGGCGAACGTGTTGACGAAGGGCTTGAAGCCGCACAGGCTCATACCGGCGGCGACGCCGACCATATCGGCCTCGGCGATGCCCATATCAAAAAAGCGTTCCGGGCAGGCAGCCTTGAAATACTTCGTCATGGTCGCGCCTGCGAGGTCTGCGTCGAAGCAGACAAGGTCGGGATATTTTTCGGCCAGCGCGGCAAGCGCTTTGCCGTATGCCTCACGGGTTGCAATTTTCTCAGCCATTTTTTAACCCTCCAGTTCCTTGATCTTCGCTTCAAGCTCTGCTTTGGCCTGCGCCCACTGCTCATCGTTTGGCGCCTTGCCGTGCCAGCCCGCGTTGTTTTCCATAAAGCTCACGCCTTTGCCCTTGATGGTCTTTGCGAGGATCATGGTGGGCTGCCCCTTGGTCTGCTCGGCTTCCTTGTAAGCGGCTTCGATCTGATTGAAGTCATGGCCGTCGATCTTGATCACGTGCCAGCCGAACGCTTCAAACTTCTTGTCCAGCGGCTCGGTGGGCATGACGTCCTTCGTCTCACCGTCGATCTGCAGACCGTTGACGTCAACGCAGGCGCACAGATTGTCGAGGTGGTACTTGTTGGCGGCCATCATGGCCTCCCAGACCTGACCCTCGGCGACCTCGCCGTCGCCGAGAATGGCGTAAACGCGGTAGTCCTTCTGCGCGACCTTACCGGCCAGCGCCATGCCGACGGCGACGGAGATGCCTTGGCCCAGAGAGCCGGTGGACATATCGACGCCGGGGACGTATTTCATTTCCACATGGCCGGACATATGGCCGTCGATGCGGCGGAACATCTTGAGATCTTCGACCGGGAAGAAGCCGCGCAGCGCCAGCACCGGGTACATGGCGGGGGAGCAGTGGCCCTTGGACATGACGAAGCGGTCACGGCCGGGGTCATGCGGGTTCTTGGGATCGACGCGCATTTCGGCAAAGTACAGGTACGTCAGCACGTCCATGCAGCTCATCGAGCCGCCCGGATGGCCGGAGGCCGCGTCGTGCACCATCTGGACGCCATAAAGACGCGCCTTTGCCGCGTTCAGCTCGAGCGCCTTCAGTTTGGTTTGTTCCATATGAATTCCTTCCTTTGTTCATAGAATCGGAATTTTTCCTGCGTTTGTGTGGGATTGATTTGCCTCACAGGAAAACTCATTTTGCTTCTTGTTGCATTCCGGCTTCTATCATACAATATCTGCGCGGATTTTTCCAGTAGTATTTACAAAAAAACAGGTTTTTGCGTTCAGTTCAGGTATTTGCCGCCTCTGCCGCCCGGCACAGGGCGACGAACGCCTCCCGGACGGGGGCAGGGGAGAGCAGCTGCGCCCGCGCGCCGAATGAGGCAAGCCAGCCGAAAAAGTTCGGCGACACCGCGACCTCGACCGTGCAGATAAACGCGTCCGGCCCATCCGGGGCGCATGGGGTCCCGCGGCCGAAGCGGTCGATCACAACACCCGCCAGCGACCGGTCAAAGCGCAGCCGCAGCTGCTCCCGGCTGCCCGCGAACATACCAAAGACGTTTTTGCCGTATTCGGTCAGATCAAGCTCCCGCGTCTGCGCGTCCATATAGCGCGGCTGGCCCGTCATGCTGATCGAGGCCATCTTGTCCACACGGTAATGCGTCAGCCCGTGGCGCTCGGAATGCGCGATGAGATAATAATTTTCATCCTGCCAGCACAGCGCATAGGGGCTGGCAGTATACAGCCCCGGCCGGTAGCGGCGGGAGCCGTTCAGATCATAGTCAAAATAGCGGAACGTGATGCGGCTGTTTTTCTGGATGGCCTCGTGCAGCAGATCGACGGAATAATAGACGCTCTCGTTCATGGTCTTGACGCGCCCGGCGACCGTGACCTGCCGCCGCAGGCTCCCGGCGGCATACTGGCTTGCAAGCGTCTCAAGCTTGGCAATCAGCTGCATGGATTTCCGCTCCGACAGAAACCTGCTCGACTGCACCGCGTCGACCAGCAGCTTCAGCTCCGGCAGCTCAAACGTGCGCGAGGCGAGAAAGTACCCGCCCTTCCGGCCCCTGACCGTCACGATATCCATGCCGAACTGCTGCAGGCACAGGATATCGTCGTAAACACTCTTGCGCTCGGCGCGGATACCGTGCGCCGCAAGCGCATCCAGAATGTCCTGCATGGAGAGCAGATGCTCCTCGTCCGACTGCCGCTCGAACAGCTCCTTCAGATACAGCAGCTTCAGCTTCTGATTTTCCGTCCGGCCCATTGTCCGCGCCTCCTGTCAGTAGTGGTATATTTATTGTACAGATTTTTCGCGCCGGGAGCAAGTGGAATTGCGGATTTTCCAAAAACGTGATAAACTATAAAAAATACGCTTGCAGGAGGCCGCTTATGCTGTATCTGGGCTGCCATTTGTCCTCGTCGAAGGGCTATGCCGCGATGGGGAGGACCGCGCTTTCCATCGGCGCGAACACCTTTCAGTTTTTTACGCGCAATCCGCGCGGCGGTGCTGCAAAAAGTGCTGACCCGGCGGACGCCGCCGTGCTCGTGCAGATGCAGCAGGACGGGCAGTTGGGCCGCGTCGTGGCCCATGCGCCGTATACGCTGAACCCGTGCTCCAAGGACGAGCGGACGCGGGAATTTGCCCGCGAGGTCTTTGAAAGCGATTTGCAGCGCATGGAGCTGACGCCCGGAAACTTCTACAATTTCCATCCCGGCAGCCATGTCGGACAGGGCGTTGAAGCCGGGATCGAGCTGATCGCCGCGTGTCTGGATGCGGTCGTCCGGCCGGAGCAGCACACGACCGTTCTGCTCGAAACGATGTCCGGCAAGGGAAGCGAGG
>ENA-UOJJ01005528-UOJJ01005528.1-human-gut-metagenome-genome-assembly--contig:-CS66-NODE-5528-length-10580-cov-4.830784_pt1 | contig 10580 bp, 7 predicted proteins | sample MGYA00242343_ERZ723890 | MGnify/ENA metagenome assembly ERZ723890 | reverse complement strand
GAGCGGCGGTCTCCAAAACCGTAGGCCGAGGGTTCGAAGCCTTCTTCCCCTGCCAGAGACCCGGGCGCCTGTATAAGGCGCTCGGACTCTCAAAACTTCTTGACAAGCGACCGGGAATTTTGTATAATTCTCGTGCTTTATATGGCGCTGTAGCTCAGTTGGCTAGAGCATTCGGTTCATACCCGAAGTGTCACCGGTTCGAATCCAGTCAGCGCTACCAAAAAGGGGGCACATCCTCCGATGTGTCCCCTTTTCAAGTAAATATGGCCCGTTGGTCAAGTGGTTAAGACACCGCCCTTTCACGGCGGTAACATGGGTTCGAGTCCCGTACGGGTCACCATTTGGAGGCTTAGCTCAGCTGGTTAGAGCGCATGCTTCACACGCATGAGGTCGATGGTTCGAGCCCATTCGTCTCCACCAAAAAAGCCTGTAATCCTTGAGATTACAGGCTTTTTTATTTTCTTAAATTATTCTGCAGATGAGGCAGCCCCCCGAAAAAGCCCTTTGCGCAGGATCTCTTCGGCCAGTACGCGCTTCGGCACACAGCGGTCCATAGCCTGCTTTTCGATGTAACGGTGAGCGTCCTGCTCAGACATGCCCTGCTTTTCTATCAGCACCCATTTGGCGCGGTTTATAAGGCGGATCTCCGCCATTTTATCTTCCATGGAAAGACTTTTCTGCTCCATGCGCCGCAGGCGCTCCCGCGTGCCGCATAGGAGCTCCATGCATTGCAGCATCATCTGCGGCGACGTCGGCTTCTGAAGCGTCAGCACGCCGCAGGGCGTGACCTGCGCGGACACGTCGGAGTAATACTCCGGCTTTACCAAAAGCAAGATCCCCGCAGCCGATTGTTCTGCGAAGTGCTGTGCAAGATGGGCGCCGAATTCATCGCGCAGCGGCGCGCTGATAATGATTATATCATATCGGCTTTCGAGAAGCCGGCGCCGTGCGTCCGCAGCGTCGTACGCAAATTGTACGGGGTCGTAGCGCCCGCCGGGGAGCAGCTCACGCAGGGACGTATGAAATTTTTCCGCAGCGGCTACGGACAGCACGCTGTAGGTTCGCGGCAGATACTCCATCCGCATTCCTCTTCCCGAAAGTTTTAGCGGCGCTTACTTCGTATAATACTCCACAACGGTCCGCGGCAGGGAGGAAGCGATAAATTCGCTCGTTTTTGCCGCGGCTTTTGCGTCCGCGAGCGTTGCGGGCAGCGTCTTATACTGCGAACGGACCTCCTCCGACGCGGTGTAAAAGTTGATGTCCGCGCTTGCGGGCAGCTCTGCCCGGCGGCGTATGCCGTCGAGACCGGCATAGATGAGGAGAGTATAGGCAATATACGGGTTGCAGATCGGGTCCGGGGATCGAAGCTCCGCGCGGCGGTACTCGCCCTCGGCGGCGGGAATGCGGATGAGCTGCGAGCGGTTTTCGCTTGACCAGGAAATATAGCGCGGCGCCTTGTAGCTGCCAAAGCGCTGATAGGAGGCCGGCGTAGCATTGAGGAACGCGGTCATGTCGGCAATATGCGAGAGAATACCGGCGATCACCTGCGGCATAATGTCCTCGCCGGTGGAGCTGCGGGCGGAGAGATTGATGTGCATGCCGTTGCCCGGCTCGCTGCGCAGGGGCTTCGGGGAGAAGTCGGCGGCAAGACCGTTGCGCAGGGCGACGGTATTTACGACTGTGCGGAACGTGACCGCATCGTCCGCGGCCTTGACAGGCTCGGCATACCGGAAATCGATCTCATTCTGACCGGGGCCCTGTTCATGGTGGGAGCATTCCGGGCGGATGCCCATCTGTTCGAGCGTCAGGCAGATCTCGCGGCGGACGTTCTCACCCTTATCCTCGGGCGCAATGTCCATGTACCCGGCGCGGTCGTAGGGGATCGTGGTCGGTTCGCCGTTTTCGTCCCGGCGGAAGAGATAGAACTCCATCTCCGAACCGAACGCGAACGAAACGCCCATCGCCGCGGCGTCGTCCACCGCCTTTTGCAGCAGCGCGCGGCTGTCACCCTCAAAGGGCGTGCCGTCCGAGCGCAGAATGCGGCAGAACAGGCGCGCCACACGCCCGTGATCCGGCCGCCACGGGAGCAGACAGAGCGTCGAGGTGTCCGGCTGCAAAAAGAGATCCGAGCGCAGCTCGTCGCCGAAGCCGGGGATAGCGGAGGCGTCAAACGCGATGCCGGCGGAAAACGCGCGGTCGAGCGCATCCGGCAGAATGGACATGTTCTTCTGGTTGCCGGTCAGGTCAAAAAACGTCATGCGAAGGAACTTGACGTCCTCCTCCGCGACATACTGCCGGATCTCGGACTCGGAATACTTCATTGCTGCTCCTGCCTTTCTCAATCGGAAACGTACATCTGCTTATAGGGGTTTTTGCTGTCCGGCGTGACGACGGTGTAGGGATCGCGGAGCATGGCATCCGCGTCGCGCCCGAACAGGCGGCAGTACTCGCGCACATAGGGCGCGAACTCCGCCTTATCCGCCTCCGTGGCGGCATGCGCCGTCACCTGACTCGGGAACGGCACGCGCGACACGTCGCCGCGGAAAACCATTTTCCCGCCGTGCATGCCGGTGCAGGGGAAATAGCCGGTGACGGGTTTTCCGTCCGTATGCAGCGCAAGCACAACGATCAGCCCGCCGGCCTGGTATTCACCGAGAAAGCTCCCGGCACGCCCGCCGATCACGATGACGGGCTTGTGTTCCTTGTATTCCTTCATGTGGATGCCGGCGCGATAGCCCGCGTTGCCCTCCACGAAGATCTCTCCGCCGCGCATGGCGTAACCGGCGGCGTCGCCGATGTTGCCGTGGATGACGATCCGTCCGGCGCTCATCGTATCGCCGACGGCGTCCTGCGCGTTGCCGTGCACGGTGATGTCCGCGCCGTTGAGATACGCGCCGAGCGCGTTGCCGGGGATGCCGTCGATCTCAATGCTCTTGCGGGACATGCCCGCGGCGATGAACCGCTGGCCGAGACACGCGCTCACGCGGCATTTCGCCCCGGCACTGCGGATCGTCTCGTTCAGCTCGGAAAAGGAGAGAGAGCCTGCTTCTATATAATCCATAGTATCACACCTTTCACCGATTTTCCACAATCATTCTCCGGCGTGGGCCACGCCGAGGATTTCGAGTTCCTTCTCCGTAAGGCCGATGCCGCGGAGCATCACGCGGTTGCCGCGCAGCGCCTCGATGGAGTTGATGCCCATGCCGCCCATCATTTCCTTGATCTCACGCTTCCATGCCGTGACGAGATTCACGAGCCGCTCCGCGCCGACGTCGGGATCCAGCCGCTTGACAAGCTCCGGATTCTGCGTGGCGATGCCCCAATTGCACCGTCCCGTGTGGCACGAGCGGCACAGATGGCAGCCGAGCGCGAGCAGCGCGGCGGTGCCGATGTAGCAGGCGTCCGCGCCGAGAGCGATGGCCTTGACAACGTCGGCGGACGAGCGGATGCTGCCGCCCGCGATGAGAGAAACGCTGCTGCGGATGCCCTCGTCGCGCAGGCGCTGATCCACGGCGGCGAGCGCGAGCTCAATGGGAATGCCGACATTGTCGCGGATGCGCGTGGGCGCGGCGCCCGTGCCGCCGCGGTAGCCGTCAATGGCGATGATGTCCGCGCCGCTGCGGGCAATGCCGCTCGCAATGGCGGCGATGTTGTGCACTGCCGCAACCTTTACGATGACGGGCTTTTTATACTGCGTTGCTTCTTTGAGCGAGTATACGAGCTGGCGCAGGTCCTCGATGGAATAAATGTCGTGATGCGGCGCGGGGGAGATGGCGTCTGAGCCCTCGGGGATCATGCGGGTCTTGGACACGTCCCCGACGATCTTCGCGCCGGGCAGATGTCCGCCGATGCCGGGCTTTGCGCCCTGGCCCATTTTGATCTCGATGGCGGCACCGGCGTTCAGACAGCGCTCCTCGATACCGAAGCGGCCGGAGGCTACCTGCACGATCGTGTTTGCGCCGTACTTGTAGAAATCGCGGTGGAGTCCGCCCTCGCCGGTGTTGTAGTAAATGCCGAGCTCCTCGGCGGCGCGGGCGAGTGCAGCGTGGGCGTTATAGCTGATCGAGCCGTAGCTCATCGCGGAAAAGAGGATCGGCACGGAAAGCTCCAGCTGCGGCGGGAGCGTCGTATCGAGCGAGCCGTCGGCGCGGCGGCGGATCGTGTCCGGCTTTTTTCCGAGAAAGACGCGCGTCTCCATCGGCTCGCGCAGCGGATCGATCGAAGGGTTCGTGACCTGCGAGGCGTTGATGAGAAGCCGGTCCCAGTAGCCCGGCAGCGGCGTCGGGTTGCCGGTGGAGGAGAGAAGGATGCCGCCTGTGGCGGCCTGCTTATAGACTTCGCGGATCGTGTCGCTCTTCCAGTTCTCGTTTTCGCGCAGACAGCAGTCGGTTTTTACGATCTTGATCGCGCGCGTCGGGCAGAGCGCAACGCAGCGCTGACAGTTCACGCATTTGGATTCGTCCGCGAGCATGATCTTTCGCTCGGCGTCGTAGGTGTGGACGCCGTTGGCGCACTGCTTTTCGCAGATGCGGCAGCGCGTGCACCGCTCGTCGCGCCGGATGACCTCAAACGGCGGGTAGATGTATTCGATAGCCATTAGTATTTCCCCTCCTTTACGCGCACGATGACCGGCTCGCCGCCCATCGGCGCCCAGACGTTGCTCGCGTCCGGTTCCATCGCGCGGATGGCGGCCTCCTCGCTTGCAATGAACACAAGATCGTCTTTCTCCGCCGTGACCATCGAGCGGAGCTTCAGCCGGTCGTTGAGCGCCATCAGCCCGCCGTTGAAGCCGAGCACGATGGAGAACGGCCCCGTAATAAGAAGACTGGAAAACACCGTGCGCAGATAGGTGAGCCGTTCGGCCTCGGACGCGGCTTTGTCGCGAATCGTGCTCCAGAACGGCGCGGCGATGACGTTGGCCGCTTCCTCCAGCGACATGCCCTGCCGCCGGAGCAGATAGTCGGCAATGTATGTGATGACCTCGGTATCGGTCTGCAGCGTGCATTTGTAGCCGAACATTTCGATGAAGCGGCGGTTGGCGTCGTAAGACGAAATCTCGCCGTTGTGCACGACCGAGTAGTCGAGCAGCGCAAACGGATGCGCGCCGCCCCACCAGCCGGGGGTGTTCGTCGGATAGCGGCCGTGCGCCGTCCAGCTGTAGCCCGCATATTCGTCGAGCCGGTAAAACCGTCCCACGTCCTCGGGATAGCCGACGGCCTTGAATACGCCCATGTTCTTGCCGCTGGAGAAAACGTACGCGCCCTTGAACTTCGTGTTGATGTCCATAACGGTCCGGGCAACGAACTCCTTCTCGTCGAGCTGGAGACGGTGGAGCACCGACGGCAGCGGAGAGACAAAGTAGCGCCAGATGAGCGGTATGTCGGTGATCTCCGGGATGATGTGGATGGGGATCTGCTCGGCCTGCACAAGCTCAAAGCCCTCTTTGAGCAGCGCTTCGCACTCGCGGCGCGTCGCGTTGTCGTCAAAGAAAATGTGAAACGCATAAAAATCGCGGTAGTCGGGGTAAATGCCGTAGGCGGCAAAGCCGCCGCCGAGACCGTTGGAGCGGTCGTGCATCGGGATCATGCTCTTCATGACCGCCTCGCCGGTCATGCGCCGTCCCTCCCGGGAGATGACGGCGGAAATGGCACACCCGGAGGGGATGCGGATCTCACCTTCGCGCTTCATAATAATCGCCTTCTTTCCGAAAATACAAAAGGAGCTCATTTCCCGAGGGGATAAACTTCCCACGGGAAATGAACTCCTTTGCTCATTAACGCGAAAGATTATAACACCGCGGGGAGAGCGCGTCAACGAAAAAAACCGCAAAAAAACGAAAATTGGGAATTGACAAATCCGTGCAGGGCGCATATAATTTCGCCCATCGAAGGCAAAGGCGTCTTGGAGAGCGATCTCCGAGACGCCTTTTTTATTTTTTCGAAAGAGGAGTGGGAAGCATGAGTGCTGTACCGGAATATTTTGGAAGTCTTGTGTTTGACGACCGCGTGATGAAAGCGAAGCTGCCGTATGACGTGTATGTCTCGCTGAAAAAGACGATGTATGAGGGCGGCACGCTGGATACCGCCGTTGCCAACGCCGTGGCCGACGCCATGAAGGAGTGGGCGGTTGAAAAGGGCGCGACGCACTATACCCACTGGTTCCAGCCGCTCACCGGCAGCACCGCGGAGAAGCACGACAGCTTCATCACCCCCTCGCCGGACGGCGGCGTCATCATGGAGTTTTCCGGCAAGGAACTCATCCAGGGCGAGCCGGACGCTTCGAGCTTTCCCTCCGGCGGGCTTCGCGCCACGTTTGAAGCGCGCGGCTACACCGCCTGGGACCCGACGAGCCACGCCTTTATCAAGGACAAAACGCTCTGCATCCCGACGGCGTTCTGCTCCTACGGCGGCGAGGCGCTCGATAAGAAAACGCCGCTGCTGCGCTCGATGCAGGCGCTCAACAAGCAGACGCTGCGCGTGCTGAAGCTCTTCGGCATGGACGACGTGAAGATCGTCCGTCCGCTCGTCGGTCCTGAGCAGGAGTATTTCCTCGTGGACCGCGCCATGTTCGATAAGCGCGAGGACCTTATGTTCTGCGGGCGCACGCTCTTCGGCGCAATGCCGCCGAAGGGACAGGAGATGGACGACCATTACTTCGGCGCGATCAAGCCGCGCGTCGCGGAGTTCATGGCCGATCTGAACGAGGAGCTGTGGAAGCTCGGCGTGCTTGCCAAGACCGAGCACAACGAGGTCGCCCCCGCGCAGCACGAGCTCGCGCCCATCTTCACCACCGCGAACATCGCCACCGACCACAACCAGCTCACCATGGAGGTCATGAAAAAGGTCGCGGCGCGCCACGGCCTTGTCTGCCTGCTGCACGAAAAGCCGTTCGACGGCGTGAACGGCTCCGGCAAGCACAACAACTGGTCTCTCTGCACCGACACGGGCGTCAACCTTCTCAAGCCCGGCGATACGCCGTACCAGAACGCGCGGTTTCTGCTGTTCCTCTGCGCCGTTATTCAGGCCGTGGACGATTATCAGGATCTGCTCCGTCTCTCCGTTGCGACGGCGAGCAACGACCACCGTCTCGGCGCGAACGAAGCCCCTCCGGCCGTCGTGTCCATCTTCCTCGGCGACGAGCTCACGGCAGTGCTCGACGCGATCGAGAAGGACGCCCCCTACACCGGCACGGAAAAGATCGTTATGAAGCTCGGCGCGCACGTGCTGCCGCGCTTTGTGCGCGACACGACCGACCGCAACCGCACATCGCCGTTCGCGTTCACCGGCAACCGATTTGAGTTCCGCATGGTCGGCTCGTCCGACTCCATCGCGTGCTGCAATGTCATGCTCAATACCGCCGTGGCGGAGTCGCTGCGCCAGTATGCCGACGAGCTCGAAAAGGCGGACGACTTTGAAGGCGCGCTCCACACGCTCATCCAGCGCACGATCCGCACGCACAAGCGCATCGTTTTTAACGGCAACGGCTACGACGACGCCTGGATCGAAGAAGCGACAAAGGTCCGCGGCCTTCTCAATCTTCGCACGACGCCGGACGCGCTGCCGTATCTCACCGCGGCGAAGAACGTGGAAATGCTCACGCGCCACAAGGTCTATTCCGAATCAGAGCTCAAGTCCCGCTGCGAGATCAATCTCGACAACTACCGCAAGACCGTCCACATCGAGGCGAAAACGATGCTCGATATGGCGCGCCGCGAGATATTGCCTGCCGTGACCGCGTATGCCGATACGCTCGCTCTCGGCGTCAACGCCCGCCGCGCTGCGGTCGGCGCATCCGTCGGCGGCTACGAGGCGCGGCAGATCGAAAAGCTCTCCGCGCTCTCGGAGAAGATCGACGCCGCGGCGGAAGAGCTGGAAACGGCGCTCGATGCCTACCACGCCATGAGTGAGGTGCAGAGCTCTGCGGAGTTCATCCGCGACAGCGTTCTGCCGAAGATGGCGGCGCTGCGTGCCCCCTGCGACGCAGCCGAAAAGCTCATCCCTGCGAAGAGCTGGCCGTTCCCGACCTATGCCGAGCTGATGTTCGGCGTGAAATAAAGAGCAAAAAGCAAAAGCGCCGCGCGCCGGGATCGTTCCGGCGCGCGGCGTGATTTGTCTGGCGGGATCGAACCGCTGACCTCTTGAATGCCATTCAAGCGCTCTCCCGGTTAGTGCGGGATAGTATTTGAACGGCGGTAAATTTCACTCTGCCCCATATTTTATTTTACCGAGCCAGACACGGAGACTTTGGGACAAGTTGTCCTCAAAGCGCATATTCACTAAATACCATCTCTCGAAGTGTCGCATATAATTGACTTTTATTCATATATATGATAATATTTCTGCGAGGAGGCGGTTCCCATCGCTCGAAACATTAGGATAAAAGTTGCAAGAGCTGAACTTGATATGACGCAAAAAGCTCTTGCTGAGGCCGTTGGCATCTCTCGTCAAACGATGAACGCCATAGAACAAGGCGATTATAACCCAACGATCAAGTTGTGCAGGGCTATTTGCAAAGTTTTGGGGAAGTCGCTTGACGACTTATTTGGCGAGGAGGAGTGAAATGAAATCTAATAAACAACTCGATGAAATGCAGGAAAGCAAGCTGTTAAAAATCCAAGAGAAAGGATTTTGGCTGGTCTTTTGGATTCAGCGTAGCAAGAAAAGAGTTAATGGCATCTGATAGCTCCTTTGCATCATACTCGTCTTCTATGCTTTTGCCATCTGAGAAGCAGTCTTCCAGTTCATCGAGAGCTACGTCATAATGGCTGTTTCGCTTCTCCGCTGTATTGGCGTGATATTTCATCGTAGCAAGGTTACGCGCGATCTTGCATACGAACGTCCGCAACGGTGATGGCCGGTTGGGCGGGATGGCTTTCCAGGTCCCGAGGTATGTATCGTTCACGCACTCCTCGGTATCCTGCTCATTTCCCAGAATGTTCCGCGCCACTCTTGCCACGGCGTTGCCGTGTTTTCTGGCAAGCTCGGTGATCGTCTGCTCTGAGCGCTCAAAAAACAGGTTGATGATCTCCGTGTCTGTCATATACTGTCACCTCTTTCCGCCTTCACCTATATACTAGGGATTTGCGTCGGATTATTAACAACTTTTTTTATCATTCCTGTTATAAGCACATTGGTGCTCAAACGCAACTTTTGGCCTGAACAAAACACAAGGATGAATCGAACGTCTATTTATCATGAAGCGGGTTTAGGAAAGCTCAGTTGAAACAATACATATTAGTGTTTCTTCCATCGACAGTATATGCTATAATACTCCCGAAAAAGGGGGTATTACCGTGGGAAAGCTCATAAACAGTTCTGTTTACTCCTTCATAAGAGAAGAATACTCTGGCCGAAACAAAACAGATGCAATTATCTGTCTAACCAAATATGTTATCAAGGAAAGAGGATATCGACCGTTCCGTATTCAAGAGATTTGTGATGACTTTGAAAAGCGGTGCGGTTTTTCAATTCCATACCATCCTATGACTGTTATTGTCACTCAACTTAAGAATCAAGGCTACTTGTGGGAGACAATGACAAACTCGTTTACCCCAGTAAAAGAAAAAATAGATCCAGATGTGCCTGATGATACATTTGAAAAGGAACAACACCTTCTGGATCGGCTTGTAAGTAGATATATATCATTTGCAAGAGCCTCGGGAATAGAGGTCACTAAAGACGATGCAGAGAAGACTATTGATGATTTTATTGGGTTAAATGGTATAGATTTATTACGTGGCATCCAGGACTATAGCGCTATAACTGACAACCCTTTGATGCGGCTCTTTTACGCCTTTTATTCATCTATTGAGAGTACTGATCCTTCCCTTGTAGAGTATATCGGTTCACTAATAGTTGGGAGAATACTAACCGATCTATTTATTAGTGGCCAGGACGATACTATTGGAACTACTAAAAGTAATGCCTCGGAATATTTGGATACGTCCGTCGTTTTTTCCCTTCTGGGGATTGACGAGATAGATCACTCAAAAGTATATGAGGACTTAATATCCGCGACTCAACAGCTCGGGATGAGAGTTAAAATTTTCAGACACACATACTCCGAACTGGTGACATTAATTCAAGGCAGCGAAGAATGGATAGGCAATCCGTTCTACGATCCGTTCTGTGCGACAGCTTCAACGCGTTTCTTTGTTAGCAATAACTACACCAGAGATGAAGTTGCCGAATTCGCAAGCAGTCTTGTCACCCGCCTTGGACGCTATCAGATAGAAATTGATGATATGGATTATCCGGGATTCAGTCCGAGGGGCGTAAAATCAGAAAAAGAATACTATGACTTAATTGTTGAAAAATATAGATCAAGAGATCCATCGTTTGATGAAGAGACTAAACAAAGAACTATTGATAAGGACGCCCGATCTCTATATTTTGTTGACCATCTAAACGCAGGAATCCGCGCTCCGTATATACAGTCTATTTCTAATATTTTTATCACCAGAAACAACTCCTTGGCTTCAATAGCGAGAGCCATTGTACAGCAAAACACCTCCGAAATCCCTGACTGTGTAAATGATGTATACTGGGGAACTCTAATCTGGCTGAATAACCCTCAGCAAC
>ENA-UOJJ01005518-UOJJ01005518.1-human-gut-metagenome-genome-assembly--contig:-CS66-NODE-5518-length-10598-cov-36.407284_pt1 | contig 10598 bp, 12 predicted proteins | sample MGYA00242343_ERZ723890 | MGnify/ENA metagenome assembly ERZ723890 | reverse complement strand
AGAACGTCAGGGAAAAGGATTTCGACATAGACAACTTCCTGAACGTGCTTGAACCGTACTATCGTGGCGGTGAGTACGACTACCTGCTGAACTCCGACAAGGAACTGGATTTGCTGCATAAACGCTTCATTGTCTTTGAGTTGGATAACATCAAAGACCACAAGATTTTATTCCCGGTAACGACTATCATCATCATGGAAGCCTTTATAAACAAGATGCGCAAGTTAAAGGGAATAAGGAAGTTAATACTAATCGAGGAAGCGTGGAAAGCGATTGCATCGGCGAACATGGCGGACTACATAAAATATTTGTATAAGACCGTCCGAAAGTATTTCGGGGAAGCGATTGTAGTCACGCAAGAGGTAGAGGATATTATTTCTTCCCCTATCGTGAAAGAGAGTATCATCAATAACTCGGACTGCAAAATATTGTTAGACCAAAGGAAATATCTCAACAAGTTCAACAGCATACAAAACCTGCTGGGGCTGACCGATAAGGAGCGTTCGCAGATATTGTCTATCAACATGGCGAACCACCCCGGACGGAAGTACAAGGAAGTTTTCTTCTCGCTGGGCGGCACACAATCGGCGGTGTACGCTACCGAAGTTTCATTGGAAGAATATTACACGTTCACGACAGAGGAAAGCGAGAAAATGGAACTGTTCGCCCTCGCCGACAAGCTGGGCGGCAACCTTGAACTGGCTATCAAGCGGCTTGCAGAAAGCAAAAGAAATCCCCAATCATCAACAACTTAAAAATTAGGAACATGAAATGGATTGACAATCTGATATACACGCTATTGTCCGCCTGCCTGCTGGCGGGCTGCGAGGACAGCGGAAGTAAGGAGCTGGAAAGGATGCAGGGCTATTGGGTACACGTCAGGGGACACCCGGCTTTCACACTCTCGGAAACGGGCGGCAGATACACCGTCACCCGGAAAGCGAATGTCAGGGGCAGAATACTGGAAACGGCTTACCCGGTAACAGAACGGAACGGCTGCCTGTTCATCGAAACGGGCTTCCGCATACAGTTCACCTATGACAAAAAGACCGACCGGATAACGCTCATGCCCGGCGGCGAATACAAACGAGTTACAAACCCTGAAAACAAAAGATAATGAAAAGAACAATTCTCCTTATGGCGGTGTGCCTTTGCTTCATCGGCAAGGCATCCGCACAGTGGGTGGTGTCAGACCCCGGCAACTTGGCGCAGGGCATCATCAACACCACCAAGCAGATAGTGCAGACTTCCACCACTGCCAAGAACACGCTGGACGGCTTCATGGAAGCGCAGAAGATTTTCCAGCAGGGTAAAAAATATTACGATGCGCTCAAAGCGGTGCATGACGTGGTCAAGGGCGGCATCAAGGTGAAGAAGTCCATTGAGCTGGTGGCGGAAATATCCGAAATCTACGTGCGAAACTATCAGAACATGCTGGCAGACCCGAACTACACGCCGGATGAACTCACCGCCATTTCAGCCGGGTACGCCAAGCTGCTCTCCGAAAGTGCGGACGTGTTGCAGGATTTGAAAAATGTAGTGAACGTGACGGGTATGTCGCTGACGGATGCCGAAAGGCTGGCGGTAATCAACAACGCTTATAAAAGCCTGCTCAACTACCGCAACCTCGTGAACTACTACACCCGAAAGAACATATCCGTGTCCTACCTGCGGGCGAAGAAGAAGAACGACACCGACCGGGTGCTGGCTCTCTACGGCTCGGCGGATGAACGCTACTGGTAACGTATAAATATGGTATGCCTATGTTATTAGCAGCGGTGGATTTTGACAACCTGCACCAAGTGTTGCGGGTGCTGTATGATGAAATGATGCCCTTGTGCGGTAACATGACGGGGGTAGCCAAAGGGATAGCCGGACTGGGAGCTTTGTTCTATGTAGCCGCCAAAGTGTGGCAGTCGCTCGCACGTGCCGAACCCATAGACGTGTACCCGCTACTTCGTCCCTTTGCGCTGGGGCTGTGTATCATGTTTTTTCCCACGTTCGTGCTGGGGACTATCAACACGGTATTGTCGCCAGTGGTGAAAGGGTGCAACCAGCTTATGGAAACGCAGACTTTCGACATGAACGAGTACCGGGCGCAGAAAGACCGACTGGAATATGAAGCCCTGATGCGAAGCCCCGAAACGGCTTACCTTGCATCGGACGAGGAATTTGACCGACAACTGGAAGAACTGGGCTGGTCACCCTCCGACATGGTGACTATGACGGGTATGTACATGGACAGGACGGCTTATAATATAAAGAAGTCCGTCCGGGACTGGTTCAGGGAGTTATTGGAAATGCTCTTTCAGGCGGCGGGGCTGATTATAGACACGCTGCGCACGTTCTTCCTAATCGTGTTAAGCATACTGGGTCCGCTGGCGTTTGCGATTTCCGTCTATGACGGTTTCCAAAGCACGCTGACCCGGTGGATTTCACGCTATATCTCCATTTACCTGTGGTTACCCGTGTCGGACTTGTTCAGCAGCGTGCTGGCACGCATACAAACCCTGATGCTACAAAAAGACATCGAGCAGCTTTCAGACCCGGATTTCATCCCGGACGGGAGCAGCACCGTGTATATAATCTTTATGATTATCGGCATCGTGGGCTACTTCACCATTCCAACGGTGGCAAGCTGGATTGTGTCGGCTGGCGGTATGTCCGCCTATAACCGCAACGTGTCGAAAGCCGGGTCGGTCGCCGGGGCTGCGGTTGGCGCAGTCGGTGGAAAGGTATCGGGAAAACTACTCAAATAAACAACCTCAATTTTTTAAGGATATGGAATTTAAGTCATTGAACAACATTGAAACGAGTTTCCGGCAAATCCGGCTCTTTGCGCTGGTATTCATCTGCCTGTGCGCACTGGTGACGGGCTTTGCCGTGTGGAACTCGTACAGCTTCGCCGAGAAGCAGCGGCAGAAGATATACGTCCTCGACAACGGCAAAAGCCTGATGCTGGCACTCTCGCAGGACATGGCACAGAACAGACCCGTGGAAGCGAAGTCGCACGTGCGGCGTTTCCACGAACTTTTCTTCACCTTATCACCCGAAAAGGGGGCTATCGAAAGCAACATCAAACGCTCGTTGTTTCTCGCCGACAAGACCGCTTTCAACTATTACAAGGACTTGGCGGAAAAGGGCTACTACAACCGGGTGATTTCCGGAAACGTCACGCAGACGGTGGAGATTGACAGCGTGAAGTGCGACTTCGACCAGTACCCCTACAAGGTGAACACGTATGCCCGCCAGTTGATTGTCCGGGAAAGCAGCCTGACGGTGCGAAGCCTTGTCACCTCGTGCAGGTTGCTTAACGCAACACGGAGCGACAACAACCCGCACGGCTTCATCATCGAAGCGTTCACCATTACCGAGAACAAGGATTTGCAGACCATTAAAAGATAGCCTTATGGAGAGAAAACGAAATTACATCGAAAAGGTGAGGGACTGGGCGGACGACCGCCTGCGCCGGATGTGCGGACGGATTACGCCGGGCAAAAGGCTGGCGGTTATCCTCCTGATGTTCTTCTTTTTCGGCGGCTTGTCTATCTACATCACCGTTTCATCAATATACAATATCGGGAAACGGGACGGGCAAAGGCTGCAAATAGAACACATCAGGCAACTGCCGTTGCACGGCAATGACACAACCAAAAATATCAACCCGTTAAACAGACCGCAATATGGAAGAAGTACAGAAAAATGAGAACGGCACGACCGTACCGCAGGCGGACGGGAAGCCGAAAAAGGAAGACAAGCCCAAACGGGAACTTACCCCGCAGCAGGTGCAGCAGCGCAGGAAAATGATAGTCTTCCCGCTGATGTTCCTTGCCTTTGCAGGGTGCATGTACCTGATATTCGCACCCTCCGGCAAAGAGGACGTGAATGTGGAAAGCGTGGGCGGCTTCAATGCCGACATACCCCTGCCCGCAGAGGACGGGATTATAGCCGACAAGCAAAAGGCTTACGAGCAGGCGGTGATAAGCCGCAAACAGCAGGACAAGATACAATCCTTGCAGGACTTCGGTTTCACGCTGGACGATGATACGGAAGAACCACAAGAGGAAATCAATCTGATGCCGGAAGAAGATCCGAAGCCACAAAGGGGCGGCGGTACTTCTTCACGGGCGGCTTACCGGGACATCAACCGCCAGTTAAGCACGTTCTACGAAACGCCCCCTGTGGACGAGGAAAAAGAGGAATTGAAACGGCAGGTGGCGGAACTGACCGACCGACTGAAACAACAGCAGAACGCCACGCCTACGGCTGACGACCAAATGGCTCTCTTGGAAAAGTCCTACGAGCTGGCGGCAAGGTACATGAACGGCGGGCAGGGACAAGTCGCACAAGTCCCGGTAACGGGCGGCATTGAACGCAAGCCGGATGCGGTGGCGGTGCAGGCTATCCGGGAAACGACCGTTTCGGGATTGCAGCAGCCCATGAGCGATGCCGACTTCATCCGGGCGTACAGCCAGCCCCGCAACTACGGCTTCAACACGGCGGTAGGCACGGGCTACGCTATGGGAAAGAATACGGTAGCCGCCTGCATCCACCAAGACCAAACCCTGACGGACGGGCAGGCGGTGAAACTCCGGCTGCTTGAACCCATGCAAGCCGGGAACATCGTTGTACCAAAGAATACCCTTGTAGCGGGTACGGCAAAGGTGCAGGGCGAACGGCTCGACATACTGGTGTCCTCGATTGAGTACGCTGGCAACATCATCCCGGTGGAACTCGCCGTGTTCGACACGGACGGACAAAAGGGGCTTTCCGTCCCGTCCTCTATGGAGCAGGAAGCGTTCAACGAAGCTATGACGAATATCGGCAGCGGACTGGGTACAAGCATATCCTTTGCCCAAAGTGCCGGGCAGCAGGTGGCTATGGACGTGACAAGGGGCTTGCTGCAAGGAACGTCCGGCTACCTCGCCAAGAAGTTCCGAACCGTGAAAGTGAAGCTGAAAGCCGGGTACAAGGTGATGCTTTACGCCAAACAACAATAATTATTTAACCACTAAAATTTCAATTAGCAATGAAACAGATTTTTGTATTGTTCGCCCTCCTGCTGGGCGTGTGTGCGGCAAACGCACAGGAAACCGACACCGTGAAGTATGCGGCTGGCAACGACTTGTATCAGGGAATTACCCGGAAACTCCCTTACCGTCAAATGGTAACGCCCTACGGCGTGGAAGTGACCTTTGCCAAGACGGTACACATCATCTTCCCCGCCGCTGTCCGCTACGTGGATTTGGGAAGCAACCACATCATAGCGGGCAAGGCGGACGGTGCGGAGAACGTAATCCGGGTGAAGGCCACGACAGAGGGCTTTCCGGGTGAAACGAACTTCTCCGTCATTTGCGAGGACGGCAGTTTTTTTTCATTCAACGCCAAGTACGCCCGTGAACCGGAAATGCTCAATATTGAAATGAAAGACTTCTTGGAAAATGAAGATACGTCCGACTTCTCGCATACCCGCATGAATATCTATTTTCGGGAACTGGGCAATGAAAGCCCGCTGCTGGTGAAGCTGATAATGCAGAGCATCTACAAGAACAATGACCGGAAAGTGCGCCACTTGGGTAGCAAGCGTTTCGGCATACAGTTCTTAATCAAGGGGATTTACACCTATAACGGGATGCTCTATGTACACACGCAGACGAAGAACAGTTCCAACGTGCCTTTCGACACGGACTTCATCAGGTTTAAGATAACCGATAAGAAAGTGCCCAAACGCACGGCTATTCAGGAAACGGTACTGGATGCGGTACGCAGCTACAACGAGGTGATAGAGATTGCCGGGAAATCGACCGTGCGCACGGTGTACGCCCTGCCGAAGTTTACCATTCCTGACGACAAGCTGCTGGTCGTGGAACTCTACGAGAAGAACGGCGGGCGGCATCAGACCATACGGGTGGAAAACGCCGACATCGTGAACGCGGAAGTGATTGACGAACTAAAAATCAAATAGGGAATGAAAAGACACATCTTTATAATGATGCTCTTTGCGCTGTGCCTGACCTCGTTTCAGGCACACGCACAAAGATACCTGCCGGGCATGAAAGGCTTGCAGGTCACGGCGGGCATGACGGACGGGGTGCATTGGAACGCCAATGCGGATTTTGCCTACCACATCGGGGCGGCGTACAGCGTTTACACCAAGAACGCCAACCGCTGGGTGATTGGCGGGGAATACCTGCACAAGAAGTATGACTACAAGGATATGAGAATACCAGTCGAACAGTTCACCGCAGAGGGCGGCTATTACCTGAAATTCCTATCGGACAGACGAAAGACCTTTTTCCTTTCATTGGGCTTGTCGGCTCTCGCCGGGTACGAAACAAGCAACCGAAGCGAAAAGCTGCTGCCGGACGGCTCTACCTTGCTGGATAAGGACTGCTTCATTTACGGCGGTGCGCTGACGCTGGAACTGGAAACCTACCTGACCGACCGGGTGGCTCTGCTGTTGAACGCAAGGGAACGGGCGTTGTTCGGCTCGGACATCGGCAAGTTCCACACGCAGGTATCTTTGGGACTGAAATTCATTATCAACTGACCGCTATATAATAATGTATATGAAGAATGTAATGTATAAAATCATCATGGGCTGCTACATCGTGGCCGCCCTCGTGCTTGTCACCGCCTGTAATGACAACTTGGATATTCAGCAGGCGTACCCGTTCAGCATCGAAACACTGCCAGTACCCAAAAGGCTGAAAGTCGGGGAAACCGCCGAAATACGCTGCCGACTGGTGCGTGGCGGCTATTACCAGCCGACTACCTATCAGATAAGGTATTTCCAGCCGGACGGCAAAGGGAAGCTGGAAATGGATAACGGCACGGTGTTCCTGCCCAATGACCTTTACCCGCTGGAGAAAGAAACGTTCAGGCTCTACTACACCTCGGCATCGACCGACCAGCAGACGATTGACATTTATATCATCGACAGCTTCGGGCAGATGCAGCAACTTACACTATCATTTAATAGTGACAACAGCGAAGAAGGAACGGAAACAATAACCCCCTAATAATAAAACGACATGGTAAAAATAGAATTGGATATAGAAGGTATCTCGTGGTACATAGAAACCACGTTGGAAACAGATACAGTTCCGGCAGTAGGTGACATCATCATTGTGGACAAGGACTGTATTTCCGAACGTGACAGTGCTGAATTATGGAAAACGCCGTCCAATCAGGTTTTCAAATGGGCGGACGAAGAAGATGATGCGCCCGTAATGGTATGGTTCGATTGCGACACGGAAATGCTTGTCAATAAACGGACATGGAAATATGACACCGAGGAAGAAGAAACCGTGTGCATACTTGGGGTAAAATTTATTCACTATGAGGATTTATAGTTGCGACATCCGTTTTTATCATCCTCTTGGGAAACCGGGTATGGAATGATACGCAAAGCGTAAATATCGGGCAGACAGCCCGCCGGGAAGCATCGGCGGGCTGTTTCCATGATAGGGAAAACGAAAGGCTTCTTTGTTACTTTCTTCACCCGCTGGCAGGCTCATGGAAGAAAGTAACGGCGGCAAGCAGCCGCCGTCCTCTATCAACTGGTTTTAAGGCTCTTTATGGACGTGTATTTCTCTAACCACACCTTTACCTGCTCCATGTTATATTCGCCCGTGATGATTGCCGTATGGTCGTCTATGGCTACAAACCGGACACTTTCATAGCTGTTTACCCAGCCTTGCAGGGAACAGACGCCCCACGTTTCCACATCTGCAAAAACACTGCGGTCTATCCGGCTGATTGGCTCGCCGAAAACTACCGTCATTATCTGAAAGTCCGGTTTGTCCTCCAACAGTTGCAAATGGTGCAGCGTGCCGAACTCGTCTATTTTGCGCCCCCACGCCCACACATCATTATACAAATCATCGCCCCACTGGTGCGGGTGGTCGAAACAGACTTTTACCTCTATGGTGTGTTCGTTTTCTTCTATGTCCTCGATAACGCCCGTTACCATTAAGCCCGTAAAAATACACTCGCAACGCCTGCCGATAAGCTCCTTGTTTACTTCTGTCGTTTTCATGTCCCTGAAATTTACTTGTTTATTACTCCGTTCTTCTTCGCTACCCATTCGTCACGCCTGCGGCGGCACTCGTCCAGCGTTTTGGCTACCGTGCTGAAAAGTTCGCCGTCCGTGTGGCGGTAGTCATATTGATAATAAATTTGTCCCCTGAAAGCCCCTAAACGGCATTTCACGAACTTTTCTTCTCCCGGTGTTCGGGTGATGCTTACCCCGTTTTTGTTAAGTGACTGCATGATGTCTTATTTTTTATGGTTATAAACTTGGTTGTTTTAAGCGGGCAGGGCTTTGACACCCCGCCCGGATTGGTTGTTATGCCGCCCGGAACACAAAGCCGTCATCAAACCAGTAATCGCACATGAACAGGTCACGGGCAAACTGTTTGTAATCGAAATAGGTCTTTGCGAACTCCGGCAGGTCGTAACATTCCTCTACAATTTCATAGGCGAAATCTTCTTCATCGTCATATTCCCCTTGATATTCATCCCGGAAATCACGTACAAGGTCGTCCGCATCTTCCTCGCCCAAATCATGGCTTTTATAGTTGCACCACACGAAAAAGGCTTCCTGCTCGGTGTCGCTCAAATCCTCCACCGCATCACGCAAGGCGAAGAAGTTTTCAGAAATCCAGCTTTCGTCGATTAAGCCCTCCGGCACGTTCTCCCAGTCCTGAAACATGTATTCCGCATCTTCCTCGTCCTTGTGAAGTTCCCGGCAGGCTTCATAAAATTCTTCCTTGTCCGAATAGTCCGAAAGGTCGAGCCATGCGCCGGACAATGAACCGTTGTTGTACTTGGCATAAGTGCCTACATAAACTTTTGCTTCCGATAATACCTTTGCTTCCATATTGCTGTAATTTTTTAAGTTTTTAATTTTATGCGGATTTGAGAGGTGAGGGAGTTGAAGTTTCACTGAACTTTTTTCCTGTTTCCCGTAAATCCGACTTTTTTTTTATGCGTCTTCCGGTCGGGTCGGTCGTTTTCGTTTCACATAGGCTTGGGAAGGGTAGTGTTTAGAGTTTGCAAGGTTTTGGGCAAAAAATACCTCGCAAGGCAGGGAAGATTTTTTCGCCAAACCGGAACGGCTCGACCTTGCAAAATCGTGAAGAACACGTAACTACCTTTGCCTATTGAAATGATTAAAACGACTGTCCCGGCTGGGGGACTGCGTAAGAGGAAGATTTACAGATAGGGAAACCGGGAAAAGTGCCTGTTCTCTTTCATCTTTTAGGGAACACTCCATGCGGGCGGGAAAGGCAAGGGTGTTGTGAGCTTGCTTGCAATACGCTTGTGCGGGTTTCCAACGGCTCTTTTCACGAAATACAGTCAGCCATGCCACGCACGGCTGGCGTTTCGGGGAATGTGCCAGTTGGAAAAGGATATAAAAAATGCGGGTAGTCGGTGGACTGCCCGCAAGGTGGAAGAATGTACTTTATTGGGATATAGTTTGTTAGGCGGAATTTCGTTACCGAAATCGTTACCTATTCGTTTTTGTCACGGTTATAGGTAACGAAACCTACCAGACGGCGTTCTTTCTGTTGTTTCGACTGGCTTAGAAGCTGGGTAAGGGCTTGGTACAGTTCGTTGAACTGCGCATCGGTGCTTACCTCCAGTTCCCTTGATGCGCCTTGACAGTTCCTCGTAACCGATTGCCATTTGGCGCATGAGGACAAAAGCCCGCATGATTGAAATGTTTACTTCTATGGCTACTTTGGAGCGGAGAACCGAAGAAAGCATGGCTACGCCCTGCTCGGTGAAAGCCATAGGCATAGCAACGCCGAAGTTGTAATCAGGGGGTATCACATTTTGTGATACCCCTATGGATAACAGCAAGTTAGCTTCCTCTTGGGTGAGTACAAACATAAAATCACCCGGAAAACGCTCGATATTGCGCTTGACCGCCTGCTTCAAGGCTCGTGTTTCCACTTGGTAGAGTTCTGCCAAATGATAATCGAGCATCACCCGGCAACCTCTGACCTCAAAAATCTTGTTTTGGATAATCTGCAAATCCATAATCGTATATTTTAGGAGATTTAGCAATGTCGGAATAATAGTAAGGACTGGTCACAAATTGTGACCAGTTCCCAATAATCAAGATTACATGGCGACTTCCTTGTAAATCTTCTCGATGCCGATAAACTTCTTGTCAAGCCCCTGCATATCGCTGCCTATCTTGCTATTGGTGATGCGGGCGTAGATTTGCGTAGTTTCTATGTTTGTGTGTCCCAGCATCTTGGACACCGTTTCAATGGGTACGCCCTTTGACAGCGTGGTGGTCGTGGCGAACGTGTGCCGGGCAAGGTGGAACGTCAGGTTCTTTTTAATACCGCATATATCGGCAATCTCTTTCAAGTAGGCGTTTAGCTTCTGATTGCTGATTACGGGAAGTATCTTCCCGTCCGGCAACTTGCCCTTGTACTTCTTCAAAATCATCTTGGGAATATCCAGCAGGGGAACATTCACGTCCGTATTCGTCTTTTGCCGCTTGGTGATTATCCAAAGGTTACCGTCAAAGGACTTTTGGATATTCTCCTGCCGCAAGTTGGCGACATCGCTGTAAG
>ENA-UOJJ01005516-UOJJ01005516.1-human-gut-metagenome-genome-assembly--contig:-CS66-NODE-5516-length-10603-cov-6.540766_pt1 | contig 10603 bp, 6 predicted proteins | sample MGYA00242343_ERZ723890 | MGnify/ENA metagenome assembly ERZ723890 | reverse complement strand
CATGGCTGACGATACAAAAATTTATTATTTTTTATTGTCCTCTTGACGGGGAGCACACCAGTTTGCGAGGCTGGGGCGGTTATTTTTTTGTGTGATTGCATCCTATTGTATAACCAAGTCCAAAGGCTGTTAAGCATAAGCTGAGAACAGCAATCAGACCTTCAAGAGTCAACATTCGTATTCCCCTCCTTTAGCAAGATTTCCAGTGATTATTTGTGGATTTCTATGTAAACAGAGGGTCACAGTCCCTCTGGAGAAGGACTAACCGCCTACCGTAAATGGCAACACCATGTAAAAAGTATAACAGAGATTATAGAAGAACACAAGTTCAGAATTGAGATAAGACAAAAAGTAAAAAAAGAAAACAAAATATACTGGAAAATGTGTGGCAGTTATGATAGACTATGATTGTTGAAACAAATGGTATAAAATCATAAGAATAAGGAAAATATGAGGAGGAATGCGTATGAGAGGAAGAGTATCCAGAACAATTCTATCAGGTTTGCTTGCCGGCTGCATGGTGGTAACACCGCTGGGAGCTGCATATGCGGAGGCAATGCCTGCAGAGCCTGTTGTAGAAATCACAGCAGAAGAGTCTGTGGAGATTGAAAAGACTTCAGAAAGCATTGCATCAGAGACAGATGCAGAAGCGCCGGGAGAAACAACGGAAGCGGCAGAGCCGGAAGAAACACTGGAAACTGCGGAAACGGAAGCCATTGAGGAATCCGGAGAAGTCATTGTAGAAGAAGCTGAGGCCGCTTCTCTGGAAGCCGGATACTCTGATCCTGTAAAAGACTTCGTAGCGCGCTTGTATGAGTATATCCTGCAGCGCAGACCGGATGGCGATGGCCTGAACGCATGGACGGACGTACTAAAGTCCGGAAGAGAGCAGGGCGCGAAGGTAGCGCAGGGCTTTATCGAGAGTCCGGAGTTTCAGTCCAGAAGGATGGATGATACAACGTATCTGACAATTCTGTATAAAACCTTTCTGAATCGTAAGCCGGATGCGGCAGGTTTAAAAGCCTGGCAGGCGGTTCTGGACAGCGGACTCTCCCGTATGCACGTATTCCGCGGCTTCGCGGAGTCAAAAGAGTTCACAGAGATCTGTCAGCGTTATGGAATTCAGCGTGGTTATGCGATTCTAAATGCACCGATGGATCAGAACGAAGGCGTGACAAAATTTGTGGTTCGTTGTTATCGTCTTTGCCTGGGAAGAGAAGCGGATGAAGACGGATTGAACGCATGGTGCAACGCACTTCTGACCGGACAGGATACAGCGAAGGAAGTGGCATATGGTTTCTTTTTTTCACAGGAGTTTGAAAGAAGAAATATCTATGGAGAAGATTATGTTCGCCTGCTGTACAATGTACTGATGGAGCGTGAACCGGATCTCAATGGATTAGATTACTGGAATACTTCATTGATGGAAACAAAGAGCAGAGAGTATGTATTTAATTCAATTGCTGATTCTCAGGAATTTCGGGATATTTGTGCAAGATATGGAATCCGGTCTGGCAGTGGCATTTATATTGGTTGGCGGGAACTTGATGCCGGGGACTATCTGGGAGAATATCTGTCTCTGCCAGATTTGTTGAATATGAAACCATTAGAGGATATTGTATTTGGTGGAAAGGGTATTGCATATGCCAGTGAATCTGGTTTTTACCTCTCTTATGAGCAGGAACAAGGGCGAATGTCTTTGATTAATGTGGGAGCAGACAATGTAATGTTGTCTGGAGGAAGGATTGGTGATGATGCCGAAAAGTTCCAAAGTATGCTTTTTAGAACCAATTGGGAGGCAGGATTCTATGGGGAGGATGAAGATGGAAATCTTATTCTCGCATATGCCCGTACAATTGGTGAGGCACCATATATTGCGTACATCATATTGGATTCCGATGGATTTGTCACAAGTTGGATCGTGAATAACTGGGTGGACGATGGTCTGGAACAATATTTTGAGTGTCTGAGAAAATAGTTATTGATTGCGTGAATTGGAAGAAAACCGCCGGAAGGTCTTTATTATGGACTTTCCGGCGGTTTCCTTTTTCTGCACTGTGTCTAATGTGCCTGTCCTTTCGGCAGGCGGAAGATAAATTCCGTGCCCACACCTTCGGTGCTGATCACATCGATGGTTTCTTCGTGAGCCTGGATGATTTCCTTTACGATGGAGAGTCCGAGTCCGGTGCCTTTCTTGTCCTTGCCGCGGGACGAGTCAGACTTGAAGAAGCGGTCCCAGATCTTTTTCTGATCCTTCTTCGGGATGCCGATGCCGGTATCCTTGACAGAGATAAAGATCTTATCATGCTGTTCGTAGACGTCGATTCGGATTGTGGAATTGTCATGCGAAAACTTGATCGCGTTGTCCAACAGGTTGTAGATCACCTGCTGAATCTTGGAGCGGTCAGCATAGACGAATGTATTTACCTCCGGGAAAGTCAGGCTGAAGTTAATATCCCTGCGGGAGCAGGTTCCCTCGAAGGTTGCACAGGTATCCTTGATGACCTGGTTGATATCGAAGCTGATTCGTTCCAGATGCATGGCTTTGCGCTCCAGCGAGTTCAGGCTTAGCATGTTCTGGGTCAGACCGGTCAGGCGTTCTGTCTCATTAATTACGATCTTCAGATATTTTTCCTGGCTCTCCGGCGGAATCGTGCCGTCCACAATTGCTTCCAGGTAGCCGCGGATGGAAGTTAGCGGCGAACGGAAATCATGAGATACATTCGCGATGAACTTGCGCTGATACTCCTCGGAGTTGCTCAGCTCATGCGCCATGAAATTCAGTGAATCCGCAAGGTACCCCATCTCGTCTTCCGAATCCACCTTACATTCATACTTCAGGTTCCCGGCAGCGTATTCCTTTGCCGCCTGAGTGATCTGCTTCAGCGGTTTGATAACATGAAAGCGGAAGATCAGCAGGATCAGCAGAGACAGCGCAAAGATAATCACGAAAGTAATGTAAATGGGAAGGAGCATACCATCACTTAGACTGTTGATGTGAGCAATTGGTGTGTGCATAACCACATAGCCGTAGGTGCGGAAGTTGGCTGCGATCGGTGCAGTTACAGTGAGCATATTTTCCGAAAAAACATGGTAGAAATTTCCGGTGCGGTAGCTTTTCGCCGTATCTGCGGGATCAAATTCTTCCACCGTGGTGTCCTTTAGTTCATCCTCTGAATCGTAAGCGATCGTTCCGTTCATATCTATAATCCACAGGCGTGCGTCCAGAAAAGAGGAAATCCGTGTCAGCTCCGGGTAGAGCGTCTCAGGGGTCTCACTTCCTCCGGTGTACAGACTGCTGCATTCATCTGCCATGCGCACGGCATCCGCCCGCAGGAGCCCGGCCTGCTGCTCCAGGCAGTGATGATAGGTCAGGCGGGCGGAGATCGTAGCGATTGTAAAGAAGGAGAGTAATGCGAAGAAAATATACCCAAGGATGAATTTCAGGTAAAGAGACTTCTTCATCGGTGGTTACCCCTGTTTCTTCACTTCAAAGCGGTAGCCGATGCCCCATACGGTAGACAGTGACCAGGCGTCGTGATCCTTCAGCTTCTCGCGCAGGCGCTTGATATGTACGTCAACCGTGCGGCTGTCGCCGACATACTCATAACCCCAGATATGATCCAGCAGCTGCTCTCTGGTGAAGACCTGATTCGGCGAGGAAGCCAGGAAATAGAGAAGCTCCAGCTCCTTCGGCGGCATATCCAGGTGTTCGCCCATACAGGTGACGGAATAGTTGGTCAGGTTCACGGTAAGATCGGGAAGATGGACGATCTGGCCTTCTTCCTTCGGTTCCTCCGGCTTCTCTACAAAGGTGCGGCGGAGAACCGCCTTGACGCGGGCCACCAGTTCCTTGGAATCAAAAGGCTTGATGATATAGTCATCCGCGCCCAGTTCCAGCCCAAGAACTTTATCGAAGACTTCGCCCTTGGCGGAAAGCATGATGATGGGCGTCTGAGAGTGCCTGCGGATCTCACGGCAGACCTGATAGCCATCCATGCCCGGAAGCATCAGATCCAGAAGAATCAGATCCGGGTGAAATTCAGAGAAGGCCTTCAGGGCGTCCTCTCCGTTCTCTTCACAGCGGGTTTCAAAACACTCCTTGTTCAGATACAGAGATATGAGCTCGGAGATATTGGTATCATCGTCAACGATAAGGATTTTCTGCTTTGGCATCGTGCATCCCTCTTTTCTGTTTATTTGAATTCAGCTATCGTTACCCCATATCCGCCTTCGTCGAATTCGCCGGGGCGATATTTGGCGACATGCTTGTTGCGCCGCAGCATCGTCTGAACGGCAGACTTCAGCGCGCCGGTTCCGCGACCGTGAATAATGCGGACCTTCGGAAGATGTGCCAGATAAGCATCGTCCAGGTACTTATCCAGTTCCTGCATGGCTTCATCCACGTGCATGCCGATGAGGTTGATTTCGGTCGAAATCGTCGCGGATTTCGACATCTTGATACTGCCGGCGCCGGTTGCCTTCTTCTGATCCTTGGTCGAAGGATCCTCATCCGGAAGAAGCTCCAGATCCTTCAGATTCACCTGAGAGCGCAGAATACCCATCTGCACGTACAGGTCGCCCTTCGCGTTCGGAAGTGTGCTGACGGTTCCATTCAGGTTCAGAGAAAGCACATGGACGGCGTCGCCGATCCTCAGATCCTTCGCTTCCGTCTTCTTCTTCGCCTGTTTGGTCTTCATGGCCAGCTGGGAATCCAGTTCGCCCAGGCGACCGCGCAGAGCGCTTCGTTCGGCTTCGATGTCTTTATTTACAACCATGCCCTTCTTATTCATATTTCGGATGGCTTTATCGGCGGTATCCTTAGCTTCCTGCAGGATTTCACGAGCTTCCTCCCGTGCCTTGCGGAGAACCTGGTCACGCTGTTCATTCAGTCGTTCCTGCTTGGCGGCGACCTCCTTCTTCAGAGATTCGATCTCCTGGCGGAGGCGGGCCGCCTCCTTCTGCTCAGCCTCCAGGCGGATACGCTGGCTCTCCAGATCAGAGATGACGTCTTCAAATGCCTCGTCCTGCTCGCCGATCGAAGCCTGTGCCTCATCGATAATATCCTGCGGAAGTCCCAGCTTCTTCGAGATCGCGAACGCGTTGCTCTTGCCGGGAATCCCGATCAGCAGGCGGTACGTAGGGCGCAGGGTTTCTACGTTGAATTCGCAGCTGGCGTTCTCTACACCTTCTGTGGAAAGTGCAAAGACCTTCAGCTCGCTGTAGTGTGTCGTGGCAACGGTGCGGATGCCGCGCTGATGCAAGCGGGACAGAATGGCCATCGCCAGGGCCGCGCCCTCAGTCGGGTCGGTTCCTGCACCCAGCTCATCGAAGAGGACGAGAGATTTTTCGTCTGCCTGCGCCATGATCTTTACGATTTGCGTCATATGCGAAGAGAAGGTACTGAGACTCTGCTCGATGCTCTGCTCGTCGCCGATATCCGCGAAGACTTCATGGAAGACGGAGAGCTCGGAGCCGTCCGCCGCAGGAATATGCAGTCCGGCCTGTCCCATCAGAGTAAAGAGACCGACGGTCTTTAGCGATACCGTCTTACCGCCGGTATTCGGTCCGGTGACAACCAGAAGGTCAAATTTGTCGCCTAGCCAGATATCGATGGGCACGACTGCCTTGGGCGGCAGCAGCGGGTGACGTCCCTTCCTGATGCGCAGATAGCCTCTGGTGTTGAATGTGGGTGCACTTCCCTTATAGCTGCGGGAAAGCATGGCTTTCGCGAAGATGAAGTCCAGCGCAGTCAGCGTCCGGTAGTCTACCACCAGTTCCTCACAATAGGTGGCCGCCTGGTTGCTAAGTTCGGCCAGGATCGCTTCGATCTCTTTTTGCTCGCGGATCTCCAGCTCGCGCAGCTCATTATTTAGCTTCACGACAGCCATGGGTTCTACAAAGTAGGTGGAACCGCTGCTGGACTGATCGTGAATCAGACCGGCGACATTCCCCTTGTGTTCCGCCTTGACGGGGATACAGTAGCGGCCGTCGCGCATGGTAATTACGCCGTCCTGCAGATAATTTCTGGCACTGACGACGATGGAGTTCAGCTGTGTGTGAATACGGTCGTTCGTATTCTTGATCGAGCGGCGCACCTGGCGAAGTCCCGGGCTTGCGTCATCATTGATCTCTTCCTCAGAAATAATGCAGCGCCGGATCTCGTTGTTCAGATTTGTCAGAGGCTCCAGGGCAGCGAAGTAGCTTTCCAGGGTATCGGCCTCCTCCCGATCCTCTCTCCGGCCATAGGCCTTGGCTCTTGCCGCTACGCTGCACAGGGAGCTGATCTGAAGCAGCTCCACAATTCCGAGCGCGCTGCCGACTTCGAGGCGCTTGACCGATCCGCGGACATCCTTCACGCCGGAGAAGGAGATACTTCCCTTGGCGATAATCCGCATCTCTGCGTCACTCGTCTCCTGAAGCGCCAGACGGATCGCGTTCACATCCGTCATGGGAGTCAGGCGGCGGCACATATCCTTGCCTCCGCGGGTCGCGGCGTGCTCTTCCAGTTTCGCTATGATTTTTTGATATTCCAGTGTTCGTAATGCTTTTTCGTTCATGACATGAGTATAACATATTCAGGGGGAGGATGCACCATCATTTTTTCAAAAGCACTTCACAAAAACAGGGAAAAAAGCTATAATAAGGCTATATATGCTTGGAGGACGAATCACCATGTCTCAAACCCCTGAAAAAGATTCTCCGGAGAAAAAGAAGCCCTTTATTCATGAGACGATCACCGGTTCAGGTAAGCAGAATCAGCAGATCGGCAGAAAAGTGCTTCTCACCGTGGGACTGGCAGCGGTATTTGGTGTGACCGCAAGTCTGACCTTTGTGGTTGCGCAGCCGTTCTGGGAAGCACGGTTCGGGGAGACAGAAACATCAGAGAACATCACCATCGCCAGGGACGATATTACGGAGGCGCCTGTTAGTACAGAGAGCGAGACCAGCCGCGAGACGGAGAGCGAGACCAGCCGCGAGACGGAGAGCGAGACCAGTCACGAGACGGAGAGCGAGACCGGAACGCAGCCGGCGGAAGAGAGCAGAAGCGAACGGGAAACGGGAAGTTCGGATGACTGGGAGAACCGTGTGCAGGCGATGATTAATAATGATCTGGCGGATCTGAATGATTATAAATCCATGTACAACGCATTGAATAATATTACGATAAGGGCGAACAAGAGCCTGGTCACGGTAACAGCTTCTTCCACGGATACAGACTGGTTCGATCAGCCCTTCTCCTCCGAGCAGGAGACCTGTGGGATCATCGTCGGAAAGACGGCGAAGGAATATCTTATTCTTGTGGACGCAGATCTTCTGGACGGCGTGGACAACTTGAACGTGACCTTCGGCATCTACGGAACCGGTTCGGCTTATCTGAAGCAGTCAGATGGGATTCTGGATCTGGCTGTGATCGGTGTGCCGCTCGATACTTTAAGCAATGGCGTCGAGGATCATGTGGAGGTTATCTCCCTTGGAAACTCCTACCTGTCCATGCAGGGGCAGCCGGTGATTGCGATCGGGCGTCCGCTGGGATTGTCGCGCTCTGTCGCTTATGGCATGATTTCCTATGTGAATCCGAATATTTCCGGGACGGATATGACGCTTCGCCTGATGCAGACGGATATTGTGACGGCGGAGAACGCCCGCGGGATGCTGATCAATTCCGACGGAGAATTGATCGGGTGGTTGACGGAGAAGTTCGGAGCGAAGTCGACGGACGGTATGCTGTCGGCGCTGTCTATTTCCGATATCAAGCCGATTCTGGAGAAGCTTTTTAACGGGCAGGCGTCCGCGTGCCTCGGCGTCCGGGGACAGAACGTGACGGATGAGATTGCGCAGGCGCATGACATGCCGGTCGGTATCTACATCACCCGCTGTCTCGATGATCGTCCGGCCTTTCTGGCTGGCCTTCAGATCGGAGATATCCTGACAGGAATCAATGATACGGAGATTGTGACGGTGAAAGACCTTCAGACCTGTCTGGAGAAGCTGCAGCCGGGGGATGTTGTGACGGTCACGGTACAGCGAAGTGGACGGGAAGGCTATAAAGAAATTCAGACGGTGGCTACGCTTCAGTCCAGATAGACTTGGCGGCACGGATCTGCGGGACCGCTTTTTGCGGGGAAACAGGTGAAAATATAGAAAAGAGGACTTTATGAGATTTATAGATGAACTGCATGAGGGAGATCGGGTTTCTTCCATCTTTCTTTGCAAGAACAAGATAAACGCGAAGACAAAGGCAGGAAAGACCTATTACTCCCTGACGCTTCAGGATAAGACAGGGACGCTGGACGGCAAGATCTGGGATTTGAGCAGCGGGATCGACCAGTTTGAGAGCATGGCCTCCATTCATGTGGCCGGCGAGATCACCAGCTTTCAGGGCGCGCTCCAGTTGAATATCCGCCGGGTGCGCAAGGCAAGAGAAGGAGAGTATGATCCGGCGGATTATCTTCCGGTATCTCCTTATGACAATAAGGCAATGTACGAGAAGATCGTTGACTATGTGAACAGTGTGAAGAATGAGAAGATCCGGGAGCTCCTGACAGGCATGTTCGTCGAAGACACCGAGCTGGTGGATGAGTTCCGGCATCATTCGGCGGCGAAGAGCGTGCATCACAGCTTTGTTGGCGGTCTGATGCAGCATACGCTGCGCGTTACGCAGCTGTGCGATTCCTACTGCCGGATTTATCCGCTTCTGAACCGAGATCTGCTGATCGCAGGTGCGCTCTGTCATGATATCGGAAAGCTGGAAGAGCTGGCTTCTTTCCCGAACAACGACTACACGGACGATGGTCAGCTCCTGGGGCATATCGTGATCGGTTACGGCATGTTGCGCGACCGCATCGCGAAAATCCCCGGATTTCCGCAGAAGACGGCCAGTGAGCTGTATCATCTGATTCTGTCGCATCACGGTGAGCTGGAGTTCGGTTCGCCGAAGAAACCGGCGTTGATCGAAGCCTTTGCGCTCCACCATGCGGATAATACCGACGCGAAGCTGCAGACGATGAGCGAACTCTTAAGCAGCAGTGAACCCGGCACAGAATGGTTGGGCTATCAACGCCTTCTTGAGACGAACATCCGCCGCACTACGCCGCTAGTATAGGGCATCGCGCCGGAGGAAAGCAAGACTATGGAGAAAAGAAATCAAGAAATGAATCCGGTTCCGAATGGAAAAAGCCAGGACAAGAAGAGTATTGGGAAGAACATTGAGAAAAACCAGCTCGCGGAAGTCGTGATCCAGGACATGACAGAGAACGGGGAAGGGATCGGCAAGCTGGATGGCTACACACTCTTCATCAAAGATACGGTGATCGGCGACCGCGTTCTGGTGAAGATCATCAAAGCGAAGAAAACCTACGGCTATGCCCGACTAATGGAGATTCTCACTCCATCCGCTGACCGGACGGAACCCCGCTGCCCGGCAGCCGGCCCCTGCGGCGGCTGTCAGCTGCAGAGTATGACCTATGAAGCGCAGCTGGCTTTCAAGCGAAAGAAAGTAGAGGACCATCTGCGCCGGATCGGCGGCTTTTCGGATATCACCGTGGAGCCAGTGATCGGTATGGAAGAGCCCTGGTGCTACCGGAACAAGGCGCAGTTCCCGGTCGGACGGGATCGGGACGGCAAGATCCGCATTGGATTTTATGCCTGGCGCACCCACAGCATCATCGAGACAGAGCGCTGCTATCTGGGACGGCCGGTGAATGAGCAGGTTCTGGCGATCGTGAGAACCTGGATGAGCCGGCAGAAGATTGTGCCGTATGACGAGACGACAGGCAAGGGCCTGATCCGCCATGTGTTGATCCGCGAAGGCCGCGCGACTGGACAGGTCATGGTTTGTCTCGTGATCAACGGGAAGAAGCTTCCGGCGGCAGAGATGCTGGTGCAGGAGCTGAAAGACATCCCCGGCATGACGTCCATTTCCTACAATATTAATATGGAGCAGACGAACGTGATTCTGGGCCGCCAGGTGGTTACCCTCTGGGGCGAGGACACGATTGAGGATCAGATCGGAGGAATTTCCTTTCGGATTTCACCGCTTTCCTTCTACCAGGTGAATCCGGAGCAGACAGAACGCCTCTATGGCAAAGCGCTGGAATTCGCCGGTCTTACCGGTGGAGAGAACGTCTGGGACTTGTACTGCGGAATCGGAACAATCTCTCTCTTTCTTGCGCAGAAGGCAGGAAAGGTTCACGGTGTTGAGATCATCCCTGCAGCGATCGAGAACGCGCGGGAGAATGCCGAACGGAACGGATTCACGAATACCGAATTCTTCGTGGGAAAAGCCGAGGAGGTGCTTCCGCAGTGGTACCGCGAGCACGGAGAAAAGGCCGATGTGATCGTTGTAGATCCGCCCCGGAAGGGCTGTGATCCCGCACTGCTGGATGTCATGCTGCAGATGGATCCGGAGCGTATCGTCTATGTCTCCTGTGATTCCGCAACCCTCGCCCGGGATCTGAAGATCCTGACAGGGGAGAATAGGTATCAGATTAAGACGATACAACCAGTCGATATGTTCCCGCAAAGCGTACATGTAGAGACGGTATGTTTATTGTCCAAACTTCATGAAGCGAAGCATCATGTGAATGTGAGACTGGATATG
>ENA-UOJJ01005514-UOJJ01005514.1-human-gut-metagenome-genome-assembly--contig:-CS66-NODE-5514-length-10606-cov-11.758601_pt1 | contig 10606 bp, 10 predicted proteins | sample MGYA00242343_ERZ723890 | MGnify/ENA metagenome assembly ERZ723890 | reverse complement strand
TACCTGTAATGTGGAAACCAGCCGTATCCGGCATGGAAAAAGTGCGTATCCGCACAATTCTAAGTTACTGGCGTATCCGCCGATATTTAGTCTTGCCGTTTAAAACGGCTGAGAAGCACGTGACTTTAGCCATGTGAGGTTCACACACAAAACCCCCAGATGCTGCAGCATCCGAGGGGTTTTATTCTATTATTTTCTATTTTCCCTATTTTCTTGCATCCGCAGCCGCTGCATGTCCGGATAATCCTTCTCCATGCGCCATACGCGATACAAGCGATGCGATCCGCGCGGATGCCTCCGGGGTCATGCTCTGGTGGGTACAGGTCTTTAAGAATGTACCAACCCAGACGCCGCCGGTATAACGTGCCGCCCGAAGAGTCGGAAGTGTGTGGTTGGTTCCGGAAGCATAATCACCAAATACCTCCGCCGTATTCTGACCGATAAACAGGGAACCGTAATTAACCAGCTTCGGAATCAGTGCATCCGGATCTTCCACGTTGATCTCCAGATGCTCCGGTGCGTACTCATTCGCATACTGAACTGCCTCGTCCAGGCTGTCTACCACGCCGATCTCTCCAAACGTATCCCAGGACTGTCTCGCAATCTTTGCCGTATCCAGAATCTTCAGCTCTTCCTCTACCGCCTCAATCACGCTCTTTCCAAATGCCTCATCGGTTGTCAGAAGAATGCCTTTCGCATTGACATCATGCTCGGACTGTGCCAGCAGATCTGCCGCTACCACCTTCGCGCTCGCTTTTCCGTCCGCGATTACCAGGACCTCGCTCGGCCCGGCTACAAAGTCGATGCCGACCTGCCCGTAGCACTGACGTTTCGCCTCGGTTACGAAGCGGTTCCCTGGCCCTACAATAATATCCACCGGCTTGATGCTCTCAGTTCCATAGGAAAATGCTGCGATCGCCTGTGCACCGCCCAGTGCGTAGATCTCATCCACGCCAGCCAGATCCATCGCTACCAGCGTCTTGGCATTGATATGACCCGTTCCCCGCACTACCGGAGAGCAGGCGGTGATACGTTTTACACCCGCTGCCTTCGCCGGAGTCGCTAACATCAGCGCCGTCGAATACAGCGGATAATTGCCGCCCGGCACATAACAGCAGCAGGACTCCACCGGAATGATGCGGTGTCCTAAAAAGACTCCCGGCTCCGGGCTGAAATTGTCAAGCGGTTTCACGGTCTGTCTCTGCGCGTTCGCAAATGCCTCGATATTGTGATGCGCCGCTTTCAGATCCGCCAGCTCCTGCTCGCCCAGCTCCTTATAAGCCGCATCAATCTCCTCCCGGCTGACCCGCAGCGATTCACGGGTACATCCGTCAAACTTCTCATTGTACTCCCTCAGTGCCGCGTCCCCGCGCCCCCGGACCTCACCAATAATCCCCGCCACGGTCTCCCGCAGATTCCGGTTATCTTCCTCGCTTCGAACCTGTGCTTCTTTTATAATCTTGATCATACGTTCTGCCTCTCTGTATAAGTTTTACCATTTTTTCCAAGTATACCACAAGTCTTTTTATTTTGCGATACAAAATAAACCTATCCAGTACATCTGAAACCAGAACGTTACTGTACACGGGTAGGCACTTTTGGAACCGAAAGTGCCGTAAGAAAACGTGGTGGCAGCAGGAATTTGCCGTATTTAAATGCGAAGCCACGGCAAATTCCGTTACTGGGCACGTTTGCGTGAACAGTAACACCAGAACAGGATCTCACTTTTCTCTTAAACAACCGTCTCAATATTCTTAACCACAAATCCCTCTTTTTCAACCGCTTCCTGCAGCTTCGCATCGTCCACGCCATTCTCATAGAACACGCGGGCAATGCCTCTGTCTACGTCCGCATCTGCACGGATGACGCCGTTCTGGGCGGTCAGGGCTTTTTCAACGGATTTCTTGCAATTTGCACAGTGCATACCCTCGATCCGCATGATCTTGGACGGGGTACCCGCTGTAATCGCTTTCTTGGAAAGATCTTCGCCGCGCGCACCAGCATTCCCATCGCTGCCGCAGGAACCGCAGCTTCCACCGGAGCATCCGCAGCATCCGCCGCCTTTTCCCGTGTAATGACGGATCGCCGAACGTAATGCCAGCAAAAGCAAAATCGCTACTACAATTAAAATTCCAATATCAATCGGTCTCATACGTTATCGTCCTCTCTTCTCTGACTTTTCGATGAATGGCTTCGAAGTATCTTTTTTATTTTATCATACACACGGCAGATAAAATATCCTACAAAATAAACTACCAGAAAACCAATCACACCATAAAACATGGATCCGGATGAATCTCCCATCTATGCTTTCTCCTTTTTTTTGAAATCGAATAAAGCTGCCTCCAAACAGCAGACTTTCATTCTGCTATCCGAGGCAGCCTTATAAAGGATTAATTTTATCACTTATGATTCCAGGCACCTGCCGATGCCTGGTCAGCGGAAACGCAAAACCACCGGCCGGACGGCAGAACCTGTTTTATTTTTCATTTAGAAACTAACTTATGAAGCTGCCTCTACAGAGCTTCTTGTGTAGCTCTTCTGATCCTTATATGGATCCGGACGGAACAGCATGAACAGCATGAGTACCAGAAGGACTGCTGCCACGATAGTCCATACGTTGAATGCAACTGCGCCAAGTACCAGACCACCTAACTGATATACAATCAGGGATACAGCGTAAGCGAAGAGGTTCTGATACAGGATAGCGAACCAGAACCATTTTCTGGACTGGAGCTGCTGTGCCATCGTTGCGATAGCTGCCAGACACGGAGAGTCAAGCAGGTTGAACAGCAGGAATGTAAAGGCTGCGATGGTTGTCGGGAACCATGTCTGGATAGCTGCTGCTACGACATCGGTCTCCTCAGACAGATCCTCGGATACATTCGCCAGAACACCCATGGTGGAAACGATAGCCTCTTTTGCTGTGAAACCAGTGATGGAAGCTGCAACCGGCTGCCACTCGCCGAAACCAAGCGGACGGAACAGGATTGCGATAGCACCACCCAGCATAGCCAGGATAGAATCTGCAGATTCTTCTACCAGACCAAATCCACCGTCTACAAATCCGAAGGAGGACAGGAACCACATAACAACGCAAGCCAGGAACAGGATTGTACCAGCCTTGATGATGAATCCCTTCAGACGCTCCCAAACATGAAGGAGAACGGTCTTAGCGGACGGAATGTGGTACGCCGGAAGCTCCATAACGAACGGAGCTGGTTTGCCGGAGAACGGTTTGGTCTTCTTTAACATGATCGCGGATACAAGAACCGCAACGATACCTACAAAGTACATGATCGGAGCCATCATAGTAGCCAGATCCATGTCGCCGCTCATATAGCCAGCCATAACGCCGCCCATCAGAGCGATAACCGGCAGTTTCGCACCACATGGAACGAACGTAGCGGTCATGATGGTAAGACGTCTGTCGTTGTCCTGCTCGATGGTCTTGGACGCCATGATACCTGGAACGCCGCAACCAGAGGAAATCAGCAGCGGGATGAAGCTCTTACCGGACAGTCCGAAGTGACGGAATACACGATCCATAACGAATGCGATACGTACCATGTAGCCACAATCTTCCAGAATGGAAAGGAAGAGGAACAGGATAGCCATCTGCGGAACGAAACCAAGAACGGCGCCAACACCGCCGATGATACCATCCACTACAAGGCTTACAATCAGGTCGGAAGCGCCTGCTGCTGCCAGTGCATCGCCAGCCCAGCCCTGAATTGCGCCAACAAAGGTATCATTGGTCCAGTCTGTTACGAATGTACCCACGGTAGTAACGGATACATAGTAAACCGCCCACATAACAAGAACAAAGATCGGAATACCAAGTAAACGGTTGGTTACGATGCTATCGATCTTATCAGAAAGACTCATTTTCTGAGCCGGTTTCTTTACGGTCTCCCCGATAACCTTCTGGATATATACATATCTCTGGTCAGTGATAACGGACTCAGCGTCATCATCAAACTCTTTCTCCAGTTCCTTGGTGTAACGGGAGAAACGGTTGTCTGCACTAAGACCAAGCTGATCTGAAACTTTGCTGTCATTCTCGAGAACTTTGATTGCATACCATCTCTTCTCTGCATCCGGAATGCTAGAAGGAAGCTCTGCCTCGATTGCGCTTACTTTATCCTCTACGCTGCTCTCGAAAATAGCACTCACAGTGCCTGCTGCATGGCTCTTTGCAACTTTGATTGCCTCTGCAATGACTTCCTTCAGACCGGTTTTCTTCAGCGCGGAAGTCTCGATGATCGGGCAGCCAAGTTTCTTGGACAGTGCCTTTACATCAATGTTAATGCCGTTCTTCTTCAGAAGATCGCACATATTTAAAGCGATAACAACCGGAATACCTGTCTCGATCAGCTGTGTGGTCAGATACAGGTTACGCTCAATGTTGGTTGCATCGACTAAGTCTACGATGACATCCGGATTCTCTTTTAAGATAAAATCACGGGTTACAACTTCCTCCAGTGTATACGGAGAAAGGGAATAAACTCCCGGAAGGTCCGTTACATTTACCTCTTCTCCCGAAGCATCTTTTAATTTACCGGTTTTCTTCTCAACTGTAACACCCGGCCAGTTACCTACATACTGGTTTGCACCCGTCAGTGCGTTAAACATGGTTGTTTTACCGCAGTTCGGGTTACCCGCCAAAGCAATATGAATTGCCATTTTTCATCCTCCTGCTTTTTTAATCAAACTTATTAAACTGTCTGAACATCTACGCACTCAGCATCGGCTTTACGAAGTGAAAGCTCATATCCACGAATCGTAACCTCTACCGGATCGCCCAGCGGAGCTACTTTTCGAATAAAAATCTCGCTTCCCTTCGTGATGCCCATATCCATGATGCGGCGTTTGTATGCGCCTTCGCCATGAATCTTGACAACTTTGACGGTAGATCCAACCTGTGCATCTTTAAGCGTCATTCTCTGTTCCTCCTAACCATTCCAATTTTTCACTCGGGATTCCGTCTGCTTTTGTACCATACAACCTGCTCCGGAATATCCCCATTCCCTTGCCTTAGACCAGAATGTGTCTTGCCTGATCCTTATTTATAGCCACTCTGGACTCCTTTACGTGAATAATCACGTCTCCGTCCAGCTGGGTTATCAATTTTACTTCGGTTCCCTCGTTAAATCCCATGGATTTTAAATGAGAACGAACCTCTGTGTTTCCGCTGATCTTTTTGATCGTATAAACGGTTCCAACGGTTGCCATCGAAATCGGCATTGCTCCCTGCATACGATTCTCCTTCCTCTGTTTTTCCGCATTCTGCCCATCATGATGTCTCACTTAGCGGAAACGGCTCTTTTCATCTGCTACTAATCTAATTGATTCGCGTACGCTAATTCTCATTAGTTCCTGCTAACAATTATTAGACATAGCTAATTTTCATTAGATGAGACTAATTTTCATTAGTTATTCCTAACTCATACATAAGGTTAGCACATGCTAACTTTATTGTCAAGTTTTTTTGCCCGATCTGGAAATAAAAAAAGGGCGTGTTTTACGCCCGAAAATTGTCAAAAATTCCCATAATTAAAAGTCATCCCACGGAGCTTTTTTGTCATAGGACAAGGTTTTCTATGACAAAAAATACAGCACCAGAAGATGCGCCGGATAATAGATATAAAAGAACGAACGGAATCTGCTCCGACCTCTGTAACCGTCATATAACAGGAGGCAGACAGCCGTGAGCGCCAGTACCCAGAGGGATTCCTGCCACGCGAACGCGCCGATGAGGACGGCGGCAATCATCTTCATAAACACCCCCGCCGTTTTCTCATGAAAAAGAATGTGCCTTGGCACGTTAGTGCCTGAATTTCCTATTACACAAAAATAAAATGCCAGCACCAGTCCCATCCCCCATGCGCCGCCGTCTGCTCCCGCCGCTTCTGTCAGCGTACAGAACACTGCCGCCAGCACCAGCTTCTCCCAGATACCGTTTCCATACCGCTCTAACAGCTCCATCGCAACCAGCGCCAGAAAAAAGGTCAGGCAGACATTCTGGTGCTGTGCATCCATCCACCGTCCGGAAAATGCCAGATCATACGGAATCTCCGACACAGCCGCCGCCAAAAGCAGCCTCCGTCCATAACATCTGCGATCCCGCGTGTGAAAAAAACCTTCTACTAATAAAAAGGCAAACAATGGAAACGCCAGATCCCCAAATGTCCGGAATCCCGGAACCGGTCTGCAGATCACCGCAATGTGGTCTGCCGTCATCGCCAGGAGTGCTAAATATTTAAGGGCAGAGGCGCTGAGATGGAGGCGGGTTAAAACCGCACTTTGCATCCCCTCTGATTTCTCATTCTGCTTTTCCTTGATTCGATCTTTTATCGCACTCTCCTCCCTTCGTTTCCTGTCCATTCTATCTCTATTCCATCAAATTATACTGAACATTTCACCCGCTGTCCATCCGCACTTTTCCATTCCCTTTTTCTCCATCTCCCCTATTTTCCCATTCTCATTTTCCACTCTTTCTCCCCATCTTTTTTCTTTATTTTCTCTAATAAAAAAATGTAGTTTTTTCTTATAAATAAAGGCTTTTCGGCACTTTTCCGCGTCTTTTTTACACTAATTTTACATTTTATTTGACAAACGAAAAACCGTGTTATATTCTGTAAATGGTGCTGGTGCGAGATCCTGCTGAAAAAGCAAAAATCCCGCACCGCTCTTCATTTTAAATACTAAAAAAAACACGGACAAAAGAGGTAGAATCTCATGGCAAGTTTAGATGTTATTTGCATTGGCGCTATCAATTATGACTATATGTTTCACTGCACCGGACTTGATCTGGTGGAGACATCCGCCGGTGGAGGCGACGAGAACTTAAGCAACCCGATTTCCGATGTGGAAAACGATATTCAGGAGCTGGCAATAAAAGGCAAGGAGTACACGACCCAGATCGGCGGTTCCGCTTTCATCACCCTGAAAGTTGCAAAGCATATTCTCCCTAACCTGCAGGTCGCTTATGTCGGCGTGTGCGGTACGCCCAGTCCATTCGATCTGCGCTTCGGCAAGACAAATGACATTGACGCTGAGCTGGCGCACCTGGATAACCGCGACTGGCTGTTTACCACGCGCGAACGCTTCGACGATCCATATTCCAAAGCGATTGCCAAATCGATTGTCCGCCTTTATAATCACACGCGCAACTGCATTAAGATTGCGCCGTGTGCCAACAACACGCTCTTAGACCGCATCCAGGAACAGGAAGCCCGGACGGGAACCACACTGGCGGAGTACCTCGCGCAGGCCCGCTGGATCCATCTGTCATCCCTGTCTGATTTCGACCAATTCGAGGCAATCATGCAATCGGTCATCCAGGCAAAACATTTAAATCCTGCCATGAAAGTCAGCATGGATCCTGGTTTTGAGTATACATCGCTGCGCCGTGAGCGCTTACAGCCACTGATCGCATATGCCGATTATGTTTTCTTAAATAAATCCGAAAAGAAAAACCTCGGCTTCAATGCCCGCAGCGCCCGTCCGCTCTACGCGAACCTCTGTGAGTATTTTTCTGCGATCAACCCGGATCCCACCCGCACCCTCATTGTCAAGCACGATGACCGTCATGAGCTGATCCATTTTAAGGACGGCGTATGTCAGATCCGCACAGTCCGCCACAAAAAGCTCTACCAGTACCAGTTAAACAACGATACCGGCGCCGGTGATTCCTTTGCCGGCGGTTTCATCAGCGGTATGCTCGATGATCGGCTCAATTCGGATATCGCTGCGCCGATCCAGCTCGGTGTTCTGGCTGCCAAGGGACGGATGCGTAGTTTTGATTATGAGAACCCGTATCTGAATATACAGAAATTGACCAATGCTTTTTTTGAAGCTCTATAATAATTTTTTTCAAGTGCTGTTAAATAGCGCAGAGTGAATTGCAGCCATCATTTCAGGAGAAAAGTACGTTACTGTTCACACACGTGTGCCCAGCAACGGGATTTTGCCGATGCTACGCATTCCAAATCGGCAAAATCTGCTGCCGAAACTGTATTGTACGGAATTTTCAGTTCAGAAAATTCCTACCTGTGAACAGTTACAAAAGTACCCGCAAAATAATAGAACGTTACTTTTCTCCTGTTTATCCTTATATAATTATATATATAAGGTCTGTACACATCTAAAAACTTCTTTCATATATTAATATCAATTTGATATTGATTTTGGAGAGCCCATGATCCGCCTCAGCCTATGTATGATCGTCAAAAATGAAGAAGCCGTTTTGACGCGTGTTTTAGCATCTGCCATACAATTTGCGGATGAAATCCTCGTCGCCGACACCGGTTCCACCGATCGAACTGTAGAAATCGCCCGGCAATACACCAAACATATTTATCACTACCCGTGGAACGATGATTTCGCCGCCGCGCGCAATTTCATCTGTGAAAAGGTCTCAACCGAATACTGGATGTGGCTCGATGCCGACGATATCGTTCCCGCCGAATCGATCACAGCGATTTTAAAGTTGAAAGAAACTTTAAGCAAATCCCCGCAGCCCGATGTCGTCATGATGAAATACGTCGCCGGATTTCAGCCGGACGGTACATCTGCATTTACCTACAATCGCGAACGGATTTTGCGAACGGACCGGCATTTTCGCTGGAAAGGACGCGTCCACGAAGCCATCGCGCCGCGCGGCAGGATTCTCTATTCTCCTATTCAAATCGAACACCGAAAGCCTGCGTCTGCTCTCACCCATTCTGACCGTAACCTGAAAATCTATGAAACAATGCTTGCGGACGGCGAACTGCTCGATCCACGCCATCAATACTACTACGCCCGCGAACTCATCGACCACAAACAATATGAAAAAGCCCGCTCGGTCCTGGAACATTTCCTGAACGAACCGGCCGGATGGTATGAAAATAAGACAGATGCCTGTCTGCTTCTGGCACGCTGCCATGAAATGCTCAGAAATACGGCTGCCAGCCAGCTTTCTCTGTTCCAGAGTTTCCTCTACGACCGCCCACGTGCTAAAACTTGCTGTGAGATCGGACGGTTGAAACTTTCCCTCGGAGAAATTTCCCAGGCTGTTTTCTGGTACCAGCTTGCCCTCAAAGACCGACCAGAATATCATCCAAATGCCTTTATCGAAGCCGATTACTATGATTTCATTCCTTTAATCCAGCTCTGCGTCTGCTATGATCGGATGGGAAACTATGATAAGGCACTGTATTATCATAAGGAAACAAAAAAAATCCGCCCGGATTCTCCGGCGGTTTTGACAAATGAAGAATATTTTCAAACCATATCCTCAAACCATATCCTCAAACCATAAAGCAAACTGATTACCTATCTTGTGGCATTCTCTCCGACCTCTGCAGTGGTCTGAGCGGCGGACTGGGAGTCGTTCCATCCAGCGGCATCCACACTTCCTACATTCATTCTTACCGTCTTCCACACTTATAATATTCCACAGTTCCCAGCCCTCGATTTCCCAGCCCTTTTCTACTAATGCACATCTCTTTCATCGCACACATATACTACATCAGGATGGATGTCCTAAATCTGGAAAGGAGTTTTTTATGTTTCGTCATTCATGTAATTTTCCCTACTATTTTGATGATAGTGACTATGAAAATAACGGCTATGGGCGCTGCGGACGCGATCGCGGCTGTCCCGGTTCTTTTGAACCCTACAACTGCTGTCGTCCCGGTCCTATAGGACCACGCGGCTGCCCCGGACCGATCGGACCTGTCGGTCCCACTGGTGCTGCCGGACTCGATGGACTGGACGGCGCTACGGGTCCGACTGGTCCGGCTGGTCCGACCGGGGCAACGGGGGCTGCGGGCGCTGCGGGTCCGACCGGGCCGACCGGCGCTACCGGGGCTGCAGGGCCGACCGGCGCTACCGGGGCTGTTGGTCCGACTGGGCCGACCGGCGCTACCGGGGCTGCGGGGCCGGCTGGGCCGGCTGGCGCTGACGGGGCTGCGGGCCCAACTGGCGCAACAGGTCCTACCGGCCCTGCGGGTCCGACTGGCGCAACAGGTCCTACCGGCGCCGCAGGAGCTGTCGGCGCTACAGGAGCTACCGGCGCAACGGGTCCTACCGGTCCCGCCGCCATCGTCACCGCCGCTGCTCCCGTCGCAGATGCAACAAGTGCTGAAGATGTCGTTGAACGCTTCAATGAACTTCTTGCCAACCTGCGTGCCGCCGGACTTCTGGCAACCGACAATGCGTAAAAAGCTGAAATTCTGTGAAAAAGAATGTGCCTTGACACATTCGGGCGTCTCGCGCGGTCGCTTGCGACATGTTTCTGCTTCGCGCGAGTACGCATCCTCGCGGAGCGTTTGTTGTTTCATAGAACGCAATTTCCTATGAAACAACAGAAAAACCCCGGAAACCTTACGGTTCCGGGGTATCTCTTACGTCTGGACACAATGCGCTTCCTGGAAGCGACTTTATATTATATATATACGGTACATCTTCTTGCCTGCTGCGCATACAAGAAGCACCTTTGTTTAATTCATTGATTACTCAATGATAGTAGCAACTCTACCAGATCCTACTGTACGGCCGCCCTCACGGATAGCGAAACGAAGACCCTGCTCCATAGCTACCGGATGAATCAGCTCTA
>ENA-UOJJ01005492-UOJJ01005492.1-human-gut-metagenome-genome-assembly--contig:-CS66-NODE-5492-length-10640-cov-15.613321_pt1 | contig 10640 bp, 9 predicted proteins | sample MGYA00242343_ERZ723890 | MGnify/ENA metagenome assembly ERZ723890 | reverse complement strand
CACATCCGCCAGCGCCGCGCACAGTTCGGCGGCAAGCTGTATCTGGAGTTCGGCGGCAAGCTGTTTGACGACCATCACGCCAGCCGCGTGCTGCCGGGGTTCCAGCCCGACAGCAAGATCCGCATGCTGGGCACCATGAAGGACGAGGTGGAGATCGTGGTGGCCATCTGCGCCGGGGATATCGAAAAGAGCAAGATGCGGGGCGATCTGGGCATCTCCTATGACGAGGACGTGCTGCGGCTTATTGACGTGTTCCGCTCGCTGGGCTTCTATGTGGGCAGCGTGGTCATCACCCAGTACGCCGGGCAGCCCAACGCCGAGGCCTTCATCAAGCGGCTGGAGTCGCTGGGCGTGAAAAGCTACCGGCATTATCCCATTGCGGGATATCCCTCCGACGTGGCCCACGTGGTGTCCGACGAGGGGCTGGGCCGCAACGAGTACATCGAGACCAGCCGCAGCGTGGTGGTGGTCACCGCGCCCGGCCCCGGCAGCGGCAAAATGGCCACCTGCCTGAGCCAGCTGTACCATGAGCACAAGCGGGGCATCCGGGCGGGCTACGCCAAGTATGAGACCTTTCCCATCTGGAACCTGCCCCTGAAGCACCCCGTCAATCTGGCCTATGAGGCCGCTACCGCCGACCTGAACGATGTGAACATGATCGACCCCTTCCATCTGGAGGCCTACGGCGAGACCACCGTCAACTATAACCGGGATGTGGAGGTGTTCCCCGTCCTGAACGCCATGTTCCAGAAGATCCAGGGCGAGTCCCCCTACAAGTCCCCCACGGATATGGGGGTGAATATGGCGGGCTTCGGCATCGTGGATGACGAGGTGTGCTGCGAGGCCAGCCGCCACGAGATCGTGCGGCGGTACTTCACCGCTGCCTGCGACCGGGTGAAGGGCAAGTGCGACGAGAGCGTGGTGCGCAAGCTGGAGCTGCTGATGCAGCAGGCTCACGTGTCGCCGGAGCAGTGTCCCGCCGTGGTGGCCAGCCTGAAGAAAGCGGAGGAGACCGGCACGGTGTCCGGCGCCCTGACGCTGCCGGACGGCACGGTGGTGACGGGCAAGACATCGTCTCTGCTGGGTGCTTCTGCGGCGCTGCTGCTGAACGCGCTGAAGTATCTGGCGGGCATCGACCATAAGCTGGAGCTGATCCCCGCGTCGGTCATCGCACCCATCAGCAAGACCAAGATCGAGTATCTGGGCCACCATAATCCCCGGCTGCACTCGGACGAGGTGCTGCTGGCGCTGTCCATCTCCGGGTTGAGCAATCCGCTGGCGGCTATGGTGCAGGCGCAGCTGAAGAATCTGAAGGGCTGCGATGCGCATTTCTCCGTTATCATCTCCGAGGAGGACGTGAAGCTCTATAAGCGGCTGGGGATCAACGTCAGCTGTGAGCCAAAGTATGAGATCAAGAAGCTATATCATAAGTAAATAATTGTTTTATAACATAAAAACCAGGCGGTTTTTCCGCCTGGTTTTTATGTTGTGGATGGGTGTGGGGAGAAAGGAGATGGCCCCCTCTGACGAGGGGGCTGTCGAGCGCATGCGAGACTGGGGGAGAGACCGGTGTTTTGCCGAATCCCTTGTGTTTATCGTCTCTCCCTCCGGCGCTTTGCGCCACCTCCCTCGTCAGAGGGAGGCTTTGGTGCGGTGCATCACAAGGGTCCGCAGCACCGCCACGCGGGTATATGGCACCATTGGCTTATATCCCCTTGTATTTCCGGCGGGTGGCGAGGCCGCCCCGGATGTGCCGCTGCGCCTTGTTTTCGTCCAGCAGCGCCTTTACTTGCAGCCACAGCGGGCGGTTGTACAGCGGCAGCCGTTCACTGATGTCCTTGTGGACGGTGGACTTGCTGATACCGAATTTTTTGGCGGCGGCCCGCACCGTCGTTTGGTTCTCTATCAGGTAAAGAGCCAGTTCTTCGGCCCGTTGCTCCAGATTTTCTTTGATAGCGCACCACTCCTTCAAGCAGTACCACTATATGAGCGCAGCGGCGGGAAAAGAACGGAGAACGGGGCTTTTCAGGGGAGTTTTTAATAATTAAACGATTGTTTTGCAAGCGAAAACAGACTTATTTTGCCGCGGCGATCTGAGCGCGTACCCCGCTGATGAGCAGCATGGTATCCAGACTCATGGCCACGCCGTCATAGCCCTGAGCAAAACGGGCGGCGGAGGCGGCTCCGTCGCCGGTGAAGATCAGGCAGGGCTTTCCTGCGGCGTGACAGGCGGCAAGGATGCGCTCCAGCGCCGCCTTGAACTGGGGGTTCTCGAAATCGCCGGGCATGCCCATGGAGATGGACAGGTCAAAGGGGCCAATGAAGATGCCGTCCACCCCCTCCGTGGCGGCGATGGCTTCAATATCTGCCAGCGCTTCCGCCGTTTCGCACTGGGGGATCACCAGCGTTTCGGCATTGAAGTGGGCCATGGTGTCCAGCACGCTGCCCTGGGGGGCGGTGCCCCAGCCGTCCTTGCGGGAGGGACAGAAGCCCCGCTGGCCTACCGGGGCGTATTTGGCGAAGCGGACGATGCGGCGCACGTCCTCAACGCTGTGGACGTCGGGGATGATAAGACCCTGCACGCCCACATCCAGCAGCTTCAGGATGGCGGGACGGCTGATCTCCCGCACCCGTGCCAGCGGTGTGACGTCCCGCAGCTCGGCGGCCCGTACCATGTCGGCGGTGGTCTCGGCCTCTACGGGACTGTGCTCGTTGTCCAGAATCACGAAATCCAGCCCCGCGCAGCCCAGACATTCCACCACGGCGGCGCTGCCGGTGCCTACGAAGGTGCCCAGCGGGCGCTTGCCCTGTGCCAGCTTTTCTTTTAATGTATTGTGCATTGCATGTTCCTCCTTGTGTCAAATGGTATTTGGCTGTATTGTACGTCAAACAGGCCACCGCCGCAAGAGGGGAATGCGGGGAATGCGGAAAAGCCGGATCACTTGGCGATCCGGCTTTTCTGTTTGTGAGAGAAGTAATTATTGCGCGGCCAGCTCGTTGGCCTGTTCGGCGATGTGCAGTAGGTCGCTCCGCAGCGTTTGCAGCTGCTCGGCGCTGATGCCCCGCGTTACCAGACGGTTGGTCTCTTCAATCAGCGCCTCGATGGGCTTTTGCAGAGCGCGGCCCGCGTCCGTCAGGCAGACGATGATGCGGCGGCGATCCGTTTTGCAGTATTCCCGGACGATCAGAGATTTTTCCTCCAGACGGCCCATAATGCCGGTAACGGTGGAGGAGTCCAGACACAGGTGCTGGGCCAGCTGGGAGGGAGCCTGCTCGTCCTCGTCCCACAGGCATTTCAGCAGCGCGTACTGGATGGGCGTGACATTGAACTGCTGAAGCTGCTTTTTGAAGCACAGAAACACGGCGTTCTGCACGTTGGTCAACATGAAGTTGATACATTCATTCAATTGCATAAAAAAATCCCCCAATATAAACGATACCACTATCATAACGGAAAATTGCGCAATTTGTCAATGCAAAAAATAATTTGTACACAAAGAATACGTTGACAAACAATTGGAAAACAAGTAAAATAGAAACGCGAACCTGCAACCAATTCTACTTACGGAGGTAAGCTATGGACTTTCAACTGAGCAAAATGCACCTGCTGCAGCAGGAATTGTTCCGTAAATTTGCCGAGACGGAGATCCGTCCTCTGGCAAAGGAGATGGACGAAAAGGAAGCCTATGATCTTGACCTGCTGGCCAAGATGCAGCGCTGCGGCTTCTTCGGTATCCCCTACAGCCGCCAGTACGGCGGCGCCGGCGCCGACACGCTGGCCTATACCCTGTGCATGGAGGAGGTCTCCAAGGTGGATGCCTCCACAGGTATCACCATCTCCGTGCACACCTCCCTGTGCTGCTCCTGCATCAACAACTACGGCACCGAGGAGCAGAAGCAGAAGTTCCTGCGTCCTCTGGTGGACGGCAGCCAGATCGGCTCCTTCGGCCTGACGGAGACAAACGCCGGCTCCGACGTACAGGGCGCCCAGACCGTGGCCGTGAAGGACGGCGAGGACTGGATCCTGAACGGCTCCAAGATCTTCACCACCAACTCCGGCTTTGCCGATGTGTGCATCGTCTTTGCTTTGACTGACCGCACGGTGCCTGCCGCCAAGGGTCTGACCGCCTTTATCGTGGATCTGAAGCACACCCCCGGCGTCACCGTCAGCGAGAATATCGAGCGTATGGGTATCCGCGCCGCCAGCAACTGCATCGTCACCTATGATAACGTCCGCGTGACCCCGGATCGTGTGCTGGGGCCTGTGGGCAAGGGTTTCAAGATCGCCATGGGCGCGCTGGACTGCGGCCGTATCGGCATCGCCGCTCAGGCGGTGGGTATCGCCCAGGGCGCGCTGAACGAGGCTATCAAGTACGGCAAGGAGCGCAAGCAGTTCGGCAAGCCCATCAACTCCTTCCAGAACACCCAGTTCAAGATGGCGGAGATGCAGACCAAGATCGACGCTGCCCGTCTGATGACATGGCGGGCCGCCATCGCCGAGGATCAGCACCAGAACTTCGGCCCGCTGGCCGCTATGGCGAAGCTGTTCGCCTCCGACGTGGCCAACGAGGTATGCCGCTTCGCCGTGCAGGCCATGGGCGGCTACGGCTACTGCCGCGAGTACCCGGTGGAGCGCATGCTGCGCGACGCCAAGATCACCGAGATCTACGAGGGAACCTCCGAGGTGATGAAGATGGTCATTTCCGGTTCCATGAAGCTGAAATAAGGAGGGGGAGAAGCATATGAAGATCGTTGTTTGCATCAAGCAGGTTCCCGATACCGCCGAGGTAAAGCTGGATCCCAAGACCAACACCCTGATCCGCGAGGGCGTGCCCAGCATCATCAACCATGACGACAAGGCCGGTCTGGAGGCCGCGCTGCGGCTGCGCGAGCAGGTGGGCGGCACCGTTACCGTGGTGTGCATGGGCCCGCCCCAGGCGGATGTGGCTTTGCGGGAAGCGCTGGCCATGGGCGCGGATGAGGCCTATCTGCTGTCCGCCCGTGAGTTCGGCGGCTCCGACACCTATGCCACCGCCACCATCATCGCCGCGGCGCTGAAGAAGATTGGGTTCGATCTGGTCATCACCGGCCGTCAGGCCATCGACGGCGACACCGCACAGGTAGGCCCTCAGATCGCCGAGCAGCTGGGCGTGCCCCAGGTCAGCTATGCCGAGGAGCTGCCGCTGGAGGACGGCAGCGTAGTGGTCAAGCGCCAGTTTGAGGATCAGGCCCACATGCTAAAGGTGCAGCTGCCCTGTCTGGTGACGGCGCTGTCCGAGCTGGACGAGCCCCGGTATATGTCCACCTGGGGTATCGTGGACGCCTATGAGAAGGATGTTACGGTGTGGGGCTTCGACGACCTGAAGGATGCGCTGAATCCGGAGTGGATCGGCCTGAAGGGTTCTCCCACCAACGTGTTCATGTCCTTCGGCAAGCAGGCCAAGGCGGCGGGCACGGTGCTGAAGGGTCTCAGCGCCGACGAGGCCGTGGCGGCCATTATGGACAAGCTGATCCAGCGCCACATCATCTGACAGGAGGGACAAGAGATGAGCAAGAATATTTTCGTATTTGTTGAGCAGCGGGGCGGCAGCATCCAGAAGGTCAGCCTTGAGCTGATCGGCGAGGCCACCAGACTGGCCGCCGATCTGGGCGAGGCGGTGGTGGCCGTTCTCATGGGCCACAACATCGCCGACAAGGCCGACATGCTGTGCCAGTATGGCGCGGACGAGGTGCTGGTGCTGGATCATCCCGTGCTGGCGGAGTACACCACCGAGCCCTACGTCAAGGGCATGGAGTATGTGATCCGCAACTATGCGCCCAACATTGTGCTGTTCGGCGCCAGCTCCATCGGCCGCGATATGGCACCCCGCATTGCCGGACGCATCCACACCGGCCTGACCGCCGACTGCACCCGTTTGGATGTGGATGTGGAGAAGTACAAGGGCTATCTGCGTGCGGCTACCTCTCTGCCGGAGGAACGCATCGAGAAGCTGGACACCGCCGACCGCAACCTGAAGATGACCCGTCCCGCCTTCGGCGGCAACGTGATGGCTACCATCATCTGCCCCAACTACCGGCCCCAGATGGCCACGGTGCGCCCCGGCGTCATGGAGATGCCCCGGCGGGATATGAGCCGTCAGGGGAAGGTCACCGTGGTGGACGCGGGACTTTCGATGGACGACCGCAATGTGGAAATTTTGCAGGTGGTGCACGACGATAAGAAGCCCGTGGATATCACCGAGGCCAAGGTGCTGGTGTCCGGCGGCCGGGGTGTCGGCAGCGCCGAGGGCTACGCGCCTCTGCGTGAGCTGGCCGAAGTGCTGGGCGGCGAGGTGTCCTCCTCCCGTATCGGCGTGGACAGCGGCTGGATCGAGAAGGATCGTCAGGTGGGCCAGACCGGCAAGACGGTACACCCTGACCTGTATGTGGCCTGCGGCATCTCCGGCGCTATCCAGCATCTGGCCGGCATGGAGGGCAGCGAGTTCGTCATCGCCATCAACAAGGACGAGACCTGCCCCATGATGAAGCTGGCAGATCTGGGCATTGTGGGCGACCTGCACGTGATCGTGCCCAAGCTGACCGAGGCCATCAAGGCCTACAAGGCCGCGCAGAAGGTGGACTGAGGTGCCGGCCATGTATGAACATCTGCTGTTTGAGATCAAGGATTCCATTGCGTACATCACCATCAACAATCCCAAGTCCCTGAATGCCCTGAACACCGCCACGCTGACGGAGCTGAACAAGTGCCTTGCCCAGCTGGAAAAGCGCAAGGACGCCCGTGTGGTCATCGTCACCGGCAGCGGGGCCAAGGCGTTTGTGGCGGGCGCGGATATCTCCGAGATGGTCAATGCCACTTCGGAGGAGGGGCGCACTATGGCGCTGCTGGCGGACGAAGCCTTCTGCCGGTTGGAGCGGATGCCTCAGGTGAGCATCGCCGCCGTGAACGGCTACGCGCTGGGCGGTGGCTGTGAGCTGGCCATGGCCTGTGATATTCGTATCGCCGCCGACAGCGCTGTGTTCGGCCAGCCGGAGTGCGGTCTGGGCATCCTGCCGGGCTTCGGCGGCACCCAGCGTCTGCCCCGGCTCATCGGCAAGGGCCGGGCCAAGGAGCTGATCTTCACCTGCGACCGCATCGACGCCCAGGAGGCCTATCGCATTGGCCTTGCCAACAAGGTGGTGCCCAAGGAGGAGCTGATGGCGGCCTGTGAGACCATGGCCCGGAAGATCCTGTCCAAAGGCAGTTATGCTGTGACGCTGGCGAAGGCCTGCGTGGAGAGCGGCATGGACATGGATATCGAAAACGGCCTGCGGATGGAGGCCACCACCTTCGGTATGTCCTTCGCCACCCACGACAAGGCGGAGGGAATGCGGGCATTTCTGGAAAAACGTCCGGCGCAGTTTACGGACTGAGCTTGGCGGCGGGCGGATAGATAAAATAAAATTCCTCCGGGCGTATGCCCGGAGGAATTTTATTTTCAGGAAGCAGGGAGGTGAAAGAAAACAACGGGCTGCATGAAAAAGAGAGAGGAGGGGTAGTTCAATGTTTTTTCGGCAGATGGATACAGCGTCCCATCGCGTCTCCGCATGCTTCCATAAAAGCTTCTGAAAAGCTGGGGTGTGCGTGGATCATATCGGCGGTCTCCTCCACGGTCATCTCGGCGCACATCAGCGCCGTGGGCTCCGCGATCATCTCGGCAGCCTGTGCGCCGAAGATGTGAACGCCGCAGAACTCGGAGTACTTCTCCAGCATAATGACCTTGACGTAGCCCTCCGGCTCGCCGCAGGACAGGGCCCGGCCATTGGCAGCAAAGGGGAACTTGCCGATGCGCAGGGCGTCGCGGCCATATTTGGCCACCGCTTCATCCTCCGTCATACCCACGGAGGCCACCTGAGGAATGGCGTACACGCAGGAGGGGACAAAGGACAAATCCACCGTCTTGTGGCCGCCCATGGCGTTTTCCGCTGCCGTCTCGCCCATCTTGAAGGCGGTGTGGGCCAGCATCAGGCGGCCGTTGATATCGCCTGCGGCGTAGATGTGGGGCACGCTGGTGCGCATGCCGTCGTCTACTACCACCTTGCCCTTTTCGGTGCGGATGGTATCCTTCAGCGCACCGAGGCAGCTCAGGTCGGTGCCGCGGCCTACAGACAGCAGGATCTTGTCGGCCTCCAGCTTGCTGCCGTCGGCACAGTGCAGGAAGGTCTTGCCGTTCTTACTGCGGATCTCCGTGATCTTGACGGAGGTGCGCACGTCGATGCCGCTGTTGATGAGGGAGTCCTTCAGGGAGTCCGCCAGCTCGCGGTCCATCAGGGGGATCAGCCGGTCGGTAGCCTCCACGATGGTCACGTGGCTGCCGAAGGGCGCGAAAGCGCAGGCCAGCTCGCAGCCGATGACGCCGCCGCCGATAATGACCAGTTTGTCCGGCATCTCCTTGAGATCCAGAATCTCCGTGCTGGTCAGCACGTTGGGATTGTCGATGCCGGGGATGGGGATGCGGGTGGCCACAGAGCCGCCGCACAGAATGATGGAGTCCGCCGTGTAGGTCTTGCCGCCGCAGGCGATCTCATGCTCACCGGACAGGGCGGCCTCGCCCTTTACCACTGTGACGCCGTTGGAGCGCAGCAGCGCGCCTACGCCGCCGGTCAGCTGGCGAACCACGTGATCCTTGTTGGCCACCACCTTCTCCATGTCCACGGAGGTGGCGGGATCGTTGATGACGCCGTGCTGGACGGCCTTGTGGATATCGCGGATCGTGTCCGCTGTTTTCAGAAAGGTCTTGGTGGGGATACAGCCCCGGTTCAGGCAGGTGCCGCCCAGCTCGTCCTTTTCAAACAGCACCACCTTACCGCCCCGCTGGGCGGCGCGGATAGCCGCCACATAACCGGCGGGGCCGCCGCCGATGACGGCCACCTGATAGGTCATTTCTGCCATGGCGCGCCCTCACTGTACCAGAAAGAGCTCCGGCGTTTCCAGATACTCTTTCATGGTCTTCATGATGGAGCCCACCTCGCCGCCGTCGAATACGCGGTGGTCGTAGGTAACGGACAGCACCATCATGGTGCGGATGCAGATCTGGCCCTGATACACGGCGGGCTTTTCCACGCAGCGGCCAAAGCCGATGATGCAGGACTGGGGTGCCGGCAGGATGGGGTTGAAGTTATCCACCGGGAAAATGCCCATATTGGTCAGGGTGAAGGTGCCGCCCTGCTGGTCGTCGGCGGTCAGCTTGCGGTCACGGGCCCGTACCACCAGGTCGCGCATGGCGAGACTCAGCTCCACCAGGCTCATTCGATCCGCGCCGTGGACAACAGGGGAGGTCAGGCCGTAATCGGTGGCTACCGCCATGCTGAGGTTCACGTCGGGATAGCAGAGGATCTCGGTGTCGGCAAAGCTGGCGTTGGCCAGGGGGTGGGTCCTGAGCATCTTGACCGCCGCATAGCTGAGCAGGTCGTTGATGGTGATCTTGGTGCCCAGCTCGTCCTTGTGGGCCAGCAGACGCTGACGCAGCGCCATCAGCTCGGTAACGTCGATCTCCACGGAATCGGAGGTCTGGGCCATGGAGTGTAGGCTGTTGAACATGTTGCGGGCGATGGCCTTGCGGATGGGCGTCAGGGGGATGCGGGTGATCTCGCGCTGGGCGGGGGCGGGCGCGGCGGCGTTCAGCACGTCGTTCTTGCGGATCTTGCCGTCGTGGCCGGTGCCGGACACGGCGGAGAGGTCTACGCCGTTTACCTCGGCGTACTTCTTCGCCAGCGCCGTGGCGTTGACTGCGCCGCTCTGGGCGGCGGCCAGCACGTCGCTGGCACGCACCTCTCCGGCAGGGCCGCTGGCGGTCACTGCCGCCAGCTCCACACACTTTTCCGCCGCCAGCTTTTTGGCGTAGGGAGTGGCGGCCACGGAGCCGTTCAGCACAGGCAGCTTCGAGGCGGGCGCGGCGGTCTCCGCTGCCGTCTCAACAGGAGCGGCAGCGGGTGTATCGGCGGCGGCGATCGGCGCGCCGGGGATCTTCTCGCCGGGCTGGCCGATGTAGCCGATGGTTTGCAGCACGGGAACGGTGGTCTCGTCGTCAATGAGCTTGGCCAGCAGGATACCGGTGGCAGGCGCTTCCGCCTCCATGGTGATCTTGTCGGTCTCGATCTCCATGATGGGTTCGTCCTTCTCCACATGGTCGCCGATCTCCTTCAGCCAGCGGATCAGGCGGCCCTCCTTCATGTCCATGCCGGCTTTCGGCATAAATATCTCAGTCATATAACGTCTCCTTGTGTCACATCAGGCTCTTGACCTGTGCGATGATCTTGTCCACGGTGGGGAATGTCTCGCGCTCCAGGTTGGGATTAAAGGGAATAGGGCAGCTGAGTGCACCCAGACGGCGGATCGGTGCGTCCAGATAGTAGAACGCCTCGCTGTCGGCAATCTGGCCGGCAATCTCGCCGCCGAAGCCGCCGAACTGTACCGCCTCGTGTACGATCAGGGCGCGGTGGGTCTTCTTGACGGACTCCACGATGGTCTTGGTGTCCAGGGGCACTAGGGAGCGGATGTCCACCACTTCCACGTGGATGCCTTCCTCGGCCAGCTTTTCGGCAGCCTGAAGGCTCATCTGCACCATGCGGCCATAGGTGATGATGGAGCAGTCGGTGCCCTC
>ENA-UOJJ01005488-UOJJ01005488.1-human-gut-metagenome-genome-assembly--contig:-CS66-NODE-5488-length-10661-cov-8.304073_pt1 | contig 10661 bp, 10 predicted proteins | sample MGYA00242343_ERZ723890 | MGnify/ENA metagenome assembly ERZ723890 | reverse complement strand
TGCAGGATGTTGGTCACGGTGGAGCGGGTAATGGAAAACTCCCGCTCAATGTCCCGCTGGAACACCTGCTCCTCCCGGTGCCGGTAAAGATACTCGATGATCCAGCCGTGCATCGGGGTGGCCTGCTCCACACCGTTGGCGCGGGCAAACTGGTTGATCTTGCGGAAGATCAGGTTGTCCACCCGGCGGATCTGGGCCGGGATGACCTGCGGCCCCTCCCAGGGCGGATCCCCGTGGTCTCTGCATTCGTTCTGTTTTTCGTCACACATACGATCGGTTCCTTTTGAATTGTTTTTTGCTCAAACTGTTTTCTATAAAACTGTTCGATATGAGACTATTGTAATCCCACTGTCCCTGTTTGTCAAGGGCAGCAAAAAAGACTTCTCCCAAAGGAGAAGCCTTTCCGATCTCTGTGTCACTGATTTTCTTCCACCCATTCCCGCACGCGGTCCGGGCGGTTGGTCACAAGGCAGTCCGGCCCCAGGGGCAGCAGGCTCCGGACAGCCTTTTCCGTGTCCACGGTCCACAGGGCCACCTTGATGCCCATGGCCTGGAGCTTTGGGATAAAGTCCGGGTTGCTGTAGGCGGTGTGGTACTCGCAGCTGACATACTCCGGCGCAAAGTCCAGGCTTTTGACATAGGCCACCGGGTTGTGCTGGTCGGCCAGATGCTTTGCCACCGCCTGCAGGCTCTCCCCGGGGAAGTTTGCCCGCAGCATGCTCACCTTGTCGTTCACCCAGCGGGTCATCCAGCCGTTTTCCTCATCCGGGTCCATGCCCGCATCCACCGGCAGGGCGGCCAGCTCTTCGTCCAGCGCCGCTTCCTCATCCTCCATGCCGTTCACCAGGCCCAGGTCCTTCCAGATGACCGGTGGCGGCAGCACCATGCTCTCGAATGCGCCGTACAGCAGCACGCCCACCCGCAGCTGGGGCATCAGGGCCTTGGCCTGCCGCAGCAGGTCGTGGTTGAACGAAATAAGTACCAGTCGGTCGGCGATGTCTGCCGCGCGGATGGCATCCACCACACCGGACACAAAAGCCGGGTCGTTGTCCATGGTGGATTTCAGCTCCAGCTGCACGGTGCAGCCCTCCAGGCTCCTGCACAGGGCCAGGGCCTCTGCCAGAGTGGCGATCTTCTCATCTTTATAGGCAACGTCCTTCCAGCTGCCGAAGTCCAGGTCTTTCAGTTCGCCCTCGGTCATATCGTAGATACGGCCGGAAATATCGGTGTGCAGGTCGATGATATAGTCGTGGTGGATCACAAGGCCGCCGTCCAGCGTCTTTTGTACGTCCATTTCCACACCGTCCGCGCCGATCTCCATGGCCTTGCGGAAGGCCGCCAGCGTGTTTTCCGGTGCCAGATAGGATGCGCCACGGTGCGCAATGATCTGAGGTATCATAAGCAGAATTTTCCTTTCTGTACAGCAAAGCTGCCGCCTTTCAGCATACCCTATCCGCCGGGCTGTGTCCATCTGCGCATTCCACAAAAAAGCGGGTCGTTTTTTGTCTCATTCGCGCTGAAAGTACGACTTTTATCGTCAAAACGACGAATTCATCCGATGATTTTTGCGCACTTTTCACGAGAAATTTGCAAAACTCGGGGCAAATCTCTCCCATCTGTTTCTTTCAAACCGGCACCCGGCATGGTACAATAGTGCTGTAAGGATGTGCCGCGCCCGGCGGCCGGAAAAAGGGAAATGGAGTGTTTGACTATGACTGCATTCAAGCCCATCAAAGAAGGCAAAGTCCGTGAAATTTACGACAATGGCAACAGCCTGATCATGGTTGCCACCGACCGCATTTCTGCGTTTGATGTCATCCTGAAAAACAAGGTGACCAAAAAGGGCACCGTGCTCACCCAGATGAGCAAGTTCTGGTTCGACTATACCAAGGATCTGCTGCCCAACCATATGCTGAGCGTGGACGTGAAGGATATGCCGGAGTTCTTCCGGCAGCCCCAGTTTGACGGCAACAGCATGCTGTGCCGCAAGCTGACCATGCTGCCCATCGAGTGCATCGTGCGCGGCTACATCACCGGCAGCGGCTGGGCCAGCTACCAAAAGACCGGCAAGGTGTGCGGCATCCAGCTGCCCGAGGGCCTGCAGGAGTCCCAGAAGCTGCCGGAGCCCATCTACACCCCCTCCACCAAGGCCGAGATCGGCGACCACGACGAGAACATCTCCTACGAGCGCAGCATTGAGGTGCTGGAGAAGCAGTTCCCCGGCCACGGCCTGGAGTACGCCACCAAGCTGCGGGACTACACCATCGCCCTGTACAAGAAGTGCGCCGAGTACGCCCTGACCCGCGGCATCATCATTGCCGACACCAAGTTCGAGTTTGGTCTGGATGAGGACGGCAACGTGGTGCTGGGCGATGAGATGCTCACCCCGGATTCCTCCCGCTTCTGGCCGCTGGAGGGCTATGAGCCGGGCCACGGCCAGCCCTCTTTCGACAAGCAGTTCGTCCGTGACTGGCTGAAGGCCAACCCCGACAGCAACTACGACCTGCCCCAGGACGTGATCGACAAGACCATCGCCAAGTATCTGGAGGCCTACGAGCTGCTCACCGGCAAGAAGCTGTAAGCTCTTTTTCAACAAACAACGCGCCCGCTGTGGAAAACTCCACAGCGGGCGCGTTTTCAGTTTTTATACAGCCGTCTCTGGCTCGGCCTCTTCGCTGGGCGCAGTGTCCTCTTCCGGCTCATTTTCTTCGTCCAGCAGATACTGCACTTCGACCTGCCGTTCCATCTCATCCGCGGTCCAGTCCAGCTGCACCGTGCCGTCCAGTTCCAGCGTGTACTGTTCCACACGCTGCAGGGTACCGGAATCCAGGCTCTGGCCCGGGTCGTTGTCCGGCGACCACACGATGCGCAGTTCATCCGGCTGCAGGGTGCCAGCCCGCACCGTACCGGCCACGCTGCGGCAGTCCTGCGCAAAGGCTCCGGTGCTGTCGTAGGGGCCATACAGCATCACGGTCAGGCTCAGGTGTCCATCACCCGGCTGCATCTCCTGCAGGGCATTCACATCGTTGGAGTAAAGATACAGGTCGGTGTACACATCCCGCAGGCGGAGGCCCGGGTTTTCCTTCCGGAGGGCCTCATACACCTGTGTGGTGTACGCCTTGCTCAGCTTCATCTCGTTCTGTCCGCGGGCAGGGTCGATCTCGCTCCACACCATGGGCAGAAAGCTCAGGCACATACAAACTGCGATGAGCCCCAGACAGACCAGCACCGAGACAAAATCATACTTCCAGCGGCCCGGCCGGGCGGCGAAGAACAGCACCTCACATCCCAGCAGCACCAGGGCTGCCGCCGGGGCAATGCGCACCACCAGCTGCCAGTCAAAGCCCGGCACAAAGTAATAACACAGAAAGAAGATGCCCGCTGCGATCAGGCAGGCGCCCAGCGTCAGGCTGCCCACCCGGCGGCGGGGGGCGTCCTGCAGCTTTGCAGCTTCCGGCCGGGTTTCCGGCTCCGTCGCTGCTGTCTTATTCGGTTCGTCCATCGTCGCCCTCCGCATTCTCCGGCTGTTCCGGCTCTTCGGGGTCCTCCGGGGTCACCGGGTCGCCCAGCAGAGCGCTGAGCTTCGGCATGGCAAAGTCTGCGGTTTCCTCCGGGGCTTCCGGTGCATCGGCTTCGGCTGCGGTGTACTCGCGGAAGTCCTCGTCCTCCGGTTCCTCTGCCTTTTTGCGGTGCACCTTTTTGCCCTTGGGGCCGCGCACCAGCCACAGGCCGCAGACGATGAGGGCCACGCAGGTCACGATCTGGGGCAGCTCATCCAGCATCAGATAGATGGCACGGAACACAGGGTTGTTCTGGCCCCAGCGCCACATCACATCGCCGAACACCCGCATGATGATGTTCTCGTAGGCCACCAGGCCGCCCAGGGCAATGAGGCCCCAGCCCAGCAGCTTGTGGCTGTCCATCATGAAGTCCTGCATCCGCTTGTCTTTCCAGTTGATGTGCACCAGATAGTCGTCTGCCGGGGCATTCTCCGCGATGATCTGGGCGCGGAGGTTGAAGGTATCGAAAAAGCTGTACATATACACCACGATGCAGCCGACTACCAGCGCATCCAGCCCCGTGGCGCTGCCTACGATAATAAACAGGCAGAACATGGTGATGAGCGAGAGCCCCCGCTTCATATAGCCCTGATACATCTGCCCCGCACCGGGGATGCAGGCAAACAGCAGGGTCAGGATTCCGTTTTTCTTCATAGTCGATTCCCTCATTTCTTCTGGTTGGAAACGGCAGCGTCAGGCTCTGCCGCAGATTCATTTTTGCCGAACAGCAGGCTGTCCAGCGTGCCGGTCAGCTTCTGGGACAGGGTCGGCTTCGGCTCCCGGTCCTGCACCGGCTTGCCCAGCTGTTCCGGCTGGGTGGGGGTGCGTTCGTCGTCCTGCACGGGCCTGCCCAGCTGTTCCGGCTCCGTGGTCTGGGTGGTTTCGGGCAGCCAGCTGCGCACCGTTTCGCCGGTGGACAGGATCTGTTCCAGGGTGCCGGTGCGCCACATGGTCAGCGCCAGCACCGCCGCCACAGCGGCTACGGCGGCCCGGCCCCAGGTGTTCTGCATCAGCCGCACCCAGATGGTGCCCATCACAGCCCCGCGGGCGGAGCGCGGCGGCTCTTCCAATACATCGGCGGTGAGCAGGGCTGTGTACCGGTCCATGCACTTGTCGCAGTAGGACAGGTGCTCGGCGGCTTCCAGCCTGCCCAGCTCGTCCAGCTGCCCGCCGATGACGGCGTGCAGCCCTTCCTCGGTCAGGCATCCGTTCTGATCAAACAGTTCCATGTACGCTCCTCCCTTCCTGTTGTTCCCGGATCTGCTGTACCAGCATCTTTTTGGCCCGGTAGATCTGCGCGTTCACGGTTTTTTCCGGGCGGCCGCACAGACGTGCCGCCTCGGCCATGGTGTGCTGTTCCAGCAGCACCAGACGGCCGGGTGTCTTGTAGGGCTCCCGCAGGTCCAGGATCATGCGGGTGAGTTCTTCCGCTCCCAGCGTGTCCAGCACCTGCTGTTCCGGCTCCAGGCCGGGCGGTGCCCCCTCCAGCGCCAGCACCTCGTCGCCCGGCGTGTTCACCCGGCGCACCCATGCGCTGCGTAAGTAATCCTTGGCTTTGTTGGCCGCAATGCGGGCCAGCCATTGCTTTTCAAAGCCGGGCGGACAGCGGTCGATGGCCCGCCATGCCGCCAGAAAGGTCTCCTGGGTCAGATCCTGCGCATCCCCCACGTCCGGCACCAGCTGATGACAGACCGTGTAGACCAGAGACTGATATTTTTGCACCATCGCGCTGAATTCCAGTGTTGTCAACGACCTGCTCATCCTCCTTTCCGGCTGTGGAGGGCGGTGCTCTGCACGGCCCTTCTGTTGATTCAAACGAGACAGCCGCCGCATTCCCTGCACAAACCGCAGATTTTTTTCAAAAACATTGTGTTTTGCCCGTTCCATGCTACAATGTGGTTATAGTATAGCACGAAAGGAGCCTTACCGCCATGCCTTCTACCACCCGTCAGGCCCTTCTGCAGGCACTGAGTGCCGCCGGGGGTGCCTATATCTCCGGCCAGCAGCTGGCCGGACAGCTGGGCGTGAGCCGCGCCGCCGTCCACAAGGCGGCCGCCGCCCTCACCGCACAGGGTTACGCACTGGAAGCCGTCTCCCGCCGGGGGTATCGGCTGCTGGGCGGCGACCCCTTCTGTGCCGAGGCCGTGGGCCCCTACCCCGCCCCGGTGCAGGTGTACGACACACTGGAAAGCTCCAACCGGACGGCCAAGCTGCTGGCGCTGGACGGTGCGCCCCACGGCACGCTGGTGCTCACAGCCCACCAGAGCGCCGGCCGGGGACGGTTGGGCCGTGTATTTGAAAGCCCGTCCGGGAAGGGCGTGTACCTCTCGGTACTGCTGCGCCCGGCGGTCCCGGCGGCCAGCGCCCAGACGGCCACCATCGGGGCCGCCGTGGCGGTGTGCCGGGCGGTACAGGAGCTGTGCGGGCTGGAACTGGGCATCAAGTGGGTCAACGACCTGTATTATCAGGGCAAAAAGGTGTGCGGCATCCTCACCGAAGCCGGCACCGACCTGGAGAGCGGGCGGCTGGAGTGGCTGGTGGTGGGCATCGGCCTGAACCTGACCGCCACCGCCGCCGACTGGCCCCCGGAGCTGGCCGAAAAGGCCGGCAGCCTGTACCCGGGCGGCCCCGCCCCCGTGAGCCGGGCCGCGCTGGCCGGGGCCATCGCCCGGCAGCTGCTGGCCCTCTGCCCCGCCTTTGACTGTCTGGACGAGTACCGCGCCCGCTGCTTTGTGCCTGGACACTGGGTCACCGTGTGCACCGGCACCGAGACCTACGCCGCAAAGGCCCTTGCCATCGACGAGGAAGGGCGGCTGGTGGTCCAGCGGGAGAACGGCCGCCCGCAGGCATTACGCTGCGGCGAGGTGACCACCCGCCCGGCTCGGACCGAATAAGATGCAAAAAAGCAGCCTTCCCGGATCTTCTCCGGAAAGGCTGCTTTTGCCTTTTGTTTATACTTCGTCCAGTGCCTGGGCTTCCAGCACCGGGATGCCCTCGGCTTCCAGCACACGGCGCAGGATGCCGGGCAGGCCAGTCTTGGGCACCTTGTTCTCGATGCACAGGGTGATGATGCCGTTCAGGGTGGAGGCTTCCACGCAGAGGGAGCCGCCCTCCGGCGGCACCCACACCCCAAAATCGGTGGTGTAGGCCTCCAATTCCGGGGTGGCCGGCATGAGGGGATTGCCCAGATAGCTGAACCAGAAATCTGCCGGGATGCCGCTGATGTACTCGCCCATCTGGAACACACGCTGCTTGATCCGCAGGGCTGCCTTTTGCTGGTCCACCTTGTAGACCCAGCCCATTTGGTCAGCCATCCGGCGGCGTTTCCGCTCCGGGGTCAGGCTGGCCTTGACGGCGGCATCCATCTCCTGCACGAACTGCTCCAGCCGCACCCCCTGGGGCAGGTCCACCCCACCCTGGAAGGAGCACACGCAGTTGTACAGGGCATCCGGCACGTTTACAGCGTCCCGCGTGTCGGCGGAATAGGAATACTGGATGGTGTCCTTGCCCAGATACTCTCCCAGCGCGATGCACAGCAGGCCCATGAGGGCGCAGAAGGGCTTGACGCCGTTCTGCACACCTTTGGCCACCAGATCCTTTTTGGCGAACCGGATTCGGATGCGGTGCATGGGCTCCTCGCAGGTGTCCACCACCTCCCGCTGCATCGTAGTCTCGTCCATGACCTGCAGCGGGTACTGCTCCACCAGCTTTGCGATGTCGTAGGCCGGGCTGCAGGGGATGGGCGGGTTGGCAAAGGCGGTACCGTAGCGCAGGTTACAGTACAGCTCCAGGATGCGGGTGAGGAAGGGCGATACCCCGTGGCCGTCCGCGATGAAGTGGAACCAGTCGAAGTACACGACGTTCTGTGCGCAGTGCACGGCAAAGAAGTAGCCGTTCGTCTGCTCCGGCATCTCCCGCATCACGCTGTCCGGGTAGACAAGGCAGGGCTCCGAGTTCGGTTCCAGAAAGGCTTTGCGCTTTTCCCACACCAGCCGCACCCGGTAATAGGGTGCAGCTTCCAGCGCGGCATCCAGCGCTTGTTGCAGCAGGGCCGGATCCACCGGGTCCTTCAGGGTGAACTGATACCGGGGGCACACTTTTTCCCGGCGGAAATAGTACATGATGCCCTGAAAGACATACTCCGCCGAACGCTGTGCTGCTTCCATCGGCTCACCCGGCATTGGCTACCAGATAATCGGCCAGGTCACTGATGGTGACAAAGTTGCGCAACTCCTTTTCCGGGATGCGCAGACCGAAAGTCTCTTCCAGGTCGGCCACGATGGTCAGGATCTCCATCGAGGACAGATCCAGGTCGTCCATCAGGACGCTGTTCTCGTTGACATCTTCCGGCGCGATCTCTGCCACATCCTCCAGGATGGCCAGGATCTGGGACATGATTTCTGCTCGTTCCATAAGAAATGTTCTTCCTTTCCGTGACGGATTTTGGGTGTGCCGATCAGGATCAGCACGGTTCTGCCCTCAGTATAGCACAACCCCTATGGGTTTGCCCAGTTTTTTTGCAGAGTATGCGGCACAAACCGCAAAATCAGGGCTGCAGGCCTCAGCGCATCAGCTTGCCCATGGCGTTGCGGGGCAGGGGCTGGGCAGAGAACTCCACTGCGCTCATGCGCTTGTACAGGGGCAGGGTGCGGTTGGTCTCGGTGATAAAGTCCCGTACCGTCTGCTGGTCGGCTTCCTCGCAGCAGACCACAGCGCAGATCTTCTTGCCCTTTTCCTTCACCAGGCATTCCTTCACGGCAGGGCATTTTTCCAGCAGGCCCTCCAGCTCTTCGGGGCTCACGTTCTCGCCGCTGCCCAGGATGATCACGTTCTTTTTGCGTCCGGTGAGGAAGTAGTAGCCATCCTCGTCTACCCGGGCCAGGTCTCCGGTGTGGAACCAGCCCTCGGCGTCCACCACCTGGGCGGTGCCCTCCGGATCCTTATAGTAGCCCAGCATCACATCGCCGCCCCGCATACACAGCTCGCCGTTGTCCAGCTTGATCTCGCAGTGGCCGTCGTCCTTGCCGATGGAGCCGATGTGCTTGGCATCCTCCGCAAAGTTGATGAGGCCGCCGCCGGTGGTCTCGGTGCTGCCGTAGAGCTGGGAGATCACCATGCCGTGGTCGTGGAGGTCCATCAGGGTCTGGGGGTCAAACATCGCAGACATACAGTTCAGAGCCCACAGATCCCCCAGCTTGTCCTGCTTGCCGGTCATCAGGTCGTGGTGGATGGACTGCACCAGCACCGGCACGGCGGCCATGGCCTGGCTGGGCATCCGCTTCAGGTCCTTATAGAAGGACCGCAGGCTGCCCAAGTTCTGGGCCCAGCCCATCCAGGCCCAGGTGAACAGGCAGCCAAAGGCACCCAGGTGGAACATGGGCAGCAGGGTCATGTGGCTGACCAGCAGGTCCGGGTCATTTTTCAGCTGGCAGAACCGCTGCCCCACCCGTACATGGTGGGGCATCACCGCAAAGAAGTTCCGCTCGCAGAGCATGACGCCCTTGCTGCGGCCCGTGGTGCCGGAGGTGAACATCAGCACCATCAGCTCCTCGGGCTGGATGCGGTTCACAAGCTCTGCAGGCTCGTAAGCCTTGTAGGCATCCATGGGGCGCAGCAGGCTGCCGTAAGCCGCCTGCATCTCCTCGTTGCAGCCGTAGTCATCGCCGTCGGTCAGGATGGCGGAAGGCTCCACCAGCTCCAGCTCCCGGTGCAGCTCATCCCAGCTCTTGCGCTGGTTCATGGGCACGATGACGCCGCCCGCCATCATGACACCGTAGCAGTTCACGGCGTAGTGGTAGCTGTTGTTGCTCCACACGCACACCCGCTTGCCCTGAATGTCCGGGATGGTGCTCAGGTAGTAGTTCACCGCGCGGCGGATGTCCTGCGCATACTCCCCGAAGTGCTTTTCCACCACCACATCCTGGTCGGCGTCGTACCAGCGGAAGGCCACCCGGTCCGCAAATCGCTGCTCCATGTTCAGCGTCAGCAGCTCATACAGATTTTTCGGTTTATGTAGTTCCATTATCGTTTCCCTCTCTATTCTTCAAAAATGCCGGTCTCACGGCCATAACACCTTGTGGGAACTTTCCCCACCATGAGACCGGCTCTTTCCGCTAAGATTCAGGACCGCAGCAGCTTGCCAGCAGCGTTGCGGGGCAGGGGCTGGGCCGAGAACTCCACCATCATGTGCTTGTACAGGGGCAGGGTGCGGTTCACCTTGGTAACAAAATCCCGTACAGCGTCCTGCTGGTCCGCCTCGCAGCAGACCACGGCGCAGATGCGCTGGTTCCGCTCGCAGACCCTGCACTCCCGGATGGCAGCGCAGGGAGCCAGCAGCTTTTCCAGCTCCTCGGGGCTCACGTTCTCGCCGCTGCCCAGGATGATCACGTTCTTTTTGCGTCCGGTCAGGTACATATAGCCGTCCGGCTCCACCCGGGCAATGTCGCCGGTGTGGAACCAGCCCTCGGCGTCCAGCACCTCGGCGGTGGCCTCCGGGTCCTTGTAGTAGCCCAGCATCACCGGGTCGCCACGCATGCACAGTTCCCCGTCCTCCAGCTTGTACTGGCAGCTGTCGTCCACATGGCCCACGCTGGTCAGGTACTTTTCCTCCTGGGAGGAGTTCCAGGCACCATCCCCGCAGGTCTCGGTAAGGCCGTACATCTGGGCGATGAAGAAGCCCCGGTCCATCAGGTCCTGGAGCATGGCAGGGTCGAACATCGCTGCGCCGCAGGTCAGCATACGCAGGCCGTTCAGACGCTCCCGTTTGCCCTTCATCACATCATGATAAATGCTCTTCAGCAGCACCGGCACCACCGCCATCACGTCGCTCCGCATGGCCCCCAGGTCCCGGTAGAAATATTTCAGGTCGTTGCACAGGTTCACGCAGTGGCCGGTGATGCTCCAGGACACCAGGCTGGTCATGGCCGAAATGTGGAACATGGGCAGGCAGGACAGAGAACTGAACGCGTCGGTGTTCCAGCCGGTCTGGCTCCGCACATCCTCAAAGGGGGTCAGGAAGGCAGGCATGGCGGTGAACAGGTTCTTCTGGGACAGCATAACGCCCTTGCTGCGGCCGGTGGTGCCGGAGGTGAACATGATAAA
>ENA-UOJJ01005484-UOJJ01005484.1-human-gut-metagenome-genome-assembly--contig:-CS66-NODE-5484-length-10674-cov-4.658348_pt1 | contig 10674 bp, 9 predicted proteins | sample MGYA00242343_ERZ723890 | MGnify/ENA metagenome assembly ERZ723890 | reverse complement strand
CGGGCGGGAATACGCATGGATCATCCTTTCTTTCTGTTTTTTTACAATATAGTCGGGTGAGGCATTTATGGCAAGCCTTATATGATAATGCGCTTGCTTTTTTAGCCTGAAGTGTTTATGCTTTGAAACAAATTGTCAAAATCAAGGAGAATAAAAATGTTGAGAGAAGATTTACAAAAAGCTTTGAAAGAATCAATGCTGAATAAAGATATGACGACCGTAGGCGCGGTTCGCCTGATTATCGCCGGCATGAAGGAGAAAGACGTCGAAGCGCGTGGCAAAGGACAAAAGGAAGCCAGTGAAGCCGAACTGCTGTCGATGATGCAGGGAATGATTAAACAGCGCAACGATTCAATCAAAATGTATCTGGACGGACATCGTCAGGATTTGGCCGATAAAGAAATGAGCGAAATCAAAGTGATTGAAAAATTCCTGCCCAAACAGATGAGCGAGGCGGAAATTGAAGCCGTTTTGAAGACAATTATCGCTTCGACCGGTGCCTCTTCCATGAAAGATATGGGAAAGGTTATGGGCGAACTGAAAGCCAAATATGCCGGACAGCTGGATATGGGCAAGGCATCGGGGATGATCAAATCTCTGTTGCAGTAAAGTTTCTTCCTTTAATCGGTAAGGGGAGAAAAAAGGCGTAGGATCATAGCGGGCATTCAATGGCTGGGATAGATTTACAAAAGTTTTGTGACGAACTGCGGGCGAAGGTTTCTATCGTCGATGTGGTCGGTTCAAAGGTAAAGCTGGTGCGCAAAGGGCGCGAATACCAGGCCTGTTGCCCGTTTCACAACGAAAAGACGCCGTCGTTTACGGTGAACGAAGCCAAAGGTTTTTATCATTGTTTCGGCTGCGGTGCGCACGGTGACATTATCAAGTTTGAAATGGAAGCCAACAATCTGCCGTTTATGGATGCCATTCGCAAGCTGGCGGACAAGGCCGGTTTGCAGGTTCCGCAGATTTCCAAGGAAAGCCATGAAGAAGCGGTTAAGCGCAATTCGTTGTATGACATTATGGACATGGCCTGCCGTTTTTTTGAAAAGTCGCTGCATTTGCCGGACGGGCAGCGGGCGATGGATTATCTGCATCGCCGCGGGTTTGAAGAAGATATCATTACCAAGTTTCGTCTCGGGTATGCGCCGGGCAATAACGGTTTGAAAGCGTTGCTGGCCTCCAAGGGAATTTCCGAGCATGATATGGCGGAACTGGGGCTGATAGCCATTCCGGAAGACAAAAACCGCCGTCCGCATGATTTTTTCCGTGACCGGGTGATGATTCCGATTATGGACAAGGCCGGGCGGGTGATTGCTTTCGGCGGCCGGATTATGGGCGACGGACAGCCGAAGTATCTGAACTCGCCGGAGACGCCGCTGTTTAATAAGCGGCGGGTGCTGTATAATCTTAACAATGCCCGCGACCGGGCTTTTGCCGCGCGGAATATTATTGTCTGCGAAGGGTATATGGATGTTATCGCCTTGGATAAATACGGTTTCGGCTATGCGGTGGCTCCGCTGGGCACCGCTTTGACCGAAGATCAGATTGCCGAAGCCTGGAAGGTCTGTCCCGAGCCGACGCTTTGTTTTGACGGCGACGGGGCCGGTATTCGGGCCGCCATTCGTTCGATTGACCGCGGTCTGCCGATTTTGAAAGCCGGCTATTCGCTGAAATATGTTTTTCTGCCGGATAAAATGGATCCGGATGAATTTTTGAAGGCGCACGGGCATGACGCTTTTTTGAAATATCTGCAGGAAACGACGCCCCTGGTAAAACTCCTGTGGCGGAAGAACACCGAAGGCCGGGTATTTGATACGCCGGAACAAAAGGCGCTGATTGAAAAAAACGTGATGGAAGAAGTGGCGAAAATTGCCGATGAAAAAGTCCGCGGCTATTATCAGCAGGAAATGCAGAATTATATCTATAACGAACTGGGGCGAGGTTTCTGGAAAAACAAACAACGCCAGTCGGCCGGCGGAGACACGGCTTATCAGGCGCCGCGAGGTTCGTTCCGACGGAATGAAACCGCGGTTAAGCAGACGGTTCCGGCAGCTCAGCGGCCGAAGGTTACCATGGACGAGCTGGTGGTCAAGTTTGTGTTGGCGGCGATGGTTTATTATCCCGAACTGATTGCCGAATACGAGGAGCGGATGGGAATGTTTGAAATTTCCAATCCCCGGTTACAGCAGCTTTTTGACGTACTGGTTGAAGTCTATCACGATGATGAGGAGATTCAAAGCGACGGATTATGCAAGCTTTTGCAGGAAAAAGGGCTGGAAAAAGATTTGGCCGCTCTGTGGGAGCTGGAAATGTTCCGCCAGCAGAATCCCTATATTAATAAAATCAGGGAAGAGATCGATACAAAAATTATAGAAGTTCAGATAAAACAACTGGATAACGAGATAAAAGAATGCCTGCGGATTATTCAGGTTTCCGAGTCGTTCCCGGAAGAAGCTTATCAGCGTTACGAGAGCTTGAAAAAAGAGAAAGAATCTTTACTTAATACACAAAATGCTTTTTGATAAAACCCAAATAAAACAAGGCGTTGCCTCGGCGTGTTAAAAGCCTCCCGGCGTCGGACGGCAACGCAAGTGTTGACAAATCGTACAGAAATTATTAAAAGGTTGCTAGCTGCAGTATCAGGTTCAGATTTGAACCCTTCTATTTTTAAAACCGGTTTTTATAGGAATTGTCATGTCAGATACCGATAATCAAGATTACTATGAAGGCGGCTCTGCCGACGCGCCTTTAATCGACTCTCTGGGGAGCGCGGTTAAACGTCTGTTGGACAAAGGCAAAGCACGCGGATATATTACGGTTGAAGAGCTTAATAAAGCTTTGCCATCCGAACGCGAATCTTCCGAACAGATCGAAGATATTATGGCCGAGATTTCCGATATGGGCATCAGCATCATTTCGGAATCGGACGTTGACAGCTTTGAACAGGAAAATGACGAAGAAGAAGTTTATGACGATGATGAGAGCGGAAACTTTGACGAAAAAGAGTTAGGCCGTTCGGACGACCCTGTCCGCATGTATTTGAAAGAGATGGGTACCGTCGAACTTCTGTCCCGGGAAGGGGAAATTGCCATAGCCAAACGTATTGAGGCCGGCAAAACGGTTATGATTGACGGTTTGTGCGAAAGCCCGATGACCATTAAAGCCATTGCCGACTGGCGTGACGATCTGCTGGAAGGCAGAATGCAGTTGCGCGATATCGTCGATTTGGAAATGATGTACGGCGATGATGCCGAAGCTATGGTTTATGACGAAGAAGACGCTTCGGTTGATGATTTGGAAAAAGTGGCCGAAGAAATTGCCACCAAAGACAACCTTGACGATATTGACGATGATTTGGAAGACGACATTGAATTGGAAGATGCCGTTGACGACGATGTCGAGGAAGAGGATGATGAGCCGGCAGATACGGCCGATGATGAAGAAGGAAGCGCTTCCTCCGGCGATGACGATGATGTTGACGGCGTGGGCGGCCGCGCTTCCGCTTCGGTTGCGGCCATGGAAGAAGCGCTGCTGGAGCCGGTATTGGAAATTTTGACCAAAATTTCCAGTTATTATGACGATTTGAAGAAAATTCAGAACCAGCGCGTTGAGGCAATTTTGGCCGGAAAGTCGGTTTCTTCTTCGGTTGAGAAAAAATATCTTCAGGTTAAAAAAGAACTGGTTGAACTGATGAGTTCCATCCATCTGAATGCGACCAGAGTTGAACAACTGGTTGAACAGCTGAACGGACTGAACAAACGTTTGATGGGATTGGAAGGGAAATTGCTGCGCTATGCCCTGTCATGCAAAATTAAGCGCGAGGATTTTCTGGACGTTTATCAGAAATCAGAGCTTGATCCGAACTGGGTTGAAAATATTTCTCATAAAAAAGACAAGCACTGGCAGGCCTTTGTTGAAAAATACGGCATGGAAATCGTTGAACTGCGTGATTCCGTAGCAAAAATGGCGCAGGAATGCGGTTTGCCGATTTCAGAATACCGCCGTATGGTCGATACGATTAAAAAAGGCGAACGGGAGGCCGATCGGGCGAAAAAGGAAATGATTGAAGCCAACCTGCGTTTGGTTATTTCCATTGCCAAAAAATATACCAACCGCGGTTTGCAGTTTTGGGATTTGATTCAGGAAGGCAACATCGGTTTGATGAAAGCGGTTGACAAGTTTGAGTACCGTCGCGGTTACAAGTTTTCGACCTATGCCACCTGGTGGATCCGTCAGGCGATTACCCGTTCGATTGCCGACCAGGCACGGACAATCCGTATTCCGGTACATATGATTGAAACCATCAACAAGCTGGTGCGGACTTCACGTCAGATGTTGTCGGAAATGGGACGGGAGCCGGTGCCCGAGGAGTTGGCGGCACGGTTGTCAATGCCTTTGGAAAAAGTTCGCAAAGTTATGAAGATAGCCAAAGAACCGGTTTCGCTGGAAGCGCCGGTCGGTGATGAGGAAGATTCTTCGCTGGGTGATTTTATTGCCGATGACAATGCGTTGCAGCCTTTGGATTCCGCCATTCATTCGAATTTGAAGGAAACCTGCACCAGAATTTTGTCTTCGCTGACACCGAGAGAAGAACGTGTTCTGCGTATGCGTTTCGGTATCGGTATGAATACCGACCACACGCTGGAAGAAGTCGGACAGCAGTTTAACGTTACCCGCGAACGTATTCGTCAGATTGAGGCGAAAGCTTTGCGCAAGCTGAAACATCCGAGCCGGTCGAGGAAGCTGCGTTCATTCCTTGATCAATAAAAATTGCGGATAACGGGTAACTAATCCAGAAATTTCAGGACGGAAGTGTCCTCACGTACTAAAGTGTACGCTGCGGTTCTTCCTCCTTTATTTCTTGTTATTTACCTCGTTCTGCGCAATTTTGCGCAGTTAATCTAGAGAGAAAATTATGGCAGACTATTCCATTGAAGATAAAGAAGAAATGATAAAGGCAAATGTGGCGCGTCTGAATGCGCATAAGTCGCGTTTGCAGGAGTTAATCGAGTTTATCAAGGTTTCCGGGTTTCAAAAAATCGGGATTGCCAACTGTTTATCAATGCAAAAATATGCCGATAAGCTGGCGGAGATTTTGCGGGAAAACGGGTTTACCGTTTTTAGCGTCAACTGCAAGGAGTGCGGACTGGATGGCTGTGTCATTTGTGAGGAAATGAAAGGGCCGTGCTGCGATCCGATTTCTCAGGCCGAGTTTTTAAATGATCAAAAGACGGAATTTAACATTAATGTCGGTTTGTGTTTGGGGCATGGTTTGCTGTTTCAAAAATATTCCCGGGCGCCGGTGACGACTTTTATTGTCAAAGACTTTGCCCATGAGCATAATGTTGCGGCAAGTTTGTTCTAGAATAAAAAAAAGAGGCTTTCAAAGCCTCTTTTTTTAGATAGGTAACCCCCGTTTAATCGGACGTTTTGTTTTTCTTGGCTTCCTGGTACAAATCGTACAGAGATTGTGCCGTCTCGTGAATAGCGATGCTGTCCTGCAGGTGATGATTACTGTTTTTCAGAATTTTAACCACCGTTTTGCCGTAAGCAATTTTTTCGGCCAATTTCAAAATGACCTGCCAGTTGACGAAATTGTCCTGTTGTCCGTGTATCAGATGAACCGGGCAGGTGATGTCGATTTTGTCCTTTTGCAGGAGGTCGTTGGCATGAAGATTGGTCCACAGCCTTTGTGAAAAAACATAGTGATATTTTTCCACCTGTGCTTCAACAAAGCCGGTATCGGCCAGTGTTTGTCGCTGTTCGAGTGTTGAGCGCTCCAAAAGCTGCTCAATCAGGTCCGGTGCGGCGGCCAGTCCCAGAAAAGCCTTAATCCGGTCGGGATATTCTTCGGCGATGCTCATTCCCAGCCAGCCGCCGACGCAATGACCGACGATAATTACCGGGCCGGTGATGTGGTTGGCAATGATGTCCCGCAGCTGGTCTTTCCAAAGTTCAAAGTCGCAGCGGAGGAATTTCTTTTCATCGGAGCCATGGCCGAGAAGTTCGTAACGCCGGAAATTCAATCCGTTTTTGCGGCAGAGTTCCTTGATGTTGTCTGCCTTTCGCGCCCAAGGGTTGGATTTCAGTCCGTGAATGTAAAGAACAGTGAATTCCGGTTTTTTGGAGAAGTCACATTGTTCAAATTCTGTCGTAAAATCCTTAAAATGGTACGACTGTTTAATAATTGTTTTCATATAGTTAAGTTTTAAAATAATAAATTATTACGCTTACTGTAGCGTAAAATCTTATTTTGTCAATTTCTATTATTTAAAACTTACAGGGCTTCAACAATACTGCGCAGCGAGTTGTTGATTTCTTCCAAGTCCAACGGATGCTGCAGGTGGTGATTGCTGTTTTTTAACAGTTTTATGGCTACTTTATCGCTGCGGAGTTTGGCTGCAATGCGAAAGATAACCCGCCAGTCGATAAAGGTGTCTTTAAGTCCCTGAATCAAGTGAACCGGGCAGGTGATGGGAATATCCGGCTGGTTGAGAATGGCATTCTTCAGACCGCTGGCGATAAAGCTGCGGGTAAAGGTGAAAACCATACGCTCTATTTTGACAATGACTTTCCCGTTGCTTTCCAATTCCTGCCGCTGTTCGGGTTTTACCTGCATATCCATCAGTTCCACCAGATTCGGGGCTGTCGAGGTGCAGACAATTCCTTTTAGTCTTTCGCCGCGTTCCTGAGCAGCCATCAGTCCCAGCCAGCCGCCGATGCAATGGCCGACGATAATAAAGTTACCGGTGATGTGATGATCAATGATGTCAAGAATTTGTTCTTTCCAGAGGTCCAGGTCGGTCTTTTCATAATTAGCGGCATCTATGCCGTGTCCGAGCAATTCAAAACGGTAAAAATTCAGTCCCAGCTGTTCACAAACGCTTTTAACGGCTTCAGGTTTGCGTCCCCAGGGATTAGAGGCCAGACCGTGAATGTAAAGCACTGTCAGCGGAGCCTCTTCCTGAGGTTTATGGTGTTCATAGCGGGTTAGAAATTCGCGAAAAGAGCGGGTAGGGTAAATAGATGTGTCTGACATGGTCTGATGTGTTTTGTTAATCCTTTGACAAAGTATAAAGAGGAAGATTTAAGAAAGTGTTTAGAGGAGAGGAAGATTGAGAAAAAGCTCTTGACTATCTTAACAATTTGGCATATTTTCTGCTTGTCTGTAAGACGGGCCCTTAGCTCAGTTGGTTAGCTTGAGGAATAAAAGATTGCCGGCGGCAGTCTTTTAGACGAAAGGTGTAGCGCAGTTGTGTTTGCGAGTAAACGTCAGTGCTGCGGAGCAAACCATACGAGCAAACGACAGGAGCGGCGTTAATGAGGACAAAGTCCGAATTTTACAAAGCGACTCAGGCCTGCTCTCAGAAAGAAAGCTTTGGCACACAGATTGTGTTTTATGCTTTGATTTTTTTTTCGGGCCCTTAGCTCAGTTGGTTAGAGCAGGCCGCTCATAACGGTCTGGTCGCAGGTTCGAGTCCGGCAGGGCCCACCATAGTTAACAGCTCCTATTGCAGGGGCTGTTTTTTTTATCAAACACTTAATCGAGTTCGAATGTTGTAAGTTTCAAAATCATCATTTTTGGGAGAGTTTTCCGAACTCGCTTGTTTATATTTCTTTCTTTTTCAATGGTTTAATATAGTTGGAGTTCAGTAGGGTCTCAGGGACATCTCTATTTAAGAAATTGGCATACAGACCAGCATACTTAACAATAAAAAGTTACGTACAGGTTGTTTTTTAGCGCTCCTTTTCATATAAGTATTGCAGCAATATGATTTTGGAGTGAGAAACTGCAGATAACGCAGGAGCAAAGGGGCAGGGATTTATTTCTTTGCTCTTTTGTTTATAAAATAATTTTACAGCAATACATATTTTTGAATTTCTTTAGTAATTTTATATATAACTTCTTAAGGTAAACTAAATTTATAAAAACTTAATGAAGTAAATATAATTCATAAGCAACAATTATGAGGTTTGTTTCTTATTAAGAATGGATTGAGATGATAGTGCTTCTATGATTATGAAAACATCAGACCCTTTGCAAAAAAGGGAATTACTCGGATTGCTTCTTTCTGATTGTTATTTGGATGGGCAAAAACTTATTTATAAAATACAAAAACCATTTGATAAATTGTTGGTCGGTTCAAAATTTGAGGGGATTGTTGATTTTCATAAAGAAAATATTGCAGCATTTTCTTCTTTGGCAAATGACATTCATGTCTACCATGAAAATATGAAACGGCTAGCGGTTGGGTGTTAGGAAAAAGTTGGTTATTTAATTTTTGTTGTTAAAATTTATTTATATAGTCTTGTTTTTAAAGCTTTCAATACCTAAATACAAAAGTATACTTAATCTTTGTATAAGTATATTTTCTTCAAAGTTGTTTTAATTTGGGATTGTGGCTAATGGTCGAAAGTGACGATAAAAATATTTCTAATGAAATCACCTCTAAAGAATTAAAAAACAATGGGTTATCATTGAAAAATGCTGTTGTTGAAATCTCCCCTCAACAAATGTCTTTGTCAGGTATAATAGAGGTAGATACATATAAAGAAGTTAATGGCATTGAAATGGGTGTACTGGATGATGGTACGGCTTTTTTAGGGCAACGAGGTTTAGCTGCATTTTGTGATTTAACGAATAATGGTGCTTTATCTATTTTATCAAAAGAATGGGAAGAAGAACGAGATAATACGACAAAAGAAAGGCTTATTTTTATACGTGATTATCTTTACGAAAGAGGCTACCACGAAAATTCTTTATTTATTCAGTTAGAACGAAATAATGGAATCGTTTATGCTTATCCTGACATTGTATGCATGGCTATTTTAGAGTATTATGCTTTTGAAGCTAAAGAACCTAAGGAAAGAGCAAAACAAAATTTTAGATTGTTAGCTAGAAATAGTTTTAGAGAATTTATATATAGAGCTGTAGGCTATAATCCGGAAGTTAAAGAATTAAACAGATGGAAATATTTTCTTGATCGTGTAGATGCTAACTATGATAATCCGCCATCTGGGTTCTTTAGTATCTTTCAAGAGATGGTAAAACATACGCATTTTCTTATTAAAAATAAATTCATTGTGAATGATAAGACCATACCAGATTTAAGTGTAGGAAAAGCTTGGGGAGCTTATTGGTCAGGTAATAATTTGGCAAGCCAATATGGTGAACGTGTGCAGTATCAACATAATTACCCAGACTATTATCCTCAGGCTTTGTCAAATCCTCAGCATCCTTGGGCTTATCCCAATGCTGTATTACCAGTATTTAGAGAATGGTTGGAGAATGTATATTTTGCTTCTAAATTTCCGAAATACTTAATGGATAAAGTTAAGCAGAAACAGATATCCTTGCAGACAAAGGATAATATTTTACTTACGTTAAATAATATGTTAGGTGCACCCAATACGACCCAATTGTTATCTTCTAAATAGAAATTTGAGGTGTCGCAATAGTATTTTTTAGTTCGTGAATTGCTAGCTCAGCCCCACCATAGTTAACAGCTCTTATTGCAGGGGCTGTTTTTCTTTTATAAATCAATATCGTTAATGAACTTCGGCCAAGATTGTGTATCGGGATTAATCCAGTCCGACGGTCGGAATTGAACGGCGCCAGTTGGCATATTGGTCTATTTGGCTTTTGTCCGTATGCCGTACCTGTTGCAGGAGCTTATAGCCGGTTATTACGGCCCGGGCGAACATATATCTTTGTTGAAGGGAGTTGGCTGCCAGATTTTGAATGTTAGGCAGCGGGACAAATTTTTTTTCGTTTTGCCGTTGTGAATTTTTTATTGCGTTCTTTAATATGTTATTTGCGAAATATTGCAGTTTTAAAGCGCCTTTGCTCATGTTTTTTACCGGTTCGAAGCCTAAAAAATCATGTTCGCCGAGCGTTTTTTCTTTGTCGGTTTCAATACCGTGAATTTGTTTAAACCATTTATCTCCGTCAATAGGCTCTATTTCACGCGGAGGGTTGCCTTCAATGCCATATTTGTCAACTTGGGCACACATCAAGGTTTGTCCGTAGATTTTGGGTAAGAAACAGACGCCGAAATCTTTAGGACTCATTAAAAGCCATTCGCGAAGGTAGCCATGATATTCATTATGTCTGTCTTGAGATGATTCAATAGAAATAAAACGAAACTTGGAAAGATATTTGGGACAGTCGGGGTTGTAGGCCAGAACCAACAACTGGGATTTTATTTTCAGCTGTTCTTCGGGACTGTATCCCAATTCGTTCATTTTTTTATCCATGAGTTTTTCCAATTGAACCGCAACATAAGCCCCATGACAATGGGCCACAATATTCAAATGCCGGATATTCTCTCGGGCTTGGCGGAGGGGTAAACGATTGTTACGATCCGAAGCCGTAATGCGGGGTAAAATTGTATTATCGAAGATGTCTTTAATATACAGAGGATTAAAGGTCTCTTCAATACAGTTTTCAGGTATGTCGTGTTTCAGCGCTGCGATATGTTGCGGCCACCAGGCTTCGAAATATGCTCCTTTACGGGCGATGTTATCAAGATGCCGTTTGCCGAAATCACATATGGCAACGCAAGTGCGTACGGGAACAATGGATGAATCTATGTTTAGTATAACAAAATTATCGGTTTATTTCAGTAAGCTCTTATATCCGAGGAGATAAACGTTCCGCCCTCCGGTTACGGC
>ENA-UOJJ01005481-UOJJ01005481.1-human-gut-metagenome-genome-assembly--contig:-CS66-NODE-5481-length-10679-cov-5.411050_pt1 | contig 10679 bp, 13 predicted proteins | sample MGYA00242343_ERZ723890 | MGnify/ENA metagenome assembly ERZ723890 | reverse complement strand
AAAGTCAACCCCTTTTCAAAAATTTTCTACGCCATCATCCACCCCAGCTGGTCGTTCACGTCCTCCATCCTCCGGGCCACCTGACTGGGGCTTTCCACCGGCTCATAGAAGTTCACCGTTTGCTGCACTACCGGCGCGCCGCCTGCCCCGCTCTGCCCGGCGGTGTCCCGGCGGCTCTCGTAGAATCGGTCGGTGGCGGCGTTCAGGCTGCCCGCCAGCTCCTCCTGCATCCGGGCCAGCTGGTCGTTAAAGCCCCGGAACCAGTCCGCGATGCTTCCCACCTTGCTCTGGAAGCCCTCCAGCAGCTTTTCGCCCATGCTCTTGCCCAGCGCGTCGTATTCGGGCACGTATTCGTACAGCAGGTCCATGATCTCGTCCTGGCTCTTGGTCATCAGCAGCTTTTCGGCCTCGGCCTGCAGGCTGGCGGCCTTGAGCCGCTCCTCGTAGGCCTTCTCGATGGCGTCCTGCTCGCCGTCCAGCTCCTTGATCTTCTCGGAGGCCTGATCTCTGATCTTCTCGATCTCCTCCTGCAGGGCCTCTTTCTGCTGCTTTAATTCCAGCTTCCGCAGCCGTTCCTCCCGGCTGGCCACCGCCTCATCCAGCTGCTGCTGCAATTTCTGCCGGTTATATGCGTCCTGCTCATACTCCACCTCCCGGCGCAGTTTTTCGATCTTCCGCAGCTCCTCGGCGCTCTTTTTCTCCTCGTCCTCGGTGTCGGCCAGCTGGTCCAGCGCGGCGATCTGGTCTTCAATGGCCTGCACGCTGTCGTCCCGCCACTGCTCCCACGCCTCCCGGCTCTTGTCCAGCCGCTCGATCTCCGCGTCCCGCATGGCCTCGTAGCGCTTTTCCAGTGCGGAGACCACCCCGTCCGCCAGCTGATCGATGCTGTCCGCGTCCCGCTCCCTGATTTCCTTCTTGAGATCGTACACCTTTTCTTCCCATGCCATGATCTCCTCGGCGGTCATCTGGTGCTTCCGGCGAATTTCTTCCAGCCCGGCCAGTTCCTCCTCCAGACTGATCTCGTTCAGGTGCCGCCGGTGTTCGATGCGGTCGTAGTCCGCCTGCAGGGCTTTCTTGCGGGCTTCCTCGGCCTTCTTCTCAGCGTCGTCGGCCTTGCTGCCGCCACCACCGCCGCCGCCCCCGCCGCCGCTTTTCCCTGTGCCGCCGCCCAATCCCAAAGCGTTCAGCAACGCCAGCGCCGTCTGTGCCACGGCGATCAGCCCGTTCAACGCTTGAATCGACGGGCTGGTATCCACGTTGACGCTTCCGCTGATGGTCAGACTTTGCTTCGTCTGTTCCGCCCACCGAATCACGCCTTCCAGTTTCCCGGCGATCCCGTTTGCGGCGCTGCCCATGCTCTTTTCCGCGGAGGTGATCGCATCGTCCAGTCCCTCCATATTCTTGCCCAGCTTCTCCGTGGAGATCCCGGCCTGCTTCAGCACCGGCCGTAGCTGCCCCATGACCTTCCGATAGTCGTCCCCGCCCTTTTCACAGCTTTTCAGCTGACCGGCCAGTTTTTTCAGCCGCTCCAGCGCCTCCCGCTGCCGTCCCAGCTCCGCCAGCTGACGAATCAGGCTTTGAACGCTTTTTTCATTCCGCTCAAAATGCTCCCGAAGGCCCTTGGCCTGATCGCCCAGTTCTCCAAAAGCATCTCCTTGCGCTGCCGCCGTCTCGGCTGACTGACGCATCTTTTCCGTCAGCGCTTCCGCCTGTTCCCCGGTTTGCTGAAGCCCTCTTTGAATCTCCGCAGCCGCCTTTTCTGCGGCCTGACCGGTTTCCGCCAACCGGCTGCTCCAGCCCTCCGTGTCCAGCGACGTCGCCGGCCCCGCTTTTTCCCGAAGCGTCTGGAGCTTTTCCATCAGCGTATCCAACGCCGCCTCGGCCTCTTCAGCCGCCACCGTGATTCTGACGGTCAATTCATCGATCGTCATTCCTCTTCTTCCCTCCTTTCCTCAATCCAGCCATTCTCCTTCGCCGCCGAGAAACTCCGCCGCCTCCACTTCCTCCGTCTCCTCCCGATTCGGGTCATGCAGACGGTTCCATTCCTCAAAAATCGGCCCGATCTCATCCATGTAGTAATCGTTCAGCAGCTCCCGCTTGCTGATGCCGATGCTCAGCGCCGCGGCGATCAGCCCCTGGAACCAGTGTTCGCTCCGCCCATGAGAGCCCGCGCCCTTTTCCCCAGCGCTCCCATGGTTTTGATAAAATTTTCGATCCCGTTGACCTCCAGCCACGCCTCGGCCATTTCGCCGAGGCCGTCCAGCCCGATGCGCGCGTCTTCCAGCAGCGCCTGTTCTTCCACGCCGCTCAGCTTGGCGAACAGCCGCACCATCTCTCCCGGCAGCACCGCCAGCGCCCGCAGGAACAGCTCCTGCAGCTTTTCCCGGGTCAACCCGGCCAGCTCCGCCAGAATATCCCCTTCCTTTTTCTCGGGAAACAAAAGCCGCAGCGCCGTCCCCGGCAGTTCCTCCAGCAGGCTGCACGCCTCCAGAAACGCCCCGATGGGCATCTTTCGAATCTCATACCCCCGCACCGTCCGGCTCTTGGGCAGGGAAAGGGTCGCGCTGTTCTTGCTCGCCATGTGGATCGTCTCCTTTTTTCAAAATGGGTATACAAAAACCGCCTTGCCTTTCAGCGTGGCGGTCTGGATTTCCGGGTTCTGTTATTTCAGGTATTTTTCGGTATATTCGGTGGTTTCAAAAACCCCCCATACAGGGCAGAGTACTTTACATGTCTTCGTCTTCAATCTGCTCCATTTCGGCCATATAGGCTTTCATTTTTTCTGAGCAGTGTTGCTTCAAATAATCTTCAAATTCGATATCTTCATCGACAACTTCCCATTCATCAAGAAGTTTATCAAGTTCTTCTTGAAGTTCACGTGGCGGATCTGCTAACCGATACATATTATTTGATGACCCTCATTTCTTTCAGCGTGTCATATATAGCTTGGGTAAGCTCGTTTCCATTTCCTTTCACTTGCTTTTCCACGGCGTGCGCAACAACCTCATGCACTTTACTCCACTGACTCTCTACAATAGAACCAACCGTTCGTATTTGTAAAGTTTTGGCTTGTCTTGAATTTGCTCTCAAACCCAATCGCTTGAGTGCGCTTTTCAATACATCTTCCGATTTGAAGAGTCCAATGTTCTCCGCATGATGCGTCATTTCATGAATAACGGTGGCATACGCTTCTTCACGCGCATCTTGAATGGACGGATTTAAGGTGATCGTCTTGTAAAACGTAGAGTACAAAGCATACACATTGTTTTTCATGCGTTCTGCCTTGATTCGCTGTGGCGAAATGTTGCCATACATACTGATTGCCTTATCATAGCCGCGCATCGCTTCACGCTGTATCTCTACCGGCATAGCAGAAAATTCTTTGCTTAGAAGGCTGGTTCCGTCTGGCTTCCTGTACCGTGCGGCGATCTCTTCTGAGGTCATTTCGCCATAGTTTATTATACCACTTTCCCCGGTCTTTGCAACGGCAAAGCCCAGTTCCTGCCCGGTCTTTTTCGCCAGCCGCTCTTCTTCCCCTACCACCGGCAAGATCGTACACCGGCAGTTCGGGTGAAAGGGCGGCGCGTTTTCGCCTGCCTGCATAGTTGCCAGCAGGTAGCGCTTGCCATTCTGCTTGGCGCAGTACTGGCAGGTGCGGCGGTCTTGGGCCGTCAGAACTTCGTATTCCGTGCAGCCTGCATCCTCGTAGCTCTTTGCGGCTGTCTGGTTCTGCACGTAGCTGGTCTCCGTCCGCATCAGGCATTCCGCCGCCCGGTAGCCCACGCCGAAGCGATCCATGATGACGTTCGCCATCCGGCGGACGCTCTTGCCGCTCAAAAAGGCGGCTTCGATCTCGTCTTCCAGCATTTGCGCCAGATGGTCCGTGTTGCGCCAGATGCGGGCGGAGTAGTTCCGGCCCGACCACGCGGTGTCCATGGCCCGCAGAAGCCCATGCAGGTCGGGCACGGCTTGGCTCACCACCCCGCCGGTCATGTCCCGCATCATCTTCCGGGCGCTCTGGTAGCTCTTAGAGGCCGTCCATTCCCGCTGAGCGGCAGTCTCCCGTTCCAGCCGTGCCCCCAGCCCGTTCAGCCGCTCCCGGATGGCTTTTTCCAGCGCTTCCGCCCGGCTGACGCGGTAGCCGTAGGCCCGGCTTTCCTCGTCGGCAGGCTCCCGCAGCGCGGCGGCGGCTTCCTCCGGGGTCAGGTCAAAGCGCTTCGCGTATGTGCCGAGGATGCGCTGCACCTCGCCTTCCAGCTCCCGCGCCGCCTGATGGTAGGCCCTGCCCAGCCGGGCAAGGCGCTGCTCCGCGCCCCGCTGCGCGCCGTCCCTGGTGGCTGCCGCCCGCCGTGTCCAGTACTCTGCCGAGCGCGGCCTGGGGCCTCCTTGTGTTCGTCCTTAGAAAACGCCGGGGGATGGTTTTCCCTCCCCCGGCCTGCTTTTTTAAGTGGCCGGCTTCGTCTCTGCCGCCGTGATGAAGGCCGTGCACTTGGCCTGATTGCTCTTGTCGTCCTTGAGCTGCATCACCGCCCACGGCGCAAGGCCCGCCATGTTGGGCCGCTTGAACACGCCGGTGATGATAACCTCGCACACGGTCACACTGTCCTGCTTGGTGGTGAAGTTGTCGAACTTGATGCCCGTCAGCTGGAACAGCCGGTAGTTGAAATAGAAGGGCAGGCCGCTGACCGTGTCCACCACGAAGCGCAGGGCGTACTCCTTCCCGGCGGCGTTGAAGTCCGCCTCCAGCGTGTCGCTGGTTTCGTCGTAGGCGCCCAGCCCCAGATCGGCCATCCGGTCCAGCGGCACCTCCGCCATGTGCAGCTCCACGTCCTCGCCCATCACGTTCTTGATCTGGGCGTACAGGTCGTCGTCATAGTACAGGTCGGTACTGCTCTCCTTGGAGGTGCGGCTCATGCTGCCCGCGTAGGGCAGGCTTTCCGCCGCCGAGGTCTTGTAGCTGGTCAGCGTGTTCTCCGTCACCGGGGCCAGCGCGATGCCCTTGAATCCCGTTGCCGCTCGTTTCTGGCTCATTTTCTCATTCTCCTCTCTTTTATCCGATCCACTTTTTGTACCGTTCCACCCGCTGAAAAACCGCTTCACTGCTTTCTTCCCAGGCAAATTCCCGCTGATAGCCCAGTTTTTCCATCTCCCGCCGAATTTTCGGAGCCAGTTCATCCGCTTCCGTTCCCGTCCGGGCAAAGCAGCGCACATAGTATTCCGTTTCCGTCAGATACTCGGCCCCATCCCGTTCGTCTGCCCGTCGCTCCCCGGCCAATGTCACCACCGCGCAGGGAAGCGCCGCCTGCTGGCGGGGCCAGCTGCGGCTGACGTTTTTCAGCGTTTCGATGCTTCCCAGTGCTTCCAGAATGCACCGTTTCTCTCCTTCCGCGCTCAAGTTCATCCCTCCCGAATCGCGTTTCTGATCTCCCGGGCGATTTCCTCCGCCGCTTTTTCTTTCGTCATGGCAAAAGCGGGCAATAAAAAAGGCCGGGCCTCCTTTTTCCAGGTTCCCAGCTCCACATAGGCGGCATGGCCCGCCCCGGCGGCTACGCTTCCCGAAGGGCCCATGACCTGCGGCGCGATACTGCCCTTCAATTCTCCGGATCCCACCGGACATAACGCCTTCGCATTTTCCGCAGTTTCCATGCACAACCGTTCCACGGCGCTCGCTGCACCGGCGGCTATCGCCGCCCCCACTTTTTCCAGTCCCATCCATGCCTCCTAGATGCTTTTCAAAACCGCCCGCTGATGTGTCTTCCAGCGTTCCGGCGGTGCCGCGATGCGGAACCGGCATTCTCCCGCCGCCTCCAGCGCGATCCCCACACCTTCTTTCAGCTCCGTCTTTTCCTCCGTCAATAAAAGCGACATTTCCGCGCTTTCTTCGCCGTAGAGCCTTGCTGTCGTTGTTCCTTCCAACGGCTGGATCGTTCCCAGCAGTGCGACGCTCTCCGTCTCAAAGGCCGGTTCCATACCGTCTGCCATCCGCTGTGCTTTGGGCTGATGAAGCCATAGTCTTCTCATTCTTCCGCGGCTCAGTCCCATCAGACCACCTTCGCTCTTCGGTAGCGATTCAGCAGCTTTTCCAACGCCGAAGGCAGCCCTTCCATAGTCGTCTGTAAGCCGCCTTCTCCATGGACGGTTTCCCCCTCCATGCCGCGTCGGCGGTAGCGGAGGATCGCCAGTTCCAGCACCGCCCCTTCCAGCGCGGCAGGCAGGACGCTTCGCCCGGTATACCCCAGCGCATACTGCTCCGCATCCTCCAAAAGCGCCGTCAGCAGCGTGTCCTGCTCCTCATTGGAAATTTCCAGCCGAAGCCGCAGCGCTTCCAGCCCTTTCTGCTTGTCCATGCGGCTCTCCTTTCACTGTTTCCGGGCGCATTTAGGCCTTGTGATGCACGTAAATACCGGCGGTCTTGTTCTCGTACACATCCACCACGCCCACCTGACGGTAGCCGAACTTCCACGCGTCCGCGTCCGGGTTCTGTTCCGGCGTTACCACCTTGGGCGCGATATGCTTGGAAAACTGGATCACCGCGCCCCGGTGGATCACCATAAAGTTAATGTCCTTGCCGCTTTCATCCTTGGCGTAGCCGCCCGCCGTCTCGTCACTGGCCGTCTCGCCGCCCTTCTGTACCACCGTGCCGCTGTTCTGGTGAATGGCCGTATAGAAGCGGGTCTGAGGCACCGCCACCACGTCGGAGAAGCGGCGCAGCACTTCCCGGCTCTTGGTAGTGTCCAGATCCTCCACCTTGCCCAGCAGGCCGGACGTAATAAACAGCACCCGGTCCTCCATGGGCACTTCATCCGCGTCCATGGCGTTGATGGCCTCCCGCAGTGCGGTCACCACCGCCGCTCCGTCGTTCAGCGTACCGCTGCCCGAACCGACCCCAGCCGCGCCCGCATAAGTTGCAAAGCGGAAAGCGTCCAGCTCCGGCACCACCTTCGTGCGGATAAATTCCCCCGCCAGCATTCCGAAGGCCACGCCCGCCGTGTCTGCGTTGTCCATGTGATCTACCACGAACATACGGCCCCGGTCGAAGTTACAGGTCACCGTCTCGTTGGTCAGGTTCATTGCGCCGCCCACGTAGCCGCCGTTGCGGCTGTAGTCCGCCAGGCCGTCCATCGTCATCTTGGGGATCACCAGCTCGTTGGCGTTCGCCCCCGCCTGCACCAGCTCCGGGCGGCCGTCCAGCACCGCCGTCTTGCTGGCCTCCTTGTATACCTCGTCCAGCAGCGGCACAAATTGTTTGAATAGTGCGATCGAATTAGCCATCTCTTTTTCCTCCTTTTTCTTTTCCTTATTTCAGTCCCAGTGCCGACCGAAGCTGACCGGCATAAAGCGCGCTTTCCCCGCTTCGTGGTGCCGCGCCCTTCATCCGTTCGCCCACCGCCTTGTCCACCTGTTCCAGAAATGCCTTTTCCAGCGCATTCAGACTTTTTTCCAGACTCTCGTCATCCGAAAAATTCAGGCAGTCCGTCAGTTCCGCCGGCAGATTTCGCTGGGTCAGCAGCTCCTGCGCCCGGGCGCGGCGTTCCCGCATCTCCAGCGCCGCCTCCCGCTGCCGCAGCGTCTGTTCCCGTTCCAGCGCCAGCCGTTCCATTTCCGTGGGTTCGTGAACCGTCATTTCTTCCATGCTCTTTTCTCCCTTCCGTTTGTTTCTATAAAAAAAGCCGCCCTCGGCAGCTCTTTTTATCTCCTCTTTTCCTTTTCCATTTCTTCCATGGCTTTCTCCGCATCCTCCACAAAGGGCACCTGCCCAACCAGCAGCTTTTTCGGGGCTAACCCCTCATAGGCTTTCAGCGTTTGCGCCACTTCCAGCCGGTTCACCGGCAGACTTCTGGAAAAATGCACGTCGATCTCCTCTGCCTCCGGCAGACGGCAGCCCCGCAGCCGCAGAAAATACACCATCCGCCGAAGCCGCCACAGCAGCCCTTCCCGGAACCAGCGTTCTTTGCCCCTCATCAGCTGTTCCAGCCCGAACAGCTTGTATTCCATGGCCACGCCGCTCAGGTTTCCCGCAAAGGCCTCGTCGGTCAGGTCGGGCACGAAGCTCAGCTTGTGGATGTCCGCCTTCAGGCTGTCCTTCAGGATCTCCGTATCGCTTTCGGAAAGCTGTTTCGTCAGATACTCCACCCGCGCGTCTGCAGCAGGCATTTCCAGCGTTCGCGTTTCCCGAAGCCGCTGCTGTACGCTTCGTCCTTCTTCGTCCTCCTCCACTGTGGCCCCGTAGATCACCATCAATGCGTCGGTAAACTGCTGCTTGTCGTTTACCCGGTCGCTCTGCAGCGCGTCGTAAGCGTCGATCAGCGCTTTCACGCCTTCAAAATCGCCCCGTTCCCGCTGATTATTCCAGTATTCGGTCATGGGCACGCCGCCGAAGAAATGTCTCTCCCGCCCCGTCTCCCGAGGGATCTCTCCGCCGGTTCGCTCATAATGGACGTTCCATTCCTCCGTCATCACTTCGATTCGCTGGCCCGTCCGCTGAAAATGCCGGTTCCGCCGTTCCGTCAGCATCACGCCGAAGACCGGCCTGTGCTCCACGGTGTTGTCGTACACCACAAAGGCGTTTCTTGCGTCCGCCTGACAAAGCCGCGGCATGGCGTTTTCATCGGCGTAATACATTTCCACGCCCTTGCCGTAAAGGGCCGCGTCCGCCGCAAGTTCGCTGTCCACGCTGCCCGCCGCGCTGCGGCGCAGGCAGTCCAGCAGCGTCTGAAAGCCCGTCCATTCCCCGTTGACCGTGTATTGAATGGGTTCGCCCGTCAGATAGCCGCTGGTCATCGCCACGATGTACCCCGGCAGATCATGACTGAGCCGGTAATTCGGCGCGCCCCTTCCCCGCCACCGCTCGGAGATGCTGTGCTCCCCATCGTAATAATCTTTCAGTTCGTTCAACCGAAACCGTTCCCCGTCGAACTGCTTCAGCACTTCCCAGATCAGTTCCGGCGACGGCTCCCCGTCCGCCAGCCATTCCCGGTCGATCACGATCATTCGATTCTCCCCTTTCTGAGCCGCACGACCCGTTCGGTCATCAGCGGTTCCAGCGCGTAGCGCACTGCGTCGATGGTGTGGTTGTTTCGATCCGGGCATTCGTTCAGGAAGCACCCGTCCCGGCCCCGGGCGTATTCGTACAGGCTGAACTCTCGGGCGGCCTTGGGGCATCTTTCCCGGTCGATGACGATGGCGTTCAGTTCCTTCAGCCAGCGAATACCGTGCTCCACGCTGCCCGCCCCTTTTTTCGCCCCGATGGCGTTGACGTTTCTCCGTCTCAATTCGGCAATTTCCCGCGGCATGGCGCTGTCGCAGCGGATGATCTTCTCTCCCGCGATTTTACGGCAGCTTTCCGCCAGTTTTTCCAGGCTCTGTCCTGTCTGCACCGCTTCTTCCAACAGCAGCAGCCGCTTTCCCCGCTTGTCCCACGCGCACAGCACCAGCGCGTCCGGGTCGTTGGCGAATCCGAAATCCAGCCCCGCATACCGCACCGGGAAGCAGTCCCTTTCTTCCAGGGAAATCGCCCGCACGTCCAGATTGTCAAATACCTTTCCTCCCGTGCCCACGGCTTCCCCCAGATACATATGCCGGTAGGCCCGTTCGTCCCGTTTTTTCAGCCGTTCCGCCTGTTTCAGAAAAGTCTCGCCCAGCCATTCCGGCGGCATCTGCCGGTAGTCGCTCTGGTGCACCAGTCTCCCCTCGCAGGGGTTCAGCGCCTCTGCGTTCACCCAGTTTTGGGCGCTGACCGGCGGATTATAACTCAGCACCGTCACGCCCCTTTTCCCCCGAAGCACGCTGGCCTGGATCGTCCGTATTTCCTCCATTCCGCGAAAAGCGCTGGCTTCTTCAAACCAGAGCAGTGCGAAATATCCCTTGGGCAATTTCACGCCCTTGCTCTTTTCCGGGTCGTCCGCGCCCCGAAACAAAATGCGCTGTCCCGTGGGCCGATAGGTCATTTCCATCGGGTTCAGCCGGTACTGAAAGTACCCATTCATGCCCATTTCCTCCGCTGCCCAGCGCATCTGCGCCAGTACGCTTTCCCGCAGGCTTTCCGCCACCTTCCGAAAAATGATGACGTTCGCCTCCGGGTCTTTCAGCATCAGGCAAAGTGCCATCAGGCTGACAAAGCTGGACTTTCCGCTTCCCCGCCCGCCTTTCAGCCAGTACTCGTCGTGCCGTCCCTCATACATATCCCAGAACAGCCTCTCGAACGCCGGCGGCACTTTTTCTCCCAGCTTCACGTTCACTTCTTTTCCCCCCGTCCCGGCACGTCCATCACAATCTTCGGGGCTTCTGTGGGCGCTCCTTCCCGGTCGCCGAACAGCCCGTACTGTTTTCCCAGCAGTTCCGCCGCCCGCAGCACCTCGCTGGTTTTCGCTTCTTCCTCTCCGCGCAAAATCCGCGTCAGCGCCGCCAGCACCTCCTCCGCATCCGCAACCGCAGCAGGGGGTGACCCCCTGCACCCCAGCTCGCGTTCCAGTTGGCCAGTTTGCCCCTGCTCTCGCCGCGTGTCGCTTTTTAGGTCATTTTTCCCAGCAGGGGCAGTGCCCCTGCACCCCAGTTCGGCAGGGGGTGACCCCCGGCCCCCCCGCGCGCGGGCCCCGGGGGCCCGGTTCGCCGGCGTGGGCCCGGGGTGGCGGTTTTGGGGCGGTTTGCCCGCGGGGGGCGGGCGCCGGGGCGCACAGGGC
>ENA-UOJJ01005477-UOJJ01005477.1-human-gut-metagenome-genome-assembly--contig:-CS66-NODE-5477-length-10691-cov-6.472452_pt1 | contig 10691 bp, 5 predicted proteins | sample MGYA00242343_ERZ723890 | MGnify/ENA metagenome assembly ERZ723890 | reverse complement strand
CCGCAGGGATTGCACACGCATTTCTTATAGCTCTCGTTATAAGGGCAGCTCTGATTGGTGTCGCCGACTTTCCCAGCCTCACAGGTCAGGCTGTAGCCAAGCTCCTTGCAGGCGCGGATATTGTCGGTCTCACAGCTTTTGTAATAACCCGAGCCATACGGACAGGCTCCCTGCGGATATTGCGGAACCTGACAGCCTGTCACCTCATAGCCGTTGTTCTTGCACCAGGTGTCGGGGTCGATGCAGTCTTTGACATAAGAACCGTCTTCGGGACAGGCCTCGCCCTTGACATATCCGGCGGGACAGCCTTTATGGGTGTAGCCGCCCTGTTTGCAGATGTCTTCAGGCAGAAACTCCTGATTGCCGAAACTCAAATTGCCGTCATTGGCAATAAAATGAACGGCGGCCAGTTTGATAAAAGGGGAAGAAACAGGCCGCTTAGAAACTGCGGCGGCCTGAGGCCGTGATTCAAAGGTTTGGTTTTGGCTTGTATCTACGAGGGAGGCATACGCCGAATTAAACGAGACAAAGAGAGACGCCGGCAGAACTAAGGAGACCGCCGGTGACATTAACAGAGTTTTGCTGAGTTTTTTCATCATACACCTCACATATAACTGAATCATAGCCTGATTGTAAGGTACCACATCATCAAAACAATGTCAATATAAAATAAGCGACCCCTTTATTTTTGGCTAAACTCCCTAAATAAAAAGCCCCTTATTTAAGGGGCTTGTCGATATTTAGAAAGCATATGTCAGACCGGCGTTGACCGAATAGGTGCTGTCGTCTTCGATAAAGCGGCTGCCTTCCAGATAGAAATTAAACTTGCCGCGTTTATAATCGAAACGGCTGGACAGAACTGCTCGGTTGCGTTGTGTCTCATAGCTGTTCATGTGATAACGTCCCTGCAGTCCGACAATACCGGCGCTGACTGCCTGATAGGGGTTGTTAAACTCATGATAATAAGTTCCGCCCAGACGGATGTTCAGTTCATCGTCACCCATGGGTTTGAAACTCTTCTTGGCATATAAGCCGAGTCCGCCCTCAACGGAAAGGTTATTGCCGGAATCAACCCGGATATTTTACTTGGTGCGTCCTTGATACAGGCCGATAATATTGAATTCGGCCACCGGTTCCAACGTCAGCAGGCCCATATCCAGTTCATGGCGCGCTTCGTTAGTGATACCGTAGTAATAATTACGGGTATCGGCCTTATATTCCCCGGTATGGTCATAACGGGTATATTCACCCCAGCCCATACCGATTCTCGGCATCGAAACAACCTTGGTGCTGTCGGTTTCGAAAATCAACGGTGCCATAATTTGGGCAATGACTTCATCACGTTCCGCACCGTTGTCATAATCACTGCTGTATTTGGTGAAGCTGGCGCCGAGGCCGTAACGGAAGTTGGCGTTATATTTCTTGTCAAACAAAGCATAACCGGTGTGGGCCTCGTCTTCATAACCGCTCAGGCCGTTGGTGCCGTCCTGTTCGCGCTCAAAATAGTCATAGCCGACATGAACACGGAATTCTTTCGTGTCATTGTTGTTGAAGACGGCACTGTTGACCTGACGGTTGACATTGCGGAGAATATCCATATTTTGTTTGGCAAAATTGGGAATTAAGTCAAGCCCCAGATTACTGTATAAAGCCTGATTGAATTCTTCCATGCTGCCGGCCGTAATCATACCGTCATAAATTGTGTTGCGGATAGCATAATTGCTTTCCAGATAAGCCGCCTGGCTGGCATTATTAACCAGATTCGAGAAAGCGACACGGTTATAAACGATGTCTTTTTCGCTGGACGGTTTGTCGGAAGTGCTGCTGTCGTTGTCTGCCTCATCTTCGTCTTTGACTGTCGGCTGTTCGACGGCCGGCTCGTCTTCAGCCTGCGCCGCCGCATCGTCGGCAGAATCTTCCGCGCTGTCAACCAGAGAGACTTCCCACATCGGCGAAGCAGACATCAGGTTGACGTCAATTTCACTGGCCGTCAAAGCATTCCGGTTAACATAAACGTCTTTCTGTCCCTGTTCCAGCATCGCCCGGTCGCTGACGGCATATAAATCGCCGCTGATTTCGTTGCCGGCGACCATTGTTCCGGTTGAGGCAAGCAGAACTCTGCCGCCGCCCATTTCGTTAAGTTTGAACGAGGCGGACGTTATCATAGTGCCGCTGTTTTGCAGAGTTGCGCCTTGTTCCAGATGAATAAACTTGTTGGCGCAGCTGCCGCCGTCATCGCAAATGTCAACGCTGCCGGCCGAGGTGTCGCCGGTAATGGTTCCGCTTTGCGTTTGTCCGCCGGCAAAAACGATTTTACCCGAAGCATTGTTGTAGAAAGTGGATTTCCCGTCAACATAGATGCCTGTTCCGGCCGAACCGGCAGCCATATTAATCGTTCCGGCATTTTCAACCGAACCGCCGTTGACGGCCTTCATCCCGTAAGAAGTGGACGAAGTTCCTTTAATGTTAATGGTACCGAGGTTAATGGCGCGGGCATGCGATCCGTCGGCATACATGCCGACACCGCCGTTGCTGTTGACGGTGATGACACCGCCAGACGCATTGGTGACTGTCGTATCTATCGTTGTAGAGGTTACAATCATGCCTTTGCCGCTGTTGACGGTAATGGTGCCGCTGTTGACAGCATTCGCTCCGGCGGAAGATGTTCCGTCTGCCGCCATGCCGTTTCCGCTGCCGGTCGCGGTAATTGAACCTGTGTTGTTGACGGTAGCCCCTTTGGCCTGCAAAGCAGAGCCTGAACCGCTGAAGGTGAGGGTGCCTTTGTTATTTGCCGTGCCGCCGTTTTCCGCCAGCATCAGGTAAGAAGCGCCGGAACCGGCATTGATTTTTCCGCTGCTGCCGTTGGTAACAATTCCGCCGTCAGCGAACATGCCGATATTATTATTGGCATTAATTGTAGCATTGTTGGTTGCGGTGCCGGTTGAAGCCCTCATGCCCGAAGCTGCCGTATCTGCGGCGGAAACATTGATTGTTCCGTTGTTGACGGCGCTTCCCGAACCGGCCGCCCAAATACCGGTTGACCCGGCACCCGAGACGTTGATTGTTGCGCCTTTGTTATTGATGACTTTGCCGCTTCCTGCCAGTTTCATACCAGCGGCATTGCTGCCGACAACATTAATGGTGCCGGGCAAATCCTTTTCTTCATATTTGGGCTGGTCGTCATCGCCGAGAACCGGTTCTCCGTCTTCGTCCAAAACCGGAACCTGAACCGTTTTGCCGTTGGTTACGGTTCCGCTGCTAGCTGTCATTCCGATGGAACCTTCGCCGGCAACCGAAATCGTCGTTTGATTGTAGGCTTCGCCGTTGGCCGCATAGATACCGGAAGAACCGTTGCCGCTGGAGATAATGGTTCCGATATTGTCGGCCGTTCCGCCGTTGACATAAATGCCTGAGGAATTGCTGCCGCTGGCGGTGATGTCCTTGTTATTGGTTCCCGTGCCGCCGGTTGTTACTTCCATACCTTTGGAACCGCTTCCCGATGCGGTAATCGTTTTATCATTAACCAGCGTTCCACCGCCGGACATTCCGGTTCCGTTTGAGCCGGAAACCGTTATCGTTCCGCTGTTGGTAATGCTGCCTTTGGACGCGCGTATGCCGTAGCCGCTTCCGCCGACCTCAATGCGGGCACCTGCGGCGTTGGTAACGGTTGCCGTGTCGGCCCAAATGCCGTTGCCGTTTCCGGTAATCGTAATGACGCCGTTGTTGTTTATTGTGTTTGACGTTTCGGCCGGAGAAGTAGCAGAAATGGAAGAATTAATGGCACTGCCGCTGCCGTTGACCGTAATCGTTCCGTCATTGGTGACCGTTGCCCCGCTGTTTGCGTTGCTGGAAATGTTAATGCCGTCGGCACTGCTGTCTTTCTCGGTTGTGATGCTGGCGCCGGCTTTGTTGTTGACCGTTCCGCCGGCTGCTTCAATGGCCGCCGAACCGTCGGCAATGGTAATCGTTCCCTCGTTGTTGACGGTTCCGCCCTTGGTAGAGGTAATGCCTTTGGAACCGGTTCAGTCAACATTGATTTTTACTTTATTGGTAATGCTGACCGTGTAGGTATCCGAAGCCAGAGTCATGCCGGAAGAATTGGTTCCTTTAACGTTAATAATCCCTTTAAGGTCGTTCAAAACTGTTCCCGTAGCCGTTTCGCTCATATAAATGCCGTGCGAGTTGCTGCTGTCTTCGCCGATTTCCAGCGTACCGTTGTTGGTAACCGAACCGTTCCCTTTGGTATAGATGATAAAGCCGTCTTTGCCGTTCAGGTCAATTTTACCGCTGTTGGTAATATTGTTTCCGTCTCCGGCGATAATAACTTTGGAACCTCCGGCGCCAACCGTGACATTGCCGTTATTTTGGAAATTGCCTTCGTCGGAGTCCGTTGTGCTGAACAGAGTATAATCTTCGGCGTTAATGACGATATCACCGTTATTGATGGCCGTACCGTCATTCGTTGTCGTGAAAATGGTACCGTTGCCGCCGTTTAGGGTGATAGTTCCGCTCTTGTCGTTGATGACGGTTCCGCCGTTTGCGGTCATGCCGACGGCATTGTTGCCGTTCATGTTGATATGTCCGGAGTTAATGGCCGTTGCTCCGTCACCGGCGATCATGCCCGTACTGCCGCTGCCGCCGACAATTGCCCCGGTTCCGTTGTCAACGCCGATGTTGATCGTGCCGAAATTTTCGGCTTTGCCGCTTGTGGTCTGCATACCGACGGAGTTATTGCCGTACAGGTTAATTGTTCCCCCGGCAACATTGGTGATTTCGCCGTCGCCTTCGTCAAACAGGCCGAACGCATTGTCTGAATGCATATTGATCAGACCGTGATTCAGTCCGTTGCCGCCGTTGACGGAGATACCGTAGGTTTCGGAGTTGACCGAACCGCCGGTAACGTCGATTTGCCCGAAGTTTTTGGCCGTTCCGTCCTGCATGGACATACCGTATGAATTTTGCATATTGGGCGTTCCGGTAATGGTAATTGTTGCATCTTTATTGTTAAACGATTCGCCGCTTTCGCCCATAATGCCGTATCCGCCGTTGGTCAGGTTGATTGTTCCGTTATTGGTCAGTGTACCTTCGGTAGAGGCCATGCCGTAACCATACATGCGGTTGATGTTGATTGTGTTGTTGTTATTGGCCCGTCCGTCGCCGATAGACATGCCGTAGCCGACTTCTTTGCTGGCCGCATAGTCATAGCCGTTCAGGTTGATAATTCCGTCATTGTCAATCTGGGCCCGTTCACCGCCGGCGGAAATCATACCATAGTTTTCTTTGCTGTTTTGAGTGCTGGTTAAGGTAATGGTGCCCCGGTTGACCGCAGTGGCATTTTCTTCAACCGAAATGCCGGTCGAATTGGCGCCGGTAATTTGAATCGTAGCGTCTTTGTCATTAACCGCATTGCTGCCGGAAGATATGCCGACAGAATCCTCACCCTGTGAAATATTAATTGAGCCCTGATTGGTAACGGAGCCGGAGGTCGATTTGATGCCCGTGCCGCTGACCAATTGGATTGAGCCGGTTTTGCCGTTCAGAACGGCGCCGCTTTCGGAAGCCATACCGGTTGAACCGATACCGTTCATGACAATCTGTCCGTGGTTGGTATTGGTTCCCTGCGTTGTGTACATGCCGGTGCCCTTGCGGGTGAAAGTAATTTTACCCGTAGCCGCGTTGGTGGCCGAGGCCGAATTTTCGCCATACATGCCGTAAGAGTCGGCATCGCCGGAAAGAATAACGTCCATGTCAATCGATCCTGTGTTAAGCATGGTGCCGTTTTGAGCATGAATGCCGTAGGAAGCTTCGGTTGTCGTACTGTCGGTGCCGTTGATTTTGATTGAACCGTTGTTTTCGGCAGTGCCGTCTTCAATAAACATACCGTTGGAACCGTTGGCATATTTGATGTCAATCACGCCGGTTTCCGTATTTTGAATTTTGGCGCTGCTGGCATTATTGGCCGTTCCCGCTTCCGTCGTAACGTTCTGCCGGATGGTCATGCCGTCGCCGCCGTTGCTCAGTGTTATGGTGCCGCTGTTTGTTCCGGTTCCGGCGTTAATCTGGAGGCCGGTGCCTTTGGCCAGCATTTTGATTGTGCCTTTGTTGACAACGGTTCCGCCGTGCCGGGTTGCCATGCCGAAACCGTCGGTGCTGTTGACGCTGATGGTTCCGCTTTCGGAATTGACGATGGTCGGATTAAGGGTGTTGAATTCGGAGTTGGTTCCTTCGCCGCGAACACCCAGCATACCGTAGCCGCCGATTCCTCCGGTGACCGTGATTTCTTTGTTATTGACGATTGTTCCGCCGTGTACAGACAGCATTCCGGCATGGGAATTGGTAATGTTGTTGGTGCTTTCCGGCGCAATCGTCAGGCGGATGGCGCCGTTGTTTGTTGCTGTGGTATGAGCGTCTGAGCGAATACCGACAATGCCTCCGGTTCCGTTCAGCAGATTGCTTTGCGTCGAATCATAGGTACCGCTGTCGCCGAGATTGACGTTCAGATCAATGACGCCGTTGGCGGCGTTGGTAATTTCAATAAACCCGGTACGGCGCAGTAGCTTTGTTCCCTCCAGAAACGCCTTTTCCAAAAAGCTGCCCATACCGACCAGAGAGGTAGAAATTGTCTTGTCGGGCGTTGCTGCGGCACTCAGGGAAATATTACCGTTGTTAATCAGCTGGGTCGGAATGGTGCCGGCCGGATTTTGCACTTGGTTAATCAAACGTCCCTGCATACCGATTAAAGTACCGGCAACACTGTCAACCGCAGCGTTTCCGGTGATTTTTCCGTCATTGATGGCGGTGGAGGAGGTATCGGCATACATGCCGTCCACTTGGTCGGTGGCGGTAGTGCCCTGAAAGGCAATGTCTATGTTTCCGTTGTTGCGCACCAGTGATTTATCACTGGCAATCATGCCCAGCGTTCCGTTGCGGGCGATAATTTTAAGCGTATTGTTGTTTATGGCGTTAGAGTTATGCAGTGCCACCATGCCGGCGGTATTGTTCTGCAGGGGAATTGTTGCGCCGACTTCGGTGCCGGTCAGGGGAATTTTGCCGTTGACGACCTGATTGCCGTCAATCGCTTTCATTCCGACCTGAATATATTTGGTATAATCAAGCACGGAGTCGTTCAGGTTAATCACGTCAACCAGATTTTTGGTTTCATCACCCACTTTGATTTGAGAATCATTGCTCAGCGTAAAGTTGCTGTCATTTTCGCCGTTGGTGATTTTTACCGGCGTATAGGGGCTGTTTTCGGGAGCGGAAGGCGTTTCCGTACCGACAAAAGCGCCCAGACTGTCGTCCGTCGGCGTAAAGCTGTCATTCGGCGGAAAATAGTAATGGTGTTTTTTGCCGCCACCGCCGCCGCTCAGAGCAATTGCAGCAATGCCGCCGGCCAGAAGCAGGCCGCCGATAACCCAGGTTGTGGTTGAAAAGACGAATTCGCCGTCTGCAAATTCTTTATAGGCGTCGCGGGGCGTAGCGGTTACCGGCGTTGCCCGGCTCGAGGCCATGAAATAATCATATTGCTGCGGCGGAATGTTCTGAATGCAGGGATGCCGAGGATTTGCGCCGGAAGCATGAAAAGCGTTATATGCCGTATAATTGTTTTGGTAGATTGAATGACACAGGCCGGTGTTGCCGTATCTGTCGGTCGCATCAATGTTCATTCCGCGCTGAACGGCAGCACGCAGAGCCCTGACATTCCCTTGTGAAGCCAGGCTGTACATCTGGGCCAGGCTTATCGGGGGCAGGGGTGCCGCAAAGGCCGAAAGCGTGGTCGCAATGTAGAAAGAAACCATTGTCAGATAGGTAACAATGCTCTTGAAGCTGAAAATTTTAAATTTCATCAATCTACTACCATGGTTAAAAATATATTTGTCGACAGAGTATTTTTAACTTAGGCGTAAATTTCCGTCAATCGCGGTGCGCAGGTTATACCACGGTTTTTAACTCTTTATTAATATTTTTAAAATTTCGTTGCTATATAATTAATCGTCGCCTACAATTTGTCAGGTCTCATAAATAGGAAGAAAAAATGAATATCTACTCAAAATTGTCGGATTGGCAAAAACGCGGTCTGATTACTGCGGAACAGCAGCAGAAAATTACCGATTATGAAAACAACGTCAGGCGCCCGATGCTTTATCATGCGCTTTTGTTTTTAAGCTGTTTTTGTATCGGCATCGGTGTGATTGCCGTCATTGCCGCCAATTGGGAGGCCATTCCCGCCGCAGTTAAACTCGGCGTCGATTTTGCTCTTCTTTGTACGGCTGCATGGGGAGTATGGCACAGCCGCAGAAAGGGAAGGAACCTGGCCGCCGAGGCACTGTTGACGGCCTTTGCCTTGCTTGTTCTCGGTTCAATCGGCCTGGTCGGGCAGATATATCATTTGCCGGCGCATGGATTGAACGCTTTGCTCTTCTGGTCGGTTTTAACTTTTCCCCTTCTGTTCCTGAGCAGCAAGCCGTTGTTTCCCGGTTTGTGGTTTATTGGCTTTTTCCTGTCGCTGTATGACCGCCTGTCTGATTATCGCTGGTTTGCCGATTTCATTGACCGGTTGTTTGATCGCAATGATAATTTCGGTATCTGGAGCGGCCTGTTTGCTATGCTGGTCTTTTACCGCCTGCTGCAAATGCTGCCGCATCCGGCCATTCAAAAGGCTTGGCGGCATCTGACCGTTTTTGCTTTTGCATTTTGCGCTTTTGTGCTGGATGCTTTCAGTTTGAAAGATTGGTCCTATTTTCGGACGGATAATGTTTCACTCGGTTGGACGGTTTGGGGCTTGTCAGCACTTGCGCTGGCCGGGTTCGCTTTCGCTTGCCGGAAAACTTCGTTGCGGCCGGGAATAGCCGCGGCTGCCGTCATCTTTGTTTATGCTTTTTTGACGGATATGCTGCCCGCCTGGGAAGATGAAACTTCCGCCCTGATGATGATTGCTTTGCTGTCGGTGGCGGGAATTTATGCATACCGGCACAATTATCCGCGTTTGCTGAATGTAAGCACGGTTTTGATTGCGTTGCGCTTTTTTGGTGTTTACCTTGAGGTCTTCGGCTCCATACTGTCAACCGGAATGGGACTGATTGTCTCCGGGCTGGCCTTTGCCGCGATAGCCATCATCTGGCAAAAGGTACGGCGCCGTTTGCTGCATAATGTCGGGGAGAAAAATCATGATTAGAAAAAATTGGGCTTTGCCGGCTTTGGCTTTTCCGATAGTCGTTCTCCTGATATGGACGGCTGGTCTGCAATACCTCAGCCTGACCGCGCCGCGGGTTATGGTAACGGTAGAGGGGTATGACCCCCGCAGTCTGATTTCCGGGCATTATTTGGAATTGCAGCCTGACTGGACGCGAACGGATTGTAAAACATTCGGCGGACAAACCTGTCCGAAGGATAAATTTGAAAAAGTTTACCGTTTCTACCTTCCGGAAGATGTTGCGCCGCAGCTGGAACGGATGATAAACCGCACCCGGCCGCTGATGCAGCTGGAATTTGCCCTTGCAGACGGAAAACCGCTTGTCCGCGAACTCCGCATTGATAAACGGCATTGGTCTGACTGGTACCGTGAGCAGATGAAAAACGTGAAAGAGTAATTATATTCCTCTGCGGAGGAAAAATGGTTTATTTGTATCTCGCGTTAAGCGGCATTCTTGACGGCGGCGTCATTTTCGGAGCCAAGGTTTTGTCAAACCTCGGAGCATCTTTGTTTGAGCTAATGATTTATCCGAATCTGCTTTCCGTTTTGTTTATTGCTTATTTTGCCCGCTGTGATTTGCATAAGCTCTGGCGCATACCTTTGAAAATGAAATTTCTGTTTGCCGCCGCTCTGTTTTTCATAACGCTGGGACAATATACGCCGATCTTTCTTAAAATTCCGGTTACATTGGTCGTATTGCTGATTTATTTGCAGCCGGTTTGGACCATTTTGATCGAACGCTTTTATTTTCGCCGCCGCCAGACGCTGCTGAACTGGTTTCTGGTCGGCTGTATGATTGTCGGCCTGTGGTTTCTTATCAATCCGAGCGGCGGGACGGAGTTATCGCCGTGGGGTGTCCTTCTCGCGGTTCTCGGCGGTGTCGGATTGTCTTTATGGCTGATTGTGGCTCAATATTTCAGCCGGCAGAATGTATCGCCTTCCGGAACATTTCTCGCGGCCAGCGTTTATACGCTGATACCCGTTTTTGCACTCTATTGGATTTTAAGGATTTTGCCAGAGTTCAACGGCGTCCGGATATTCAGCCTGGAAATGCCGCTGCAGCTGTGGCTTTATTTTGTCATCTACACATTAGCTTCTTATGTGGCGCCCAATCTGCTGCTGTTTGCCAACAACCGCAATGTCAGTCCGGTAATTGTCGGTATGCTTCTGCTTTTGGAACCGGTAACCGGGTTGTTCTTGGATTGGATGTTCCTCGGCAAACCGCTGACCTGGAACATATTGCTCGGCGGCGCCATAATTCTGATTTCCAATGCTGTTCTCATACGAACGCAGGAGTAAAAATCTTTTTGTACAAAATTTATTGTAAAATGTCCGAAAATGAGGTATGCTGAAAATCTAAAACAGTATAATGAATTTTCTATTATTAATATATTAAACAAAAAAAACGTATGAGTTACATTGCATTAACACTGGGTTTTACCGCTTTGTTTGCGGTTCTGAGTTTTCACAAAGAGTATAAAACGACATGGAGCATTCT
>ENA-UOJJ01005472-UOJJ01005472.1-human-gut-metagenome-genome-assembly--contig:-CS66-NODE-5472-length-10698-cov-4.626891_pt1 | contig 10698 bp, 8 predicted proteins | sample MGYA00242343_ERZ723890 | MGnify/ENA metagenome assembly ERZ723890 | reverse complement strand
CGGCGCGACGCGCCCGATCCGGCGCTGCGGAGCGGCGCCTGCGCGATGACCAGCATTCCCATTTCGTCGCAAAGTTCGTACAGATTTTCGTCGATCTGGCCCGGAAGGGGGAGCAGGACGGTCGTGCCGCCGTATTTGGCGCTCTCCAGCCGGGCGGCCGTCAGCGACGTGCCGTCGATCGTCCCCAGCCGGAGCTCCACCGGCCGGCCGTTGAGCAGGAGCTCGCCGTCGCGCATTTCGACCGTGCGGAATCCCACGAGCCGGGTCTGGTACTCGGTATAGCGCCCCGCGGTCTGGGTGCGCAGCTGCAGGCGGTAGCGGGTGGGGGTGTCGGGCGACCAGAGTTCGTTTTCGGGGATGGCGACCGTGAACCGGAGAGTGTCCTCCCCGCGCATGGAGAGGGTGATCTCCTCGAATCCGCACTTGACCGAGGCGCCCGAAGGGCTCTTCAGGTCGTAGTGGATGCGGGCCTGCTTGGGGTTCAGGGCGTCGCTCTTCACGACGATGCCCACTTCGGCCAGGTAGCTCCCGTCGACCGGACGGGTGATGGCGAAGCAGTCGCGGATCCGGATGGTGGGCTGCGAGATCAGCTCTGAGGCGCTGAGTTCGGTCACCGGGTGGGCGAAGTCGTCCAGCGGGGCGTCGGGCCGCAGCTCCGGGATGCGGAGCTCCAGCCGGTTGGCCCCCTCCTTGAGCAGCTTCGTCAGGTTGAACTCGGCGGGCATCGCTCCGTTCAGTACGTGGCCGGCCGGGCGGCCGTTGACCGTCAGCTCGTAGCCGCCCGGCGCCGAGGCGATCCGCAGCAGCACCTGGCGGTTCGCCCACGAGAAGGGGACGGAGCAGTCGGCCGCGTAGCGGGTCCCGTCCGATCCGGCGACGGGCTGCCACGCTACCGGGCGCAGGTAGCTGCTGCTCTCCCCGGCCGGCAGGTCGAACCGCTGGGCGGGAATCGTGTGGGGGCGGGCCGGTTCGCGGCCCGAAGCGGGTGCGGCAGGGGAGCCGGCGGGCTGCCCGAAAGCGGCGGCGAGAGAAAACAGAGCGAGGAGCGTGACGATTTTGCGCATATATTTCCTATATTTGTCGCGTAAAGTTACGAAAAAAAACGAAAGTGGCGATGGATGGACTTCCGAAACTCAATTTTCCTGCCGTTCGGCTGCGGGCCCGCCGGACCGACGGCGGGGTGGAGGTGTGGGACCCGGTGCGCGGCATGTGGCTGGTCCTGACCCCCGAGGAGTGGGTGCGGCGCCATCTGATCGGCTGGCTCGAGGAGCGGGGCGTCGCGCCGCAGCGGATTGTGCAGGAGTGGCCCGTGAAGCTGAACGGACAGCCGCAGCGGGCCGATGTCGTGGCGGTCGACCGCCAGGGGCGGCCGCAGCTGCTGGCGGAGTGCAAGGCGGCGTCGGTGAAGATCGACGGCGCGGTGCTGGATCAGGCCGTGCGCTATAATTCGGTGGTCGGGGCCCCCTGCCTGATGCTCACCAACGGACTGACGCACTATTTTTATCTCTATGAGGAGGGGCGCTACCGGCCGCTGCGGGAGCTGCCCGCCTCGTTCGACCGGAATCTATGAAACGTATGCAGAACATTCGGAAACAACGCATCGGCGAGAACCTGATCTACGTCATGGTCTGGCTCGTCATCATTCTGGTGCCGATCCTGAGCTCCAAGATGCTCGGCGAGGAGCACGTCGATCTGGAAGCTATCTTCACCTCCTGGCGGAAGATAGCCCCCTATCTGCTGCTGTTCGTCATCAACAATGGCCTGCTCGCCCCCAAGCTGCTGCAGAAGCGGCGCTACGTGCTCTATGTGCTCTGCGACCTGGCGGTCATCACGGCCATTTTCGGAGCGGTGGATCTCTACGAGCAATATTTTCTGAAGGTGATGCCCGACACCGGAGCCGTCATCGCGAACCGCAAGGCGTCGTTCTCCGATCTGGCCCTGCCGTGGAATATTCTGCTGGGCCTCTTCATGACCGGAGCGAACACCATGATCAAGATGCTCTATCAGGCCATGCGCAACGAACAGGAGATGGAGGCGCTCAAACATCAGAACCTCCAGGCCGAGATCGACTACCTGAAGTATCAGATCAATCCCCACTTTTTCATGAACACCCTCAACAACATCCACGCCCTGATCGACATCGATGCCGACGGGGCGAAGGACGCCGTTATCGAGCTCTCGAAGATGATGCGCTACGTGCTCTACGACTCGGGGCAGCAGAGCATCTCGCTGGAGCGGGACATGCAGTTCCTGCAAAACTACATCCAACTGATGCGGATCCGCTATGCCGAGGAGCTGGACGTGCGCATCGACTATCCCGAGCGCGAGGCGGCCGGGATCTCGATTCCGCCCCTGCTGTTCATCGTCTTCGTGGAGAACGCATTCAAGCACGGCGTGTCGGGCAGCCGGGCCTCGTTCATTCATATCGGGGTGACACTGGCCGGGAAGCTGGTGAACTGCACGATCGTCAACAGCAAACGCCCCCGCAACGGCGCCCACGCTCCGGGCATCGGCCTGAAGAACGTGCGTAAGCGCCTCGACCTGATCTACGGCGATCGCTACCGCCTCGAGCTGACGGATGCGGCCGACACCTATACCGTTCAACTTACGATACCCCAATACCATGATTAAGTGCATCGCCATCGACGACGAGCCGCTGGCGCTCCGTCAGATCCGCAGCTACGTAGGCTGCACCCCCGAACTGGAGCTGGCCGCCACCTTTTCCGACGCCCTCGCGGCCAGCGAATACCTGCGCGGCGAGGAGGTCGACCTGATCTTCGTCGACATCAATATGCCCGACCTCAACGGGCTCGATTTCGTGCGGACGCTGGAGCGGAAGACGCTGGTGGTCTTCACGACGGCCTATTCGGAGCACGCCGTCGAGGGATTCCGGCTCGATGCCGCGGACTACCTGCTCAAACCCTTCAGCTACGACGAGTTCCGGCGCGCGGTGGCCAAAGTGAGCTCGCTCCACGAGCTGATGCAGCTGGCCCGCCGCTCCGAAGAGGCGGGCGGCGAACCGGTGGGGGAGCCCGCCGAAGCGGTGGCCGAGAGCCCGGAGTACATCTCCGTCAAGGCCGACTACAAGGTCTCGCTGATTCGGATCGCCGACATCGTCTACGTCGAGAGCGAAGGGGAGTACGTGCGGCTGCACCTGGCCGACGGCTCCACGCTGATGACCCTTTTCCGGCTGAAGAACATGGAGAGCGCCCTCCCGTCCGAGAGCTTCATGCGCGTGCACCGCTCGTTCGTGGTCAACCTGAAGTACATCACCGGCTACGCCAAAGGGCGGGTCTACATCGGCGAGAGCGACTGTCTGCCCATCGGTGACAACTACCGGCAGGCCTTCCAGCAGTATGTAGACAGCCACTTCCCCAGCATCGGTTAGCGCCGGCGGACGATAATATTTTCGGTATAAAATTGCTTTTCTGAAGATAATATCGTATCTTTGCGCGCTATTTAAGCGAAGATTCGAAACAAAATAACAGATTCGTTACTTATGAATATCGTAAAAGAACAACGCGAACAAAACACGCTGCTCATCAAGGTGACGGTGGGCGAGAGCGATTACGGCGAGGCCGTAGAGAAGGCCCTGCGCGACTACAAGCGCAAGGCGAACATCCCCGGTTTCCGTCCGGGCATGGTTCCCATGGGCATCATCCGCAAGATGTACGGCAAGGGCATGGTCGCCGAGCAGTCCTATCGCACGGCTTCGAACGCCGTGTTCGAGTATCTCCAGAAGGAGAAGATCGACTACGTGGGCGACGTGATCCCCTCGGAGGAGCAGGGCGATTTCGATTTCGAGAACAACACCGAGTTCGAATTCATGTTCGAGGCCGGCGTGGCTCCCGCCATCGAACTGGAGCTTTCGCAGAAGGATAAGCTGACCTACAGCTCGATCAAGATCGACAAGAAGATGCACGACGACTACCGCTCGAACTACCTGCGCCGCTACGGCCGTCTGGTGGACGTGGAGAGCGTGGAGTCCGACGAGGCGCTCACCGTGACCCTCGACAACGGCGACATGCAGGTGCAGGACGCCTACGTGGGTCTGATCTCGATGAACGACGAGGAGCGCAAGCCCTTCCTGGGCAAGAAGGTGGGCGACAAGATGCACGTGAACGTGAATGAGCTCTACAAGAGCGCTTCGCAGCGTGCTGCCATCCTGCAGGTGAAGGAGAACGAGCTGGAGGGCATCAACCCCGAGTTCGAGCTGGAGATCACCAAGATCCGCAAGTTCGCCGATCCGGAGCTGAACGAAGAGTTCTTCAAGATGGCCTTCCCCGCCGGCAACGTGACCGACGAGAAAGGTCTGGACGCCTTCCTGGATGAGCAGATCGCCGCCGAGCTGCGTCGTGAGAGCGACTACCTCTTCACGCTCCAGCTGCGCAACTATCTGCTGGAGAAAGCCAACCTCCAGATGCCCGCCGAGTTCCTGAAGCGCTGGCTCTACGTCATCAACGAGGGCAAGTTCTCGAAGGAGGATATCGAGAAGGACTTCGACGCCTTCCTGAAGATGTTCACTTGGAACTATCTCCAGAAGCACTTCATCCAGGAGGAGAAGATCTCGGTTTCGGCCGAGGAGGCGCTTGAGGAGGCTAAGGCGCTGGCTCAGGCCCAGTTCGTCCAGTACGGAATGCCCGCCGCTCCGGCCGACATGCTGGAGAACTACGGCAAGCAGATCCTTTCGGACAAGGAGCAGTCGCAGAAGATCTACGAGAAGCTCTACGAGGTGAAGGTGGTCGAGGCCGTGAAGGGCAAGATCAAGATCACCGAAAAGGCCGTTTCGTCCGAAGACTTCGCCAAACTGGCCAAAGAGATCTGATTCGGGAATCTCCGACCTTACTCGGACTCTGCGGGCGCGATGTTTGCAGAGTCCGATTTTTACATGAAGAGAGAGTCCGATTCATCGATAAAAGATAATGACTTATGAACGAATTTGAAAAATACGCCCGGGGACACTGCGGCATCAGCAGCCTCCGGCTGCACGACTTTCGCTCCGTGCAGGCAAGCTACGTATCGCCCACGATCATCGAGGAGCGCCAGCTGAACGTCGCCACGATGGACGTCTTCTCGCGGCTGATGATGGACCGCATCATCTTCCTGGGGGCGCCGATCTACGACGACGCGGCCAACATCATCCAGGCCCAGCTGCTCTTTTTGGAGTCGGTCGATCCCGAGAAGGACGTGCAGATCTATATCAACTCGCCCGGCGGATCGGTTTCGGCCGGTCTGGGCATCTACGACACCATGCAGCTGGTGAGTTGCGACGTGGCCACCATCTGTACGGGTCTGGCCGCCTCGATGGGTGCCGTGCTGCTGACGGCCGGAGCCGCCGGCAAGCGTTCGGCGCTGCCCCATGCCCGGGTGATGATCCATCAGCCGCTGGGCGGCGCGCAGGGGCAGGCCTCGGACATCGAGATCACGGCCCGCGAGATCCTGCGCACCAAGCGCGAGCTTTACGAAATTCTGGCCAAGCATTCGGGCGTCGACTACGAGAAGATCGAGCGCGACGCCGACCGCGACTACTGGCTCTCGTCGGCCGAGGCCAAGGAGTACGGTCTGATCGACGACGTGCTGACCAAACGAGAAATACCCGAACGATGACACACAGAAAAAACGGTAACAACAATACGGATCCGATGGAGCACTGCTCCTTCTGCGGCGCTGCGCGCAACGATGCCAAGACCCTCTTCAGCGGTGCCGACGGCGCCCATATCTGTTCGGACTGCCTGGAGCGCGGCCATCAGATGCTGGCGGAGATGCAGCGTACGGAGCGTGCCCGCCTGCCCTTCACGCGCGAGGAGCTCTGGAAGCCGGCCCGCATGAAGGCCTTTCTGGACGATTACGTGATCGGTCAGGACGAGGCCAAGCGCTACCTCTGCGTAGCGGTCTACAACCACTACAAGCGTTTGCTCTACAAGGCCGAACAGACCCGCAAGGAGCACCGGAGCGAATCCGGCGACCTGAACGAGGTGGAGATCGACAAATCGAACATCGTGCTGGTGGGTCCCACGGGTACGGGCAAGACGCTGATGGCCCGCACGATCGCCAAACTGCTGCAGGTCCCCTTCACCATCGTGGACGCCACGGTGCTCACCGAAGCGGGCTACGTGGGCGAGGATGTGGAGAGCATCCTCTCGCGGCTGCTGCAGGTGGCCGATTACGACGTGGCGCAGGCCGAACGGGGCATCGTCTTCATCGACGAGATCGACAAGATCGCCCGCAAGGGGGACAACCCCTCCATCACGCGCGACGTCTCGGGCGAGGGTGTGCAGCAGGCGCTGCTGAAGCTGCTGGAGGGCACGACGGTCAACGTGCCGCCTCAGGGGGGCCGCAAGCACCCCGATCAGAAGTTCATTCAGGTGGATACCCGCAACATTCTCTTCATCTGCGGCGGTGCGTTCGACGGCATCGAGCGCAAGATCGCCCAGCGGCTCAACACCCGCGCCGTGGGCTTCGGACAGCAGGAGCGCAACACGATCGACCGTCAGAACCTGATGCAGTACATCACGCCGCAGGACCTGAAGTCGTTCGGTCTGATCCCCGAACTGGTGGGACGTCTGCCGGTGCTGACCTTCATGCGTCCGCTGGACCGCGACGCCCTGCGGTCGATCCTCACCGAACCGCGCAACGCCATCGTCAAGCAGTACAAGAGCCTCTTCCGCATGGACGGCATCGAGCTCGAGTTCGACGATGCGGTGCTGGATTACGTGGTCGACAAGGCGATCGAGTTCCGTCTGGGAGCCCGCGGCCTGCGGTCGATCTGCGAGACGATCATGATGGACGCCATGTACGATCTCCCCACGCAGGGCTGCGACCGGTTTGTCGTAACGCTCGATTATGCGCAGAAAAAGATCGGCGCGGCGAATTTTTCCGGACTGAAACGTGTAGGATAAGCCGATTTTTGTTATCTTTGTAGATAAGAATAATTCTATTACGCACGATATGACTACAAACTCCAAATTGACGCGCGCGGCCGACAACATCCGTATTCTGGCTGCGGCGATGGTCGAAAAGGCGAAGTCCGGACATCCGGGCGGTGCCATGGGCGGCGCCGACTTCATCAACCTGCTCTACGCCGAGTTCCTGAATTACGATCCCGCCCGCATGGATCACCCTTTCCGCGACCGCTTCTTCCTGGACCCGGGCCACATGTCGCCGATGCTCTACGCGACGCTGGCGCTGGCCGGCAACTTCACCGTCGAGGATCTGCAGAACCTGCGGCAGTGGGGCAGCATCACCCCCGGACACCCCGAGGTGGACGTGCTGCGCGGCATCGAGAACACCTCGGGCCCGCTGGGTCAGGGACACGCCATGGCGCTGGGCGCCGCGATCGCCGAACGATTCCTCGTGGCCCGCTTCGGCGAGTGGATGGCCCACAAGACCTATGCCTACATCTCGGATGGAGCCGTCGAGGAGGAGATCTCGCAGGGCGTGGGCCGCATCGCCGGTCACCTGGGCCTGCACAACCTGATCATGTACTATGACGCCAACAACATCCAGCTCTCGACCCGCGTCGACGAGGTGGATACGGAGGACGTCGCCATGAAATATCGCGCCTGGGGCTGGCGCGTCGAGTCGGTGGACGGCCATGACGTCGATGCCCTGCGCGCCGCACTGAAGGCCGCACAGACCGAGACCGAACGTCCGACGCTCATCATCGGACGCACTACGATGGGCAAGGGTGCCGTGGCGGCCGACGGTTCGAGCTACGAGAGCAAGGTGTCGACCCACGGTCAGCCGCTGTCGGCGGCCGGAGCCGATTTCGCCGCGACGGTGGCCAACCTGAAGGGCGATCCCGAAAATCCCTTCAAGATCTTCGACGAGTCGGTCGAGCTCTACGCCGAGCGCCGGATGGAGCTGAAGCGCTGGGCCGAGGAGATGGCCGCCCGGGAGAAGCAGTGGCGCAAGGAGAACAAGGACTTGAGCCGCAAGCTCGACCTCTTCCTGGAGGGCGACCTGCCGGTGATCGACTACAAGCAGATCGACATGAAGGCCGACGTGGCCACCCGTACCGCTTCGGCGACCGTGCTGGGCTACTATGCCGAGCGGGTGGAGAACCTGATCGTGGCTTCGGCCGACCTCTCCAACTCGGACAAGACGGACGGCTACCTGAAGAAGACCAAAGCCTTCGCGAAGGGCGACTTCTCGGGCAAGTTCTTCCAGGCCGGCGTCTCGGAGCTTACGATGGCCTGCGTGATGAACGGCATGGCGCTGCACGGCGGCGTGATTCCCGCCTGCGGCACCTTCTTCGTCTTCTCGGACTACATGAAGCCGGCCGTGCGTCTCTCGGCGCTGATGCGGCTGCACGTCATCTATATCTGGACGCACGACTCGTTCCGCGTGGGCGAGGACGGTCCTACGCACCAGCCCGTAGAGCAGGAGGCGCAGATCCGTCTGATGGAGCAGGTGAAGAACCACTCCGGCGAGCGGTCGATGGTCGTACTGCGTCCCGCCGACGGCGCGGAGACGGTGGCGGCCTGGAAAGTCGCTCTCGAGGAGCATCGCCCCGTGGCGCTCATCCTCTCCCGTCAGAACATCAAGGATCTTCCCGCCCTGCATGCGAACCGCCGCGAAGAGGCGATGCAGATCGCGAAGGGCGCCTATATTGTGGCCGATACCGCCAAGCCCGCCGTGGTGATGGTGGCCAGCGGCTCGGAGGTCTCCACGCTGATGGAGGGTGCCGAACTGCTCGCCAAAGAGGGTATCAACGTGCGGGTGGTCAGCGCTCCGAGCGAGGGTCTTTTCCGCGACCAGCCCAAGTCGTATCAGGACACCGTGCTGCCCGCCGGCATCGTGCGCTACGGCATGACCTCGGGTCTGTCGGTGAACCTGCGCGGCCTGGTAGGGGAGAACGGTTCGATCCACGGCTTCGACCACTTCGGCTACTCGGCTCCCTACAAGGTGCTGGACGAGAAGTTCGGCTACAACGGCGAGACCGTCTGCCGCGAGGTGAAGCAGCTGCTGAAGCGATAACCCTCCCGAAACGGTGTATGCGGGGCTGTCCGACGGGCAGCCCCGCTTTTGTGTGGAGGCCGCTCGACATGGCAGCAAAGCTGTCACCCCGAGTGCAGCGCAGCGGAATCGAGGGGTCCCGCCGGTCGGATTAGCGAGGACCCGTGCGAACCGCATAGGGCGCATGTTTTGCTTGTATTTTTCGGGGCGGATAAATTTGGAGTTTCGATTTGAAAGTCCTACCTTTGCCCCGGCAAAATACGAAACGCGTTTTGTAATCCTCATCGGAGGGCTTGACAAGCCGGATAAGATGACGGGGTAAAACCAATCTCTTGTCCGGCATTTTTTATTTTAATGAACAGACTATGAATAGAAACGCAATCGACTTCGGTTCGGCCGATGTGCCGACCTTGTTCCGGAAACTGTTCATTCCTACCTTGTTGGGAATGGTGAGCCTCTCGGCCGTGACGGCGGCCGACGGCATCTTCGTCGGTCACGGCGTGGGCAGCGACGGCATCGCCGCCGTCAATATCTGTGTTCCGCTCTGGATGGTCTTTACCGGGCTGGGGCTGATGATGGGCGTGGGGTGCTCGGTGGTGGCCTCGATCCATCTGGCCCGCGAGAAGGAGAAGGCCGCCCGCATCAATATCACCCAGGCCTTTCTCTTCACGACCTTGCTGGCTGTCGTGTTGACGGCCTTGATCCTCGGCTTCGCCCATCCGCTCGCCCGTCTGCTGGGAGCTTCGGACCGGCTGATGCCGCAGGTGATTCAATATATGGTCTGGGTCTTCCCCTCCATGCTGTTTCAGTTGTGGACGGTCGTGGGGCTCTTCGCCCTCCGGCTGGACGGGGCTCCGAAGCTGGCCATGTGGTGCAGCATCATCTCCGGCGCGATCAACGTAGTGCTCGACTGGCTCTTCATCTTCCCGCTGGGCATGGGCGTGAAGGGGGCCGCCATCGCCACGGCGATCAGCATCGTCGCGGGCGGTCTCATCGTGGTGGTCTACCTTCTCTTCTTCGCACGCCGGCTGCGCTTCTACCGGCTGAAGACGAGCCTCAAGAGCCTGCGGCTCACGGTGCGGAATATCGGCTACCAGTGTCGCGTCGGCTCTTCGGCCCTGCTGGGCGAGCTGACGCTGGCCGTGCTGATGTTCGCCGGCAACCTCACCTTCGTGCACTACCTGGGCGACGACGGGGTGGGGGCCTTCGGCATCGCCTGCTACTACACCCCCTTCGTCTTCATGATCGGAAACGCCATCGCCCAGTCGGCCCAGCCGATCTGGAGCTACGGCTACGGCGCCGGCGATGCGTCGCGGGTGCGGCAGGCCCTGCGGCTGGTGTTGCGGACGGCGGTTTTCTGCGGCGCCTGCACCACGGTGCTGTTCGTGCTCGCTCCGCGCATGCTGGTGGGGCTCTTTATCCCCCTCGATGTTCCCGCGGCCCGAATCGCCGTCGAGGGGTTCCCGCTGTTCGCCGTGGGCTTCATCTGCTTTGTGCTGAATCTCACGCTGATCGGCTATAACCAGAGCCTCGAACGGGTCCGTGCGGCGACCTTTTATGCACTGCTTCGCGGCCTGCTGTTCCTGGTGCCCTCGTTCCTGTTCCTGCCCCGCCTGCTGGGGACACCGGGAATCTGGCTCGCGATGCCGCTCTCCGAGATCGCCACGACCGCGGTGGCGCTGCTCGTCCGAACGGTCCGGCGATAAAAAGAGCGGGTGCCGAAATCGAAATTTCGGCACC
>ENA-UOJJ01005467-UOJJ01005467.1-human-gut-metagenome-genome-assembly--contig:-CS66-NODE-5467-length-10706-cov-12.594498_pt1 | contig 10706 bp, 10 predicted proteins | sample MGYA00242343_ERZ723890 | MGnify/ENA metagenome assembly ERZ723890 | reverse complement strand
ACATCGTCGACAACTACGGCGCCGACACGCTGCGCATGTACGAGATGTTCCTCGGGCCGCTGGAGCAGTCGAAACCCTGGGACACGAACGGCATCGACGGCGTGCACAAATTCCTGCGCCGCTTCTGGCGCCTGTTCTTCGACCGCGACGGGCAGCTGTGCGTCACGGACGAAAAGGCGACCGAGCAGGAGCTGCGTACCCTCCACAAGACCATCAAAAAGGTCTCGGAGGACATCGAGAACTTCTCGTTCAACACCTCCGTGGCGGCCTTTATGATCTGCCTCAACGAGCTGGGCGAGTGTTCGAAGCGCGAAGTGCTCGAACCGCTGACCGTGCTGCTCGCCCCCTTCGCCCCGCACATCGCCGAGGAGCTGTGGGCCGCGCTCGGACACACCGAATCGGTCTGCACGGCCTCCTATCCGGTCTGCGACGAGACGCACCTCGTGCGGAACTCGTTCGAATACCCCGTGTCGGTCAACGGCAAGCTCCGCTTCCGGAAGGAGTATGCCGCTTCGATGACGCCCGCCGAGATTCAGGCCGACGTCGTCACGGCCCCCGAGGCGCAGAAATGGCTCGAAGGCAAAACCCCGAAAAAGATCATCGTCGTGCCGGGCAAGATCATAAACATCGTGATCTGACACCCCGTCACGCCTAAAATACCGATTTATGAAACGCACACTACCGCTTATCGCAACACTCCTGCTTATGACCGCAACAGCATCGGCACAGGATTACGGACAGACCGCGACCCTCAAAATCTGGGACAACACGACCGCGCCCCACAGCAACGGCATCACGACGCCGGAAACGGAAAAGGAACCCAACCGCGTACGGAACACCTCCGAAGCGACTCTCTACATCTTCCCGGCCGACAAGGCCAAGGTCACCGGCCAGGCCGTCGTCATCTGCCCGGGCGGCGGCTACGGCATGTTGGCCATGGACCACGAGGGCTACGAAATGGCGAAATGGTTCGCCGCCAACGGCATCACGGGCGCCGTGCTGAAATACCGGATGCCCAACCACCATCCCGAAGTGCCGCTGGAGGACGCCGTACAGGCCCTGCGCATCATGGCGGGACTCGAAGCGGGCGCCACGGGCTACACGGCGGACAAAGTGGGCATCGTCGGCTCTTCGGCCGGCGGACACCTCGCGGCGATGGCCTCGACGATCGGCAGTTTCAAACCGGCCTTCTCGGTCCTCTTCTACCCGGTCATCACGGCCGTGCAGGGCAAACGCCACCAGGGATCGTTCATCAACCTGCTGAGCGAGCAGCGCACCCCCGAGCAGGACGCAGCCTACTCGCTGGAGAGCCGCGTGACGGCCGACACTCCGCCCGCCATCCTGCTGCTCTCGGACGACGACAAGACCGTTCCGCCCGTCAACAGCACGCTCTACTACAACGCCCTGAAGGCGCACGGCATCGAAGCCTCGATGCACATTTACCCCTCGGGCGGCCACGGCTGGGGCATCCGCGACTCGTTCCGCTACAAGGCCCAGTGGCAGGACGCCGTGCTGGACTGGCTCCGCCGGATCAACGAATAAACAGGCCGGGCACGAACCGCGCCCCGGCAGCCGCACACCGGAACGAACCGGAACGGCCGCCCGGCGACTACATCCCGGAGGGAATCCCGCACGAGGGGTTCCCTCCGTCGGTTTCTCCGGCCCGCGCATTGCCGTCTGCCGGTTATTTCCCATCTTTCCTTGCGAAAGAACGCCGGTCCCGAGAGAGAGCCGCTGCGGCCTTCGCTTAATTTTTTAATTCTTAATTTTCAATTCTTAATTAAATGTGTCGTATCTTTGTCCCCAAAACAAAGACACGACACATTTTTATGGCAGACAACACCATCCTGAACCGCCTCGACGGTTTGAAACTCAAATACGAGGAGACGGGGCAGAAACTCACCGACCCCGAAGTGATCGCCGACGTCAAGCAGTTCATCCAACTGACCAAGGAATACAAGGAGCTGGAGCCGATCATCGAGACTTCGGAACGCTACCGCACGGCCATCGCCAACCTCGCCGAAGCCAAGGACACGCTGGCCACGGACAAGGACGAGGAGATGCGCGAAATGGCCCGCGAGATGATCGCCGAGCTGGAGCCGCAGCTCGCACAGATGGAGGAGGAGATCAAGCTGCTGCTGATCCCCAAGGACCCGCAGGACTCGAAAAACGCCATCGTGGAGATCCGCGGCGGAACGGGCGGCGACGAGGCGGCGATCTTCGCCGGCGACCTGCTGCGCATGTACACCAAATACATCGAGTCGAAAGGCTGGCGCTACGAAATCACCTCCTCGTCGGACGGCGCCGCAGGCGGTTTCAAGGAGGTGGTGCTGAAGGTATCGGGACAGAACGTCTACGGGACGCTCAAATACGAGTCGGGCGTGCACCGCGTGCAGCGCGTGCCCCAGACCGAAACGCAGGGCCGCGTGCACACCTCGGCCGCATCGGTGGCCGTGCTCCCCGAAGCCGAGGAGTTCGACATCGAAATCTCGATGAACGACATCCGCAAGGACATCTTCTGTGCGAGCGGTCCCGGCGGCCAGTCGGTCAACACGACCTATTCGGCCATCCGCCTGACGCACATCCCCACGGGCATCGTCGTGCAGTGCCAGGACCAGAAATCGCAGCTGAAAAACTTCGACAAGGCTTTCGAGGAGCTGCGCACGCGCGTCTTCAACCTCGAATACTCGAAATACCTCGACGAAATCGCCTCGAAGCGCAAGACGATGGTCTCGACGGGCGACCGTTCGGCCAAGATCCGCACCTACAACTACCCGCAGGGGCGCATCACCGACCACCGCATCAACTATACGATCTACAACCTCGCGGCCTTCATGGACGGCGACATCCAGGATTGCATCGACCACCTGATCGTGGCCGAGAACGCCGAGCGTCTGAAAGAGAGCGAACTTTAGCCGCTTAAAAAGCCCTTTTCAGGGGCAGCAGGGGCGGGATGAGCCGCTGCCGAAACCCGTTGCCCCGGGCCGTCTAAAAAACGGCTTTCAGGAGGGGGGGGGCCGGACTTGCGCCCCGGATTCGGCTCCGGCCGTTTCAGATAAACGAAACAAGCGATGAAGATTCCCGCCGATTTCGACGCCGAGATCTGGAGCGTCGTCGCAGAGATTCCCGCAGGACGGGTCGCGACCTACGGGCAGCTGGCCCGGCTGATCGGCATGCCCGGCCATGCGCGCCGCGCGGGACGGGCGCTGGCGATGGCTCCGGCAGGCCTGCCCTGCCACCGGGTCGTCAACAGCCAGGGGCGCATGGTCCCCGGGTGGAACGAACAGCGGGAGCTGCTCGCAGCCGAAGGCGTCCGTTTCCGGGCCAACGGCTGCGTGGACCTTTCGGCTTCGGGCTGGGAGGAGATCGGATAGTCCGCAGGCAATATCCCGACCCTGCCGGCCGTTTTGCAAAAAAGATTACGGTATGAAAAGATACGCACTGCTTCTCTACATCCTGTTTCTCGCCGCAGCCGTCCGTGCCGCGACGCCCAGGCCGCAGCCCCTGTACATCGTTAACGGCAAGGAGACGACCGAGATACGCTCGATTCCGCCCGAGGACATCGAGAACGTCGAGATGCTCCCCGCCGACGAGGAGACCATCGCCCGCTACGGCCAGCGGGCCGCACACGGCGTGATGCTCATTACGCTGCGCTACGACCGGCCGGCTTCCTTTCCCGCGGACTCCGCCTTCGGCAGCTACATCGCCCGGCAGGTGCGCTGGGACGAGAGCGAACCCACGGCGCGCGTGGTGCTGCGCTACAAGATCACGCCCGACGGCGAGACCGTCGTCCAACAGGAGCTCGAATCGACCGACAGCCGCCTCAAGCGGCGCGTGCTGAAAGCCGTGGCGGAAGCCCCGCGCTGGCATCCGGCGCAGAAGAACGGCGCGCCGGTCGAAAGCGAAGGCGTGTTGAGCATCCAGCTTCCCGAAGGCCGGCGCATGCCGCGGCAGGCGGAGCTGGTCATCCGCTGACAACTCCGCTCCCGAAACCCGCAAACCTCATCTGCAAAAGCCCCTGAAAAACTCCGAAACGTGAAAACCAACTCCCTCTCCGCATGGATTCTGGCCGTCAGGCCGTACAGCCTCGGCAACTCCGTCATCCTCGTCCTGATCGGCTCCGCACTGGCTTGGACCGACCGCGGATTCCATTGGCTTCCGGCCGTGCTGTGCCTCGCATTCGCCCTGCTGATGCAGTGCACGGCCAACCTGGTGAACGATCTCTGGGACTTCCTGAAGGGGGCCGACCAGCCCGACCGGCTGGGTCCCGACCGCGCCTTCGCCAAAGGCTACATCACCCTCGGGGCCATGAAGGCGGGCATTGCGGGATTCACCCTCGCGGCCTGCGCCGCGGGCGTCGCGCTGCTCGTCTGGGCGCTCCACGCAGGCGCGCTCCGCTACGGAGGCTGGGAACTCGTCGCCGCAGGCGCCGCCTGCATCGTCTTCGCCTGGTTCTACACCGCAGGCCCTTACCCGCTGGCCTACCACGGGCTGGGCGACGCCGCGGTCATCCTCTTTTTCGGACTGGTCCCCGTGGGATTCACCTATTACATCCAGACCGGCGCGTGGACCCCGGAGGTTCTCGTCGCCGCGCTGGCCTGCGGCCTCGTGATCGACACAATGCTGATGATCAACAACTTCCGCGACCGCGAGGAGGACGCCCGCTGCAACAAACGCACGATCGTCGTCTGCCTCGGCGCAGGCGTCGGCCGCTGGGGTTATCTCGCCCTGGGAACCGCGGCCGTCGCGCTGTGTCTCACGCTGCTCTTCGCAGGCCGCACGTGGGCCGCCCTGCTTCCCCTTCCCTACCTCGCCGCACATATCTCCACATGGCGCAAGATGGTGCGCATCGACCACGGCGACGCGCTGAACGTCTGTCTGGGTGAAACGGCGCGCAACATCCTGCTGTTCGGAGCCTTGTTCACCCTCGGAATTCTGCTGGGCCGATGACTGAATCACAACACATTACCCTGCGCGAGTTGCAGCGCCGCGTGAAGTCGGCGCTCGAAGGGCAGTTCGCGCTACCCCTCTGGGTGAGCGCCGAGATTTCGGAAATCAAGGTCAACTACTCGGGCCACTGCTACCTGGAGCTTGTGGAGAAGGGCGGCGACAACGGCGTGCCGACAGCGCAGGCCCGAGCCGTCGTGTGGCGTTCGAACTACCCCCGCATCGCAGGCTATTTCGAGGCCGAAACGGGCCAGCGGCTCGCCGCGGGCATCAAAATACTTGCCAAGGCGCTGGTCACCTACCACGAACTTTACGGCTTCTCGCTCCAGATCACCGACATCGACCCCTCCTACACGCTGGGCGACATGGAGCGGCAGCGGCAGCAGACCATCGCGCAGTTGCAGCAGGAGGGCGTCTGGGACATGAACCGCGAGGCGCCGATGCCGGCCGTCGTGCAGCGCGTGGCCATCGTGTCGAGCGCCAACGCCGCCGGCTATCAGGACTTCTGCAAGGAGCTGGCCCGAAGCCCCTACCGTTTCGAGCTGACCCTGTTCGACGCCTTCATGCAGGGCGAAGCGGCCGAGGAATCCATCATCGAAGCCCTGTGCAACGTCGCGGCCCGGCCGGAAAAATTCGACGCCGTGGTGCTGATCCGCGGAGGCGGGTCGAGGAGCGACCTCAACTGCTTCAACGCCTACCGCCTCTGCGCCCACGTGGCGCAGTTCCCGCTGCCGGTGGTGACGGGTATCGGGCACGACAAGGACACCAGCGTGGCCGACATGGTGGCCCACACGGCGCTCAAGACCCCGACGGCGGTGGCCGGATGGCTGGTCGAACGGATGGCCGAAACCGACGGGTGGCTCGACTGCGCCGCCCTGCAACTAAACGACATGACGAAGGCCGCGATGCACGCCTCGGAGGTGCGTCTCGAACGCCTCTCGGGCGAAGTGCGGCGGCTGAGCGGCGAACTCCTCACGCGGCAGACGCTGCGTCTGGAACATTTCACAGGGCTGCTGCCCGACGCGGCGCGCGACTTCCTCGCGCGGCAGGGCGTGCGGCTCGGCAACGCCGCGGAACTGATCGCCGGACGTTCGCCCGAACGCATCCTCCGGCTGGGATTCGCCGTCCTGCGCGCCGGAGGCCGTGCCGTGACCTCGGCCGGAAGCGTCGCGGAGGGCGAGCAGGTCGAAATCGAGGTCTCCGACGGCAAGATAGACGCAACCGTAAATTCCGGAAAAATATGGCAAAAAAAGAAGTGACCTACGCCGAGGCGATGGGTGAGATCGAGAAGATTCTCGCACGCCTGCGCAACGAAGAGATGGACGTGGACAGCCTCGCCGCCGAGGTGAAGCGCGCCACGGAGCTGATCGCCTCGTGCAAGGCGCGGCTGCGCAAGGCCGAAGCCGACGTGAACAAGATTTTAGAGTAATCCCGCTGCATGCGTAAAATCCTCCGCCAGCCGCTCCTGAATGCGCCCGTTGCCGCCTGCGGCGTCATTGACAAATCCGACCCCACCCCGACCCTCCCCCGGGGAGGAAGATGGCGTACGCTCCGGAGGGTCGGCACAAAAAACAGATAGTCGCGCAATGATAAAACAACTGATCAAATTCTCGCTCAACCACATCCCGCGCCCCGTGCTGCAACGCATCGCGGGATGGGCCGTACCCGTGGCGGGGCTCTTCTACAAGGGGCGCGGAGCCGAATGCCCCGTGTGCGGCGCGAAATACCGGAAGTTCATGCCCTACGGCTACGTGCAGCCGCGGCCCAACGCGCTGTGTCCCAAGTGTCTGTCGCTGGAGCGGCACCGCCTGCTGTGGCTCTACCTGACGCGCGAAACCGATCTCCTGACGGCCTTTCCGCGCACGCTGCACATTGCTCCCGAGGTCTGTATCATGCGTCACCTCAAGCCCCACTTCAAGTCGCATCCGGGGCAGTATGTCACGGCCGATCTCGAAAGCCCGCTGGCCGACCTGCATTTCGACGTGCAGCAGATCCCGCTGGCCGACGGTTCGGTGGACGTGGTGATCTGCAACCACATCATGGAGCACGTCGCCGACGACCGGCGGGCGATGCGCGAACTGCACCGGGTCCTCAAACCCGGCGGCTGGGGCATCGTCCTCTCCCCGGTGGACAGGGACTACGAGCAGACCTACGAGGACGACTCGATCACCGATCCCGACGAGCGCACGCGCATCTTCGGACAGTACGACCACCGGCGCATCTACGGCGCCGACTATGCCGACCGCCTGCGCCAGGCGGGTTTCCAGGTCGCGGACATCGACTACGCCGCGACCTTCACCGAGGCCGAGCGCAGGCTATACGCCCTGCCGGCCGATCACATGTATGTGGTTTACAAAGTCTGACAGGCGGCTGTCGAAACGGCTGTCAGACGGGAATCGCCCGACGACGATCCGGGGCTTGGTCTTGCCGTGGAAATCGCTTCCGCAGGTCATGGAAGCGCCTTTGGAGAGGGCCAGCGAGGTGAAATAGACGGCCTGTTCGGGGGTGTGGTAGTTGTTGAAGACTTCTAGTCCCGCGGCCCCGCGGTCGAGCAGCCGCCCGGCGGTCTCCTCCCGGCCCCGGAAATTCAGCCCCGGATGCACCACGACGGGCACGCCCCCGTTGTCGCGGACCAGCTCCACCGCATCGCGGTAATCCATATACTCCACGGGCACGAACGCCGGACGGCCCTGTGCGAAATAATCGAGGTAGAAGTTGATGTAAGGCATGTCGCTCCGCTCGCCGCCCTCCATATAGGGCCGCAGCGGGGGCGTATGGCAGTTCGCGTCGGAGAGCATCACCTCGGCGATCAGTTCGCCCGTCGGCGGTTTCCCGTCGGCGGCGGCCAGCACCGCACCGGCATCGACCCGGAAGCCCAGTTTCAGCAGGTTGTCGACCATGGCCCCGAACGACGCCATGACCTTGGCGGCAACCTCCTCCTCCAACCGCGCGAAATCCGCCGAACGCCAGTCGATGCCGTAGCCCAGCAGGTGCAGGTCCGTCCCCCGGTAGTTGCAGTCGATCTCGATGCCGGGGACGAACCCGATGCCCCGCTCCCGGGCCAGCCGGGCGGCCTCGCCGACGCCCCGCACCGAGTTGTGGTCGGTCAGCGAAAAGGCGTCCAGCCCGCGGGCGGCGCACAGACCGACGATTGCGGCGACGGGAAGCTCCCCGTCGCTGCTGTATCCGGAATGGATGTGGAGGTCATATGCGGCCATAATCAGTAGAGGTAAAACACGATTCCGGCGAAGTGCGCCGCAACCGCGAGGTCGATCAGCAGATGCCACACCATGTGGTGGTAGCGGAAGCCCTTGCGGGCGTAGAACCACGCGCCGAGCGTATAGAGCACGCCGCCCAGCGCGATCAGCGCCACGAGAGGCGTCGAAGCGTGGCTGATGAACAGCGGCAGGAAGAAGACGATCGTCCAGCCCATGACCAGGTAGATGGTCAGACTGACGGCCGGTATCGACTTTCGGGAGAGCGACTTGTAGAACACCCCGAAAATCACCATCGCCCATTGCAGGACGGTGATGAACACCCCCTGCCAGCCGCCGATGACCGACAGCGCGATGGGCGTATAGCTGCCCGCGATGGCGACGTAGATGAAAATATGGTCGAGGATGTGGAAAACCTCCTTGTGCTTCGACTGCGGGTTCATCGAGTGATAGAGCGTCGAGGCGAGGAACATCAGGAAGATCGAAATGACGAAAACCGACACCGAAACCGAGGCCAGAACCCCGCCGGGGTCATGCGCATAGGCCCACACGGCGGCGAAAGGAAGGGCCAGCAACGATAACAGCGACATCACGCCGTGGGACACGGCATTGCCGATTTCCTCGCCTACGGTCGGCACGTAAACTGCCTTTTTCTTGTCCATAACACAACTGTTCAATTGTACATGCCAAATTTATGAAAAAATTTCATATCTTTGCGAGCATAGGTCATCTGGTTAGGTAAAAATGGACTTTTCACGGTACGAAAAACTCCGCACGCTCGTGCGCGCGAATTTCTCGGAGCAGACCCGGGCACTCGTCGACGAGGCGCTGGAGTATGCCGACGGGAAACTCGCCGGACTGGTGCGCTACGACGGCTCGCCCCTGCTGGAGCATGCCGCCGCGGTGGCTTCGATCGTGATCTCGGAGGTGGGCCTGGGCCGCAACTCCACCATCTCGGCGATCCTGCACGACGTGGTGCGCCTCGCTCACAAGCAGCTGCCCGCCGAAGAATTCCTCGCCCTGAGCGCCGACATCCGCAAACGCTTCGGCGATCAGGTCGTGGGCATCACGCTGGGTCTGGCCAACATCTCGGAGCTGAAGCTCAAGGTGGCCAAGGAGCAGGCCGACAATTTCCGGGACCTGATCGTGAGCTACTCCGAAGACCCGCGCGTCATCCTGATCAAACTGGCCGACCGGCTCGAAGTGATGCGTTCGCTCGAAATGTTCCCCCGCGAAAAGTGGCGCAAGAAGAGCTGGGAGTCGATGAACCTCTACGCCCAGATCGCCCACAAGCTGGGTCTCTACTCGATCAAGAGCGAGCTGGAGGACATCGCCCTGAAATACCTCGAACCGAAGGATTACGAGCACGTCGTCACAAAACTCGAAGAGAGCGCCGAGGAGCGCAAGGCCTTCATCGGGCGGTTCCTCGTGCCGATCGAGCAGCGGCTGAACCGCCTCGGCATCAAATACCACATCAAGAGCCGCACCAAATCGATCTTCTCGATCTGGAACAAGATGCACAAACAGCACGTCCCGTTCGAGGGCGTCTACGACATCTTCGCCATCCGCATCATCATCGACTGCCCGCAGGAGGCCGAGAAACAGCTCTGCTGGACGGCCTATTCGGTGGTGACGGACTTCTACACGCCCAATCCCAAGCGCATGCGCGACTGGATCTCGATCCCCAAGTCGAACGGCTACGAGTCGCTGCACACCACCGTGTCGGCCGAAGGCCGCTGGGTCGAGGTGCAGATCCGCACCGAGCGCATGGACGCCGTGGCCGAGCGAGGCATCGCCGCGCACTGGCGCTACAAGGGCGTCAACCAGGGGGCGCAGACCAGCGAAATGTGGCTGGGACATCTGCGCGAACTGATAGAGGACACGACCCACTCGCTGGCGCAGCGTTTCGACGCCAAGCCCGCGTCGGGCGAAATCTTCGTCTTCACGCCCAACGGCGACCTGCGCAAACTCCCCGAGGGGGCCACGCTCCTCGACTTCGCCTTCGACATCCACACCTCGCTCGGATCGACGTGCGTGGGCGGACGGGTCAACGGCCGCGCCGTGCCGATCCGCGAACAGCTGCGCAACGGCGACATCGTGGAGATCACCACCCAGAAAAACCAGACACCCAAGTCGGACTGGCTGTCGCTGGTGGTGACCTCGAAGGCCCGCAACAAGATCAAGTCCTACCTGCGCGAGGAGCAGGCCAAGCACACGCGCATGGGGCGCGAGGAGCTGGAACGCAAACTCAAGAACTGGAAATTCGCCATCACGATCGACGAGGCGGTGGCTTACCTGGCCAAATACTTCAAACTGCGCCTCGGCACGGAGGTCTACGCGCTGATCGCCACCCAGAAGCTCGACTTCGGGTCGATCAAGGAGATCCTCTCACGCCACCTTTCGGGCGAAGCCGAAGAGGAGCGCCGCGCCGCGGCCGCCGAAATCGAACGCCAGAAGGCCGCGCTGCACGGCACGCAGGAGAAGGCCGCTCCGCAGGACGCGCTGGTGATCGACGACGACATCTCGAAGATCCAGTACAAGCTG
>ENA-UOJJ01005464-UOJJ01005464.1-human-gut-metagenome-genome-assembly--contig:-CS66-NODE-5464-length-10711-cov-4.611580_pt1 | contig 10711 bp, 7 predicted proteins | sample MGYA00242343_ERZ723890 | MGnify/ENA metagenome assembly ERZ723890 | reverse complement strand
GTTGGGTATCTGCTGGCCTTTCGCCTCCTCACGCTAGTAGAAGACGCAGGGATAGATGATAGTCTTTATGCCCTGATTCAGCAGCCACTTCACATGGCCGTGTGGCAGCTTGGCCGGATAACACTCGGATTCACTCGGGATGGATTCCATTCCAAGCTCGTAGATCTTGCGGGTGGATGACGGGGAAAGCTTCACGGAGAAACCGAGTTCCTTGAAGAATACGGCCCAGAACGGGAAGTTCTCGTACATGTTCAGTACGCGCGGAATGCCGATCACGCCGTAGGGAGCCTGATCCTCCGGCAGCGGCTCATAATCAAACATGCGCTTGTATTTGTATGCGAAGAGGTTCGGAACTTTCTTCGCGTTCTTCTCTTTGCCGAGACCCTTCTCGCAGCGGTTGCCGGTGATATAGTTGCGGCCGCCGGGGAACTTGTTAATGGTCAGCAGACAGTGATTCGTGCAGCCCTTGCAGCGGGTCAGGGACGAGGTGTATTCCAGCTTCAGAATCTCGTCGATAGAGAGCATAGAAGTCTGTTGCCCCTTGCAGCGCTCTCTGGCGATCAGCGCCGCGCCGAATGCACCCATGATGCCGGCGATATCCGGACGGATCGCCTGGCAGCCGGAGATCATCTCGAAGCTGCGAAGGACAGCATCATTATAGAAGGTACCGCCCTGTACGACAACATTCTCGCCCAGATCCTTCGGATCGGTGATCTTGATAACCTTGAACAGTGCGTTCTTGATGACGGAGTAGGCAAGTCCGGCGGAGATATCCGAGACGGGAGCGCCTTCCTTCTGCGCCTGCTTTACATTGGAATTCATGAAAACTGTGCAACGGGTGCCGAGATCCACCGGATTGGACGCGAACAGCGCTTCCTTCGCGAAATCCGTTACTTCATAATTCAGAGAGTTCGCGAACTGTTCAATAAAGGAACCGCAGCCGGAGGAACATGCTTCATTCAGAAGGATGGTATCGACCGTATGGTTCTTGATCTTGATACACTTCATGTCCTGGCCACCGATATCCAGAATGCAATCCACCTTCGGATTAAAGAAAGCGGCAGCGTAGTAGTGGGCAACTGTCTCAACTTCGCCCTCGTCCAGCATCAGGGCGGATTTTAGCAGAGCTTCTCCGTAGCCGGTGGAGCAGGAGAAGGCGATATGCGCATCGGCAGGAATCTGTTCTTTGATTTCCTTCATAGCGCGAATCGTCGTTGCCAGCGGACTTCCGTTGTTGTTGCTGTAGAAAGAATACAACAGAGAGCCGTCCTCCGAGACGAGGGCCAGTTTCGTCGTCGTGGAGCCGGCATCGATACCGAGATAGCAGTTCCCGTGATAGGAGGAAAGATCTCCCTTCTTTACCTGGTAGCGGTCGTGGCGTTCACGGAACTTGCGGTATTCCTCTTCATTATGAAAAAGGGGCTCCATACGCTTGATTTCGAACGCCATCTCGATGCCGGTCTGCAGACGGTGAATCAGGTCGTCAATCGGTGAGCAGGCATCCTCCTTACTGTTCATGGCAGCGCCGATAGCAGCGAACAGATGTGAGTGATCCGGTGCGATAATATGCTCATCTGTCAGCTTCAGCGTGCGGATAAAGGCGGCACGCAGTTCCGACAGGAAATGAAGCGGGCCGCCGAGAAATGCCACGTTGCCGCGGATCGGCTTGCCGCAGGCCAGGCCGCTGATTGTCTGATTCACAACTGCCTGGAAAATAGAAGCAGCCAGATCTTCGCGGGTCGCCCCCTCGTTGATCAATGGCTGAATATCACTTTTCGCGAATACGCCGCAGCGGGCGGCGATGGGATAAATGGCCTTGTAGTTCTTCGCGTATTCATTCAGACCGGAGGCGTCTGTCTGCAACAGAGCGGCCATCTGGTCAATAAAAGAACCGGTGCCGCCTGCGCAGATTCCGTTCATGCGCTGGTCAACACCGCCGGTAAAGTAGATGATTTTGGCGTCCTCGCCGCCAAGTTCAATAGCAACATCTGTCTGAGGAGCATAGTCCTGAAGTGAAGTCGCGACTGCGACAACCTCCTGGACAAAAGGAACCTTCATGTGCCCGGCGAGATTCAGACCGCCGCTTCCGGTGATAACCGGGTGCAGGTCGATGGTCCCGAGCTGTTTCTTTGCGCGGATCAGAAGCTCGGCCAGAGTTTCCTGGATATGTGCCAGATGTCTCTCGTAATCTGAGAAGACAACGTCTCCTTTCTCATTCAGGATGGCAATCTTTACCGTAGTAGAACCGATATCAATTCCAAGTGAATAATATGTACTCATTGTAAATAACCTCCATAACGGTCGCGAGACCGATTTCTGTATTATAGCTTTTTTAAGGGTAAAAAACAAGACAGTTTCCCTGGCAAAATGATGAACTATCCGTAAAATAATTGTGAAGAAGAATTTTATGTATTTTTATCACGGATGGATTTGACAAACACAGGAAAAACCAATATAATATAGTTTAGTTTGAACTTCTTTTATTAAGATAAACGCTTCAAAAACTTAAGAATCATTTGAAGCACGTTTAGGAAATGAGGCTACTTATGAATTTTGTCAACAAAATGGAGAAGAAATTCGGCCGCTATGCCATTCATAATCTGATGCTGTATCTGATTATCCTGTATGTGGTCGGTTTCTTCATTATTAATACGAATCCTGCGTTCTATGTGCGCTACCTGTCGCTGGATGCCGGAGCGATCCTGCACGGTCAGATCTGGAGAATCCTTACCTATGTGATCTATCCGCCGAGCACGAATATTTTCTGGCTTGTCCTTGCCAGCTATATCTACTATTCACTGGGGCGGACACTGGAGCAGGTAATCGGAACGTTTCGTTTTAATCTGTTCATATTTATTGGTATTCTGGGAAATGTTCTGGCGGCGATTATTATCTATCTCCTCCTGGGAGAGACATATCTGCTGACGGCGGATAACCTGTATATGAGTATGCTTCTTGCCATGGCGGTAACTTTCCCGGACATGAAGTTCCTGCTGTTTTACCTGATTCCGATTCCAGCGAAGTGGCTGGGCTGTGCTTACGGCGCGCTTCTTGTCTATCAGTTTATTATGGGAAGCCTGGCGAGCAAGATTTCGATTGTAATGGCGCTGCTGAATTTTATCTTTTATTTCTTTATGGTACGCCGTCCGGTACAGTCGGCAAAACAGGCGAAGCGGAAGGTCGTCTATCAGATGCAGCAGAATGCGGCTTCAGCAGGCCCACGGCATCGTTGCGCTGTCTGTGGCCGCACGGAGAAGGATGATCCCGATCTGGAGTTCCGTTTCTGCTCCAAGTGCGAAGGTGGACTGGAATATTGCAAGGATCATCTGTATACACATGTGCATGTAACGAAGGGGAAGAAGGAGGATCATCATGAAGAAAACTAAAATCATCTGTACGATGGGGCCGAACACGGAGAATGAAGATACGCTGCGTGAGATGATAATCGCCGGTATGGATGTGGCAAGATTCAACTTCTCGCACGGTACACACGAAGAACAGCTGACCAAGTTCAATCTCCTGAAGAAGGTAAGAGAAGAGCTGAATATTCCGGTTGCGGCCATGCTGGATACGAAGGGACCGGAGATCCGCACTGGCAAACTGGTGGGTGGAGAACCGGTATGTCTGGAACCCGGATCGGAATATACGTTGACGACACGCGAGGTGATTGGTGATGCGTCAGTTGGCCATGTTACATATGATGGTCTTCCGGAGGATGTATCGGAGGGAGACAAGATCCTGATCGACGACGGCCTGATCGAGCTGACGGTTCTCTCGATTGAAGATACGGATATCCGCTGCCGGGTGTACAACGGCGGCATGTTGGGACAGCAGAAGGGCGTGAATGTTCCCGGCGTTCATGTGCGCCTGCCAGATCTTACGGAGCAGGATCAGAAAGATATCGTGTTTGCAATCGAGCATGATTTTGATTTCATTGCAGCGTCTTTTGTGCGTTCCGCTGAGTGCATCCATTCGATCCGTCGGATTCTGAATTCCTTTGATTCCAAGATCCAGATCATTGCCAAAATTGAGAACCAGGATGGTGTGGAGCATCTGGATGAGATTCTGGAGGCCAGCGATGGCATCATGGTAGCCAGAGGCGATATGGGCGTGGAGATCCCGCCGGAAGATGTGCCTCATGTACAGAAACAGATGATCGCCCGCTGCAACGCGGTCAGCAAGCCGGTTATCACAGCTACGCAGATGCTGGATTCCATGATCCGTAATCCCCGCCCGACCCGCGCGGAAGTCGCCGATGTGGCGAATGCCATCTATGATGGCACGGATGTTATCATGCTTTCCGGTGAATCCGCGGTCGGCAAGTATCCGGTGGAGGCTGTGAAGATGATGGTGAAAATCGCGGAGACGACGGAAAAGTTCTTCGATCATGCCGCGTACCGTGAGAAGGAGCTGGGCGGTGGAAAGTTAAATATTACGAATACGGTATGTCTATCATCTGTATCGGCAGCGGCACAGCTGAATGCGAGATGTATTCTTGCGCCCACGCTTTCCGGATATACCTGTCGGATGCTGTCCAAGTGGCGTCCGGATGTCGATATTGTCGGTCTTACTCCGAACGACCGTGTGCTTCGCCAGATGCAGATTCTCTGGGGTGTGCGTCCGGTGAAGGCGCAGTGGCAGCTTTCGACGGAACAGTTGGCACAGAATGCCGTGAATACGGCGAAAGAGCGCGGTTACGTAACCAGCGGAGATACTGTGGTTATGACCACAGGCGTGATCAACAATGCGCCCGGAGAGCCTCTGCGCGCGGCCGGATATACGAACATGATGCGTGTGCTTCCGATTGAATAAGATGAAACGACAGTAATTTGTGTGTGATAAGGAGATATAACAGAAATGAAAAAGAAGCCTTTTGTGACTAAGGAACAGTTGGAAGATATTGTAAAGCAGTATCCCACTCCCTTTCATCTGTACGATGAGAAGGGAATCCGTGAGAATGCCAGGAAAGTAAAGCAGGCATTTTCCTGGAATAAGGGATACAAGGAATACTTTGCCGTGAAGGCGACTCCGAACCCTTATATTCTTCAGATCCTTCATGAAGAAGGATTCGGGTGCGACTGCTCTTCCTTTACGGAACTGATGATGTCGGAAGCCTGCGGCATCACGGGAGAGGAGATTATGTTCTCGTCGAATGCGACACCCGCGAAGGAATTTGAGTACGCCAGAGAGCTTGGTGCGATTATCAACCTGGATGATATTACCCATATTGATTTTCTGGAACAGCACGGCGGCATCCCGGAGACGATCAGTTGCCGTTATAATCCTGGCGGTGTCTTCAAGATGAGCAACGGCATCATGGACAACCCTGGTGACGCCAAGTACGGTCTTACCACGGAGCAGATGTTCGAGGCCTTCCGTATTCTGAAGCAGAAAGGCGCGAAGCACTTCGGTATCCATGCGTTTCTGGCAAGCAATACTGTAACGAATGAATATTATCCCGCACTGGCAAAGGTTCTCTTCGAGCTGGCGGTAAAGCTGAAGGAGGAGACTGGCGCGGACATTAAGTTCATCAATCTGTCTGGCGGTGTTGGCATTCCTTACCGTCCGGATCAGGATCCGAACGATATCCTTGCCATCGGCGAGGGCGTGCGTAAGGTTTATGAGGAGATTCTGGTACCGGCAGGCATGGGTGATGTCGCCCTGTGTACTGAGATGGGACGATTTATCCTTGGCCCGTACGGCGGACTGATTACGACAGCGATTCATGAGAAGCATACGCATAAGGAGTACATCGGATGCGATGCCTGCGCAGCCAATCTGATGCGTCCGGCGATTTACGGCGCATATCACCACATCACGGTTATGGGCAAGGAGAACGAGCCCTGTGACCACAAGTACGATGTGACCGGTTCCCTGTGCGAGAACAGCGATAAGTTCGCAATCGACCGCATGCTTCCGAAGATTGATATGGGAGACCTTCTCTTTATTCATGACGCAGGTGCGCACGGTTTTGCCATGGGCTACAACTACAACGGCAAGCTTCGCTCCGCGGAGATCCTTTTGCAGGAGGACGGCAGCGCGAAGATGATCCGCCGCGCGGAGACTCCCGAAGATCTGTACGCTACGTTTGATTTCAGTGAGTTCAAGTTTCCTTTTGACCGCTGGTACGAATAAGTTCTTTTCTGCTTTGTTTTCTGTATTAACTGGATTAATTTTTATGATTCTTTTTCAGCTGTTCTCCGCGTTCCGGCGGGGAGCGGCTGAATCTTCTATCTATCCGCAATATTGTATCGCAGGTTCATCCTGCATTCTGACGCCGCGCTTCCTCCGTGGCTCTCCCTGACTATAAAAGAAAGACACAAAAAGCATCCGCAGGCTGCTTCTGAGGGGAAAATCTGTATTCCAGGTGCTTCCCTGCAAAAAAAGATTGACAACCGGCGGAAATTATATTATTATCAGAACATAAGTTCGGATAATAACCTGGAGGGTTTTATGATTAGTGAAGAAAAATTAAAAGCACTGGAATCTGCAGTAACGAATATTGAGCGCGCATATGGCAAGGGTGCGATCATGAAGCTGGGCGATGAGAACGCGCATATGAACGTGGAGACTATCCCGACCGGTTCTCTGGGACTGGATATTGCGCTGGGGCTCGGCGGTGTTCCCCGCGGACGTATCATTGAAATCTATGGTCCGGAATCCAGTGGTAAGACTACGGTTGCACTGCATATGATCGCAGAGGCGCAGAAGCGGGACGGCATCGCCGGATTTATCGATGCGGAGCATGCGTTGGATCCTGTCTATGCGAAGAATATCGGTGTAGATATTGACAATCTTTATATCTCTCAGCCGGATAACGGTGAGCAGGCTCTGGAGATTGCAGAGACCATGGTGCGCTCAGGTGCTCTGGATATCGTGGTCATCGACTCGGTAGCAGCTCTGGTTCCCAAGGCCGAGATCGACGGCGAGATGGGCGAAATTCAGGTCGGCCTGCAGGCGAGACTGATGTCCAAGGCGCTCCGCAAGCTGACGGCGATTATCTCGAAGTCGAACTGTGTGGTAATCTTTATCAATCAGCTTCGTGAGAAGGTGGGTGTGATGTTCGGCAACCCGGAGACCACAACCGGCGGTCGCGCGCTGAAATTCTATTCTTCTGTACGCCTGGATGTACGCCGTACGGAATCTCTGAAACAGAACAGCGAGATTATCGGCAACCATGTGCGTGTAAAGGTCGTTAAGAACAAAGTGGCTCCGCCTTTCAAGGAAGCGGAGTTCGATATTATGTTCGGTGTCGGCATTTCCCGCGAAGCGGATATCCTGGATCTTGCGGCGAAGGAAGGCATCGTGGACAAGAGCGGTTCCTGGTATTCCTACAAGAGCAATAAGATCGGTCAGGGCCGTGAGAACGCCAAGAGGTTTCTGCGTGAGCACCCGGAAGTTATGGAAGAGATCGATCACAAGGTAAGAGTTCGTGTCGGTGTCGTGCCTCCCGAAGAGGGCGATGAGGATGTAATCCTTCCCGAAAAGAACGCTGCCGCGAAGGTCTCGGTGACGCCTTCGGAACCGGAAGATTCCGAACCGGAGAATTTATAAATAGTTACAATAAAATAGTATAAAATCGACGGGAATAATAAGAATCCACTTGACATGAACCTGAAAAGAGTTTAGAATTTATATGTTGTATTAAATGCAAGTTTGTACAATGAAAACTAAATAAGGAGGTGCTCCTGTGACAGAAATCATCATTCCTGTGCTGATTACGCTTGTCATTGCATGCCCTATTACTTGGTTTGCATCTGCGAAGTACCGCAAGGGAGTCTATGAGAAGAAGATAGGCTCGGCGGAGGATCGATCAAGAGAAATAATAGACGAGGCACTGAAGGTCGCTGAAAACAAGAAGCGTGAGGCTCTGTTGGAGGCTAAGGAGGAGAATCTGAAGACCAAGAACGAACTGGAGAAGGAATCCAGAGAGAGAAGGGCAGAACTTCAGAGAATGGAACGTCGTTTGCAGAACAAGGAGGAGACTCTGGATCGTAAGATGGACTCCCTGGAGAAGCGTGAGAGCGGCTATGCAGCGAAGGAGGAAGCTCTGAACAAGAAGCTGGCCCAGACGGACGAGCTGCTTGAGAAGGAGAAAATGGAACTGGAGCGAATTTCTGGATTTACCTCCGAGCAAGCAAAGACTTATCTGTTACAAACTGTTGAAGAAGATGTGAAGCATGACACTGCAAAGATGATCAAGGAGATGGAGAACAGGGCGAAGGAAGAAGCCGCAAAGAAAGCCAGAGAATATGTGGTTACCGCGATTCAGAAGTGCTCTGCAGATCATGTGGCTGAGACTACCATTTCAGTGGTACAGCTGCCCGGCGACGAGATGAAGGGGCGTATTATTGGTCGTGAAGGCCGCAACATCCGCACGCTGGAAACATTGACTGGTGTGGATCTGATCATCGATGACACTCCGGAAGCGGTTATCCTTTCCGGTTTCGATCCTATGCGGAGAGAGATCGCGAAGATTGCGCTGGAGAAGCTGATTCTGGATGGACGTATTCACCCCGCCAGAATTGAGGAAATGGTTGAGAAAGCCCAGAAGGAAGTGGAGACCATGATCCGTGAGGATGGTGAGGCCGCTACTCTGGAAGTTGGCATACACGGCATCCATCCCGAACTGGTTCGCCTGTTGGGTAAGATGCGTTTCCGTACCAGCTATGGTCAGAATGCGCTGAAGCATTCCATCGAAGTTGCTCATCTGGCCGGACTTTTGGCCGGAGAAATGGGCCTTGATGTACGTATGGCCAAGCGTGCAGGACTGCTGCATGACATTGGCAAGAGCCTTGATCATGAGATTGAGGGTTCCCATATTCAAATCGGTGCGGATCTGTGCCGCAAGTATAAGGAATCTCCGATTGTGATCAATGCAGTAGAATCTCATCACGGAGATGTAGAACCTACATCTCTGATTGCATGTCTGGTACAGGCGGCGGATACGATCTCCGCGGCAAGACCGGGTGCGCGAAGAGAAACTCTGGAGACATATACAAACAGATTAAAACAGTTAGAAGAAATCACCAATTCCTTCAAGGGAGTTGATAAGTCATTTGCAATTCAGGCAGGTCGAGAAGTTCGAATCATGGTAGTGCCGGAGCAGGTGAGCGACGACGATATGGTTATCATGGCAAGAGATATTGCCAAGCGTATCGAATCTGAACTGGATTATCCGGGTCAGATCAAGGTCAATGTAATCCGTGAGAGCCGCGCATCCGAGTACGCCAAGTAAGACGAATGGTATTTTGAGTATAGCCGAGGTTTGTTTTCGAAAGAAAGCAGCCCCGGCTATTTCTTTTTTTGCTTAAAAAGACTTTGTCTAAATAAAAAAATAAAGCGAAACGCTTTATTTTCTGTTGTAAGCTCAAAATCCTTGTGATATTATAAACGAGGTACAGCTTTCAGATGAAGAGCAGGAACAGAAAAGTCTGAACGGCTGTGAATGAGAGAAATGAAAAGAAACTCAGAGGAGGAGCAGACATGCCTACAACATTATCTGAAAAAGCAAAGAAAGTAAAGAGTTCATCTACACTGGCGATCACTGCCAAAGCGAAGGAACTGAAGGCGAAAGGAGAAGATGTTGTCAGCTTCGGCGCGGGCGAACCGGATTTCCCGACTCCGGAGAATATTTGTGAAGCAGCGATCCAGGCCATTGAGAACGGTGCCACCCGCTATACTCCGGCATCCGGTACGAACGAGCTGAAGAAAGCAATCTCGAAGAAGTTCTATGCGTTCAACAAGCTGGATTACAAGCCGAACCAGATCGTAGTCAGCAATGGCGGCAAGCACTCTCTGACGAATATTTTTGAAGCGATCCTGAATGAGGGCGACGAGGTTATCATTCCGGCTCCCTACTGGCTCAGCTATCCGGAGATCGTTCGTCTGGCAGGCGGTGTTCCCGTATTTGTACGCTGCACCAGAGAGCAGGATTACAAGCTTACAATTGATCAGCTGGCAGCAGCTGTAACCGATAAGACCAAGGCACTGGTTCTGAATACTCCGAATAACCCGACTGGTATGATCTACGGCGAGGAAGAACTGCGCGCGATCGGTAATTTTGCGGTGGAGCATGACTTCTTCATCGTAGCGGATGAGATGTACGAGAACCTCTTCTACGGTGAGGAGGAGCACGTAAGCATCGCTTCCCTCAGCAAAGAGATTTACAAGAAGACCATCACCTGCAGCGGCGTATCCAAGAGCTATGCCATGACCGGATGGAGAATCGGCTATACCGGTTCCACTCCGGATATCGCAGCTCTGATGAGCAGCATCCAGAGCCATCAGACTTCGAACCCCTGTTCTATTTCTCAGGCAGCGGCAGTGGAAGCGCTGAACGGTCCGCAGTACACGGTTGCTGAGATGCATCGTGCATTCGATAAGCGCAGAAAGTTCATCTACAAGCGCGTGAACGAGATGCCGCTGGTATCTGCCGTTGAGCCGAAGGGAGCGTTCTATCTGTTCGTAGACTGCTCTCAGGTCGTAGGAAAGGAATACAAGGGCAAGACCATCGAGAATGCGGCAGATATGGCAGCCATCCTGATCGAAGACTTCAAGGTAGCGGTTGTTCCCTGCGGAGACTTCGGTTTCGATGACCACATCCGTCTGTCTTATGCAACTTCCACCGGCGAGATCACGAAAGGCTTGGAGCGTATCGAGAGCTTCCTGAACCTGTTGTAATTATGGAGAAAGTAGAACGTCTTTCCCG
>ENA-UOJJ01005460-UOJJ01005460.1-human-gut-metagenome-genome-assembly--contig:-CS66-NODE-5460-length-10717-cov-4.416995_pt1 | contig 10717 bp, 5 predicted proteins | sample MGYA00242343_ERZ723890 | MGnify/ENA metagenome assembly ERZ723890 | reverse complement strand
AAATCTGGGCTGCAAAAGGACTGGACCAGAGAAAAAGGGCAGTTAAAAGGCTGATAAGGGTACATAAAAGAAAGCTTAAAAGGGTTTCTGTTAAGGTTACCCCTGTATGGAGAAAAAGGCTCTTATCAAGAAGCATGTTCCACAGACAGAAAAGGATCTGGGAAGGGGAACTGAAGATAAAGCGGTTGATCAGGCCAAGAGAGGCAGTCAGCTCCCAGAGGGATAAAAACAGGATCAGAATCATTATACGGCAGATCCGGATCTGGCGGGTCTGCAAAAGGAGGCGGGCTTCATATTCCTGCTGTCTGGTCATCTTTTATCAGCTCCTTCCATAAAGTATTAAAGTAATGGGAAAATTCCGGACAGTTGCGCCTTTTTAGGGGGCTGTTACAGTCATCAGGAAAAGAAAGGTAAAGGACTGTGCGGATACGGCCGGGTCTGGGAGTGAGGACGATAATACGGTCAGCAAAACTGATAGCTTCTGACAGGTCGTGGGTCACTAAAATAGCAGTCTTTCCATTTTTCCTTAAAATAGAGCTGATATCATCACATACCATAAGCCTTGTCTGATGATCAAGGGCAGAAAATGGCTCATCTAATAAAAGCAGATCCGGTTTCAGTGCCAGTGTACGTATGAGAGCGGCTCTCTGACGCATACCTCCGGAAAGGGCAGAGGGCTTTGCGTGTCCAAAACCGGCAAGTCCATAGTCAGAGAGCAGGTCAGAAAGTTCCTGTTTTGTTTCAGTATTCAATTTTTTCTGGCTCTCAAGTCCAAGGGAAACATTGGAAAAAATATCCCGCCATTCAAAAAGGTGGTCCTTCTGGAACATATAGCCGATCCCGGTGGCATTTTTGGGATTTTTTTCCAAAAGTTCCCCATCCAGAAAAATGGCGCCTGCTTCCGGCATGTTCAGTCCGCATAAGAGAGATAAAAGAGTGGATTTTCCGCAGCCGGAAGGACCTACAATGGCTATAAATTCTCCGGTATCTACGTTAAAAGAAATATCAGAAAGGGCCAGCGTTTCCCTGTTTTTACTATGGTAGGAAAAGCTGACCCTGGAAACCTGCAATTTGGGTTTCATAGAAAGGCTCCGAAAAGAAACGTTCTTGCTTTAATATACGTTACTGTTCTGGTTCTGGTGCAGGTGTTTCATTTTGTGTATGTCCGTAATTCCATGTAACAGGAGTAGGACGGGAAGGATCAAAGATCTGGGAAGCGTCAAACAGATCGCTTAAACGCTTTTTAGCAGGATCTTCCTGGATCATATCTTCGTACAGGCGGTAACCATCCAGGTTTCTTCTGGCCATTCGCAGATAATCAGGTCCCTTCTGGATCCATGCAGGCTTGCTGGCATCTACATTACAGAAGTAGCGGAAACCTTTGGAAGCAAGGTACTGGTAACGATAGTTTTCCTCTGTATACGGGTGCCAGTCAGCAACATCGTTTCCATTAGGATAAATGTAAATATCGGTCGGTCCGATCAGGGACTCCACCTCATTTTCCCATTTATCCGTATCTGTGTAGAAACGTTCATCACTGATCTTGTATGGATTTTCCGGATCGTCAGAAACGCCCATCCACAGGTGTCCCCAGCTGTGACTTGCCAGTTCCCAGCCGTCATCCCGTAAGCACTGTGCTACCCTGGCAGCCTGCTCTTTCTCGCTTTCATAATCCGGGGTTTCGCTGTAGGAAGAAGCAGTGCGGTATCCTAAGATCCCTTCATAACCGGTAAGTGCGATAATAGCCTTGGCTCCTTTGTAGGAGAAATCCGGGTGCTCATCAATAAAGTCGTTTAAAAGAGGGATCAGGTCATAAGAACCTGTGGAAATGCTGCCGTCATCCATTTTCATTTCGCAGGTAGGCCGTCCGTCCTCGCCGACTACGATCTTGCTTGCAAATCCGTCTCCATCCATATATGGATAGTAGCATACGTCATCCTGGGACATAACAATGGGCTTTTTGCCTTCCGGCAGCATGATCGTTCCCCAGGTGAAAGCAGGATTTCCGTTTTCATCTGTTGTTTCGTAGGCAATATCGTGGATGCGCACTAAAACGTAGCCGTCATTGTAAAGGGCATCTAATATTTTTAAGAACTCATCCTTGGTAGTCATAACGGAATTATATCCTTCCATACGGGAGTCACCGTCAAATGCTTTGGAAGTGTCCATGATCAGAGAGTGGAAAAATACATGGGTCACATTTTTTACATCTGCAGCTACCAGAGAGTCCTTTTGGGACTGGAAGGAAGCAAGGGCTTCGCTGATCCGTGGATCGGACTGAATGGAAGGATCCTGGGACAGAAGTTCTATTGCTTTGTCGTAGTCATAACCTTTTGCCAGACGGTCTGCCTGATCGATCAATTGCCCAATGGGATCGTCGGGATCAGCTTCTGCTGATGCAGACGGGGTCCCGTTGCTTTTCGTAGCTTCAGAAGCAGTGGCAAAAACCGGACGGTCTCCAGGCTGCTTTTTTAAAACAAAGCGTGAAAAGGCAAAAATACCGCCCCCGAGAACAAGGGCGATCACAAAAAGAACTATAAAAGTAGGAAGGTGGCGGGACAAATGGAAGAAAAATCCCCGGCGGTTCCGTCTCTTTCTAAAATTTAAATTACTCATAAAATCTCCTGGTCATATTTCTGATAATCATATTGCTTGTGGTATTGCTGAAATTCCTTTAAGTCTATACAGTATAGCATAAAATACGCCCGTTGGATATAACATATAGTCCTTTTTGTTGATTTTTTAACATCTCCGTGGTATTCTAAGAAATGAAGTAAAATTCAACAGAATGTGAGGTCTCAAAAATGGGAGAAATGGTTAAAGATCCAAATTGCGCATATTGTGTGGAAGGAGAACTGTTAGCTAAGTTTGGTTATCCTTGCTGCGAGATGAAGACAGGTAAGCTGTATGTATTCAAAGAGCAGAGCAAGAGAGGAAGAGTGATCTTAGCTCACAAGAAACATGTCAGCGAACTGATCGAACTGACTGATGAAGAGAGAAATGACTATTTTGCAGATGTTGCAAAAGTTGCCAGAGCCATCCACAAAGTATTTAACCCTGATAAGGTAAACTATGGTGCATACGGTGATACCGGACATCATTTACATTTCCACATTGTTCCAAAATACAAAGGTGGAGAAGAATGGGGCAGTACATTCGAGATGAACAGCGGCAAGACCATTCTTACAGATGCAGAATATGAGGAAATGGCTGAAGCGATCCGCCAGGCATTAAAGGAAGTCTAAAACAGAATAAAATTGAAACAGGATCCTGTTTCATAAAAATGAGAACTGCGGCCGAAACGGTGAGAGATCATCCAGGGCTTCAGTTCTCTTTTTATTTAGAAACCGTCAGGTTATACAGGTGCTTCTTTTTTCATATTTATGTTAAAGAAATAAATTGCAGAAGATCTGTAAAAGGGGAAGATATGAAAAAAAGAAGATGGATATGTATGTTTCTGCTGCTTCAGGTTCTGTGGTGCAGTATGACTGGGATGGTAGTATATGGGATGGAGCCGGATATTCCGGTATCAGCGGTTGTTTCAGGGCAGGCGCAGGCAGTTTCCATACAGGCACCTTCCGCTGTTTTAATGGAAGCATCCACAGGAAAGCTGTTGTTTGAGAAAGATGCAGACGAAAAGCGCAGTCCTGCCAGCGTGACCAAGGTAATGACACTGCTTCTGATCTTTGATGCTTTAAAAGCAGGCAAGATCCAGATGACGGACCAGGTGACCACCAGTGCATACGCAAAGTCCATGGGCGGTTCCCAGGTGTTTTTAGAAGAAGGAGAAGTACAGACCGTAGAAACACTGATCAAATGCATTGTGATCGCTTCCGGAAATGATGCTTCTGTTGCTATGGCAGAATATATTTCTGGGACAGAAGAGGCTTTTGTAGAAGAAATGAACAAACGGGCAGAGGGGCTGGGAATGACCAATACCCATTTTTCGGACTGCTGTGGCCTGACAGAAGATCCGGATCATCTGACCACAGCCAGGGACATTGCCCTTATGACCAGGGAACTGATCAACTGCTATCCTGAGATCCATAATTATTCCACCATCTGGATGGAAAATATCACTCATGTGACGAAGCAGGGAACCAAGGAATTTGGCCTTGCAAATACAAATAAGCTTCTGAAAATGGCAGCAGATTTCCAGGTAACCGGTTTAAAAACAGGTTCCACCTCCAGGGCAAAATACTGTCTTTCCGCTACTGCACAAAAAGACGGGATCCGCCTGATCGCCGTGATCATGGCAGCGCCGGATTATAAAGCACGTTTTTCTGATGCCAGAAATCTTTTAAGCTATGGTTATGCCAGATGCAGGCTTTATGAGGACAAAGAAAAAATGCCTCTTCCTGAGATGAAAGTTGCAGGAGGAGTGAAAGAAAACGTACTGCTGGAGGCAGAGGGAACCTTTACCTGGTTGAGCACAGAGGGGGAAGATCTGGGAAAGATCGAGAAAAAACTGGAACTGGCAGAGCAGATGGAAGCACCCTTAGCCAGGGGGGAACGTGCCGGCATGATCGCTTATTATATGGACGGGGAAAAGCTGGGAGAACTTCCGGTTGTGACGGCAGAAGCAGTAGAAAAGGCCGGATACATAGACCAGCTGCAGAAATTATTTGGAAAATGGGCGGGTTTTCGCAATAAGGCAGCATAAAGAAGCTGTTAAAATGCAGGAAATGACAGGGAAAACCTTTGACGGGAGCGGTTTTATACCATTATAATACCTTTCATATTATCATGATACCAGGGTCAAAATATAATCTACCCAGGCAAGAACGGTCACGTCAGAAGACAGGAACGTATGCAGGTGTGGGAAAAGTGAGTCTGGGAAACGGAAAGAGGTGGACCATGAACCAGATCTTACTGCTTACAGGGATCGTCATTGTGATCTGTATTCTGTCAGGACGGCTGATCGATAAACTGGGAGTTCCGTCATTACTTGCATTTATCCTTCTGGGAATGTGCTTTGGGGTAGATGGTATTTTTAAAATATCCTTTGATGATTATCAGTTCAGTGAACTGATCTGTTCCGTCAGTCTTATTTTCATCATGTTTTATGGTGGTTTCGGAACGAATATTAAAGAAGCGGGGCCGGTGATCCCCAGGGCTGTTCTGCTTTCAACAGCCGGTGTTTTATTTACAGCCGGGATCACAGGACTGTTTATTCATCTGGCGTTAAAACTTCCTCTTCTTGAAAGTTTTTTAGTGGCATCTGTGATCGGTTCTACAGATGCAGCTTCTGTATTTAATATCCTCAGGTCAAAAAATCTGAATCTGAAAGAAAATACAGCCTCTTTACTGGAAATGGAGTCCGGTTCCAATGACCCTGTTTCCTATATGCTGACGGTGATCCTTACAGAAGTCCTCACAGGACAGTCTGTAAATGTAGGTTCCATGCTGGTTTTCCAGATCCTGTTCGGCATTGGCTGTGGTGTGTTTTTTGGAAAAGTCACAGCGTTTATTTTAAATAAAGTGGAATTTGATATTGCCCAGGGAAAAACCATTCTGGTATTTGCAACGGCTATACTGGCATATACAATTCCTTCCATGATCGGCGGAAATGGATATTTAAGTGTATATCTTTGCGGGATCCTGTTAGGAAATTCCTACCTTCCTCACAAGCGGGATATGGTGTTGTTTTTTGATGTGCTTACAGGTGTGGCACAGATGATGATCTTTTTCCTGTTAGGACTTTTAGTAACTCCAAGCCAGCTGCCACAGGTGATCATTCCTTCTTTTGTGATCATGATCTTTCTTACCCTGGTTGGCCGTCCTGTGTCTGTAGCCGCACTTTTAGCTGGTTTTCGGGCATCTATCGGGCAGATGGGACTGGTGTCCTGGGCGGGACTTCGGGGTGTTGCTTCCATTGTTTTTGCAATCTATGTAGTGCTGCGCCAGGTCCCTTTAGGATATAACCTGTTTAACCTGGTATTTTGCATTGTACTGTTGTCCATTTCTATCCAGGGAACCCTGCTTCCATGGATCTCAGGAAAGTTGCAGATGATCGATGAAAATGCAGATGTGCGCCGTACATTTAATGACTATCAGGAAGAAGAGAGCATCAGCTTTGTAAAGTTTCATCTTTTTAGCCAGCATCCTTATGTGGGAAAATGTTTAAAAGAGATCACATTGCCGCCTAAACTGTTGGTTGTGGTGCTGATCCGGGGAAAAGAAGTGTTAGTTCCCAATGGAGATACCTGTTTGCAGGCAGGAGATCTGATGATCGCAGCGGCAGAGGAATTTGAAGACCGGAAAAATATGACGCTCCGCGAAATAACCGTGGATAAAAATCATAAATGGAAAGGAAGATCTTTAAGCCGTATCCCTATGCAGGCGGGAACTTTGATCGTTATGATACGAAGGGGAAAAGAAACTGTGATCCCTACAGGAAATACAGTGGTGTATGAAGGGGATGTGCTGGTACAGGCAAAATTTTAAAGTATTATGATCATCAAAGTGCTATGAAAAGGGCAGGTCTCATTGACTTGCTCTTTTTCTTATGTTATCCTAGTACCATCGGCGGGGAGATCTCCCTGTCAGATCTGTTTATTCTATTTATTTTTGGTCGTTTCAGACCGCAGTTTCACAAAAATTGTAAAAAAGTGAAAAAATGAAAAAGGAGGGGAAAGTTTGGATTAAAATATCAGGGGATTTTGCAACATTTCTAAAATTCAGATCATGGAAAAGATCAAACATCAAATCTAAACACATCACATCAGGACAAATCAGATCAAACACATCAAAACACATTCCAAAGGGGGAAAAACAATTGAATACGAAAATATGGAAACGAATGATGGCTGGCTTATTGGCAGGCGTCCTTATTTTTACAGGAATCCCGTTTTCTGCCTCTGCAGGTGAACCGCCTGTGCAGATGATCATCAGGGGAGATGCCTTTCAGAACAGGCAGATCAACATTTTCGGCCACAGTCACCGGTCGATCACCTGCTATTATGTAAATCCGGTGGAAGGACATGTACCGGCATTTTGCCTGCAGCCGGGAAAGAAACTTCCCAATCACACCCAGGCATCCTGGGAGAGGTACAGTGCGTCACCGGAAACCTCCGTACCGGTCATAGGAAGTTTTGACCGGTATCTGCCTATGACACTGGCTTATGAGTGGATGGTTTCAGGAAATTATTATGATAAGACCCGGTATGCCATGGTGCAGACTTATTTCTGGGGCTGTCTGGCAGGTTTTGAGCAGGACTGGGATATCCAGGAAGAGACCATGAAAAAACTGGAATGGGCTATAAGAGACGGAAGGGTTCTCTCCCTGTTTCATGAAATGAGGTCGGTAGTGGAAAAGGGCCTGGAAGAATATGAGTCGAATAGCGGAAGTAGTCTTCCTGCCTGGAATGGCCGTAAGGAAAATATGATCTTAAAAGACGGTCATTATGAGCTGACCTTAGATCTTAGTTCCTGTCCCCAGCTTAAAAACGCAAACTGGCAGTTCCCGGATAAAAACTGGAGTTTTACACAGGGACCAGGGGAAAATGAGATCACATTTCTTTATACAGGAGAAGAACCTTCCGGACGGATCAGCGCAGGAAACGTGGAAGGCTTGGATGACCGGTATTATGCCTATATCTTTTATCCGGGAGAGTCTTATCAGATGCAGATGGGCTGGCTGGATATGCAGCGTCCCCAGGCAGAAGTATGGTTTGAAACAGGAAAGGGGAGTGTCCAGGGCGGTCAGATGCAGCCTTTAGAACGGTTCCGCCACAGGGAAGTTTTTGAGGCAGATTACAAAATAGATCTGGAAAAATATTGTGCAGAAACAGGACAGCCTCTTGCAGGAGCGGATTTTCAGGTATGGGAAAGTTTTGACCATTCCCAGATCAATGAACATGGCTATGAAGAAGGGGAGCCGGACGGAACGACAGGTCAGGTTTACAGTAACTGTATGTCCCCGGAACCGGAAGAAGAATGGCTGTGTGACGTGATCACCACCGACGAAGAAGGAAAGGCTTTTCATAAAGATATCCGCAATTACAATTACAGCAAAACCTACTGTATGGGCCATCCGTCGCCTGAATGGATCGAATGTGATGACGAAGGAGATGGGGGTGATGGAGAAGACGGGGAAGGCGAAGAGGAAGAATGTAACTGTGAAGAAGAAAATGAACGTCTCAGGGAGCAGTGGCTTGAGGAACAGGAACTGTGTGAAGCTTCCAGCGATTTCCATGTATCCAATGAGGATGAAGAGGACCATGAACAGAGTACAGAAGCAATGGAAGCCATGTTAGAGGACCGGGATGAAACCTATGAAAATTTTATTGCCCTGGAGTATGGCTATACATTAACAGAGAAAAAGGCCAGAACCGGCTATATGGTCCACGGGACACACAGGGAAGATTTTGAAATCGAGAAAATAACAGTGGCTTCCGCCCAGGCACAGAGAAATACAGCAGGAAAGGAAGGTACAGGAAGAGAAGATCCGCAATCAGAGGTGTATCTGGGGGAAAATACGCAGCTGCAGTTTCATCCCGCTCCACAAAAAAAAGAAAAGAAAAACGGATATGCTTATGAAACCGGAGCGCAGGAAGAAAGATCAGCAGAGGAACTTAGAACGATCCATGAAGTGAAGCTGACCGAAGATATTTATGAAGAAGAGGAAGATGACGAGGATGAGATCTGGGATGACCGGGCAACGGAAAGTAATGCAAAGATAAGCAGGACAACAGCAAATACGGCAACAGAAAGCAAAGCAACCGCAAGTGATGCAGCAGAAGATAACGCAGTTGTAGCTGCTGCCACTGCATCGAACGCAAAGAAGGATCTGGAAACGACAGAACAATATATTTATACAAGAGAAGAAATTTCCCTGGAACCGATTTCTTTATGGGAGTCTTTACGGGAAAATGTATGGAATTCTGTAAAAGCAATCTTTTTTTCCTCAGAAGACGATGATGATTTTGAGGGGATAACAGCATTTCTTCCTGATTTTCAGGATGATGATCTGGGAGAGATGGATGTTTCCTGTTTTGGTGATCCATCGAATTCCCTTTACTGTTTTAAAGTCTGGGACCACCGCACAGAAGGAAGGATCTATATAAATAAACGGGATCTGCATCTTTATGAAAAGGACCAGGAAGAAAGCTATGGCCGGACCCAGGGAGACGGAACTTTAGAAGGTGCTGTATATGGCCTTTTTGCAGCCGCAGACATTGTACATCCGGATGGAAGATCCGGTGTGATCTACCAGAAAGATGATCTGACAGCCGTGGCAGCAACAGATCAGGATGGTAATGCCTCATTTTTTGCATACACGGAGGTCCCGCATACAGTAGTAAAAGAAGATGGGACCATTGAGGCACCGGAAAATTTCCTGGGGCCGGAAACCTTATATAACGGCAGTACCATTAATTCTTCTGATCATGGATTTGGAAGCTATACCTATCCGGACAGAAAAGAAGAAAATGGTAATTCCTGGATCGGAAGACCGCTGCTGATGGGAAGTTATTATGTGAAAGAACTAAGCCGGTCAGAGGGATATGAACTGTCTGTAACAGGAAAGAACCTGGTGGAGACGAACCGGGGGTCAGGAGAAGAAAATGTAGTGCGAAAGGCAGGGCAGGTACAGGTAAGCGCAGGTCTGTCTGAGCATAACAGTATGGAAGCAGACGGTTCCTGGAATGATTTTACAGTAGAAGCATTTGGAACAGAAAAAGGGTATGAGATCACAGTTTCCGGTTATCCGGAAAATACAAAGTTTTACCGTTTAAGTTCACAGGAGCAGAGGGAAAATTTAAAACAGATCACAGGAATGGAAAAAATTCCCAAAATGGATCATTTGGGAAATCCTGTATATGAAAAGGCAAAAGGCGGAGAATTAAAACGGGATCTTAATGGCAATCCTGTTTTAAAAGCAGATGCGGGGGAAGACGAAAAAGTACCTGCATCTGAGACTGTGCCCTATCATTTCCGGACAGCCCCTTATATAAAAGGAGAAGCAAAACCGGAAGATCTGTCTAAATGGGATGAAGACCTGGATCCTGATTATGTGATGGAACAGGCACAGGCAATGCTTATGCAGTTAGGCTATAAAGAAGCTGACGGGGAAGGGGCACCATGGGTTTCTATAAATCTGGATTCTATGAATGGAAAGGCCGTAGAACAGATCCTTGACTGGTATACAGAACACAGTTTTTATAATATGGCCGCCGTTTCTGAGATAAAGGAAGAAGAGGGACAGTGGCAGGCAAAACTTTTTTATGACTATTCTGGAAATACAGAAGCAGGATCTGCAGTTTATGACCGGGCAGACGGACAGCTTTATGTGAAAAAAGAAAGGGAAAATGGTCATTACTGGATCTGCATTCCCAAAGGAAAATTCCGTTTAAGCAGTCATACCGCTTACATAAAAGAAAAATGGGAATATGTGGAAGATGAGCTTAAATTAATTTATGAGCCTGTTTATGAACGGTATGAAGAAGGAGAGGTTCTTTTAGATCCAAACGGAGTACCGATCCAGGAAATGGAACAGGTCCCCATTTTTGAAGAACGGGAAACCACGTATGTGACTACGAAAGAGGAGCCGGTAGAGGCTTTCTGGGATCCTGAAAAAAGAGAGTATCATATTTTGGTGGAAAATGAAACAGACTGGTCCGTGGAAAAAGAAGAGGTAGAAGAAACGTTCCGTGCAGTGACCGGACAAACCACCATTTCTGTAAATGGAAAAGAGGTTCCTTATAATCAGTATCTG
>ENA-UOJJ01005459-UOJJ01005459.1-human-gut-metagenome-genome-assembly--contig:-CS66-NODE-5459-length-10717-cov-4.851623_pt1 | contig 10717 bp, 10 predicted proteins | sample MGYA00242343_ERZ723890 | MGnify/ENA metagenome assembly ERZ723890 | reverse complement strand
CATGCCGGAACAGGACGACGGCGGGAAATAATACATTGTACCAAGTAACCTATTCGTTTATCTTCTTATCCCGAAGCAAGCTCTCCTTTTGAAGAGAACATGTCTGTGGCTCATCAGGGAGCTAAGACGACAAAACGCGTCTATTCCATCCACCGGATTTAGTAATTTTTTATGAATCCAATAGTTCCCTCCATCAGAACGCTTCTTGCTCCGTCCCCGGACTACCGATGGGGGGTGCATCTTTGCCTGTTGGCACCGCTTGGTGCCATAATGGCGTTCGTTATCCTCTGCCTCGGCTGGTGGGGAGAACCCGTCCGCCAATTCTAGCGGCAGCCAATATTCACATTACCCGCTTCATGAGCGTCGTTACCCATATCGGCAATCCGCTCATCTATGTGTTTTATCTTGTGTTACTGCTTGTTGCTCTCACCAAGCGGGACTGGCGGGAAACAATGTTCGTTCTGCGTTGCGTTTTGTTCAGCGTCTTCTTTTTGTGCTTCGTCATGCAGATCATGAAATACGGGCTGGGTATGCCGAGACCGGGATTTCCTTGGCCGCCATACCCTTTGGGCTTTATCAATCAATATGCTTCGTTCCCTTCAGGGCATACGGCGACTATCATCACCGCAGCCGTGCCTCTGGCACTTTGGTTCAGAAACCGTCCTTTTTCCCTTTTCCTCTCGGCAGTAATCGCGCTCATGGGTTTTTCCCGAGTGTGGTTGGGGCAGCATCACCCCATAGATATTGTTGGAGGAATGCTTTTAGGGAGTATTGCCGCCAGGTGCATTACCTGCGAGCGGCTCCCGATGGGAAAAGAAGAGCAACAGGCGCTTGGTGAACAAAAAATACGAGAAGAAACGGGTAAATAAGATTACATCGCTGAAAGATGTCTGCTCGCTGTCTTTGCTTTTGAAGCAAAGAGAGTATTGAGCCACAGGCCTCTCACCGAACTCCTCCTTGAAATATGGAGCGGGTTCACTTATCCTTATCGGATTCGCACGGGTTGTGCGGTCAACGTCCTTCGCTGATGCACGCCAGACTGTGCGCAGGAGAATTGAGCTCATGGAAGAAAAAGCACGTATCATTCAGGAACTCGTACCAGGGAAACAGGTTACGATTGCTCATCTGATCGCCCACCCTGACGAGGATCTCGCCAAAAAAATGGGCGTTCCCGGCGCTGAAGCGGTAGGGATCTTGACGTTGAGCCCTCGTGAAGCGGCTATGATCGCAGGCGACTTCGCTACAAAAGCCGCTTCCGTCCAAATCGGATTTGTGGATCGCTTCACTGGCGCACTGGTCATTCAGGGCTCCGTAGCCAGCGTGGAAGAAGCCTTACGCTATACGGTAAAAGCCCTTCACGACGTACTGGGCTTTGCCGCATGCGAAACGACCAAGAGTTAACCCGATGAAACGTTACGTTCTTCTTGGCACGGTCGGCGCGGGTAAAAGCACATTATACGCGGCCCTTCACGGAATCGCGTGTGATGAGGCGAAAAAAACGCAGGCCATGCAATATGATCTGGACGGAGGCGTCGATACCCCCGGCGAATTCTTCTGCCACCCCATGTACTATCCGGCATTGCTCAGTACCACTGTGGATACCGACGTGCTTATCTATGTCCACCCCGCCAACGATCCGCTGTGCCGTCTGCCCGCTGGTTTTCTGAATATCTATACGCAGCGCGAGGTCATTTGCGCCATCACGAAAGTGGATCTGCCCGACGCCGATTTTGAAGCCACCAAGGCCATGCTCATGGACCACGGCGTTTCGGGGCCTTTCTTCCCTCTCGGAAAAGATCGCCCTGAACTCCTGCAGGAACTGGTGGATTGGCTCAAGAAGGAATAAGTTCCAACTGGTGGTGATTAGGGCTGTATGCGGTATTTTCTAAGATGGAAATCCCCCCTGAGTTTATGCTCAAGGGGGATTTCCTATTTTCTAAAACTATTGTTCGCAACGGAAACCGAGTTCTCCCGCGATGACATAGTGTCCTGGCGAACGTGAATAAGGGCAGGAACGTTACTTTTTAGCCTTTTTGTAGGCTTTTTGCACCGCTTCACCGGCGGCATTGATACCTTCCTTGGCCTTATCCTTAACCTTGCTGAGATTATCCTTGGCTTCGTCAACGAAATCACCCACGTTTTCCGTGACGGAATCCTTGGCTTCACTCAGATAATCTGTGGTTTTGTCGAATGCATCCTTGGCTTTCTTCTTGAGCGTGCTGCTTTCCATTGAAAACAAAAATGATTTTCCTGTGACTCTCTAAATTATATGACTTTTTAGTGTGAAAATCTCTGCATTTCGAACTTCCATTGAATGGAAGACAGGGACTGAGGAATTGCCCGCCTTGTCCGCTGGGAAGCATAGGAACGCAACATGTTGGCGGGATACGTATATGTGTATGTTCGGCGAAAGACTCTAAAACATATGTGAGGAGGACAATTTTAAAAATATGAAAATCTAGAAACAAGACTCCCCCTTCTCGGTTTTATTGAGAAGGGGGGAGTTTCTCCACATAGTCAGGGCATATTTTGACACATACTACTGAAACTTAATTTGATTATTTCAACTATGTTAAATTGTTATTCCTCTTACAAGTACGTTAAGGACTGGATGCCCTTTTCGGCTACCGTTACGCTGTACATTTTCACCGTTTCGGGAAGAGAGGGTGCCATCTGATTCCAGATATAGCGCGCCAAGTTCTCTGAAGAGGGGTTCACGGCATCGAACGGGGGCACATCATTGATATAGGCATGATCAAGAGGCTCGAGGGCCTGTTTGAGGAGGGCCTTAAGGTCGCCAAAATCCATGAGGAGTTCCGTATTCTGCGAGAGGGTATACCCTTTGACGACGACTTCGACGGCGTAGTTATGACCGTGGAGGTGTTCGCACTTTCCTTGATAGTGCCGAAGGGCGTGCGCGGCGCAGAATTCGGAACGAACCGTAAGTTTCCAAAAAGGTCGAGACATGGTATTCCTTTCTTTCTGTATGTTATTGGATAGGATTAGCTGAACACCAGCGATGCATATCCTGCTGGAAGGCCGGGCCAGGAGTAACCATCCACTGTGGGCCAAGCCGTACCCGGCAGAAGGTGCCGTCAAGGCAGAAAGCCAACTGCATTTCAGTGTTTCCTTTATGCCTTTCGAGAATGGCCTTGAGCGATTCCATCCCTTCAGCGTTCAGGCGGCGGGGATCCAGCTCCCATGAAATGGGCGCGTCGCTTGCGGAGCAGGCGTCATTCAAGGCCTGTACCGAAACGCCCCGCAGTTTGATTTCCTTGACCGGGGCCTCATCGTCCGAATCGTCATCCGAATCAGGAGAATAAGACGAGCTTTCTCTATTGTCGATAGTCGCGGTCAGTAAAAGCGGCTGTTCCGAGTTGAGCAGATCTCGGCTGGCATTCAGCTCTTCCGTAAAGAACGTCACCTCACCGGAAGCCGTAAGATCTTCCACAGCGACGAAGGCCATGCGGTTTCCACGTTTATTGAGGATTTCGCGGATACTCGTGACCAACACGGCGCACTTGATCGTCGCCTTGTCCGCCATTTCCCGGCAGTCTTCCAACGGGCGCAGATCCAGCCGATTCAGTTCATGCCGATAGGGCTGCAAAGGATGACTCGTCAAAAAGAAGCCAAGCGCTTCCTTCTCAAAGCGGAGCTTCTGATCCTCGTCCCACTCCGAAATACTTTCTTCCTCGCAGGAGAAGCCTATCCCCGACGCCTGATTTTCTTCAATTTTCTTGGGGGAAAGCGTCAACAAGGATATTTGGTTGGATTGTTTTTCCTTGATCTTCTTTTGAGCACGGGCGACCACTGGATCAATGGCCGCAACCATAGCGGCGCGGGAACAGCCGAAGCAATCCAGCGCTCCTCCCTTGATGAGGCTTTCCAAGACCCGTTTTGTGACTTTCCGCAGGCTGACGCGAATACACAGATCCAAGAACGAAAGGAATGGCCCGTCCTTCTCACGGGCTGCAACGATTTCGCGGATGGCTTCATCACCAACATTTTTGATCCCTCCCAAACCGTAAACCACCGCCTCGTCGCGCACGATGAACTCGCGGCGGCTGACCTGGACATCAGGCTGCCGGACTTCAATGTCATTGTCCTTGCAGGCGGCAATGTACTTGAGGATCTTATCCTGATTGCCGATTTCCGAAGTGAGCAGGGCGGCCATGAATTCCACCTTGTGGTGGGTCTTCAGATATGCCGTATGGTAAGAAATGAGCGCATACGCGGCGGAGTGCGATTTGTTGAAACCGTATTCCGCGAATTTTTCCATCAAGTCAAAGATTTCCGTCGCCTTTTCCTTACTGGTGCCATTCTTGACGGCACCGTCCACGAAAAGGGTTCGTTCTTTGGCCATGGCTTCGGCGTTTTTCTTCCCCATCGCTCGCCGGAGCAGGTCTGCGCCGCCGAGGGTATACCCGGCGACAATCTGCGCGATCTGCATGACCTGTTCCTGATAGACGATAACCCCGTAGGTGTCTTTCAGGCAGCCTTCCAACGACGGCAGCGGATAGGTGACGTCCACTTCTCCGTGCTTACGCTTGATGAATTCATCGACCATGCCGGAACCGAGCGGGCCGGGCCGGTACAGCGCCAGCATAGCGATGATGTCTTCAAAGCAGTTCGGGCGGAGCATACGCAAGTACTGGCGCATACCCGAGCTTTCCACCTGAAACACGCCGTCCGTATCGCCCCGGGAAAAGACATCGTAGGTATCGGGGTCCGTCAAAGGAAGGATGTCAAGGTTGGGAGCCTTCTTTCCTTGTTCTTCAATGGCTTTCAGGGTGTTGTCGATCAGGGTCATGGTCCGCAGACCAAGGAAGTCGAACTTCACGAGCCCCACTTTTTCGACCATTTTCATATCGAACTGGGTGACAAGTTCGCCTTTTTTCCCCCGATAGATAGGCAAGTATTCATCCATCGGCTTGTCGGAAACCACCACACCCGCAGCGTGCGTCGATGCGTGACGTGACAACCCCTCCAGACGCATGGAGATGTCGATCAGTTTGCGGATGATCTGATCTTCCTTATAGAGGGTCGCCAGCTCGGGCTCCGCGTCCAGCGCCTTCTTGATGGTCATCTTGAGATCATCAGGGATGAGCTTGGCGATACGGTCGGTTTCCTTGAAGGACATGTCCAGTGCACGCCCTACGTCGCGGACCACCGCTTTGGCTTTCATTTTTCCGAACGTCGTGATCTGCGATACGGAATCAATACCGTATTTTTGGCTCACATACTGGATCACGCGGGTACGCTTGTCTTCGCAGAAGTCAACGTCGATATCGGGCAGGCTGACGCGTTCGATATTCAGGAAGCGTTCGAAAATGAGATTGTAGGGCAGGGGATCAAGGTTTGTGATACGCAAAGCCCACGCGACGATCGAACCGGCCGCGGAACCACGACCGGGACCGACCGGGATGTCGTTCCCCTTCGCCCAGTTGATGAAGTCCTGCACGATCAGAAAATACCCCGGAAAGCCCATCTCGCAGATGACCTTCAGTTCCATTTCGAGACGATCCCAATAGATTTTGGGATCAATCGTGTCCCGATCGGGGTGCAGTTCCAGGCGCTGTTTGAGGCCTTCACGCGCAAGGCGCTGGAACTCCGTCGACAGGGTCATCCCTTCCGGAAGTTCGTATACGGGGAAGTAGTGGTGCGTGAAGTCCATCTCCACATGGCATTCTTCAGCTATGCGGACCGTATTGGAAAGGGCTTCGGGAATATGCTTGAACGCCTGTTCCATCTCCTCAGCGGATTTGTAATAGAGATCCCGCGCTTCAAAACGCATCCGTTTTGCGTCATTGACTTTTGCCTGCGTCTGAATACACAGCAGGACGTCATGGGCCTCAACGTCGTCCGCGTTCAGGTAATGGCAGTCGTTCGTCGCAACCAAAGGAACTTTGGTATGCTCCGCAAGCTCCAACAACTTATTGTTCAGAGTCGCCTGATCAGGCAGTGTATTGGCTTGGACTTCCAGATAGAAACGCCCATCGTAGATATCCATGTACTCTTGCGTTTGCCGGATGGCGTCGTCAAATGTCCCGCCGTTCGTGATCAGCTTGTTGGCTCCCATCAACGTGCGGGGGATTTCACCGGCAAGGCACGCGGAAAGCGCAATGAGCCCTTCGCTGTGCTGGCGGAGCAGGGCTTTATCCACGCGGGGCTTATAATGGAAGCCGTCCAGGAAGCCCTTGGAGACAAGACGAACAAGGTTATGGTACCCCTCGTTGTTCTTCGCCAGCAAAATCAGATGGTGCCGGACACGGGAGAATTCGGAATCCTTATCCCGGTGATCCTTGGTAACGTAGACTTCGCACCCGATGACGGGTTTGATGCCGTAACTCTTGCATGTCGTATAGAAATAAGCCGCGCCGTACAGGTTGCCGTGATCGGTAATCGCGGCGGCAGGCATCCCGAAATCTTTGGCGCGTGCGCATAAATCGTTCAGACGAATCGCGCCGTCGAGAAGACTGTACTCCGTGTGACAATGCAGATGCACAAATTCGGACATGGAACAATCCCGTGGAAGAAAGAGTGAAGAGATATGGGGATAAGCCTATCAAAAGACGCGGGGAGGCACAATGAACCTTTCTGGAAGGTTATAATAGGGCAACCTATAATAGACGCTTGTCGATAGCCTTGCTTCGGGGTATGAACAAATCCATGATGCATACCTATGAAAACAATACACCTCAGGCTTGGGACGACATCAGGAATCACGAGGCACTCTTCGAATCGTTTGCCTCCATGTACCTGCGTGAACACCCTGGCGACATGCTCCGGCTCAAACGGGAACATACCTATAAAGTTTTAGCTCATGCCCGTGCCATCGTCGCTCAGGAAGGGCTTGCTTCCCAAGAGGGAAGGGCGACCCTGCTTGCGGCACTCTACCATGATACAGGACGATTCCCCCAGTATGTCCGTTGGCGCACGTTCAGCGATGCCGAATCTGAAAATCATGGCTATCTTGGCGTCCATGTCGTGAAAAAAGAGCATTTTTTGACGGGCGAACCCCCAAATATCCATAAATGGGTGCTCACGGCCATTGCCTTGCACAACAGATATGCACTCCCTGCCTTGCCGGAACCGTACCTCACCATTACACATGCTGTTCGAGATGCGGATAAGCTGGACATTATGCGCATCATGGCCCAGCATCTTTCACGGCCCATTCCGACGCGGGACGTCGTTCTCCGTGTTCAGGATGCCCCAAAACTGTGGTCTCAATCCATTGTGGATACTGTTCTTTCCGGTGGTATCCCCAGTTATCACGATCTTCGTTATGTAAATGATTTTAGGATATTATTGGGATCTTGGATCCATGATCTTCACTTTACGTCTTCAAAGAAAACATGTGTGGCGTCTGGATTTCTTCAAGAAGTCCTTAAAGGTTTGCCTTCCACACCGGAGCTGCAGCCTGTAACAGCGTATCTGCTCAATGAGTTCTCGACTGTGAGGAATCTCTGTGGCTGACTTCCTCCACCCATCGCTCCAGCGGGACATCAAGCGTTTTTGTTTACGGTACGGGTTGAACGTATCCCATGCTTACCATACCCCCACGGACTTTTGGAATGACGAAGGGGCAGGGGAGCAGGCTGCTTTTGTGTGCCTGCTGCACCAAATGCCTTTTGGGGAGGCCTTGAAGCTGGTAAGGGCTGCACGGCAACGTTTCCGGAACGTCCTCCTTGTGGACTACAAGCTGCCGGAAAGGAACTTGGATTTCCCTGCATATTGGCTCGGGCATTGCTGCGAACGGATGGGAGCACATTATGGCTTGTACGACCGCTTTATGCGGCATGGCGGTATTGAAGGCGTTATCCGTCAGATACGAGTTGTTCCTTTGAGGAGGGATGTTTTTTGGGGTGGGGGGATTGGCGCGGTGTGGATTGTATGATATGGAAAGTAAACAAAAGTTTACATAATTTCTATTATGCGCTATTTATACACTTGCCACAATATACGTCCTTAGCGTAAAAATACATTCTTTCGTTACCCTCATTCAAGGACACGCTCATGGGCATTCTCAGTGCTAGCTGTAGTTTTACACGGTTCAAAATCACGGAACCGGTTCCCAAAGAACTCTGGATGGAAATTCCCGCAAAACTCCGGCAATTCGCCTTTCAGGATATCGACGACATCGCCGAGGAACGCGGATGGGGATGGACCAGCTTTGAGGATATGCTCGATATGCAATGGCGCTCTGCTCCACCGGAAAAAGGCGCGTACCTCGCTTTTGCGCTCCGTCTGGACACGCGCAGGATTCCTCCTGCGGTCTTGAAAAAATATGTTACGATCGCACTCCGTGAAGAAGAAGGCCGCATCAAGGAACAAGGAAAAAAGTTCATCGCCCGGGATCGGAAAAACGAACTTCGGGATCAGGTCAAACTGCGCCTCATGGGGCGTTTTCTCCCCATTCCGGCCGTATTTGACGTGGCGTGGGCAACCGATACCAACATCGTCTACCTGGCATCCACACAAACAAAACTCATTGAACTTTTCATGAACCATTTTACATTGACTTTTGATCTCCACTTGGAGCCGATGACGCCGTACGCCTTGGCAGCTTCCATGCTGGACGAGAAAACTTTGGCCCGTTTGGATGATCTTGAACCCACCAGCTTTGTATAAGAGGCCGACAATGAACGAACCTTATCTCGGCCAGACGACGGACATGGTGCTCGGCCAGGAATTTCTGACGTGGCTCTGGTTTCGCAGTGAAACGCAACCTATGGGCTTTAAAGATAAAGAAGGCGTGCCCTTTTCCATGAACCTTGAACAGAGGATCGTTGTCCAAGGTGGCGAAGGCGACAGTCTGGAAACGGCCTCCGTGTCCGGTTCCCTTTCCCAACTGCGTGAGGTCCGCCTTGGCCTGCGGACGGGCAAAAAGGTGACGAGGGCCCTTGTCCGTTTCGAACGGGAAGAATTGGCTTGGCAAACCACTATAAAGGCGGAAGATTTTTCTCTTGGCAGTTTCAAGACGCCAAAGGTGGAAAGAGAAGAGGACGATGATCCCGATGCCGCTTTCCTTGAAAAAATGTATTTGATGGAACTCTGCCTGGGGCTCTTTGACGCTTGTTACAAGCAGTTTTTGCATATCCGCCTTTCCAGCCTTTGGGATAAGGAAGTTCAAGACATGTCCGCATGGATGAGTCAGCAGGCATAGCCCACAAGCGCTGGAGGCGACCATGTTCACGAACGAGACAACTTCCTTTATTCTCCGCTGCGTTCGCAAAACAATCTGGATGCTTCTGGTGCTGTGGGGGATCACCCTCGTCAGCTTCTTTGTTATCCATCTGGCTCCGGGGACGCCGACGGACATGCAGACGACGCTGAACCCCCTTGCGGGAGAAGCGGCGCGGGCTCGTCTTGAGGCGCTTTATGGGATCGATCGTCCTCTGTACATCCAATATTTCGACTGGTTGTCGCGGATCGTACAGCTCGATTTCGGAAACTCCATGTCCAGCGATGCCCGCCCCGTTATAGAAAAAATAGCGGAGCGCCTTCCGCTGACCATCGGCATCAACGTAATTTCCCTCCTGTTGACGCTGCTCATCGCCGTTCCCATCGGAGTCCTTTCCGCATGGAAACAGGGCTCGCTGTTCGATAAAGGAATGACGGTCCTCGTCTTTCTCGGATTCGCCATGCCGGGGTTCTGGCTTGCGCTGCTCCTCATGCTGTATACGGGCTTGGAACACCAATGGCTGCCTATTTCCGGTTTGATGTCCCTTGATTATGAGTCGCTGTCCTTCTGGGGAAAGCTGATGGATCTGGGCAGGCACCTTGTTTTGCCCATTACCGTCATCACAGTGGGAAGCGTCGCAGGCATGTCCCGCTTCATGCGGTCATCCATGCTGGAAGTCTTGCGGCAGGACTTCATTCTTACGGCCAAGGCCAAAGGACTGCCCGCACGCGTGGTTATTTTCCGACATGCCCTGCGCAATGCGCTCCTCCCGGTCATTACCCTGCTCGGCCTCTCCGTGCCCGGCCTTATCGGGGGCAGTGTCATCATTGAAACCATCTTTGCCCTGCCCGGCTTGGGACAGCTTTTCTACGCCGCGGTCATGGCGAGGGACTATCCTTTGATCATGGGGAATCTGGTTCTCGGCGCCGTGCTTACACTCGCGGGCAATATGCTTGCCGATATCGGATACGGGCTCGCCGATCCCCGAATCCGCGCTCAGGGGAAACGCCAATGAACGCAGACAAGACGCTTTTGACCCCGCTCTGCAAGCGCCTCGGCGCCACCCTTTCCCGGCGTGGAATGCTCTTTGTCGGCCTCGGCCTCGTCATCATCATGTCTGCGGCCGCCCTGCTCGCTCCGTGGCTCTCCCCCTATGATCCCACGGCATTACACCTCAAATCCATCTTGGTGCCGCCGAGCGCGCAGTTTCCTTTGGGGACGGATGCCTTGGGCCGGGATGTGCTCTCACGCCTGCTTTACGGCGCACGTGTCTCGCTCTGGGTAGGCTTCGTTTCCGTGAGCATCTCCATAGCCATAGGCATTGCCTTGGGGCTGCTCGCCGGATACTTTAGGGGCATCGTCGATGAAATCATCATGCGCGGCGTCGATGTCATGCTCTGCTTCCCTTCTTTTTTCCTTATCCTTGCCGTTATTGCGTTTTTAGAACCAAGCCTCAATACGATTATGGTGGTCATCGGGCTGACCTCATGGATGGGGGTGGCCCGGTTGGTCCGCGCGGAAACCCTCTCC
>ENA-UOJJ01005457-UOJJ01005457.1-human-gut-metagenome-genome-assembly--contig:-CS66-NODE-5457-length-10719-cov-7.978245_pt1 | contig 10719 bp, 9 predicted proteins | sample MGYA00242343_ERZ723890 | MGnify/ENA metagenome assembly ERZ723890 | reverse complement strand
GAAGATTTAGGTCTAAATATTTATGAAATTGAATATGAGGCGATATAGTGAATATAAAAGAAGAAATAAAAAAAGATGTATTTGAAATATTAAAAGATATAGATATTAATAGTATTATAATTGAAAAACCAAAAGATAAGACAAAGGGAGATTATGCTATCCCATGTTTTACTTTTTCTAAAGTATTAAGAAAAAGTCCAATTGAAATAGCAAACTACATTAAAGATAATTTAGATCAAAAAAAATACGAAAAAGTAGAAGTAGTTAATGGATACTTAAATATTTTTGTTCAAAAAAAAGTTATAGTTTCATATATTCTGAATAAAATAATGACAGAACTAAATAATTATGGTTCAAATAATATTGGAGATAGTAAAAATATTGTTATAGAATATTCATCACCAAATATTGCTAAACCATTTGGAATTGGACATTTACGTAGTACAGTTATTGGTGAAGCACTTAAAAATATTTATGAAAAAAATGGTTATAAGGTTTATAGTTTAGATTTTTTAGGAGATTATGGAACACAATTTGGTAAGGTTCTTTATGCCTATATTACTTGGGGCGATGAAGAAAAAGTAAAACAAAATCCAACTAAGGAACTTAAAGATTTGTATGTTAAATTTCATGAAGAGGCAAAATTAAATCCAAAACTCGATGAACAAGGAAGAATTTGGTTTAGAAAATTAGAAAATAATGATCCTGAAGCTTTAAAATTATGGAATTGGTTTAAAGAAGAATCTTTAAAAGATTTCAAAAAAACTTATAAAATTTTAGGAATTAGTGATTTCGATGAATATAATGGAGAAGCTTATTATAAAGAAAAAGCTTATGATGTAATAGAGATGCTAAAGAAAAAAAATTTACTTGAAGTAAGCGAAGGGGCAAATGTGGTAAATATTGGTGACGATATTGTGCCTGCTTTAATTCAAAAAAGCGATGGTACTTCAATATATATTACCCGTGATTTAGCTGCTTATATTGATCGTTTAGAAAAATATAAATTTGATGAAATTTTGTATGTTGTAGGAAATGAACAGACATTACATTTTGAACAGTTAAAAAGAGTTCTAAGTAAAATGGGATATGATAGTAATAAATTAAAACATATAAGTTTTGGGCTTATGCTTCAAAATGGTAAAAAAATGTCTACTCGTGGTGGAACAGGATTAAATTTACAAGATTTATTAGATAGCTCTATTTCTTTAGCAAATAAATATATTGAAGAGAAGAATCCAACTTTAAAAGATAAAGAAGAAGTTTCTAAAAAAATTGGTGTTGGTGCTGTAATATTTAATGATCTTAAAAATTACCGTGTTAATGACATTGATTTTAATTTAGAGGAAACATTATCATTTACAGGAAATACTGGTCCCTATATTCAATATACTAATGCAAGAATTAATTCATTATTAGAACATTATAAAGAAAATGACATAAATTATGATGAGATAGATATAAATGATACTATATGGAATGTTATATTTGATTTATATGAATTTCCTGAAGTGGTTGTTAAATCAAAAGATAATTATGACCCATCAGAAATTGCGAAATATTTACTTAATTTAAGTAGTGATTTTAATAAAATGTATGCAAATGTTAAAATCATTGATGATAATAATAACAAAACAAACTTTAATTTAGCGCTAAGTAAATGTGTTGGAGTTGTTTTGACAGAAGGAATGCGTTTACTTGGAATAAAGATGCCAAATAAAATGTAGGAGGAATTATTATGAGTTTAAAAAATATGCCAGTGGAAGAATTAGAGTTACTTTCATACACAGATATGACTTATTTATTAATAAAAGAAAACAAGAAACCTATGAATACACCCACTATATTTAGAAAAATATGTGATTTATTAGGATATAATGATGATGAATATTCTGCTAAAATAGGTGACTATTATACATCTTTAACCATTGATAAAAGATTTGTTTTACTAGATAGTAATGAGTGGGATATAAGAGATAATCATTCTATTGATGTTTCAGTTGAGGACGAAGATGATGAAGATGAGGAAGACGAGGATGAAACAACTGAAGAAGAACAACCAGAAGATGAAGAAGATAATATTGATGAAGTAGTGGATGATGATCTTGATGAAGATGATGAACTTGAAGATTTAGCTATTATTGATGAAGAAGAATTAGAAGACTAATTCTTTTTTTATATATTTAAAAAAAAGAGGCATACTAATATTGGTGATAACTATGTATTATTATTTAAATTATTTTTTCTTATTTTCTATCCTTGGACACTTTATTGAAGGTTTTTTTTATAGTGATGGTGATAGTGGAATTCTAAATGGTTATTGGACTCCTATATATGGATTAGGTGTTATTGTTATCATTATTTTTTATAATGCAATTAAACCATTTATAGAAAATGCAAAATTTAAAAAATTTCTTTCTGTGTTTATGATTGGGGCTGTATCACTTAGTTTTTTAGAATACGTAGGCGGAATTATTATTGAGACCCTATTCCATATTGTTTTTTGGAATTATAGTTCGATGAGATTTAATATTGGTAAATATACTTCTTTAGAAATGGCTTTTATATGGGGAATAGCATCTGTTATTTTGATTTATTTAATAAAACCATTAGTTGACAAATTTATAAAAAAAATACCCAAGTTAATAACTTGGATTTTACTTATTTTATTAAGTGTGGATTTAATTTCCATGATTTTTAAAATTAAATAATTTTATTTTATATATTTTTTATAATATTCCTCTAGAGTTATTCCTTCAGTATAAATTATACTGGCAATATCTTTACCAACATAACGATAATGCCATGGTTCATATTTAAAACCAGTTATATATTCTTTTCCTTTGGGATATCTTAGAATAAATCCATATTTATATGAATTATTTTTCATCCAATCAAATTCTTTACTTTTTTCAAATTGATCATAATCGTTATTAGAACCCATAACATCAACTGAAAGACCTGTTTGATGTTCTGAATGACCAGCTTTTGCAGAACATTTTAAGGCATAATTTTCGCCTTTTTCTTTAACATAATTGTTAAAAAGATTTTCTTGATAATCATAGTCACGATAAGCTGATACAGCTATAATAGAGTAACCTATTTTTTTAGCATCACTACTTAGTTTTTCAAAGTTTTCTTTAGCTTCTTTTCTTAGAAATTTGTTATTTGTTGCATAATTTAGAGAAATTTGCTCTAAATCATGTGGTACATAATTACTTTGAAGTCTATTTAATTTATTAACAAGAACCATTAAACTATCAGGATTTTTAATATCTTTAACTTTTTTGTAAAAGAAATCAATATCCTTTGTATAAAAAACTAATATGAGTAGGGCTAAAACAATATAAACACATTTTTTGAAGTTTTCTTCACTCATAGTATCACCATTATATTATATGATTATAAAAGAAAAATAGGTATAACCTATTTTCCTTCTATAAAGTATGCATAATATTCATCAAAAGTAATTCCTAATTTTTTAATTTTTGTAGCAACATCTTTACCAACGTAACGATAGTGCCATGATTCATAAGAATATCCTGTTATATCCTCTTTATCTTTAGGATATCTTAGAATAAATCCGTATTTATAAGCGTTATCTTGTAACCATTTAAATTCATCGGTTGTTTCAAAACTACTCATATTAGCGTTATAAGTAACAATATCTAAAGTATATCCTGTTTGATGTTCTGAATAACCAGCTCGGGCAGATACACTATCGGCCCATTCATCACCTTTTTGGTTAGCATAACTATCCCATAATTCTTTTTGAAAATTATAATCACGATATGATGAAGTTATAATTAAATATAATCCTTCTTTTTTAGCGTCATTATACATTGAACGGAATTTTTCATATACTTCTTTTTTGATTTCATTATCGCCATAAGCAAATTGCATACTAACTTTAACAATATCATCTGGGGCATAATTTTCATCTAAGTAATTAAATTTATTTACAAGCATTAATTCTTTTTTAGATATATCTGTTTTTTTAACGGTGTCTTTGTCATAGTAGTCTTCATCCGCACAAACGTTAACGATACTTACAATATGACTTATTTTATCATCTTTATGATTATTATAGTATTTAATATATCTATCAAGATTATTAGTTATAAAATATTTTTGACGAATAAATTTAATATTTAAACGATTATATTTTTTCTTTAAGATAGCTTTTATTTGATCATCTTTTAATTTTGTAATATCTTTTATTTCTGTTTCGTTATAACCAATTTGTTTTAGTTTAAATTCATTACTGTTGCGATAATCAATATATTTTTTAATTCCTATAGTTCCAGCTGCAATAGCAATAATTATAACTATAATTGTAAAGATAAGTTTATAATTTAATTTTCTCTTAGTATACATAATATCACCTAGTTTTATTATAAACAAAAAAATGATAAATTACAACATAAAAAGTGATTAAAAGATAATAATAATTATTAGAAAAAAGGTGATTAAATGACAATAGTAATACTTTGTATTAAAATATTTTTAGTAAGAATTATAGATGTATCACTTGGTACTTTAAGGACTATTATTACGGTTAAAGGGAGAAATATGCTTGCAAGTATGGTTGGTTTTGTTGAAGTTTTTGTTTGGTTTATAATTGCAAGAGAGGCTTTAAATACTGATGTTGATAGTATTTGGATTGCAATTTCTTATTCTTTAGGTTTTGCGACCGGTACTTATATTGGAGGTTATTTATCAGATCGTTTTATTAGTGGTAATCTTGGTGTTCAAGTTGTAACTAGTACTAAAAATGATAAATTAATTGATGAAATAAAAAAACAAGGTTATGGTATATCTGTTGTTGATATAAAAGGTCGTTATGATAAAAAAGATAAATATATGTTATTTATTGAAATAGATAAAAAGGATATTTCACATTTAAAAAATATGATTAAGAAAATTGATGAGAAGGCTTTTATTGTCGTAAATGAAACAAAATATGTCCAAAATGGATATTTTAAGTAAAATATATTCTTTTTTTGTTTTATTTTCATACTCTTTATTAGAGGTGAAATATGAAAAAGATTTTAAGTTTAATGATTTGTTTATTAATTATACCGGGAATAGTTTTGGCTGCAGAAACAAAAGCTGTTGTTAAAACGTCAACTAATTTAGCTGAAAATGCGAAGAGTGCTATTATGATTGAGGCTAGTAGTGGAAAAGTACTTTTTGATAAAAATAGTCATGAAAAACTTCCTCCTGCATCGATGACTAAGATGATGAGTATGCTTTTGATTGTTGAAGCTGTCGAAGATGGTATTATTTCATGGGATCAAAAAATAACAGTAAGTGAAAATGCCTCTGGTATGGGTGGAAGCCAAATTTTACTTGAAACAGGGGAACAAATGAGCGTTGATGATCTTTTTAAAGGTGTTGCTATAATGAGTGGAAATGATGCGGTTGTTGCTTTAGCTGAAGCCGTTGCTGGTACAGAAGATGAATTTGTCAAAATGATGAATAAAAGAGCTAAAGAGTTAGGGTTAAAAGATTCTGTTTTTAAAAATCCTCATGGATTAGATGATGCTAATCATTATTCAAGTGCTTATGATATGTCTTTAATTGCTAAAGAATTAGTTAAACATGATCGTGTTTTAAAATATACATCAACTTATGAAGATTATTTAAGAAAAGGAACTGAAAGGGAATTATGGCTTACTAATACTAATAAATTAACGCGTTTTTATCCTGGTGTTGATGGATTAAAAACTGGTTATACTAAGGAAGCTGGATATTGTCTTACATCAACTGCAAAACGTGATGGAATGCGTATTATTACGGTTGTCATGGGAGAACCAGATACTAAAACAAGAAATAGTGAAACATCAACGATGTTAGATTATGCTTTCGCACAATATAAAGTTGAAGAATTGATAAATAAAAAAAGTGTTATAGCTAAAAAAGAGGTAGAAAAAGGTAAAACAAAATATGTTAAAATTGTTCCAAAAGAGGATATTGTTTTACTTACTAAAAAAACAGATAAAATAGGAAAAATAACTTATAATTTAAATCTAAAAAAAGTAAAAGCTCCTGTAAAAAAAGGTAAAGTTTTAGGTGATATTGAAGTCAAGAGAAATGGTAAAATAATTAATAAAGTAAATGTTACTGTAAAAAATGATGTAAAAAAGGCCAATTTTATAGAATTATATTGGAGATACTTAAGTGATATTCTAGGTGGTAATATAAATGTATAAGAAAGTTTTGACTTTCTTTTTTATTGCACTACTTTTTAATTTGAAATAATAAATCTTGAAATAACTCTTTTTTTGTTGATTAAAATTAAGACTAACTGTTCATTATAAACATAGAATGATATTGAAAGGAGATTTTTATGTTTGGAAATTTTACAGAAGAAGCAAGAAAAGTTTTAGTTATGGCAAAAAAAGAAATGACAAGTTTAAAACATCCTTATGTTGGAAGTGAACATCTTCTTTTAGCAATTTTAAAAAAAGATAATATAGTTAGTGAAAAATTAAAGGATTATAATTTAGATTATAATAGAATGCGTGAGGAAATCATAAATACAATTGGTATAGGTAAAAGAGAAAGTGAATGGTTTTTATATACGCCACTTTTAAAACGCGTAATTGAAAATGCTATTGTAGATAGTAAAGAGAATAATAATGGAGAAGTTAAAATAGAACATCTTTTTTCTAGCCTTTTAGAAGAAGGAGAAGGTGTCGCAATTAGAATAATGCTTAGTATGAATATAGATATAGATGAATTATATAATGATTTTGTTATTCAAATATCTACACCTAAAAAGAAAAAAAATAAAAAGAAATTACTACTTGAAGAATTAGGAGTAGATCTTACTAAGAAAGCCGTGGAAGGTAAATTAGATCCTGTAATTGGTCGTGAGGTTGAAATAAAACGTATTTTAGAAGTTTTATCTAGAAGAACTAAAAATAACCCTATTTTAATTGGGGAGGCAGGCGTTGGAAAGACGGCTATAGTGGAGGAATTAAGTCGTCTAATTGTTAGTGGTGATGTTCCAATGTCTCTTCGTAATAAAAGAATTATTAGTTTAGATATGGCAACAGCTGTAGCTGGAACCAAATACCGTGGTGAATTTGAAGATAGAATTAGAAAAATTTTAAAAGAAATAGAATCTAACGATGATATAATCCTATTTATTGATGAAATACATACATTAGTTGGTGCAGGAGGAGCTGAAGGAGCAATTGATGCTTCAAATATTTTTAAACCAGCCCTTGCTCGTAATAAACTTCGTTGTATTGGTGCTACTACTATTTCAGAATATAAAAAATATATAGAAAAGGATGGGGCACTAGATCGTCGTTTTCAAAAAGTAACAGTAGAGGCTCCTGATAAAAAAACGGTTAAAGAAATTTTGATGAAATTAAAGACTATTTATGAAAAATATCACTTTGTAACAGTTGATAATGATATTGTTGATTTAATAATTGATTTATCAGAAAAATATGTTTATGATCGAAATCAACCAGATAAAGCTATTGATATTTTAGATGAAGTATGTGCAAGAGTAAGTTTAAAAGAAAATAAAAATATCAAAAAATATAATATGCTAAAAAAAGAACTTACAAATACAATGAAAAAAAAGAAAGAATATATTTTAAATAGTAATTTTAAAGAAGCATCAAAATGTAAAGAAAAAGAGAATCTAATTATGAATGAAATAAATAATTTAGAAATAAAAGTTAGAAATAGAAGTAAAAAGGAAGTTACAAAAGAAGATGTTGCTGAGGTAGTTCATTTAAAAACAAAAATACCTGTATATGAAATATTAAATGATAATGTAAAAATAATAAAAGATTTAGAAAAGAAATTAAATGATAAAATAATTGGTCAAGAAAATGCTTTAAAAGAATTAATTCATATTGCTAAAAAAATAAAATTAGGATTTAGAGACAGTAATAAATGTTATAGTATGATGTTTATGGGGCCTTCTGGAGTTGGAAAGACGGAACTTGCTAAAACATTTGGTAAATGTATGACAGGAAATAATATTATTAAATTAGATATGAGTGAATTTAGTGAAGCACATTCTATTAGTAAAATAGTAGGTGCTCCTCCTGGATATGTAGGTTATGATGATAATCGTAATATCCTAGAGGAAATAAAAAATAAACCATATAGTGTTTTAATTTTAGATGAAATAGAAAAAGCGCATCCAAATATTATTAATTTGTTATTTCAAATTCTAGATGATAGTAAAATAAAAGATAGTAATGGAAATATCGTTAGATTTGATAATGTTATTATTTTAATGACGTCTAATATTGGATTTAATGATATAAATATTGGATTTAATAAAAAAGAAGAAGATTTAGTTTTAAGTAAATTAAAGGATAATTTTTCAATACCATTTGTAAATAGAATTGATAACATTATTACTTTTAATTATTTAAAAGAGGATGATATTCATACATTAATTAGTAAGAAAATAAATACAATAAAAGAAAAATATAAAAAGAAAAATATAACTGTTAAAATTAATAATAAAGTTATAAATGAAATAGTTAATTTATCTAATTACAAAGAATATGGGGCAAGAAAATTAGATAAAATAATAAAGGATAAAGTAGATAATTATATAATTGATGAAATAATTGAAGGAAAGGTAAGTATTAATCTTCAAACATTGCAAGAAAAAGTGGAAATTTAGTGATATTTCTCTTTTTTTCTTGCAAAAGATTTTAATATTTATTATAATAAGAAACATTATGGAGGAATTATTATGTTTGAAGAAAAGATGTATAGTAAAGATAAAGTTATAGATATATTAAAAAATAACTTTGATGATAATTTTAAACTAGATTTAATCAGCTTAGCTAGGTATTCACATAAATTGATACCAAACAATATAGATGCTGCTGAATACATTTATTCTTATATAATCAATTCATTTCCAATTTCTAATTATAAGCGTCAACTAAATTGTTTAAAAAATATGATTATTGAAAGAAAAAAGTATTTAGAATTATCAGGATTAGAACAACGAAGATACAATTTTTTGAAAGCTAGGGGAAGAAGACTATATAGAAACTGTAATTTAAATAGGAAGTATAATTATGATATGGAAGCTAAACTTTTATATAGAAAAGAAAAATTAGAGGAAGCTTATGATTATTACTTAGCTGGTTTATATGTTACGCAACACAATATTTTTAATTATTATTTAGGAAAAATGTGTTATAAAAATAGCCATATTGATGAGGCTTGTGAATATTTTGAAGAATATATAAAAAATGGTGGTGAAAAGCTTAGTAAAGCTTTATTGTATTTAAATAGAATATATAAAATTAAGAAGATAAAAGATAAACCCCAAGTATTTTCTGAAATGATTACCGAACTTACTAGATTTTTTGATAATGAATTTGAATTTAAAAATATTCCAATTATAGAAGATTACTATTTTGAAATAGAAAGTGAAGATAATATTAAAAATGTTTCTGAAGATGAAATAGATAATACAAAGAAAGATGTAGACATTAATTTAGAAGAAAAATTAGAAACTATAAAAAAGTTAATTTTAGCTCATCAAGATAAGAAAGCTGATAAAATATTATTAGAATTAGAACGAGAAAAAAACAATATGAATAAGGAAGATAAACAAATATTATTGCAGTTTCAAAAAAATAAAAAACTTTATCGATCTAGACGATAGAGTTTTTAAATTTATCAAAATGGTAAGTCTTTTTTCTTGAAAAAAAGACCAATATTTATTATAATAAGAAACATTATGGAGGAATTATTATGAATAATAGAGAAGTATACACTAAGGACATGGTTATAAATATATTAAGAAAAAATTTTGATAAGGATTTTAAATTAGATTTAGTTAGTTTAGCTAGATATGCATATAAATTAATACCTATTAATATAGATGAAGCTGAATATATTTATTCTTATATAATAACTTCTCTTCCAATTTTTAATTATAAACGACAACTAAGGTGTTTAAAAAATATGATTTTGGAAAGAAAGAAGTATTTAGATTTGTCAGCATCACAAAAAGAACAATATAAATTTTTACAAGCTGAAGGTAAGAAACTTTATAAAAAATGTGATTTAGTTAAAGAATGTAATTGTGATATAGAAACTAAAATTTTATATAAAAAGGAAAAACTGGCAGAAGCTTATGATTATTATTTAACAGGTTTGTATGTTACACAACACAATATTTTTAATTATTATTTAGGAAAAATGTGCTACAAAAATAGATATGTTGAAGAAGCACGTGAATATTTAGAAAACTATATAAAAAACGGTGGGGAAAAACTTAGTAAATCTTTATTGTATTTAAATCGAATATATAGAATTAAAAAAATGAAAAATAAATCACAATTTTTTTCTGAAAGAATGCTTGAAATTGCTGAATTTTTTGAAGATGATTTTGAATTTTTATCTCTTCCATTACCATATGAATATTATATTAAAAATAATGGAAATAAAGATATTAATTATGTTGGAATTTTTGAACAACCCAAAATATCTAATAACTTAAAGGAAAGATTAGAAAATATAAAAAATCTAATTTTAGTACATCAAGATAAAAAAGCAGATAAATTGATATTAGAATTAGAACGAGAAAAAAATAATATGAGTGATGAAGATAGAAAAGCTTTTCTACAATTTCAAAAAAATAAAAAACTTTACCGAGTTAAACGATAAAGTTTTTTGTTTTTAATTTATTAAAATGGTAAGATTTTT
>ENA-UOJJ01005455-UOJJ01005455.1-human-gut-metagenome-genome-assembly--contig:-CS66-NODE-5455-length-10720-cov-8.419034_pt1 | contig 10720 bp, 10 predicted proteins | sample MGYA00242343_ERZ723890 | MGnify/ENA metagenome assembly ERZ723890 | reverse complement strand
TATCTTTCAGAATTACAATCTTGTTCCTGTGCTGAATGTCTATGAAAATATTGTTTTGCCGGTGGAGCTGGATGGTGATACCGTTGATAAGCATTTCATGAATGAAGTCGTGAAAATGCTGGCTCTCGATGAAAAGCTGAACAGTATGCCTAACAATCTGTCCGGTGGTCAGCAGCAGCGTGTAGCGATTGCCCGCGCCCTTGTTTCTAAACCGGCTATCATCCTGGCCGACGAACCTACTGGAAATCTTGACAGCAGAACCAGCAGCGATGTATTGGGTCTTTTGAAAATGACCAGCCAGAAATTTCATCAGACCATTGTGATGATTACTCATAACAATGAGATCGCCCAGCTTGCCGACCGCATTATTCGTATTGAGGACGGCCGGATTTCCGAGTAAAGGGGGCGAAAACATGACAGATATTTTATTTGGGAATAACAACAGACCTGTCTTGAAACTTCTGGCAAAGCGCTCGTTGAAAGCTCAAAAAAATACGATTGCGGTATTGGCAATCATGCTTGCTACGTTGCTTTTTACCAGTTTGTTTACGATTGCCATTAGCTTGCAGACTGCCATGCAGGAAAGTAATATGAGGACAACCGGCACTTCTGCCCATGCTGGTATCAAGCGTTTATCCTGGGAAGAATATGAGAAGCTATCATCGGATACAGGAATAAAAGACATCGGATATTCAATTATCATAGGAAATGCCGTGGGCGATGATTTCAATAAGACGCCGACGGAACTGCGATATGGTGATGAAACTTATTCGGAACTGACCTTTAATACTCCTGATACCGGACATCTGCCGGAACAAAAAAATGAGATTGCCACCAGTCGTATTGTTCTGGATGCGATGGGACTGCCGGATAAAGTCGGCACACAAATGGAGTTGACCTTTACAACCGATACGGATACATTTACCGATACCTTTACGCTTTGCGGCATTTGGGATGGGGATGCTGTGGCGTACCGTCAAACAATGCTATGATGCAGAAACCGGACCGCGGTACTTCAGGTCTCGTTTTGGGTTGAATATCGGCGATGCCAATATAAAATTAAATAGGCAGCAGCTTGATGCGCGCAATTCAATTCGCTTTTTGGACGATATCTTTCAATTTGGATACGCATTACGATACAGTCATCATGACTATACCCTTCCGCAGAAATATGCCAACTTACTGAACGAATACCTTGCGTGGTGTCAGAGAAATAATAATTCAGCCGGAACAATTGATGTCAAAAGAACAAAGATCCGGCAATTCTTATGCTTTTTAGATGGTAGAAGAATTATTCTTTCAAATCTGACTACAGCTGACATTTCGGATTTTATGACCACTTTGTGTCGGTATCATCGCGCGACCATCCACGTATGCAGCAGCGCTTTGCGTAATTTCCTTTGTTATCTCCATGAAAGCTGCATACTTGAGGACGACCTATCTCCTAGTGTTCCAAGGCCAAAGATCTATGTCGACGAGAATATCCCAGAAACATGGACACCAGAGTAAGTGAGGCAATTGCTGGCTGTCATTGACCGCAGCAATGCGATTGGAAAAAGGGATTATGCAATGCTGCTACTGGCCGTTTTACTTGGAATGAGGGCTGGTGATATCTGTGCATTAAAATTCAAAAACTTGGATTGGCGGCAAAAACTGATTACCTACACGCAGCAAAAAACGAAAAAGACGAACACGCTGCCGCTGCTTCCTATCATTGGGGATGCCATTATTGACTACTTAAAAAACGGCCGCTTAGACTCTGACTGTGACAATGTGTTTATCCGCCATATTCATCCTTACGGCGAATTTCAGTCCAGCACATCTCTTTCTGAAAATCTCAAGCGATATATGAAGTATGCCGGACTGACGGTGAAAAAGCGTAAAACGGCGCATTCCCTGCGCCATACGCTGGCAAGCACCCTCTTGTATGACGGGACACCCCTTATGACGATATCCAATATTCTTGGTCACAATTGTCCAAAGACGACATCTGTTTATACGAAAGTAGACCTTCCGGCTTTGCGTAAATGTGCATTGTCTTATGGTGAACGGAGGGAACTGAAATGACTTCCAAAATGTTGTTGGAGCAATATATGGCAGAGCGGCGTGCTCTTGGATTTAGTCTGAAAACTGACGAAGGGTGCATTCGGCGCTTTCTTCAAGACTTTGTCGATCCGGATGATGGGGATATTTCCTTTACGAAAGAATACGTCCTAAGTCATATTGGAAACCGACGGAATATGCAGACCAATACTATCTTGCGAGATGTCAGCGCAATCAATGGGTTTCTTGATTTTGTAGTTCGCAAAGGCTATACGGCATACAGAATTCCTCCGAAATCCCTCCCAAAAGAAAACCGTAATTTCAAAGCCTATATATTTACAGATGAAGAAATTGAACAAATACTGATTGCAGCGGATCATACGGCATTTACAGAGCAGAATCCTGCTCGAACGTACCAACTTCCTGTTATGTTCCGAATCCTGTTTAACTGTGGCCTGCGCACCTCCGAATTGCTTAAACTACGTATGCGCGATGTAGACCTTGAAGAAAATGTATTTATCATCTTGGACACCAAATTCCACAAAAACCGTTTGGTGCCCTTTTCCACTACAGTTGCCGAGGCATTGAAGGAATACTTAGAAAAGATTCAGGAAAAGTCCGCAGACGCATTCATTTTTCCAAGCTCAAGTTCTCGCAGCAAAAGCGGAAGGTACGGGAATAGTTGGATTCATGCTCAATTTCGCCAGATTCTCAGAATAGCGAAAATTCCCTATAACGGTTCAGGAAACGGTCCGCGTCCACATGACATCCGGCACACCTTTGCTGTGCATTGCCTTAATAACTGGGTGCTTTCGGGTGAAGATATTACCGCTGCCTTACCTGTCCTTTCACGATATCTTGGGCATAATGGGTTATCCGGAACGCAAAAGTATCTGCAGCTAACTGCACAGATGTATCCAGATATTGTTACAAATCTGGAACTCCAATTTGGTGCCCTCATTCCGCAGATGGAGGTAGCAAATGAAAACATCTAACTTTTCCAGATATTTGACACAGTATCTTACACACTACTTGCCCGTCCAACGAAATCTAAGCAGCAATACGATTCGTTCTTACCGAGATACCTTCAAACTGCTCCTGATTTTTTGCAGAGACGAAAAGGGCTTAAATATTGCAAAGCTGACATTGTCAAAACTTGATAAAAAGTGCATTGAGGATTATCTCCTGTGGCTAACCGATGCCAGAGGATCGTCACCGTCTACATACAACCAACGACTCTGCGCGATCCACGCTTTTTTCGATTATGTTATGACGGAAGAACCCAGCTATATGGAACACTGCCTCCAGATCCTCAAAATTCCGAGTATGGTAGCTCCAACGCCGCAAGCTAAATATATGACACCGGAAAATTTAAAGCTTCTGTTGTCCATGCCTGATGTTTCCACAAAGAAAGGTCGGAGGCATCTTGTTCTGCTCACTGTCCTGTATGATACAGCAGCCCGTGTTAGTGAACTTGTAAATATTCGCCTGCGTGACATACGGTTAGACTTTCCGGCAGTTATTACATTGCACGGAAAGGGCGGAAAAGTCCGCACAGTGCCGCTGATGAAGCAAACTGCTGGATTGTTGCAGGGATATCTCCAAGAAAACCATATTGATCTACGCGCCACCCCGGAACTTCCGCTGTTTTGGAATGGGCGCAGGCACAAGTTGACCCGTTCCGGAGTAACATACATTGTCCAAAAGTATGCTGAAATGGCACAAGAGCTATCCACAGGAATGCCCACAAAAATTTCTCCGCATGTCTTCCGGCATACAAAGGCCATGCATTTGGTACAAGCAAATGTGAACCCGGTCTACATTAAAGACTATCTAGGGCACGCCGATATTTCTACTACAGAGGTTTACGCCAGAGCAGACAACGAAGCCAAGCGAGCTGTTTTGGAGAAAGCAACAGCTCATCTTGATCTCCCAAAGGCATCTCATTGGGAACAGGATACTGAGTTAATTGATTGGCTTTCCTCGCTTGGTTAAAATTCCAAATATTATGCGCAGCGAAACAGGGCAATTTGCTCTGTTTTACTGCTCTTTGGAGAAAGTACTTTGCATAATTGATTTCTGTTCATAACGTCATTTATGTGCTTCAATACATAAGGGACATTCTCCCAACAGATCCATCTTGGATATTTGCCATCGGTGGCGCACCTCATTTCTTTGATGATTCGGATGGCTTCATAAAATAGACTGGACTGCCGCCCATCCAAGCCAGCTCTGCGGCCGGCGATGGACATATCCTGATTATTCCGAATTCGGAATAATCAGGATTATGCCGAAGAAATAGTTATTCCGAAGTTGCTGCATCAAGTCCCATAAATCCTGGACTTTCCACAAAAACATCGGAATAACAAAAGCGTCCGCCAAACCTGTATAATGAGAGCGCAGGCAACACAGCCTGCCATCAAAGATACAGGAGGAGGACTATGGAAACGATTGATTTGGTTGCAACCGCTACGCAAATATTGGAACTTTTATCTGACCAAGGTATAAGCGGCAAAAGTCTGCACGCATATACCCACACCGGCATTGGCTGCGTCATCCGCCACTTTCAAGCAAAAGGTATTCTTTGCGCAGCCCCTGAAATGTTAGATGCATTTTTACTTGAACAGCGTGAATTTTTTGATCAAGGGGCATTTTCGGTCTGGAAGTGGAGACTGCTCCGCAGGGGATGCGAACTCTTAAAACATTGTGCAGAAAAAGGCTCAGTGGATCTGCCGCCGTTGTCCCCTTGGATGCCTGCATTGCGGCGACCACGACAAAGCATCTGGAAGGACACACCAACTCCAGAGCAGCTTGCGGATTTGGATAACATTTACGCGCTGGTCTGGAGAACCAACAGCGCGATGTTGGAACTTGGCCTTACTGACGCAACAGTTGGCCATTACAGGAACGAAGGTCTGGCGATCATCTTGAATCGACACTATGAATCTGGGACAGATCGATTTTCGGGAGAAATTTTGGATCAGATCGTTGCAGAGAAACGGATTCAATATGAGTACGGGCAAATTGGCAGAGGCTCATATCAAAACTTGCGCAAGGCTGCGTATTGGATACAGGAGATGCACCAGACAGGTCATATTACTTTGGCGAAGGTTCCAAACTGGGGGCAACGGGAACTTGTTGAGCCGTTCAACTCACTTTTAAGAGAATTTTGTACACACACCAAACAAAGCGAAAGCATGGCTGAGACTACACGCAATGTCGCCAGGAGCGCTATACGTCGGTTCTTGTTTGAAATGGAGGATCATGGGTTCCGCTCTTTGGCGGATTTCACTCTGATAAATGTAAATGGGTGTGTTACCAGTTTTGCAGCGCATTACGCCGGTGGACTTGGTTCAGCAATTTTTTCTGTGCGGCTGTTTCTGAGATTTTTATTTGAACGTAACTTGACAATCACTGACCTGAGTCAGTCTCTGCCGGAACTTATGGCAACCCGAAAAATGTTCCATGAGGGCTTTACTGAGGATGAACTGGAATATCTGCTGGAACATCCGGACAGGACTACGGCCATTGGGAAACGGGATTATGCCATGATGGTACTGGCTGCGCAGAGCGGTTTGAGGGCCTGTGACGTTGTTCGGCTGGAACTGGGTAGCATTGATTGGAGGGCGAGGGAAATTCGTCTGGTTCAACACAAAACTGGTGAACCGCTGTCCCTTCCACTGGAAGCAGAAAGCGGGAACGCGATTGCGGATTATATTCTCAATGGCCGCCCGGATTCCGCGCTTCCGAATATCTTCCTGTGCCATACGGGAGTGATCCGCCCGCTTGACGCGCGTTCTGCCAGCGGGGTTGTTTCCAAGCACATGAAGCTGGCAGGAATTCCGGCGAAACGTCGTGCCTTTCACGCGCTTCGCCGGACATTTGGGACAAGACTGCTCCAGAATGAGGTATCCTTTGAACTGATCCAGCAGCTTCTCGGCCACAGGGATATGGACTCTATGAAGCTGTATCTGTCTATTGATGAGCAAGGACTGAAGCAGTGTGCGTTGCCCCTGCTCTCCCACAGAAAGGCGGGGGGCTGAAATGACGTACACCTTTGAGAGCTGCTTTGCTGCCCGAATCGAGGACTTTATCGCGCAGAAAAACGCATTGGGGTTTGGTTATCTGGAATCCTCTCGCCTCCTGCGGGACTTTGACCGCTTTTGCATGACGCATTTTCCTGAAGAAAACTTTCTGACCGAGGAGCTTTGCCTGGCTTGGGCTACGAAAAAGAATACAGAGGGCAACAATACCTTCCGCAACCGCATGATGCCGGTGCGCGAGTTTGCCAGATACCTGAATCGCAACGGTGAGGCCGCCTACGTTCTGCCGCCGGATATTGCCAGGAAAGATGCTCCTTACGCTCCGTACATCTATACCGAGGACGACATCCTGACAATTTGGGATGTTTTCGACCATTTGAAACCGAGAGGCGGTTTCCCGGTACGGCAATATGTGATCCCGGCTATGGTAAAGCTGATGTATTGCTGCGGTCTGCGTCCGGCTGAGGCCAGAAAGCTTCGAGTAAGCGATGTAGATTTGGAAATTGGGCGGCTGAACATTATGGAGAGCAAGAAGCACAGGAGCCGCATTGTTATGATGGCAGAAGATGTGACGCAGATGCTCTCAGATTGCAGCGCCATCGTAGCCTCCGTTATGCCAGAACGTGAGCCGTTCTTCCCCAACTCTGAGGGCGGCTTTTACGGAAAGAGGGGGCTGGAGAAGACGTTCCGCCAGGTTTTGAAGAAAGCCGCCATTACAGGAACTGGCCGCCGTTCCCCGCGTCTTTATGATTTTCGTCATACTTTCGCTACCCACAGGCTGTATCGCTGGATGCGTGAGGGCAAAGACCTGAACGCCATGCTGCCCTATCTGAGTGCATACATGGGCCACGCACAGCTCTCGGACACTTACTACTACATCCATCTGGTCCCCGGTTTGCTGGAGGAGATGTCCGGATTCGCGTTTTCTTCTGCTGAAGCGTTCTTGCCGGAGGTAAGGGCCGATGAATGATTTTTTTGATGTGGTTCGGCGTTTCCTTTTGGACTATCTGCCCAAGCAGCGCTGCCTCAGTGAGAATACGATTCTCTCCTACAGACAGACGCTCAATCTTTTTGTAGCTTATATGAGAGATGAGATGGGAATTGGAGCCACCGAATTGACTTTCTCCCGCATTGACCGGGACGCCATTCTCGGTTTCCTGGCCTGGTTGGAAAATGCGCGGAGATGCAGTGCCTCTACCCGCAACCAGCGCTTGATGGCACTGCGGTCTTTTCTGGATTTTGCTGGACAGATTGATTGCACACAAACGGCACTGTACCTTTCCGCCTGCAACATCCCCTCCAAGGAGTCTCATGGGCGGATCGTTGAATTTCTGACCGAACCGTCATTGACTGCACTGCTTCAGCAGCCTGATCCATCCAAGCCCAAAGATTTGCGGAATCTGGTATTCATGATCCTCATGTACGATACCGCAGCCCGGTGCAGTGAGCTTCTCGATATGAAAGTTTGTGATCTGCGCCTTGACGCAAAACACCCGATTGCGTATCTGCACGGAAAAGGGCGCAAAATCCGCACAGTCCCACTGCTCAGCAAGACGGTTCAGCATTGCAAGCAATATCTGCGCAAGTTTCATCCGACCGCAGATTACCACAGTGAAGCACCACTTTTCTTCACTGTGATTCATGGGACACAGCAAAAAATGTCTCCCGATACGGTATCTGCGTTCTTTATAAAATACGGAAGCATGGCGAAGCTTGTTTGCCCGGAAGTCCCGGAACACATCCACCCGCATATGATGCGGCACACACGGGCAATGCACTTATACCAGTCTGGAATGCCCATGGTGCTGCTTTCGCAGTATCTTGGCCATGCACAGGTTGAAACTACGATGATCTACGCCCATGCGGACACCGAGATGAAGCGGGCTGCGATTCAAAAGGCCGATGCTGTCCGCAAGGCCAAGCCCGCACCCGATGAAATCTGGGCTGATAACGAGGAGATGATCTTGAAACTGTCTGGGTTGACTTGATTTGAGCACGGATGCTGCTTGACCGTATAGTTTTGTTATTCCGAAGTTTTTGTGGAAAGTTCCGAATTCATGGGACTTGATGTAGCAACTTCGGAATAACTATTTCTTCGGCATAATCAGTGCAGGGTGAGCCAAAGGTGATGATGTCCACCGGTTCGATTTTCCCGCCATCCATTTGAGAAATATCCCCGTAGTGCTTCATAAAAGGCAGACGCCTGGTGGTCACCCGGATGGGAAACGGCTCGATCTCCGATGCCCACACGGGGGTGATGCCCGCAAGCAGCCCGCCCAACGGAAAGCCCCCGGAGCCGTCAAACAGGCTTCCGAGGGTCAAAGTCTTATTCGTCATGTGTTCACTCCTTATCAGCCGCTCAGCCACCAGTCGAAAACCGCCTGTCCGTCCGACCATTTCTCAGTGGTCGGCTTTCCCTCGGCTGCTCTCTTTTCGAGCATTTTGTCAAAGGCGTGGATGTAGGCTTTCTGGTAGCCGGGATAACGCCGGAACTCCTCCAGCCGCAGCTGCCTGCTTGCCATGGGGCAGCCGATGCAGCCGATGCGCTTGAAGCCGCACTCATAGAGCGGGTTGCTTTTGCAGCCATATCCGGCGGCGCTTCGATGACAGCCTCATCGTGAACGTGCATGACGATCCGGTATCCGGCAGCATTCAACCGGAGCATGGCTTCTGCAAGGATGTCCCTTGCCGTTGCCTGGACAATGTTCTCCACAAATTTGGGACCGTAGCTTTCCAGTCGCAGCCACTTTTTCTGTTCGCCGACACCTTCATAGGTCACAGACTCGTTGCCGAAGCGGTTCAGACCCATTTTCGGTTTCACATACACGAGCCGTCTGCCGGAGGGCAGCACCACAAACATCATGCCGCTCTGATAGTAGAAGCGGATGCCGTGTGTCTCTGTGGCGGTTCGCTCCCGAACACTGGTGGAAGCCGCTTTGTCCACATCCCACCAGAATTTTGTGATGTGGGGATTGGAAAGCCGCCACGCATCCACCAGCGGTTTCAGTTCTTCTTCCTGCAAGCCGTAGTTCAGTGCGCCCATTGCTTTCAGTGCACCCACGGAGCCGCCATAGCCCAGAGACAGTTCAGCGATTTTGCCTTTCTGCCGCAGATGTCCGTTCACGCCGTGCTTTTCCACGGGGACATGGAACATCTGCGAAGCGGAAGCGCAGTAAATGTCACCGCCATTCGCAAAGACCTCCTGCCGCCAATGCTCTCCGGCGATCCATGCGATGACCCTTGCCTCGATGGCAGAGAAGTCTGCCACATAAAAGCGGCAGCCGGGTTTCGGCACAAAAGCAGTGCGGATAAGCTCGGACAGTACCAGCGGCACGGAGTCATAGAGCATTTCCACGGCGTCCGTATTGCCGCTGCGGACCAGTGCCCGTGCGATGTCCAGATCCGGCAGATGGTTCTGGGGCAGATTCTGCACCTGGATGAGCCGACCGGCATAACGGCCGGTGCGGTTGGCACCATAGAATTGAATCAGCCCTCTGGCACGGTCATCTGAGCCGACCACCGCCTGCATGGCGGTGTATTTCTTGACGCTGCTCTTGGCAAGCTCCTGCCGCAGAGAGAGGGCAAGTTCAACCTCGCCGTCCGCCTTTTCGAGCATCTCTGCCACAGCGGCTTTGGAGAGAGAATTTGCCTCCACGCCTTTCTCGGCAAGCCACGCTTTGAGCTGCACCGGACTGTTGGGGTTATCCAAGCCGGTCACGGAGCGGGCCTGCTCCATGTGCGTCCGCTTGAAGCGCTCGTCGCATCGTATCGCCTGGGTGACGAGGGTGCGGTCAGGCATAATGCCACGGTCGTTGATCTGCTGGTCGAGGGTGTAATTGCGCCACTCAGACTCGGTGACCGGGCACTTGGAGAGCTTCTGCTGAATGGACATTTCCGTTTCCACATCCCGGAGGTTGTAGGCTTTGAACAGAGACCATTTCTCCGGAGCGTCTGTCGGATAGTGTCGAATAAGCGAACCGTCTCATGCTTTTGCTGGGGTGCAGAAATACCGAATGAGGTCTTTGCCTTCCTTGAGTTTCTGCTTTTCCAGACCCAGCACAGCGCCGACGCCTTCCAGCGAAAGCGGCAGTCCCAGCGTCGCCGCCCAGACCATTGTGCAGTGCCAGGAGGACGGATCGAGATATTGCCCGGTCGGGTATCCGAGATAGCGGGACAGACATACACGCTCGAACTGTGCATTGAACGCCCATTTGGTCACGGCAGGGTCGGTCAGCGCAGAGCGGACATCGGCAGGAAGCGTTTCTCCAGCAGTCAGATCCACGACCTTCACCGGCGCACCGTCTGCGGAGTAGCCGAAAAGCAGCACCTCGAAGTCCGGGGCTTCGGCATAGCGATAAACCCCGCTTTTGGCGAGGTTTACGCTGCTATAGCTCTCAATATCTATGGACAGATTCTTCATCACGACAGGAAGTCATCGTCCAGATCGGTCGAAAAATCGTCAGCCGCAGAGGACTTGCCGCCGAGCGGTTCCCCGTCACGAACCTTCTGAATATTGCCCAGGCCACAGGCGATGCCGCGGTTGCCGTTGGAATTGAAGGCGTAGAAATTGACGGACACCCTGGCGTAGCAGCCGGAATACACCTCGGAGCGGTCGAGGATTGGCTGGACGCTGC
>ENA-UOJJ01005444-UOJJ01005444.1-human-gut-metagenome-genome-assembly--contig:-CS66-NODE-5444-length-10750-cov-3.664329_pt1 | contig 10750 bp, 10 predicted proteins | sample MGYA00242343_ERZ723890 | MGnify/ENA metagenome assembly ERZ723890 | reverse complement strand
TACTTGGATTCGTTCCTCAGATGGCGATCCTGTTCCTGTTCCTGTCCATCCTTGAGGACTGCGGTTACATGGTTCGTATCGCATTCGTCATGGACCGTGTATTCCGTCATTTCGGACTTTCCGGAAAGAGCTTTATCCCGCTCCTTATCTCCTCTGGTTGTGGAATCCCTGGAATCATGGCTTCCAAAACAATCGAGGCTGATAACGACCGTCGATTAACAATCATGACAGCAACATTTATTCCTTGTGGTGCTAAGCTTCCTGTTATCGCTCTTATGGGTGGTATCATGACAGCATATGTAACTGGTGACTATGTAGCAGCTGGTTTCATCACACCACTGATGTACTTCATCGGTGTTGTAGCAGTTCTTGTATCTGCCATCATCCTGAAGAAAACAAAACCGTTCTCCGGTAAACCTGCTCCGTTTGTAATGGAGCTTCCACAGTACCATATTCCGTCTGCAAAGACAGTTCTGCTTCACGTTTGGGAGAGACTGAAAGGTTTCATCATCAAAGCCGGAACAATTCTTTTCCTTGCAACTGTTATCATGTGGGTTCTTTCTAGCATTGGTACAACAGGAAGCGGAATCGGATTTGTTGAGGACAGCAACGACAGTATCATGGCTATCCTTGGTGGTATCCTTGCTCCGATCTTTGCTCCTCTTGGATTCGGTAAATGGCAGCCGGTTGCAGCATCCATCTCCGGATTCTCCGCAAAAGAGTCCATCGTTAGTACAATGGGTGTTCTTGCAAACGTAGCTGGTGATGATGCAGAAGATACCATGATCGTTGGTGCAGCGATCAAAGCATGGTTCCCGTCAGCAGTAGCAGCATTCTCCTTCCTGCTGTTCAACCTGCTTGACTCTCCGTGTCTTGCAGCTATTTCTACAATGGCACATGAGATGCAGTCCAGAAAATGGTTCTGGTTTGCAATTCTCTTCCAGAACATCTTTGCTTATGTTGTAACACTTTGTGTATACCAGATTGGTCTTGTTGTTACAGGTGCCGGATCCTTCGGAATTGGAACGATCGTTGCTCTGATCCTTGTGGCAATCATTCTCTTCCTTCTGTTCAGACCAGATCCGTACAAGAACCAGAACGATGTTACAAAGAGATCTGTTCAGGCAGCAGAGTAATCGTAAACCGGTCATACAGTTAAGATCCGGTACATATGATAACTTTGAAATGATGCTGTGAAAACAGCGGAAATGATAAGAAACATAAGGAGGCCGGGTATGTAAATACCTGGTCTTCTGTGTTATAATAAGCCTGAAGAAACATAGGAATTTTTTACAAAATTATTCATCAGAAGCTGACAGCGTCTTAACTGCTGTGCAGCGAAAGAAAGGGTGACAGATATGAGTATAGTAGCGGATATTATTGTACTGGCGCTTGTGATCGCATATGGTATATTTGTGATCAGTTATCTTTATTCAAGAAAGAAACAGGGGCTCAGCTGTGTTGGCTGTGCCGGTAATACACGTACCAACGGCTGTGGCGGCGGATGCTCCGGTCATTGCTCCGGATGCTCAGGCTGCAGCGGAATGCAGAAGTAACCAGGAGGTAGATCATTATGGCAAATGCAATCGTTGTCATCGTTGTTATCATCATTATGTTGTTTGCCGGAAAAGGCGCATATAAACATCTGAAAGGTGAGGGTGCCTGCTGTGGAGGCGGCAGCAAACCGGAAATCCCGAAGAAGAAACTGGACGGAACGAAGCTTGGTGAGAAAACTATGAAGATCACAGGAATGCACTGTGAGAACTGTGTAGCCAGCGTCACTAGAGCCATCAACCGTATTGACGGAGCGGCAGCCAAAGTCAGCCTGAAAAAAGGTGAGGCAGTGGTTTCCTATGACAGAGAGATTTCCAACGAAGAACTGAAAAAAGTTGTTGAAGATCGTGGATATCACGTAGTTTCTATTCAGTAAGGATCCATCAGAATAATACGTTTGCCGGAGCTTCCCATCCGGCAGAGCAGAGAAAAGACTTCTCGTCGAAATGCTTAAAAATATTTCGATAAGAAGTCTTTTTTTGTGTAAGAAGTCAGAGTTGCAATTGACTCACTAATAGCTGCTATTGTATAATAAAAACAGAAAAATCAGACGGAATGAAAAATATTATTACAAATTTTCTTTCTATCCGAATGATGTGTCATGAAAGCCAAATAGAGAGGTAACAGACTTTGACGGCAAGGTATGATCCGAGCGGGAATTGTTGTTCATTTAGCGTGTCTTTAACTGCTTTATGAGCGGAATACGGGACTCTTTCACCTTGTGTGGTGAAGGAGCTTTTTTTATGTAAAATGCCTGCAGGAGCAGGTGCATTCAGTAAGGGAGGATTTTATGCTGAAGGTAGCAGTATATGGAAAGGGCGGTATCGGAAAGTCCACAGTGACTTCCAACCTGGCGGCGGCGTTTGCGGCCATGGGAAAAAGAGTGATCCAGATCGGGTGCGATCCAAAAGCGGATTCCACCATCAATCTTCTTGGTGGAGAACCTCTCCGGCCGGTGATGAATTATATGAGGGAAGAAGATGAGGAACCGGAGAAACTGGAAGATATATCGAAAGAGGGTTTTGGCGGCGTTCTCTGTATTGAGACCGGAGGTCCCACACCGGGACTTGGCTGTGCGGGAAGAGGAATTATCGCAACGTTTCAGCTTTTGGAGGATCTGAAGCTTTTTGAGACCTGGAAGCCGGATGTGGTACTTTACGATGTGCTTGGAGATGTGGTGTGCGGTGGTTTTGCGGCGCCGATCCGGGAGGGCTATGCGGAAAAAGTCCTCATTGTCACATCCGGGGAGAAGATGGCACTCTATGCAGCCAACAATATTTCCAGTGCTGTTCGGAATTTTGAGGACCGCAGCTATGCGAGGATCTTTGGAATCGTGCTGAACCACAGGAATGTGGAGAATGAGACCGAGAAGGTGCAGGCTTTTGCAGAAAAAAGTAATATTCCTATTGTTGGTGAGATTCCCAGGAGTGATGAGATCATCCGCTGGGAAGATCAGGGGAAAACGGTGATCGAGGGTGATGAGAATTCTGAGATCAGTGAGAAATTTTTTGCGCTGGCGCGGAAGCTGCTGGAGAGTGAAGGAACGGAGATGGAGGGCGTATGAAAAAGGAAGCGTATTTTGCAACAGCTAAAGAACTGGAACGGCTTGGACCGGAAGCGATCCCGCCGCAGATGATCTCCGGGAAACATCTGATCTACAGTTCTCCGGCAACGCTGGCATTTAATTCTCCGGGAGCGGAAGGCTTCGGAGTAAAACGTGCGGGGCTTGCAGTGCCGGATTCCATTATGCTGATCGTGGCGCCTGGATGCTGTGGAAGAAATACTTCTCTTATCAGTTCCATGCCGGAATATAATGACCGTTTTTTTTACCTGATGATGGATGAGACAGATATTGTCACAGGCCGTCATCTGAAAAAGATCCCAAAAGCGGTAAAAGAGATCTGTGACTGCTGTGAGAAGAAACCGTCGGTGGTGATGATCTGTATTACCTGTGTGGATGCACTTCTGGGAACAGATATGGAACGTGTCTGTCGGAAAGCAGAGGAAAAAGTGGATATTCCGGTGCGTCCCTGTTACATGTATGCGCTGACACGTGAGGGCAGGAAGCCGCCCATGGTCCATGTGCGGCAGTCCTTATATTCTCTTCTTAAGCCTCAGAAGAAAAAAGGAAATGTGGTCAATCTTCTGGGATTTTTTTCACCGCTGGTGGATGACTGTGAGATCTATGAGCTGCTGCATCAGGCAGGCGTAAAGACCATCCATGAGATTTCCAGATGTAAGGATTACGAAGAATATCAGACCATGTCACAGGCCAATTTTAATCTGGTGCTCCATCCGGAAGCAAGGTTTGCGGCAGAGGATTTTCATAATCGGCTGAAGATCCCGTTTATTGAGCTTCGAAGGCTTTATCAGATGGATAAGATCGAAAATCAGTACCGTGCCCTTGGAAAGGTTCTTGGCGTTTCTTTTGACCAGGAATCCTGTAAGAAAGAGGCGGAGGCAGCTGTGGAACATTTCCGGGAAGTCTGTCCGGATGCCTCTTTTGCAGTAGGGGAGTGCATGAACGGAGATCCATTTGAGCTGGCACTTGCACTGGTGCGGTATGGATTTCAGGTGCCGGAGATCTATGGAACCATCTCTTCTGAGAATTTTGTATACATACGGCATCTGGCCGCGCTGAGCCCGGAGACAAAGATTTTTTCCAATATGGAACCGACCATGTTGTATTACGATCCGGCAGAGAGCGGTGTGAATTTTACCATCGGTAAGGATGCTGGATATTATCATCCGGATCAGCCCAACGTAGTCTGGAATCAGGACCGTCAGCCTTATGGGTATGCCGGGGTTCGGAGATTGTTTGAGGCGCTCCTTGAGACTGTGGAGCAGGATGAGCGGAAGGGGGAGAGAGCATGAGAGGACTTCGGAAATATCTGACACCCTTTGCCCCGGATCAGTCAGGAGCAGTGTCGGTTCTGTATGAGCTGGGCGGGATCATCGTGATCTGTGATGCCGGAGGCTGTACGGGAAATGTCTGCGGCTTTGATGAGCCAAGATGGTTTGAGCGCAAAAGTGCCGTGTTCAGTGCGGGACTTCGGGACATGGATGCCATCCTGGGACGGGATGACCGCCTGGTTGCCAAACTTGTGGATGCGGCAGAAAAGGTGGAGGCAGGCTTTGCGGCAGTGATCGGAACGCCGGTGCCCGCCGTGATCGGAACGGATTATCAGGCACTGAAGCGGATGTGCGAGAAAAAAACAGACCTTCCGGTACTTGCGGTAAATACCGATGGAATGGAGCTTTATGACGGGGGAGAACGGAAGGCTTATCTGGAACTTTTTAAAGTTTTTGCCCGGGAAAAACTGCCGGTGGAGACGGGCAGGGTGGGCATCCTTGGAATGACGCCACAGGATGTCAGTGACCTGAAGGCGGCAGATAAGCTCCGGGAAAAATTTAAGTCTCAGGGGCACCAGGCAGTCTGCTACGGAATGGGAGATGGGCTTGATGAAGTAAAAAAAGCCTCCTCTGTGGAAAAAAATATCGTGGTTTCTCCAGCGGCACTGGAATGTGCCAGATATCTTGAGAAAACTTTCGGAACGCCTTATGAGGTGGGATATCCGCTGGTGGAGGAACTGGTGCCGGATATGGAGTATGCGGGGAAAAAAATTCTCATTGTGCAGCAGCAGGTAATGGCAGGTTCCATAAGAGAGGAACTTCAGAAACGTGGCGCAGATGGAGAGATCACAGTGGCAAGCTGGTTTTCCATGGAAAAAGATCTCCTGGAAGAGGGGGATGTGCCATTGAAAGATGAGGAAGATTACATGGATCTGGTGGAAAAAGGCAGATATGATGTGATCTTTGCAGATCCCTGTATGAAGCGGATGGCAAAGACGTTTTCCGGTGTGTTTGTGGATGCGGTGCATTTTGCGGTATCCGGAAAGTGCAGGTAGACTTAAGAGCAGGGCATAAAGTTACATACATACTGTAACCGGATTAGGGGAGCTGGTTACAGGGAATGGAGAACATATGGAGTGCGAAATTACAAAAATGATCCGTGTTTACGGAATCGTCCAGGGGGTGGGGTTCCGCCCTACGGTCAGCCGTCATGCCATGGCAAGGGGAATCCGTGGCAGTGTGTCCAATAAAGGACCCTATGTGGAGATTTTTGCCCAGGGCAGGCAGCAGGATGTGGACGGTTTTATCGGAGATATCGAGAACAGGCCGCCGAAGCGTGCGGCCATCCTGAAGCTTCTGGTGGAACCGGTGGAGGAGCCGGAGGAATTTACGCAGTTTGATATCATTGAAAGCGAGAAGACAAAGGGAGAGATCTTTGTTTCTCCGGATATTGCCATCTGCGACGAATGTAAGGAAGAGATGTTTGATCCGAAAAACAGGCGGTATCTGCATCCGTTTATCAACTGTACCTGTTGTGGCCCGAGGCTGACGATCCTCGATTCCCTTCCCTATGACCGGGAGCGTACCAGCATGAAAGAATTTCCCATGTGTCCGTCCTGTGCGGATGAGTACCATAATCCGGACACCAGACGTTATGACGCCCAGCCGGTGTGCTGCAATGACTGCGGGCCGGAGGTTTATCTCATTGGAAGAGAGGAACGTGGCCGGGAGGCGATCACTTATACGAGGAAGACCATTGCTTCCGGCGGGATAGTGGCCATCAAGGGAATCGGTGGTTTTCATCTCTGTTGTAATGCCACCAGTGAGGAGGCCGTACAGCGGCTCCGGAAACTGAAACGGCGTCCGGTGAAGCCTTTTGCGGTGATGGCACAGGATCTGGAAACTGTGAAAGAAGTCTGTCAGGTCAGTGAGGAGCAGGAGAAGATCCTTACCGGGCATCAGAAGCCGATCCTTTTGCTGGATAAGCTGATAAATCAGCCAAATAAACAGGAAACTGAGGGAAAACTCTGTGAGAGCATCGCTCCCGGGAATCCAAAAGTCGGTGTGATGCTTCCCTACGCACCGGTGCAGCTTCTTCTTTTTCATTATGACGATGGAATTGAGATGCCGAAGCTTCTGGTGATGACCAGCGGAAACACATCCGGGGCGCCGATCTGCAGAGACGATCATGAGGCTGTGGAAGAACTTTCTTATTTATGTGACTGCATCCTTTCCCATGACAGGAAGATCCGCATCCGGGCCGATGATTCGGTGATGGATTTTTATAAGGGAGAGCCATATATGATCCGGCGCTCCCGTGGATATGCACCTCTTCCGTTTATGGTTTCCACACCCTGGAAGGGACAGGTGATCGCGGCAGGTGGAGAGCTTAAGAATACATTCTGCATTGGTGTGGATAACCGTTTTTATCCGTCTCCTTATGTGGGTGATCTGGAGGATCTTCGAACGGTAAAAGCCCTCAAAGAAACTATAGGGCGGCTGGAAACACTTCTGGAAGTACAGCCGGAAGTGGTGGTCTGTGACCTTCATCCAAAATATAATTCCACAGTGGTGGCCCAGGAACTGGGGCTTCCCGTTCTGAAAGTGCAGCATCATTACGCACATATTTTATCCTGCATGGCAGAAAATGACTGCGAGGAAAAAGTGATCGGTGTTTCCTTTGACGGAACAGGATATGGAACAGACGGGACGATCTGGGGCGGTGAGATCCTGATCGCAGATCATCAGGGATTTACAAGGCTTGGAAGTATCCAACCTTTTGTACAGGTGGGAGGAGATGTTTCCGCAAAAGAAGGCTGGCGGATCGCCGTTTCCCTGATCTGGCAGAATACAGGAGATTTGGAGAAAACTCTTGATACTGTCCAAAAACTGGGACTTTGCACAGAGCAGGAAGCAAAAGTGCTGGTGACCATGGCTCAGAGAAAGCTCAATGCAGTGACTTCCACCAGTGCTGGAAGGCTCTTTGACGGAGTCAGCGCGATCTTGGGGATCCGGAGAGCGTCCACGTTTGAGGGGGAAGCTTCCACAGCGCTGGAGTTTGCGGCGGAAGCGTGGAGAGCGCAGGAGATACAGAAGAAAAATGTGGATATAAGAGTGAAAAGCCTGAAAATGTGGATGACAGAAAAAAAAGATATTCCGGAAAATCCAGGCACCTCAGCATCATCCACAGAGGAACGGAAATTTGTTTTAAATACAGGTGACATCGTTGCACATCTGGTTCAGGAAAAACTGGCAGGGGAAGATTCCGGGAAGCTGGCTTATGAATTCCATCGGGCACTGGCAGAACAGATCCTTGCAGCCTGTGAGGCAGCAGAGCAGGAGACCGGAATTAAAAAAGTGGCATTAAGCGGTGGCGTATTCCAGAACCGGCTGCTTCTGGAACTGGTAGATGACGGACTTGCAGAAAGAGGTTTTGAAGTTCTGAAACACAGCCTGATCCCGCCAAATGACGGAGGAATCGCACTTGGACAGGCGGCCTATGGAATGGCTTATGTGAACAGGAGGAAATAGAGTATGTGTGTAGGATTATCAGCAAAAGTAGTAAAGATCAGTGACGGAACCGCAGTGGTAGACGCAGGCGGCGCAAAGAGAGAAGTTTCTGCCCAGCTTCTGGAAGATCTGGAGCCGGGAGATTATGTGATGGTACATGCTGGTGTTGCCATTGCAAAGATCACTGACGATGACGAGGAAGAGACAGACCAGCTGATGGAGGAACTGCTGTGATGGAAGAGAAGAAAAAAACAGCAAGAGAGATCATAGAAGTATATCAGGGGCCGCCGGTGAGGATCATGGAATTCTGCGGAACCCAAACTCACGAGAATTTCCGTCTGGGGATCCGCAAGCTTCTGCCACCGCAGGTGGAGCTGATTTCAGGCCCGGGCTGCCCGGTCTGTGTAACACCGGTAGGCTTTATTGACGAGGCGGTTTATCTGGCTCTGGAAAAACAGGCGACCATCTGTACCTTCGGTGACCTTGTCCGTGTACCGGGGACAAAGAAAAGCCTTGCAGATGCCAGGGCAGAAGGAGCCAGGATACGTATCGTCTATTCACCGGCAGATGCGGAAAAATATGCGAAAGAACATCCGGAGGAACAGGTGGTATTCCTTTCCGTTGGTTTTGAGACCACCACACCTGCAGGATGCCTTTCTGTAAAAAAAGCCAGAGAGGACGGCCTTTTAAACTATTCCCTTCTCGTGGCGAACAAGACCATGCCGCAGGCTTATCAGGCATTAAAAGGCAGCGCGGATGTGTTCCTTTACCCTGGCCATGTCAATGCCATCACAGGAACGGCGCTCTGTGAACATCTGGCAGAGGAAGGTGTCAGTGGTGTGGTGGCAGGATTTACAGCGAAGGAGCTGCTTACCGCACTGGCAGTTGCACTGGTACGTTTCCAGGAGGGAAAGCCGTTCTTTGTAAACTGTTATCCGCGCGTGGTAAAAAGCGAAGGAAGCCCGGAGGCACAGACACTGATCGAGGAACTGATGGAACCCTGCGATTCCGAATGGCGTGGACTGGGTGTGATCCCGGGATCCGGCCTGGTGCTCCGGAAAGAATGGGAAGCTTTTGATGCCAGAAAAAAATATGCGGTGCCGCCGATCAAAGGCAAACCAAATCCGGCCTGTCGCTGTGGCGATGTGCTTCAGGGAAAATGCAAACCGTCGGACTGCAGGGTATTTGGAAAAGTCTGTACCCCGCAGCATCCGGTAGGAGCCTGTATGGTATCCAATGAAGGAGCCTGTTCCGCATATTTTATGTATGGAAATTAACTGTCCGGTTTAATGGACTGTAATTAACAGAAAGAAGATGAATATTATGGATAATAAAACAGTAACCATGGCACACGGTGCCGGAGGCCGCCAGACCTCAGAACTGATCGATGAAGTATTTAAAGCACATTTTGCAAACCCGGATCTTACAGCCGATGATGCGGCAGTGCTGGTCCCGCCGGCAGGAAAAATGGCCGTATCCACCGATGGATTTATTGTTTCTCCGGCATTTTTCCCGGGAGGAAATATCGGCAAGCTTTCCATCTGTGGAACAGTTAATGACCTTGCCTGCATGGGAGCGAAACCGATGTATCTCACCTGTGCTTTTGTGATCGAGGAAGGTTTTCCCATGGAGAAGCTGGAAGAAATCGCCGCAGCCATGGAAAAAACAGCGAAAGAAGTCGGTGTGCGTATTGTTTCCGGCGATACCAAGGTAGCAGGAAAAGGCCAGGTTGACGGCGTGTTCATCACAACAACCGGAATGGGCGAGATCCAGGATGGCGTGAAGGTAGGCGGCGAGCTGGCAAAACCGGGAGATGCCATCATTGTGACCGGTGATGTGGGAAGACATGGATGCACCATTCTTCTGGCAAGAGAGGATTTTGGCATTGACGCAGATGTGACAAGCGACTGTGCGCCACTGTGGGGAACTGTAAAAGAAGTGATGGATGCAACTCATAACATTCATGTGATCCGTGATGCAACAAGAGGCGGCGTTGGAACGGTTCTCTATGAGATTGCAGGCCAGAGTAACGTGGGAATCCGTCTGGATGCACCATCTGTTCCGGTAGCGCCGGAAGTAAAAGGTGTCTGCGGCATGCTTGGACTGGAGCCGCTTTATCTGGCATGTGAGGGCCGTATGGTCATCATGGCACCGAAGGAAGAGGCGGAAAAGATCGTGGAAGCACTGCGTAAATGTCCGTACTCCAAAGACGCTGCCATTATCGGCGAAGTGACCGAAGACCAGCCAGGAAAAGTTGTCATGACTACGGAAATTGGAACTCAGGCATTACTTCCGCAGCCAGGCGGGGAACTTTTGCCGAGAATCTGCTGACAGCAATGAATCATACCGGAAAGGAGAGTCTGACGTTATGGATACAAGAGTGGCACTGATCTCGATCATTCTGGAAAACAATGACGTGATCGATGACATCAACCGTTTTCTTCACGAAGCGGGAAATTATATTATCGGGAGAATGGGAATCCCCTACCGGGAAAAAGGAATTAACATTATCAGTATTGCCATTGATGCGCCACAGGATGTGATCAGCTCCTTATCCGGAAAGATAGGCCGCCTCAAGGGAGTTTCCGCAAAAACGGCATATTCCAATGTGATCACAAAAGTGGAGGACAGAAAATGATAAGAGTTGCGGTATACGGAAAGGGCGGCATCGGAAAATCCACCACAGTTTCCAATGTGGCAGCTGCCCTTGCGGAAAAAGGAATGAAAGTGATGCAGATCGGCTGTGACCCCAAGGCGGATTCCACCATTCTTCTCCGGCATGGAAAAAAAGTCCCCACACTGCTGGATCTTTACAACGAAAAGCGCCAGGCCC
>ENA-UOJJ01005443-UOJJ01005443.1-human-gut-metagenome-genome-assembly--contig:-CS66-NODE-5443-length-10750-cov-7.316129_pt1 | contig 10750 bp, 8 predicted proteins | sample MGYA00242343_ERZ723890 | MGnify/ENA metagenome assembly ERZ723890 | reverse complement strand
TCCATTGGCTTTCCCCCATTGAGTTCATTGTCCAATATGTTTGACAAACCTACAGTGGAAGCCATGCTGGGCGAAAACGGGCTGGTGAGCAAGTACGGCGCGGAATTGGTTCGTGACTGGTACGATGTGTTTCTGGTGAAGCGCGTGGGTAACAACACCGACGTGTCCATCCGGGAAAAGAAGAACCTGACCGGTATTTCCTACGATGTAGACGAAACGGACGTGGTCACCCGCATCATGCCCACCGGCGAAGATGCGGACGGGAACATTCTGTATCTGCCGGAACTCTACATCGACAGTCCGAATTTGAATGCTTATACCCATCCGAAATGGATTCATCTGCCGGTATCGGAAGCCAAGGAAGTCACGGACGGCGACGAGCCGAAAAGCAAAACCCAGTGCTATGCCGAAATGCGCAAGGCCGCGCAGGATGAATATGCCAAGGGATGCGATCTGCCCACGATCACATTGAAGGTGGATTTCGTGAACTGCTCGGATGCGGAGGAGTACAGGCAGTACGCAGCGCTTACCGACATCTTTCTGGGCGATTCGGTGCGGGTGATTGCCCGGCGCATTGGCGTGGAAGTGTCCATGCGCATGACGCAGTACACCTACGACTGCATGACGAAAAAGTATACATCCGTCACGTTGGGCACTGCAGCCGACGCGCTGGAAGGCAGCATGATTTCCGCCCGGCAGCTGGCCAGCGGCTCCATTACCGGCGCAAAGCTGGCGCTCAATTCCGTGGGCAGCGGCCAGTTGCAATCCGGCTCGGTGGGCAGTTTGCAGATCAAGAACGCCGCTATCGGCAGCGCTCATATTCAGGAGGCCAGCATTACGCGGGCGCACATTGCCGAAGCCCTGATCGACGTTCTGAACGTCAATGCCCTGAATGCCGTTACCGCAAAGATCAAAGAACTGGCGGCAGGCGCGATCACGGCGGACGAACTGTACACATCCATTGCCATGATCGCAACAGCGCAGATCACCACGGCAAATATCGTCAACGCCAACATTGACTGGGCACAGATTGAGCAGCTGGCGGCAGACATCGCGGAGATTTCCAAAGCCCAGATCACGACCGCCAACATCAACTCGGCCAATATTGATTGGGCGGCCATCACGACCCTTTCGGCTGCTGTGGCCAGCATGGTGAAGGCTGATATTGGAACCGCCGACATCGATTGGGCGCACATCAAGGACTTGACCACAGACACGGCCATCATCACGCAGGGCACAGCGGGCGAACTGTATATCGCAAAGCTGGCCGTGACCGAGGCAAACATGGTCTCCCTGACGGTAGGCGAGCTGGTGGTCAAGGGCAAGGACGGGCATTTCTATTCCGTTTCCGTGGACGAAAGCGGAAATGTGGTATCCACCCTCAAGCAGGTATCCAATGACGATGTGGCCGACCTGAGCATCAACGGCGGCGAGAAAATCATCGAGTGCAGCATTACCGCTCAAACGCTGAATGTGCAGAACATTTTCGGCGATAACGCCGTCATCCGCGCCCTGATCGCCGCCAATCTGGACGTGGACACGCTGTTTGCACGCGAAGCGACCATCAACGCCCTGAACGCCATGGACATCACGTCCAACACCTATCTGCGCCTCATGGTGACAGGCAAGGCGGACAAGGACGATATGGACGCGTTGGGCGAAAGAGTCAGCGCCGCAGAACTGAAGCTCACCGAAGACGCGATTGTATCCACGGTACGCGGCAGTGAGCAATATCAGCAGGATCAGGCCGACCTGCTGGCGCAGATTACCCAAAGCGACCAGATTGCCGTGGCGAGCGCCGCACCGGGGAACCCCGCCCAAAATGCGCTCTGGCTGGATACCTCTGTCCAGCCGAACGAATTCAAGCGCTGGAACGGCACGGCTTGGGAATCGTGCGGCGCGGACGTTGATCTCTCGGCATTCTACACGAAAACCGAAATGGACACCCGCTTCGAGCAGACCAGAACGGCCATTGCGCTGAAAGCGGATGCGACGACGGTCGGCGCTCTGGAGCAGCGGGTGGAGGCAGCCGAGCAAAAGGTCACGCCGCAGGCCATCACCTCGGCGGTGACATCCTCAGCGCTGTACGCCTATGAGAAATATGCCGGGCGCAATTACTGCCTGAACTCCGGCAATACGCACACCTTCGTGGATAACAGGTACCGAAATCCGAACGGCACCATGACCAACTACACCGGGTGGAACATGAGCGTATCGGAGGATCTGTTCGCGCACAGCGGCAATGGCGCTAACATTCGCATCTCCTTCGATATCAAGCGGACGAACGTAAATACCAGCGCCTCCTCGACGGCTAACGTGTACACCGGCATTTGGGTGTATTACCGCTATCTCGATACGGACGGAATCACGGTCAAGACCACCGGACGCGGCTGGTATCTGCGCTCAACGGACGCGAACTTTGTCGCTACCGACGGGGATTGGGTACGAATGCAATATGGCCCGCTGAACCTGACCAGCTTTCATCCCACCAGTATCGCGTATTTTACGTTGGGCACCGGCGGTTCCAACGGCGTGACGGGCACGGTGCAGTTTCGGAACATCAAGCTGGAAGTGCTGGACAGATGGACGGCATGGAGCGCAGCGCCGGAGGATCTGTACGGCATGGTCTCCCGGATGGTGAACGCCGAATCCCGCATCACCCAGAACGCGAATAACATCGCGCTCAAGGTCAGCAACTCGACGTATAACACCGAAAAGGTCTATCGCGGCAGCACAGCGCCCACAACGCTCTACACCAATATGCTGTGGCTGGACACCAGCGCTACGCCAAATTTGCTCAAACGCTATACTGGCAGCGCATGGGTGGCGGCAGGTGCTCAGGAGGTGAAAAGCTCCGGCATCTATATCGGCCCCAACAACGTGGCGATCACGACCGAAAACTTCCTGCTCCAGCTGCTCGACCCGGCCAACAACGAAAACGTGCTCATGGAAATGAGCGCCAACGGCAATGTGGGCTTTAAGCAACTGTATGCCGACGAAGTGGTTTCCAATTCCGTGGCCAGCGCCTATGGCGGGCCGATTGCGCTCCATGTCAATACTTCATATTCGGGTGCCAGCGATGCCTACTTCCGCTCTCTGGGCGATGCGGTGAAGGCGGTCAACAACCGGTTTTTGCGCTCGGACGTTTATATCTATCTGCCCAACGGTACAGGCGAAATCTACGAGCCTGCCGGAACGCAGATTCAGGGTGTTTCCGGACCGGGAAAGCTGATCATCTACGGTTATGCCAACAGCCGCCTGAACAGCTATATCTCCGTCAAGGGCTGCTCGGCGCATATCTGCTTCCAAAACGTATCCCTGCGGGAAATTCGAACGCTGAACGGCTCCAACCGAAACCCGTATCTCATCGAGCTTCAAATGAACCATCATGTGGAGATGAACAGCTGTACGTTGGATGCGAACAACGTGACCTATGACTCCGTCTACTGCCGCACCACGCACGTGAACCTCTATAATTGCGGGCTGTACAACGCCTTGCAGGGCTTGGAGGTCTATATGGGCTGGGCCTATGTGCAAAGCTGCAAGGGATCGTGTTCCTGGGCCATGGTGTCCTATGCCGGATATATCATCTGCAGCGGCACGGTGCCTTCCGGCTCCCGGAGCAAGGGCAACAACGGTCAGATTTTCGATACGGGCGTAACAACTGATTACGGCACGGCCATTCCCGTGGTTACGCCGGACAATACGGCGTTGATGTACGCGACGACGACCAAATCCTATCGCGGCGGCTGGCGCTCGGATACGCAGGATGTGGTACAGGGCGTGTACTCGGCCAGCGGCTATAAATCCTCGCTCAGCTGGAATTACGGCTGCATGTGGTTCAGTACGCTCAGAACCATCCTGTCCGGCACAACGATTAAGTCGGCGACACTCACGCTCAACCGCAAAACGGGCAGCGGCTCCGGCAGTGCGAAAACGCTGTACCTGTGCGCCATCACCAACACGTCCGCCAGCGGCACGCCCAGCATCGCGGTGAACTACGGGGCAATCGGCAGCATTGGCCGTGGAGAAACGGCGACCTTCGCCATTCCCGTGGCGGCGGTGCAGGGATTGGCCAGCGGCGCATATGGCGGACTGTGTCTGTATGAGAGTCCCTACAATTTCGGATCGTCCACCTATTCCAAATGCTATATGCGCATGAGCGGCTCGGATACCAGCCAACAGCCCTATCTGCGAGTGGTTTACAACGGCGGCGACGCTGTCGGCTAAAAAGGAGGAAAGAAAATGCAAATCGTGATTCCCTTGGAGGGGCGGGTGCGAACGGTCATCCGCTCCTCTTTTGTTGCGGCCAAACGGCTCGCGGAGAGCCAATATACCCTGTCCGGCGACAATTTCCAGATGACGGGCGTAACGGCGGAGCAGGTGCTGATCCTGCCGGATACCGTAGGAGTGTCCGAAGGCCAAACGGTCACGGACGAAATGAAAATGCAGGCGCTGCCGTTCGAGGGTTTCATTGCCGTCAGTGCGGAGGATGCGCTGCCCAATGTGCTGGGCCTGCTGCTGCGGTCTGCTGTGGTGGACGGCAAGCTCACGGACGAAGAGCTGCTCTCGGTACAACCAGCCTTAGAGGGCCGTGTTTGGCAGACAGGCCTTTTCGTACAGATTGGCGACATATACAGTTATGGAGGCTTCCTTTGGCGCTGCATTCAGGCGCACACCACACAAACCGGCTGGGAGCCGGACAAGGTGCCTGCACTCTGGCGAAAGGTCGAGATCATCAATGAGGATACCAAGCGCATCTGGCAATCAGGCGTGGACTACGCCTTGGGCGACAGCGTTTTCTATCCCGATGAAAACGGCATGGAGTACGTCTGTATTACGGCGCACACTTCTCAAACTGGCTGGGAACCACCGAGCGTGCCCGCGCTCTGGCAAAAGAAAACTTCAACCGAAACGCCGCAGATCGCGCTAAACTGACTCATGGGCCGTTCGCAAGGGCGGCTTTTGAAATACACAAACGGAGGAAAATGAAATGAGAAACTTTTCCATTGACATCGTCTGGGCGAAGATTCAGATGGCCGTCGCTGCGATTGGCGGCTGGCTGGGTTACTTTCTGGGAGGCATGGACGGACTGATGATTGCGCTGATCGTTTCCATGGCGCTGGACTACATCACGGGCCTGATGTGCGCGGTGATCGACAAGAAGCTGTCCAGCGCTGTGGGCTTCAAGGGCATCTGCAAGAAGGTGCTGATCCTGATGCTGGTAGGCGTGGCCAACGTGGTGGACATTCACATTGTGGGCACCGGTTCCGCGCTGCGCAGCGCCGTGAATTGGTTGTATATCTCCAACGAGGGGCTGTGCTGTGTGGAGAATGGGGCCCGAATCGGGCTGCGGCCCCAACCCGACAAGACGAAAGATGTGCTCGCCCAGCTGCATGGACGCGAGGATGAGAACAATACCGACGCAGGTGACGGCGAGTGACCGTCGCCTTTTGAATTTAGGAGGATTTATGGCAGAAAGAAAAGATACGCCGTTCACCGGCGAGCATTTCGCAGCATGGTGTGAAAAGATGGTGGGCCAGCCCTACTGGTATGGCAGCTGTGTTTACAAGTGTACCCAGAGCCTGCTTGACCGCAAGGCGAAGCAGTACCCTGCGCATTATACGTCCGGGCGCATGAAGCGTTACAAGGACGACATTGCGAAAAAGAAGGTCTGCGCCGATTGCGTGGGCGGCTGCAAGGGCTATGCCTGGACAAACGGCGGTGTAGGCGTGCTGGAATCTATCGGCACAAGTAAGACCTTTTCCAGCAAGTACGGCGCGCATGGCTGCCCGGACAAGAGCGCCAACGGGATGTTCAGCTATGCCAAGAGCAAGGGCTGTGCGTGGGGCGATATTTCCACGCTTCCGGAAATTCCCGGCATTGCGCTGCGCTTTGACGGTCATGTGGGTTATTATGTCGGCAACGGCTACGCTGTGGAATGGCGCGGCTTCAATTATGGCTGCGTGCGCACCCGCGTGAAGGATCGTCCGTGGACGCACTGGTACAAGCTGCCGTTCATCGATTACGGTGCGGGAGTCATTGCGCCGTCTGACGAGCAGCCGGAGGAACCGCGCCCGGTGAATACCACCGTGGTCATTGTTTCCGGCGGCGGAAAGGTCAACGTGCGCACGGGTAACGGAACGAGCTTTGGCCGCATCGCGGCGGTCGCGCCCGGCACGACCTATGAATACGTCGCCACCGCCGCCAACGGCTGGAACGCCGTGGTGATTGGCTCCAGGGTGGGCTGGGTGTCCGGCAAGTATTCCCGCATTATCTGAACATTGCCGCAGGCAGAAATGTCTGCGGCGCTTTTTCTAACGCTGCAAAAGTACACGATTTCAAGAAAACAAAACTTCAAGAATTCCATGCTGCACAGCATTCCGGCCCATGGCCGATTCTTGGAGGAATGTATGCTCTCTTCTCAAAAAGATGCGCTTCGGCGTATGCGCGAAAACGGTAAGAGCTACGGTCAGATTGCCGCGACTCTCGGCCTTTCAGAAAACACCGTAAAATCCTACTGCCGCCGCGCGGGCCTGCAAACGTTCGTCGCACGGACAATCTGCCCGCAATGCGGAAAGATCCTACTTCCAGAAAAACATGGTCGTCGCCGCTTCTGTTCGGATGCGTGCCGGTATGCCTGGGCTTATTCGCACCGGATACTCGGCCCGCAGAACGCGATTCAAAAACAGTGCGCCGCCTGCAAAAAGTCCTTTTTCAGTTATCCGTCCAGCCATCGAAAATACTGCTCCCACGGCTGCTATATCGCCGACCGCTACGGAAGGGAGGCGGAGCACCATGGATAAAAAGCAGGCTGAACGGAACCGCAATTATCTGGCAGGCGTGGCCATGCTCGCGGAAATGCTGGACAAAGGGCTGATTAATGAAGCCGACTACTCGGCGCTTGAAACAGAATACGCGGCTAAATTTCTGCCTCTTTTTCGCTACGAAAAGCCTTGCTTTTCATCGACCCTTCTTATAACACAGACAGATGAAGGGAGCGGCTTCGCCGCGACTAACGCCGAGGAGAGCCGACAGGCTCCGCAGGCGTGTACCCGGCGAAACGCTCAGCGCTTTGACGGGCGAAAAGAAGGGAGGCTCATTCAATGAACCGAATCATTCATAAAATCACCCCGGGAGTACCAAAAGCGCCGAAGCTGATGAATGTGGCGGCCTATGCCCGCGTTTCCATGGAGAAGGAAACCATGCTGCATTCTTTCTCCGCGCAGGTCAGCTATTATAGCGAAAAAATCCAGAAACATCCCGGCTGGAGTTATGCAGGCGTATACGCAGACCGAGCTTTGACCGGCACGAAATCCGAAAGGCCGGAATTCCAGCGTCTTTTGGCCGACTGCCGGGCCGGAAAGATCGATTTGGTGTTGACGAAAAGCATCAGCCGCTTTGCCCGGAATACGGTCACGCTGCTGGAAACCGTGCGCGAACTGAAGGCGCTGGGGATCGACGTTTTCTTCGAGGAACAGAATATTCATTCTATGAGTGGGGATGGCGAGCTGATGCTGACCATCCTCGCTTCGTATTCGCAGGAAGAAAGCCGCTCAGTTTCGGAAAACTGCAAGTGGCGCATTCGCAAGAAATTCGAACAAGGCATTCCCACCACTTCGCAAATGAACGGTCTGAAATTCGATCATGGGAAAGTCGAGGTCATTCCTCAGGAAGCGGCCATTATAAAGATGATCTTTCATTTTCGACTGGCGGGCATGGGCAAGAACGCGATCAGCCGAGAACTGAACGAACTGGGAATTCCGGCGAAAAACGGCGGTATCTGACATGAAAGCGTGATTGATACGATCCTACGGAATGAAAAGTATCAGGGCGACCTTGTGCTGCAAAAATACTTCCGCACGGATCATCTGAGAAAAATAGACTGCAGGAACAAAGGGGAACTGCCCAAGTATGTGGTTCGCGACAATCACGAAGCCATTATTCCCCGCGAGGAATTTGCGGCTGTGCAGCGGATCATTCAAAAGAAGGCCGCCGAATTTCCGGAAGGCTATGGTGTTCATAACGAGTTTCCTTTTACCCGGAAACTGGTCTGCGCCCATTGCGGCAGAAACTACCAGCGGCGCTTGAACAATGGAAAGCTGGCGTGGCAGTGCTACACCTATATGGTACGCGGCAAAAAATACTGTCCGGCTAAGCAGATTCATGAAAGCATTCTGGAAAGCGTCAGTGCGCAGGTGCTTGGCCAGCTCAAGTTTGACAACGCGGTCTTTCGAAAAGAAATACGCTGCATCCACGTATATCCGGAAAACCGGCTGGTTTATGAATTCTATGACGGACATACAAAGGAAGCATATTGGAAAGATCCTTCAAGGCGAGATAGCTGGACGCCGGAAATGAAAGCGCGCGCCGCCGAGCAAATGCGCAGGAGGTATGCAAAATGAGCGAAGCAAGAGCCTATATGCCCAAGGTCACGGTGGTGCCCGCAACACTGAACCGCTTTACCGCCGCGCCGATCCACAGCACCCGCAAGCGCCGCGTGGCGGCCTACGCCCGCGTGTCCACCAATGACGAGGAACAGGCCAACAGCTACGAGGCACAGGTCAGCCACTACACCCGCCACATTCAGGAAAATCCGGAGTGGGAATTTGTTTCGGTGTACGCCGACAAGGGCATCACCGGCACCAGCACGAAAAAGCGCGAGCAATTCAATGACATGGTGCAGGACGCACTGGCCGGAAAGATTGACCTGATTATCACGAAATCGGTCAGCCGCTTCGCCCGCAATACGGTCGATACATTGACCACTATCCGCCTGCTCAAAGAGCACGGCGTGGAGGTGTACTTCGAGGAACAGAATATTTACTCGCTGGATTCCAAGGGCGAGCTACTGCTCACGATCATGTCCTCGCTGGCCCAGGAGGAAAGCCGGAATATTTCCGAAAACGTGACATGGGGCATGAGAAAACGCTTTGCAGACGGCAAGGTGGCGCTGCCTTACAAACAGTTTCTCGGCTATAAAAAGGGCGCAGACGGCGTTCCGGAAATCGTGCCCGAGGAAGCTGCGACAATCAAACTGATCTATCGGCTGTTCATGGAGGGAAAATCGCCTGCGTACATCGCGCGGTTCCTTTCCTCCTGCAATATTCCCTCGCCTGCCGGAAGGCCGCAGTGGCGGCCCGAAACGGTGAAAAGCATTCTGGCCAACGAGAAATACAAGGGCGACGCCATCCTGCAAAAGACCTTCTGCACGGATTTCCTGACCAAGAAAATGAAGGTAAACGAGGGCGAGGTTCCCCAGTATTACGTTGAAAACAGTCATCCCGCTATCATTTCTCCGGAAATGTTCGAAGCCGTACAGGCAGAGCTTGCCAAACGTAAACGCTCCAATCATCGGAATTACACACCGCATTGCTTTTCTGGACGTATCTTCTGCGACGAATGCGGAGCATTATATGGCAGCAAGGTGTGGAATTCCCGCACGCAATACAAGGCAACGGTGTGGCAATGCAATAATAAACACCTCAGCCATACACATTGTTCTACGCCGAGTCTGCGCAATGAAACCATTGAGGATGGCTTCATCATGGCGATCAACCGGCTGCTGAAAAATAAGGATGAGATTATCCGGGTGTGCGAGAAGGTCATGCGCAAACGCTGTGATACTTCCGGGTTGGAAGAGGAAAAAGCAGGGCTGCAAGCTGAGTTAGAAGTGACCTGCGGCTTGATGGAACGACTCATAGCCATGAACGCCACTACGGCAATGGATCAGGACGAGTACAACCGGCAGTTTGCGGAATATGAGGCCCGTTACAACGAAACTCGCCAGCGCATTGCAGATGTGGAATCTGAGCAGAAACAGCGCATCGCCAAGCGCGGTAAGCTGACAGAATATCTGGAGACTCTAAGGAATCAAGGCCTCATTTCGAGCTTTAATGAAACGCTGTGGTACGGCACGGTGGAGCAGGTGCGCGTAACGACTGAAGGAAATCTGCGCTTTATTTTCCGGGACGGACAGGAAATAACGGTCTGAGCATCCGTGTAATGGTATGCACACCCCATGCGCAACAAACAGCCAGCAAGGCGCTATACACATAGGGGTGTGCATTGTTTTGATATTAGGAATGGGACGAAGCCTCATAGAAAAAACCGCCTACAAGCCGTTTCGTGTACTCCTGCAAAACGAACTCGAATAGGCGGCAATTTTCGGCATATTTGCAGGTATAGCAAAAGACTCACCACATTAGGTGAGTCTTTTTATACCAACTAATGTCGGTATTCATGGTGCCGAAGGCGGGACTTGAACCCGCACGGTATCGCTACCAACGGATTTTGAGTCCGTCACGTCTGCCATTCCATCACTTCGGCAAGTACAGAGAATATGTTACCACATTCTGCGAAAAAAAGCAAGGCACTGCGTTCAGTTTTTTCAAAAGGGTTGTGTAGGACTACAATACATCTTGGACAAACACAAAAAAGGAAAGAGAGATAGGGTCTCATATGCTAAAGTTGAGTTACCACACAACAACTTTACGAAAGGAGACCATATCCCTCATGAGCAAGAGTATAACACAAGACATGGCGTATCGGCAATCGCTGATGAAGTATGCCGAGAAATACGGCGTTAGCCGTGCCAGCCGAAAGTACAACAAAAGCCGGTCGTACATCTACTTCTGGAAGCAGCGTTGGGATGGAAGTGTGGCGTCCCTCGGCTGCCAGTCCAGATCATCCGAATCAACACACGGAAGCCGAGCTGAAGCTCATTCGTGACATGCGCCGCAGAAATCCA
>ENA-UOJJ01005438-UOJJ01005438.1-human-gut-metagenome-genome-assembly--contig:-CS66-NODE-5438-length-10753-cov-12.424285_pt1 | contig 10753 bp, 10 predicted proteins | sample MGYA00242343_ERZ723890 | MGnify/ENA metagenome assembly ERZ723890 | reverse complement strand
TAAAAGTTGTAACGACCCGATAAATCGAATCGTTACAGTTTTTTAATCCCGTTCCCCGCGGGGTTCGCCTTTTGGTTCGGGGAGCATTCGCCCCGGCTGTTCGGAAGCGCTCTTTTTCAGGGGCGCGGAAGGGGCGGCTGCCGTCGCCGGGGAGGGGCTAATTGCCGCCTTTCAGGCGGTCGGCGTCGAGCTGCGCCCGGGATTTCGACTTGGTTACCAGCCATACCCCCGCGAAGACGCACAGCGCGGCTCCGGCCTTGGTGAATCCGAAGGTGTCGAGTCCGATCGCCACGGTGAACAGCACCGCCACGACGGGCTGCACGTAGTTGTACATCGACACGACCGTGGGCCGCAGGTGGTGCTGGCCGATGGGAACCATCAGGTAGGAGAGGAACGTGGAGCAGACCACGACGTAACCGATTCCGGCCCAGGTCCGGGGCGCCAGCCCGGCGTAGTCGACCGCGGTCAGCGGACGGTAGTAGATCACCACGGCGACTATGGCGGCAAAGAGGAACATCCACTTCATCGTCGTCACGGGCGAGTAGCGGACGATCACGTTGCGGAAGGCCGTGAGGTAGGTGGCGTAGCTGACGGCGCTGACGATGCACAGCACGTCGCCCATGACGCTCGACGAGTGTCCTGTGCCGTGCTGGCTCACGAGAATCAGGATCAGCGCCCCGGCGCATCCCAGAAAGACGCCCCCGGCCTTCAGCCACGTGATCGGCTCGCGCAGGAACAGCGTCGCCAGCACCATCGTCAGCACGGGGACCACCGTGGCGATGATCGACGTGTCGATGGGCGAGGTGAGCGACAGCCCCCACAGGAACAGCATCTGGTTGAGCTGGATGCCGAAGACGGAGGCCAGGAGCAGCAGCGCGATGTCGCGCCGGGCGACCCGTTCGCGGGGCAGCAGCAGCGAGACCGTCCAGAACAGCAGCGCCGCGCCCACCATGCGGTAGACGCTCAACGCGAAGGGATTGACCCCTCCGGGGTTGGCCTCGGACCAGAGTACGCTTTTGCCGATCGGGGCGTTGAGTCCCCAGACGATGTTGGCGACCCACAGGGCCGCATGTCCTTTCAGTTTTCCTTTGTCCATCTTTCGTAGCCCGTTCGAGAAGCGGGGTTTTGAAGCGGGGCGGGCGCCGATCCGTTTCCGAATCTCGATTTCGGCCGCCGCCCTTGAATCCCGGCTTTTGGCCGGGGCAAATATAAGGTAAAATTCGGTGCGATAATTGCCCGGTTTTCTTTTTGTGAGTAAAACGCGCTATAATCTCGACCTGGTTTTCGCCAATGTGTTTTTCGGAGCGAATTTTTCGTTCTACGTCTCCCTCACGCGCAATTACCTCGATTTCCAGCAGATATTCATGTTGCAGGTGCTTTCGGCGGCGGTTTTCTTCATCCCCTTCGCCCTTTTCTCCCGCTACTCCTACCGCATTACGTGGCGCGATGCGGGCAACATTCTGATTGTCACGTTGCTGATCGTCTACGGCTGGATGTACATGCTGCTCTGGGGGTCGTCTTACACCACACCCATCGACGCCTCGGTCATCGCCACGCTCGGCCCGGCCTTCACGCTGATCATGGATCACCTGATGCACCCGCGCAAGTATATCGGGACGCGTGTCGTGGGGGTGGTCTGCGCACTCGTCGGCGCCGGAATCCTGATTCTCGGCGACGGCTTCTCGCTTACCCACGGCAGCCGCGCCCAGGGCAACCTGTTCGTGCTGGCGGCCGTGGTGGCCATCGCCGTCAATACGGTGATTATCAAGCCGCAGCTGGAGAAGCTGGGCACGCTGGTCGTGATGGGGTGGTACTACATCATCGGGCTGGCCATAACGGCGCCCTTCTTCTGGAAATACATCGACCACGTACCGTTTCTGCGGCTTCCGCTGTTTGCGCAGGCCGAACTGGGCTATATCCTCATTCTGGGAACCGTTCTGCCCATGTACCTGCTCTACCGCGGCACGGAGAAGCTGACCTCGGTGCACACGGCGCTCTACCGCTACATCCAGCCCGTGATCGCGGGCATCCTGGCCATTACGCGCGGACAGGCGCATTTCGACGCCGCGAACATCACCGCCTCGGTCTTCATCTTCGCGGGCGTCATCCTCGTGGTGGTAGGCTATAAGTATTATGTCCGCCACGGCCTGCCGAAACTGCGCAGCGACGGACGGCTGGAACACTAATCGGCCAGCAGCCGTTCGCGCCAGGCGTCGGGAACCGGTTCGCTCCGCTGGCGTGCGAAGTCGAAGACGACCATCACCGAGCGGCTTTCGCTGCGCACCTCGCCGCCGGCGAGCAGCTGCTGGAAGAGCGTCAGGCTCTTCGTTCCCACCCGTTCGCAGGTGGTCGTCACCCGCACGGGGTCGTGCATCCTGACCTGCCCCAGGTAGGAGGTCGAGGTCGAGACGGTGAGAATCCGCAGGTCTGCGAGCAGCACCTCCGCGCCCAGCACCTTTTCGTAGAACTCCATCTTGCCCACGTCGAAATACATCTGCTGCGAGACGTTGTTCACGTGCTGAAAGGGGTCCACGTCGGAGAACCGTTTCTGAATCGGGGTTTCGAGCGTGCGCGCCATCTTATTCGCGGATGATTTTCACCTCGCCGCCTTCGCCGAACGCGATGATCGACGACGCCTTGCGGGTCGGTTTGCCTTCGAAACGGGGGTTGACGACGAAATCCACGCCGTCGATGATCTCGCGGGCCACGTCCTGCAATCCCACGGGCGTCGCTTCGCCCGAGATGTTGGCCGAGGTCGAGACGATGGGCCGTCCCAGGGCGCGGAGCATCCGGCGGCAGAATTCGTGGTCGGGGATGCGCACGCCGAGCGTCCCTTCGTCGGGGATGAGGTTTTCGGCAAGCCCTGCGGCGCCCGGCAGGATGGCCGTCAGGGGCGAGGTGGCCAGCTCCATCACCTCGAAGGCGATTCCCGGGGCCTTGTTGACGTAGCGGACGATCATGTCGGCCGAGGCGCACAGCACGAGCATTGATTTCTTGTTCCCGCTCCGCTTGAGACGGTATATCCGCTCCACGGCGGCGGAGGAAGTGGCGTCGCAGCCCAGTCCCCAGACCGTGTCGGTGGGGTAGAGGATGATGCCGCCCGCGCGCATCGTGCGCACGGCCTCGTCGACCTCCCTCTGCATTTCGGTTTGCGTCTGCATGGCGGTTATTTCAGGGGTAATATTTCGATCCAGTAGTCGTCGGGGTCGTTGATGAAGTAAAGCCCCATGTCGTGGTTTTCGTAACAGACGCAGCCCATGGCGCGGTGGTGCTCGCGCACGGCGTCGTAGTCGCCCGCCACGCGCATGCAGAGGTGGCTCTCGTTCTCGCCCAGCTCGTAGGGCGCGGTGGCGTGGTCGCGCAGCCAGGTAAGCTCCAGGCGGAAGGGGCTTTGTCCGTCGCCCAGATAGACCAGCGTGAATCCTCCGTCGGAGGCCTCTTTGCGGCCCGTTTCCCGCAGCCCGAGGGCCTTGTCGTAGAAGGCGATGCTGCGGTCGAGGTCCGTTACGTTGATGTTGAAATGGTCGAAACGACTTTTGATCTCCATAGATTCAGGTGTTTTTATACGGTACAAAAGTAATTTTTAATTTTTAATCTTTAATTTTTAACTCCGAATTTTATACCTTTGCACCACGAACGAAAAAATCCGAAAAAAACGATAATCTTATGGGAAGAGCCTTTGAGTATCGCAAAGCGCGAAAAATGAAACGCTGGGGTCACATGGCCCGCACCTTCACCAAGTTGGGCAAAGAGATCGAGATCGCCGTCAAGGCCGGAGGTTCCGACCCGTCGGGCAACACCCGCCTGCGCATTCTGATTCAGAACGCCAAGGCCGAGAACATGCCCAAGGAGAACATCGAACGGGCCATCAAGCGGGCCACCGAGAAGGATGCCGCCGACTACAAGGAGGTGATCTACGAGGGATACGGCCCTCACGGCATTGCGTTCCTCGTCGAAACGGCCACCGACAACACCAACCGCACCGTGGCCAACGTGCGCATGTATTTTAACAAATGCGGCGGCACGCTGGGCAACAGCGGCTCGGTGGGCTTCCTGTTCGACCACAAGTGCGTCTTCAAGTTCCGCGCCGCCGAGGGTGTCGATCCCGAGGAGCTGGAGCTGGAGATGATCGACCTGGGGGTCGACGAGTTCTACTCCGAGGAGGACGGCATCACGGTTTACGCCCCCTACGAATCGTTCGGCGCCATCCAGAAGTGGCTCGACGACAAGGGCTTCGAGATCGTCTCGGGCGAGTCGGTGCGTATCCCCTCCGACGTGAAGGAGCTTGACGCCGAAGGCCGCGAATCGGTCGAGAAGCTGGTCGAGAAACTCGAAGAGGACGACGACGTGGTGAACGTATACCACACCATGAAGGACGCCGACGAGGAGTAGTCGCTGATTTCACGGGGCGTTTTTGCCCTTGTACCTGCGAGGCACGGACGGGATTACCGGTTCGTGCCTCGCTTCGTTCCCCCCCCCTATGTAGCATGGCTCACTCGAAGAGGACGAACCTTTTTCCCTCCGTCAGGCAGGCGGGGCAGTACCAGTCGGCGTATTCCGACGGATAGAGGTTGCCGCAGTTCGGGCAGACTGCGAACCGGCCCGTGTCCGGGGCGTTGCGTCCCTCCTGCCGGCAGCGTTCCAGCAGGGCGATGTTCCGCATGTCTCCCGCCGAGGCCCAGGTCAGTATGCGCGCCGCATAGCGGTTGCCGCGCTCCATCGCCCGGCGGATGTCGGCTCCGGAGCGTCCGGCGTGGGCCTGTCGTTCGTAGGCGACGCTCCGTTCGAGGTTGCCGTCGGTCGTGCCGCCGAAAATGATGATCTTCCCCGGGGGCGTGTAATGACCTCCGAGATGGAGGATCGCCGTCGCGCAGTTGTTCTCCTGCAACCGCTCGGAGAAGGCCATGGCCCGGAACAGCCGTTCGGCCGTGTGGCGCTTTTCGTCGGCCGCGATGCCTGCGAAATGGTCGTATTGCACCGATTTGACGTGTTTGCGGCGGCAGCAGGCGTCCAGGTCGGCGAGCGTTTCGGCCCACGGCGAACCCTTCGGCGACCGGGGTTCGCGCGTCGCAGCGTAGTACATCCAGACAAGAATGCCTGCCGATGCCGCGAATAACAGAAGTATCAGACCGAGACGCAGTTTCATAATGTGTTGCCGGGGGAAAGGCCGCAGTCCGGAACGTGCATTTTTTGTGCCAACGGGCGTCTGTTTCATCTGCCGCCGGGGATTTTTGCAGCTCTGCTTTGGATTTCGGGTTCCAATCCCTATATTTGTAATCCGTCTTTGCGGAAACCAGGAGCGGGACGGCCTTGGGTATGAAAATCGGATTGAGCCTTTTTGCCGTGGCGGCCGCGGCTCTGCTGGCTGTCGGCTGCGGCGGAGACAAGGGCGGCGGTGAGGACGAGGCGAACTACGACGGCTGGATGCTGACCCGCTGGAAGGACGGTACGGCCTTGACCGGAACGGTTTACCTGCAACTCGGCGAAGACGGGATATTCTCCCTTTACCAGAGTATCGGGACGTTCGGGTACGCCCGGTTCACCGGGACCTACGCCCTTGTCGGCGATCCGGCGACCGGGCAGGTGCTTTCGGGGACCTATGCCGACGGTACGCCGTGGGACAGCAGCTATGCGGTTGAAAAAATGACGAAGCGGGAACTGCGGCTCCGCGCGCTGAAGGACGGCGTCGTCTCGGTCTATTCCGGGGTGGCGATCCCTGCTGCGGTGAAGGACGGCGTCACGGCCGGGCGGCTGCGCAGCGCCGCGCAGGGGGAGTCGTTCCTGTAAGGGCCCTTTGCGTTTCAGAATACCGCGCAGACCTCCATGCTGAAGGTGAGCTTGTGAAGCCGTTCGCGCGACGAACGCACCACGGGAGGTGCGACGTCGTAATCGGTCGAGAAGCGCACGCCGAGGTTTTGCGTGGCGAGGTAAGTAGCCGAAAGCCCGGTTCCGATTATCGCAACTGTTTTCTTTTTCTGTGGATTGCACGGATGATTTCGCCGCTGACAGCCAGCAGCGAGGTGAATCCGATCACCTCGGCCCATTGCATCCACGAGAGCGGTTCGGTGCGGAACACCTCGCCTCCGAATTCCACGATCAGCACCTGTCCCACGCCGATCGCCGCGAGGATCAGGAAGAATTCGCGGCAGCCGCCAAGACATGTGAAGACCGAATGGCGCGTCTCGAATCCCTTGGCGTTGAACATGTTCCAGAACTGGAGGAAGACGAACGTCGAGAAGAACACGGTCAGTTGCTCCACCGTGAGTCCGCCTTGCAGGATCGTCCACCGGAAGAGCATTCCCAGCAGTACGACCACCATCGCCGCGCCGCACGTGAAGAGGGTGCGGGCCATGGCGGGGGTGATGATGAATTCGTCCCTCGGGCGCGGTTTGTCGCGCATCACTTCGGGGTTGGGCGGCAGCGAGGCCATGGCCATCGCCGCGAAGGTGTCCATGATGATGTTCACCCAGAGAATCTGCACCACCGTGAGCGGCATGTCGGTTCCGAACAACGCGCCGATGAAGCAGATGGTGATGGCCGCGAAGTTTATCGTCAGCTGGAACAGCACGAAACGCTGGATATTGCGGTAGAGCGAACGTCCCCACATGACGGCCGTGGCGATCGAGGCGAACGAGTCGTCCAGCAGCGTGATGTCCGAGGCGTCCTTCGCCACGGAGGTTCCCGAGCCCATCGAAAGACCCACGTTGGCGAAATTGAGCGCCGGGGCGTCGTTCGTGCCGTCGCCCGTCACGGCCACCACCTCGCCGCGCTGCTGCAACAGCTTGACGAGACGCTGCTTGTCCAGCGGCCGGGCCCGGGACATGATCTTCAGCTCCTGCACGCGTTCCAGCAGCTCCTCGTCGCTCATGGCGGCGAACTCCGTGCCGGTGATGTGGTTCCGTTCGCCATCCGCGGCGTCGTTCCACAGCCCGATCTGGCGGGCGATTTCGCGCGCCGTGGCCGGGGTGTCGCCCGTGACGATCTTGATGCCGATTCCCGCCTCCAGGCAGCGTGCGACGGCCGCCGGGACGTCCTCGCGCACGGGGTCCGAGATGGCGGCCACCGCCGCGAAGTGCAGCCCGCCCGCCTTGACCGCTTCGAGGCAGTCGTCCGACGCGGTTTCCGCCCACGCCACGGCCAGCGTGCGCATGGCGCGGCTCTGGAACCCGAGGAGCTGTTCGGCGACCTGCGCGTCCTTGCCGTCCGGGGCGCACATCGTGCGCACGATCTCCGGGGCGCCCTTCACACAGAGGATGCGGCGGCCCGAGATGCCGCTTTCGATGATCGTGGCCATGTATTTGCGTTCGGTCGAGAAGGTCAGCCGGTTGACGATCTTCGCTTCGGCGCGCAGCGGTTCGTAGTCCTCGCCTCCGGCGCGCATCCATTCGAGCAAGGCCCCTTCCGTGGGGTTGCCGATGATATGGCCTTCGGCGTCGAGGAACGCCGTGGTGTTCAGGGCCACGACCTCGGCGAATTCCCGTGCGGGAAGCGTGTCGTAGCGGATCAGTTCCTGCACGTGCATGCGGTTCTGGGTCAGCGTGCCGGTCTTGTCGGTGCAGATGACCGTCACGGCGCCCATCGTCTCGCAGGCGTGCATTTTGCGCACGAGGTTGTTGGTCTTCAGCATCCGTCGCATGGACATCGCCAGCGACAGCGTAATCGACATCGGAAGCCCTTCGGGCACGGCCATGACGATGATGGCCACCGAAACCATGAAGATTTGCAGCACGTGCTGCGAGATGGTCAGCCAGTCGCTCTCGAGCAGCCCGCCCGCGAAGATCGCCTTTCCGAGCATCACGCAGAAGATAAGCGCCGAAAGGAGGATGCCCAGCCGGCCGATCAGACGCGAGAGGCGCGTCAGCTGACGGTCGAGGGGCGTCTGCTCTTCGCTCTGCACGGTCGACTGCTCCGTGACGCGTCCGGCTTCGGTCGCATCGCCCACGGCCGTTACGACCATCACGCCGTACCCGTCCGCCACGGTCGTGCCGCGCAGCACCGCGTTCGAGGGATAGGTCGCCTCGGGGTCGAAGTCGGCTTCGTTGACCGTCTTGTCCACCTCGGGTTCGCCCGTGAGCGTCGATTCGTTGATTTTCAGCGATACGGCCTCGACCAGTTCGCCGTCGGCGGGAATCGTCTCGCCGCTCTCGATGTAGACCACGTCGCCCGTGACCACGTCGCGTCGCGGAATTTCGCGGATCGACCCTTCGCGCATCACCTTCACGGGGATGTCGTCGTTCACTTGGTTGAGCCTCCGGAAACGCCGCTGGGCATCCCATTCGAACCAGAATCCGACGCAGGTGGCGAGGATGATGGCGCAGATGATGCCCACCGATTCGGTGAAGTCCTTGTGGACGAATCCGATGATGAGCGACAGCACGGCGGCCAGCAGGAGGATGCGGATGATCGGGTCGCGGAATTTTTCCAGCAGCAGGCGCCAGGCCGAATCGTCCTTCGGCGGGGTGATGACGTTGTCGCCGTGGCGCCGGCGGCTTTCGTCGATTTGCGGGGTAGTCAGTCCTTTGGGGTTGTAGCGAATCATCGGGTATTATAGTTTGTGTACGGAAAATTGTCGTGTCGAGGCGTCGAGCCGCACGGCGATGAACAGCAGGATCGTGAAGGCGATGAGCGACGAGCCTCCGTAGCTCATAAACGGCAGCGGAATGCCCATCACGGGCATCAGGCCGATGGTCATGCCCACGTTGACCAGCACGTGGAACAGCAGGATCGCCGCCACGCAGTAGCAGTAGATGCGTCCGAACGGCTCCTGCTGCCGTTCGCCCATGCGCATCAGCCGCAGGATCAGCAGGCACAGCAGCGTCAGCACCACGACCGAGCCGAGGAATCCCCACTCCTCGCCCACGGTGCAGAAGATGAAGTCGGTGTGCTTTTCGGGGACGAACCCGTATTTGATCTGGGTCCCTTCGAGGAAGCCCTTGCCCCAGAAGTTGCCCGAGCCGATGGCGATTTTCGCCTGGTTGACGTTGTAGTCGGTTCCGAGCGGGTCGCTGATGATGCCCAGGAAGCTTAATATACGGTCGCGCTGGTGCTGTTTGAGAATCGAATTGAAGATGTAGTCGGTGGTGGGCAGGAAGACGAGCGAACCGACGAACAGTCCCAGCGTGATGAAGATGTTGGCGAGATTCGAGCGGTAGGCGTATACGGCAGCGAAGACCATGGCCGCGAGGGTCGTTGTGAGCAGGCTGTGGTAGAGATCGAGCGTTCCGGGGGCGATCAGCGCCATCACGAGGCATAGCAGGATGGCCGACAGCATCACCGCGGCCAGGAACACGAGGCGCGAACGCCACTGGCCGTTCATCATCGCCTCGGAGAGCGTGCAGACCAGAATCAGCGTCACGAGCAGTGTCATCGGCGAGAGGAGGAACGAGACGATGAACAGCGCGGCGATCAGCAGCACCGGGATGCAGAGCCATTTGTTCAGCCCTTCGCGGTAGAGCACGAAAAGGAACGACCCCAGCACGATGCCCGACCCGGTGTCGTTCTGCAGGATGATGATGAAGAGCGGAATGCAGATCACCACGGCGACCTTCATCAAGTCGCCCGCGCGGTTGATCGAGAAGGAGTATTCGCTCATCACGCGGGCCAGGGCCAGGGCCAGGGCGATCTTGGCGAACTCCACGGGCTGCACGCGCAGCGACCCGAACTCGAACCACGCCTTCGCGCCGTTGACCTCGCGGCCGAAGAGCAGCGCGGCCACGAGCAGCGCGATGCCGCCCAGATAGGCCGGGTAGGCGAACATGTGGTAGAACCGTTCGTCGAGCAGCAGGACGATGATCGCCGTGACCCACGCCATGCCGATCCACATCAGCTGCTTCATGTAGAAGTGCGAGAACGAGAGCAGGTCGGCCGCGCTGTCGTCGTACGACGCCGAAGTGATCGAGATCCATCCCGCCGCGACGATCAGCACGTAGAGCAGGACGGTCCAGCCGTCCACGCCGTAAAAGATGCCGTTATGCCGGTTATTTGTCATAAGCGGGATAATAGATGTTCATGTCCTTGATGTATTGCAGCAGTTCGGGCCTGCGGATCGTGTCCGTCAGGTAGTACTCTTCCAGCAGGCTGGCGATCGGCAGGGCCGCCGAGGCGCCGAATCCGCCGTTTTCGACGTAGACCGAAATGGCGATCTTCGGATTGTCCTTCGGTGCGAACGAGAGAAAGGTCGAGTGGTCGCGGCCGCGCGGGTTTTCGGCCGTTCCGGTCTTGCCGCAGACGTCCAATCCTTCGAGCCGGGCGCGGGTCGAGGTTCCCCCGACGTTCACGCCCCGCCACATGCCCTCGACGATGGGTTCGAAGTGTTTCGGTTCGACCATCGTGTAGTGGCGTTCGTAGAAACGCGCGTCGAGCGAGTCCTGTCCTTCGATCTTCTTCACGATGTGCGGGATGTAGTAGTAGCCTCGGTTGGCCACGATGCACGCCAGATTGGCCAGCTGCAACGGCGTGCAGCCCAGCGCATCCTGCCCGATCGAGAGCGACAGCACCGTGAGCGAGTTCCACGAACCCCGGTACTGGCGGTCGTAGTAGGCGCGGTCGGGCACGTATCCGTTGCCCTCGTCGAGGAAGTCCGAACCCAGCTTGCGCCCGAATCCGAAGCTCTCGACATATTGTTTCCAGACGTCGTAACCCTCCTTCACGCTTCCGTATTTGGGGTTGTCGAGGATGTCGCGGAAGACGTAGCAGAAGTAGGCGTTGCACGAGGTCGCCACCGCGAAGCGCAGGTCCAGCGGCGAGGCGTGGG